>Ga0210400_10002256_pt1 | contig 18112 bp, 11 predicted proteins | sample IncBWH26MmetaG_FD_155456 | JGI IMG/M metagenome (GOLD analysis project Ga0210400, IMG submission 155456) | Forest soil microbial communities from Barre Woods Harvard Forest LTER site, Petersham, Massachusetts, United States - Inc-BW-H-26-M | ecosystem: Environmental > Terrestrial > Soil >...
TTTGGGGATCGCCATCGTTGGCGGGCTGATCGTCAGCCAAATGCTGACGCTCTACACCACTCCCGTCGTCTATCTCTATTTGGACCGTCTGCGCTTGTGGTACGAGCACAGACACAGCAGAGGTCTTCTACCGCAAGAGGCCGGGAGCTAATTTCACTGAAGCCAAGCCCTTATGAAACCAGAAACTGCCCACCTACCTACCAAAGCGAATGAAGATATTCGGTTCTGCTCGCGGTGCATGTGCGTTCTTCTAAGTTTTGTATTGTCGCTCAGCGGCTGCACCGTGGGCCCGAAATACAACAAACCCACGGTACAGACTCCACCTGCTTACAAAGAGCTCACGCCTGAGCAGATGAAAGACACCGAGGGCTGGAAGACGGCGCAACCTCAAGACGACGTAATTCACGGCAAATGGTGGGAGACGTACCACGACTCTCAGCTCAATGCCTTGGAGGAGCAAGTCAACATTTCGAATCAGAGCATTGCTGCGGCGACGGCGAGTTTCTTTGCGGCCCAGGCACTGGTTAAGGAAGCGCGGTCGCAACTATTCCCCACAGTTACGACAAGCCCGAGCATAACGCGGTCCTTGCAGTCTTCGACGTTGAGGGGATTCTCCTCTACAGCATCCGGAGCGGCGGTTTCGGCATCGACCACGTCCGGCACCTCGCAGTTTATGAACTACACTCTCCCGTTTAATGCTTCGTGGGAACCGGACCTCTGGGGACGGATACGCAACACCATAAAGTCTAATGCCTATGCAGCACAGGCAAGCGCGGCTGACCTGGAATTTACCCGCTTGAGCGTTCAGTCGGCACTTGCCATTGACTATTTTGATCTTCGTGTTGAAGATTCTCTCAAGCAACTACTCGATTCGACGGTCAAGGCATATGAGGTATCGCTCGACCTGACGCAAGCGTTGTATGAGACAGGGATTGATTCGCAGGAATCCGTGTCACAGGCGGCGACACTACTCGACAGCACAAGAGCGTTGGACACTGGAGTTGGAATCGCGCGCGCTCAATACGAACACGCCATCGCGCTTCTAACTGGCCAGCCCGCATCAACATTTTCCCTGTCTGCGGAGCCACTAGACATTGGTCCGCCAGCGATTCCTCTCGGCGTCCCTTCACAACTTCTTGAGCGCCGGCCTGACGTGGCCGCTTCGGAACGGCTCGTAGCTCAAGCAAACGCGGAAATTGGTATAGCCAAAGCTGCCTTCTATCCTAACGTTACCCTAAGCGGAACGGCAGGCTTCGAAACATCTTCGCTAGCACAGTGGCTAACGTGGCCGAGCCGATTTTTCTCCGTTGGACCGTCCGCAGCCGAGACTATTTTCGAGGGGGGATTGCGACGCGCCACTGTGCAGCAATTCCAGGCCACGTACAATCAAACCGTTGCGAATTACCGGCAAACCGTTCTCACCGCGTTTCAACAGGTCGAAGACAACCTCGCTGCGCTGCGTATTCTCTCGGTTGAAATCCAACAGCAAGATACGGCAGTGAAGTCGGCGGAACAGACCCTGGCATTAGCGACGGACCGCTACAAATTGGGCATTGATCCCTATCTCAATGTGATTACGGCGCAAACTGCGCTCCTCAGCAATCAGCAAACTGCCGTTACTCTTCGCATGCAGCAAATGACGGCGAGTGTGCAACTGATTGAAGCGCTGGGGGGTGGCTGGGATAGCTCGCAGATGCCCTCGCCGAAGGAATTGGAGCACACAAAAACAAGGTAGATACTGAACCCTTCAAAAGGAACGACTGTGGCCAGGGCAAGGATCGTTTCTTTGCCAGACGCGCGTTGTGATGGACTAAGGCCGTGCTCCGACTGGGCGCCACCTAAACTTACGCCTTGTGATAAGCTGTTGATGCAAACGCCGGAGAGGTGGCCGAGAGGCTGAAGGCGGCGGTTTGCTAAACCGTTGTAGGGGCCAAAACTCCTACCGGGGGTTCGAATCCCCCCCTCTCCGCCATGTCAACTTATTTTTTCCAATATCATTGGAAAATCTTGAAGGCTCATGACTTAGCTGTTTTCGTTTCTTCCGCTACAGTCTCTCCAGTCTCCGTATTTCCTTCCAATCGCAACTTTTTTCGAGCTAAATTCGAGCTAAATGGCGCTGCCCAGAGGTTCGCTTCTTAACAGATAGGTCGTTGAGTAGTTCATTGCCACGGGCGCTTCAGCGTAAAGAACGAAAAAAATAAAACTCGTTGCTCAGGTTGCGCTGGCGTTGGAGCGCACAGGACAAAGTCGCCGTGCGTATCGAAGGCGAGGAAGTTTCGCTGCCCTTGGGCGGCGCGCCCACCACGCACATCCTCAAGCCGGCGGTCGAGCGTTTTACAGGCGTGGTGTTTAACGAAGCGCTGTGCATGACCCTTGCGGCGCACATGAATCTTCCCGCAGCGCCGCGGTGCATCGCTCGCGCCATCACCAGATTGGCTACGTTGGCGCACGCAATCAACAGCACAAATGCAACACCGCCGAACAACAGCAGCAGCGTGGTTCGAACTTCGCGAACGTCGTCCGCGTGAAGCGAAAACATGTACAGGTGAAAGTTGGAAAGCGCTATCTCGGGATTCAGCGAGCGCAATCGCGAAGCGATGGCATCGCCTTCGCCTTGTGCGCGCGCCAGATTACTTCCGCTGCGCAGCCGCCCGATCAAGTGCAGAAATCCCGGCCCTCCCGGATTGGACGCATCAATCGGAAGCGTGTCGAAATAATCGACATTGCTCGGCACGCTGGCATCGTTAGGAAAGATCAAACGGAAATTCGCCGGAAGCACGCCAGTCACCACCGCCGAGCCCTGCCCCACGCGCACTGAGCGGCCGACGATCCTCGGATCGGAGCCGAAGCGCCGCACCCAAACTCCGTGCGAGATGATGATCGCTCGCGACTGTTTGCGGTCTTCGTCTTCCGAGCCGAAGAAGTGACCCAGTGCGGGTTTGGCGCAAAGCAGCGGCAGAAAATTTGAAGTGACGACGCCGCGCTTTACCTGCTCTGCGTCCCCCTCACCGGGAAGCGTGCCGTTTGTAACCCAAATACCGGCAACCTGATCGAACTCTCTCGTCTGTTCCCGTATATGGAAAAGTTCGAACGTGGAAAGGGGCGCGCGGCTCGCGTTGCCTTGCCCTGATAGGATGATGGCAAGACGATCGGAGTTTGGGTAAGGCAGAGGACGAAGAAGGACGGAGTTGACGAAACTGAAGATTGCAGTATTCGCGCCGATGCCAATCGCCAGTGTAAGAATCGCCATGGAGCCGAACCCTGGATTCTTGGCCAGCATCCGCAATGCGTAGCGCAGGTCCTGGCGAGCGTTGCTCACAATCGCCGCCGCTCGCGCCAGGATTGCGCTTGGCTCTGTTCCATGCGCAGCTCGGTTGGCGCCGGCTGAGAGTGGCGGCCTTTTCAACTTGGCCGCGGCCGGTTCTTGTGTAGGGGCGAAGTGCGGGCGCCGGCTCTGACGAAATCCGGCTTGACGCAGATCGTTTGCCAGCGCGCCCCAGTCGGCGACATGCTGATTGGCCGCTGCGCGCGCCTCTGTTTCGTTCAGGCCTGAGCGAATCGCTTCCTGATAGGCGTCTTCCAACTGACCGGCGAGCTCTTCCACAATCTCCGCCTGGCGTTCCGCGGGGGAATCGGGCAAGGACAGATGTTCGCGTACGTAGCGAAGCCAGTCAGGCATGGCTTGTACTCAGCAGTTGATTTACGGTGGACACGAATTCCTCCCAGGCAGTGCGCCGATGCGCGAGAACTCTGCGTCCCTCGGTAGTCAGGCGGTAATACCTGCGCCGCCGCTCGCCCGGCTTTTCCACCCATCGTCCCGAAATAAGCCGTTTCTGTTCCAGACGGCAGAGGATGGGATACAACGACCCGATCCGGAACTGAATACGCTTCTTCGAATGAAGCTCAATCAGTTTTCCGATTTCGTAACCATGTCGAGGACGCACCTCAAGAAAAGAGAGAACAAGAAGCTCGGCACTACCCTTCTTTAATTCGCGATTGAACATACTCCCCTCAATATGCTGCAGCACAATATACTTCGCTGGAGCATAATGTCAAACGGGAGTAAGTGTAATATAGTAGCCGAACCGCAACGTCCCAGCCCGCAGGGAACCCGGGGAGACTAAGTGGTGCTGAATCAGCGCGGTCGAAGACTGAGATCGCCCCTCGACAGAGCCGTTTTATGCTTGCTAGGGATATGCCTCTGCCTTAGCTTCTTCCCTGCTGCTCACTCTGGAGAAGCAAAGCCGGCCGCCGTTCCTCTCCCAGAAGAACCCGTTAAAAAGCTCTCCTTTAACGACACCATCCAACCGATTTTGTCGGAAAACTGTTATGCATGCCACGGCCCGGATCCGGGAGGGAGGAAAGCGGGCCTGCGGCTGGACCGCGGAGAATTTGCTTTCGCGCCCCATCAGGATGCTCACCAGAAATATGAGCCGGCAATTATTCCCGGCAACCCGGACAAAAGTCCGCTGGTCCACCGGATCGAAACGAAGAATGTGAAGGATCGCATGCCTCCGCCGGAGGCGCACAAGACATTAAAGCCGGAGCAGATCGCGCTGCTCAGAGAGTGGGTGAAGCAAGGGGCGCAGTACGAGGAGCTGTGGTCATTCCTTCCCCCAAAGCATCAGGCGATTCCCGCGGTAACGCACGGTGACTGGGCGCGGAACGCAATCGACAATTTCGTCTTGGCGCGGCTGGAAAAAGAAGGATTGACGCCTTCTCCTGAAGCGGATCGGCGGACCTTGATCCGTCGCGTGACTTATGACCTGACGGGATTGCCGCCAACCCCGGAAGAAGTAGAAGCGTTTGTGGCCGATTCCGCACCCAACGCGTACGAGAAGGTTGTCGACCGCTTGCTGTCCAGTCCTCGCTATGGCGAGCATCGAGCGCATTACTGGCTGGACGTCGCTCGCTACGGCGACACTCACGGCCTGCATTTGGATAATTTCAGGAGCATCTGGCCCTATCGCGATTATGTGATCCGTGCGTACAACCAGAACAAACCCTTCGATCAGTTTGTGCGCGAGCAACTTGCCGGAGACATGCTACTGGTGAAAACCCTTGATACCTTGACGGCCTCCGCATACCTGCGCGCCGGAATCAGCAGCGGCGAAGGCGGCACGCTGATTGAAGAGTTGCGGGTCAACAACAAGAGAGAGCGGACGGAGGCCTACGGCGCGGCGTTTCTTGGATTAACCGTGGGCTGCGCAAACTGCCATGACCACAAGTTCGATCCCATCACGCAAAAAGATTTCTACCGGCTGACCGCCTTCTTTAACAATCTGACAGAAATCCCGTCGAACGATGATCGCAATGACTGGCCGCCCTTTCTGCGCCTTCCAAAAACGGAGAACCGCGAAGCTTACGAACAAATCCTGGCGAAACGCTCGGAACTCGAGCGGCATCGGACGCTTCGCCCCGCACAGGCTCGCGAGCTGATTGCTGCATGGATCGCCCAGCCAGAGCGCACTGCAATCGCAGTCCCTGTAAAGTCAGAAGGCCTCGCAGTTCGGTTGCGCTTCGACGAGCAGAAAGGATCGACGTTCGTCGATTCTGCGCCAGGCGCATCGCAAAAACATATCTCGGCAGCGGGAGCGCCGGTAGTCTGGGGCGAAGGCACCTGGTTCTGGCCGTACATGCGCATGGAAATCAGCACCAGGCTGGAATTGCCGAGTGTCGGTCAGGTCGAGGCAAATCAACCTTTCACTGTGGGAACGTGGCTGCGACCCAATCTGCGACCGCTGGAAGCCAAAGACAAAGACAAGCCTACGGGGGTCATTCTGTCTGCCGCGGACGCTGGACAAAAGCAGATCGGCTGGCAACTGAGAGTGAGCAAGGGCAAGCTCGCATTCGTTCTGGCTCACGAAATGCCGGACAACTCTATTCAAGTGGAGACAAAGCAGACAGTGTTAGCGGTTGGCCGCTGGAATCACGTTCTGGCTACGTATGACGGCTCAGGAAAGGCAGCAGGCGTCACGCTGTATGTCGATGGACGACGTCAAGACGTAGAAATCAGCAAGGATTCTCTGCAGGGTAGCACGCGTACCAGCGCGCCTCTGGAATTTGGCCGCACCTATCCTGACGCGGATCCATTGCGCCAGTCAGCCTTTCAGGATTTCCGGTTCTTCCAACGGGCACTCTCGGCGCAAGAGGCGGCACGGCTTCCCATCGAAGATTATGTCGCGGAAATCGTGCAAAAGCCGATGTCAGGTTGGTCGGAGGACGAATTTCATACCGTTAGCGAGTTTTACTTTGCGCAGCGTGATGAAGCGACGCAAAAGCTCAACGCCCAGATCGCGCCTTTAAATGAAGAACTGGATCGACTCTCGAAAGATGGCCCTATCACTCTGGTAAGTGAAGAAGCCCCCGGGCTACCCTACGCGGACGTGCTGGCACGTGGAGCGTTCGGCGCGCGAACGGAGCGCGTGAGGCCCGGAGTGCCACACTTTTTGCCGCCCCTTCCCACGGATGCGCCGCTTGACCGTCGCGGTCTAGCGGAGTGGACAGTCAGTGCCTCAAATCCGCTGACGGCCAGAGTGACCGTCAACCGCATGTGGTCGGAGGTTTTTGGCACCGGCCTGGTCGAGACAACAGAGGATTTTGGAGTGATGGGCGGCCGGCCCAGCCATCCGGAGCTGCTTGATTGGCTGGCGCTGGATTTTCGCGAGAGTGGTTGGGACGTAAAACGTTTTTACAAGCAATTAGTGCTGTCCGCGACCTATCGGCAATCCGCTCGGGTCACTCCGCAATTGCTCGAAATGGATCCGAAGAACCGCCTCCTCGCGCGCGGCCCACGGTATCGAATGGATGGCGAGATGCTTCGTGATACGGCGTTGGCGGCCAGCGGTCTGCTCGTAGAAAAAATTGGCGGCCCAAGCGTAAAACCCTATCAACCGCCTGGGGTGTGGGAAGCAGGAAGCCACCAAGGAAGCGACACGAAAAGCTACACCCAAGACCAAGGCGAGTCTTTGTACCGCCGCAGCCTGTACACTTTTTGGAAACGAATGGCAACGATGCCGGATATGGACACCCTGGATCTGCCCGTGCGCGATGCCGCATGCACCCGCCGTCAACGCACCGACACTCCGCTGCAAGCTTTGGTCTTGATGAACGATCCGCAATGGCTGGAAGCGTCACGGCGCTTGGCGGAGCGGGTGATCCGTCAATCGCCCGAGACTGGTGCGCGGCTCGATTATCTTGGCGAAGTGCTGCTTGCTCGTTCGTGGGAACCACGGGAAAAGCTGGTCCTTGAAAATGCGTTGATGAAGTTTCAGAGTACCTATGCGCATGACCAGTCCCGGGCAGAGGAAGTTCTAAAAGTAGGCGAGAGCAGCCGGGACAGTAGCATTCGTCCGGACGAACTGGCTTCGTGGATGCTGGTAGCCAGTGCGGCGATGAATCTCGATGCGGCACTAAACAAATGAATCCTAAACAAATGAAAACAAACATTCACGACGACTGCGGAAGCTGTTGTGATCATGGGGGCGCGGGACCCACTGTTTACGATCTTCCGATCCCGCTGGAACTTCGCGAGGAATGGCGGCGGCTGGCCACGCGCAGATATTTCCTCGGCAGCATGGGCAAGACGCTTGGCTGGGCAAGCCTTTGTACTTTGTTTGGCGGCGCGCTGTCAGCGCGAACCGCCCGCGCGGAAAGCGATTCAGAGGCGCTCTCGCCAGGCCATTACGTGCCGGAGTTTGCGCCAAGGGCCAAGCGCGCCATCTATCTTTTTATGTCCGGTGCGCCCCCGCAGATGGATTTATGGGACTACAAGCCGGGACTCGCCGCTCTTTTTGATAAAGATCTTCCGGATTCCGTGCGCGGCACGCAGGCGTTAACTGGCATGACCGCCGGGCAGGCCCGTTTTCCGATCGCGCCCTCGCATTGGGGCTTCACTCGTCAAGGCAAATCGGGTCGCTGGGTGAGTGACCTGCTTCCGTGGACAGGAAGGCTGGTGGACGACCTGGCGCTGGTGCAGTCGCTGCAGACGGATGCCATCAATCACGAACCGGCTATCTTGTTGATGAATACCGGGAACATGGTACCTGGCAAGCCGTCGATGGGCGCGTGGCTTTCCTACGGGCTGGGCAGCATGAACGAAAACCTGCCCACTTTTGTTGTGCTCAATTCGCTGACATTACCCGGCACAGACTTACAGCCAATTTCACCGAAATTATGGAGCAGCGGATTTTTGTCAAACGAATATGCCGGGGTCGCATTCCGTTCTCACGGCGAGCCGGTGCTTTACCTTGGCGATCCCAAGGGCATGAGTCGAGAAACCCGGCGCACGCTGATCGACGCTGTGAATGCCATCAATCAAATGACCTTTGAAGACGTTGGCGACCCGGAGACTCATGCGCGTATTCATCAGTACGAGATGGCTTTCCGCATGCAAACTTCCCTGCCCGAACTCACTGATATGGCTGACGAGCCGGACAGCACCTGGACGTTGTATGGAGACGAAGCAAAACAGGCGGGCACGTTTGCGTACAACTGCCTGCTGGCACGGCGCATGGCCGAGCGCGGCGTCCGTTTTTCGCAGATCTACCAGCGCGGATGGGATGTGCACTCCAACGCCGTCCCTAATTTGCCCAAGCTTTGCGGGGCGACAGATCGCGCTTCGTACGCGCTCGTTACGGATCTGCGGCGGCGCGGCCTTTTGGATGACACGTTGGTGCTGTGGGGCGGTGAATTCGGACGCACCGTCTATAGCCAGGGCGGCCTTTCCAAGGAAAACTACGGACGCGATCATCATCCGCGTTGCTTCACGATGTGGATGGCGGGCGGGGGCGCTAAAGCCGGGATCGTCCACGGTGAAACGGACGATTTCTGCTACAACGTCGTGAAGGACCCGGTGCACGTGCGCGACTTTAATGCTACCGTGCTTCGATTGCTGGGCATCAATCATGAAAGGCTGACCTTCAAGTTTCAGGGTCTGGAACAAAAATTGACGGGGGTCGTCCCGGCGAAAATCGTGCCGGAACTAATCGCATGAAATCTTCCTCTCGACGCTCCTTTCTCTCTCGCTGCTCGGCATTGGCCGCTTCCGCCGCCATTCCTCGTTTCTACGTTCACGCATCGGACAAGTCCGGCCAGCGTTTGCCGGTAGTTGGTTCGGGCCTTCACATATATGAATGCGTACACGATTGGCTCACGCCACCCGATGGGCTGGTCTGGGGAGACACGCACGGACTCACTCAGGACGAGCAAGGGCGCATCTACGTGGCCCACACGGTGAACAAATCGAGCATGCGCGGCGAGTCGATCGTCGTTTATGACGCAGATGGCCGCTTTGCCGGCGCGTTTGGGGAGGAATTTCGGGGCGGGGCTCATGGCCTTGGCCTGCGTCGTGAAGCCGGCGGCGAATTTCTATATCACTGTGATATAAACCGCTGCAAGATCGTGAAAACCACGCCGGACGGAAAAACTGTCTGGTCGCATGGCTATCCTCGCGAAGATGCAGCTTATGCCGACCGGCCTATCGATTTTGTCCCCACGAATGTCGCTTTTGCGCCAAATGGCGATTTCTACGTTGGCGATGGGTACGGCTCGCATCATGTGCTTCGCTTTTCGCTGAGCGGCAACTTTTTGGGCGAAATTGGCCGGCCAGGCCATGGAGACGGTGAGTTCGATACACCGCACGGTTTGTGGGTCGATCCTCGAGGCACAGAACCTGTGCTGCTAGTGGCCGATCGCGGAAACCGGCGCGTTCAAACCTTCACGCTCAGCGGTACTCATATCCGCACCATAAAGGATGACGCCCATCTGCGAATGCCCTGCCACTTTCACATTCAGGGCGAGTGGATGGTTTGCCCGGATCTTGACAGCCAGGTGTGCATCCTGGATCGGGAGCACAAAGTGGTCGCCCAGCTAGGCGATGGCCAAGCCGCAAACGGCGCCGTTGGCTCCCGTCGGAAGCAATCGAGAAACGAATTTACGCCAGGACAATTCATCACGCCTCATGCCGCCATTTTCCTGCGTGACGGAAACATTCTGGTAGCCGAGTGGTTGCCAATCGGGCGAATTACGCTCTTACGGCGAGTCTCGGGCTGATACTCTTGCGCACCCGGTGGCTCCTGTTTGGAATCGGCGCTGCTCTTCTCCTGATTCTCCTGTGGCCTTTGCTCCATGCCGCTCCGGACGGCCTCGAACACGGTGAGCTGACCCAATTTGTAGGTCGCTTCCATCCGCTGGTAGTTCACTTGCCAATCGCATTCTTGATGCTGGTTCCGTTGCTGGAATGTGCGGGCCTGGTTCCCCGATGGAACCGTGTGCGAGAGTCGGCGGAATTTGTTCTGACCATCGCGGCCATCAGCGCCGCGGTCGCCGTGTTTCTGGGCTGGCTCTTGGCCTGGAGCGGAGGCTACGAGGGACCAGTGGTAACCAGCCACATGTGGGGCGGATTTTCGTTGGCCGCCGCAGTGTTGCTCTGTTTTCTCTTGCGTGCCTGGGACAAACGCGTTTACGCCGCGGCCCTCCTTCTCACGCTGGTTCTTCTGGCCTGGACCGCCGATAAGGGCGGAAAGCTGACGCACGGCGACACCTTCATGACGAAGTACATGCCGGGCAAGCTGCGGACCTTGTTGCGTGTGCCGGCCGTGCCAGGTAGAACGCAGCCGATCCACGCAGCAAGCGTGACATCGGCAAATCTAACATCGGCGAACGTAAGATCGACAAGCGCAAATCCGACTGGGGCGCCATCCGCAACGTTTTTCGCTGCCCGAGTGGAGCCGATCTTTGAAAACAAGTGCTCGGGTTGCCACAACGCACAAAAGAGAAAAGGCAAACTTCAACTGGATAGCTTTGAAAACGTGATGCGGGGCGGGAAGGACGGCATAGTTGTAAAGCCCGGCGACCCGAAGCACAGCGAACTGTTCCGCCGCATCAACTTGTCACCGGACGAAAAGGATTTCATGCCCACAGACGGCAAACCACCGCTGACGGCCTCGGAAATCAAAGTCATCGAGTTATGGATCGCTTCGGGGGCATCAAGCAGCTTGCCTGCCATTGAAGTCCACGGAGCTCCGCCTCTGCTGGCCTCCGAGCAGCCTGCCTTGCCCATTACCAGAGACTATCGTCCGCAATTGCCGCTGATCACTTCGCTCGAGCACGAGCTGGGCGTGCGCCTCGTTCCCCGCTCGCGAAATCCACAGGATGGATTGATATTGCGCACCGTAAGCGCGCCAGAGCGCTGCGACGATGTTGCACTCGCTCGGCTAAAAGTGATCGGGATGCTGATCGTGGATGCTGAACTGGCGCGCACCAAGGTCACGGACGCTGGACTAAAAGCGCTCGCAACCTTCCCCAATCTTCGCGCCGTTGATCTCGCGCACACCGCCGTCACTTCGGCCGGCGTGCCCATTCTTGCCCGCCTGAACCATTTGGAATCGCTGAATCTGACCGCAACCGCCGTTGACGACGCCGGAGTTGCCGGACTTCGCCGCAAGCAAAAGCTCAAACGCTTATATCTTTTCGAGACAAAATGCACGGCTCAGTCTGAGCCGCTATCAAGGGATGCCAGGCCGTAGCTAATAGGCAACTATCTTGTGCCCGATTTCACTATCCGACTGGATAGCAGCTCTATCCGCTTGGATAGCAACTTTGGCGAAGCGCAAAACGCGACAGCGAGCCGGGTCCGCCTTGCATTACTTAATCCGCTTTCTTACAGCTACTTGCGACATGCAGCAAAGCCTTCGCTGATTCCCTCCATCATGGCCACCCGCATGCATTCTCTACTGGCGTGCGACCCAAGATTCAAACTCAAAGGCCGCAATCGAAATTAAAAACTGCCGTTATGAAATCACTTCGGAATCATATGTTGGTAATCGCAGCGTTGGCTCTAGCGGCCGTTTGCGCAAGCGCAATCCCCGCCTCGGCTCAAGCAGCTTATAAGGGCAGTTTCACTCTTACCCATGGAGTGGCAGAATGCAAAACTACCGGCTGGCGAGTATACCTTTGAGATTCAATCACTGTCCCTGCCAGCAACCATGACCGTCAAGGGCCCCAACGGGTCAGTGTTCGTCACCGCGGTCGTCGTGGATCAAAAGGCCGGCGAGCAGAGCATGCTGATCGTCGAAAGTCGCGGCAGCAGCTCCGCAGTCAGTGAACTCCGCCTGGCAAATATCGGCCGCAGCCTCCACTACGCAACGCCGAAGGCCCCCAAGGACGTGGAACTTGCTCAGGTAACCAGAGAGCAAATTCTCGTGGCCCTGAACGTAAAGAGGTCCCCGAAGTACCACCCAAGGCAAAACCCAAGCGCGAGCCTCTCCCGAGGTCGCGCTGTTTTTCTTGCTCGCTTTTTTGAGGTGTCATCCCGAACCCGCTCGCGTCCTTTTGCGAGCGGTGTGAGGGATCTGCTTGTTATTTCTTACGACGCGGATGCAGCGAACTTGGGCCAGTACGGCTTGTCCTTGTCCGCCAAGTGCCCGTCCGCGTAGCGATCGTGGTGCCGAACCCAAGCCATCGTAAACGGTAGTGAATCCTCGTCGCGCCCTTTCGGCACGTAGTCAAGATAGTTGTACGTGCTCATCGTCATCTCCGTGCCGCGCCGCTAGCCCTCTGGTCGTTCTCCAAAAAGCTCATTAATCGAATCGAAAGAATCGTTTTGACAGCGCGAGAAGCATCCGTGCTAATGATGCGATCAGATGACTCCTCTCTCTTCTCGAAGTGAAGTAAGGGTGGTTATGAAAAGCACACTGACTGTAATCCTGCTTTGTGTCTTAGCGTTGAATTGTCGCGCACAATCGACGACGTCATTACGAGGAGTCATCACGGATCCTTCCGGGGCGGCTATCCCGGGGGCCATAGTGACGATTAGCAGCCTGGAAACGGGTTCCTTCCGGCGAAGCGTTACTGATGCTAGTGGGGAATACAATTTCCTTCAGGTCGCCCCCGCATCCTACAAGCTCACGGTCGAGAAGGCGGGTTTCGCCACGATGACGCGGGCTGATGTAAAGCTGCTCGTGAACACGCCGGGCGCCCTCGATATGAGCATGGCAGTCAGCACAACGGGTGAAGTGGTGAATGTGGAAGCGGATGTCTCGCAGGTGAACACGACGGACGCGAGCATCGGCAATCCGTTCAGCGAGATGCAGGTGAGACAAATCCCGCTGCAAACGCGAAATGTCGTGGAACTGCTGAGCGTGCAGCCCGGCGTGACGTCCAATGGAGAAGTGCTCGGGGCGCGCCGCGATCAGAACAACGTCACTTTGGACGGAGCGGATGTAAACAATAACCAGAATTCCGGCTTGGTGGCCCAGACGACGGCAACCGGCACAGGGGGATTCCAGGGATCAAACGCCAACGGCGCGAATATCAATTCCGGCTTTAATGCGGTGCTGCCCATTCCGCTGGATTCCGTCCAGGAATTCCGCGTGACAGTGGCTGGAGAAGGGCCCAACCAGGGGAGATCGTCCGGCGGACAGGTTTCGCTGGTGACGAAGAGCGGGACGAATCAGCTTCACGGCTCGCTGTATGAATACAACCGCAACACCGCCACGGCCGCTAACACGTGGTTCAACAACCAAGCGGGAGTGCCGCGGCAACCGCTGGTACGGAATCAGTTCGGCGGTTCCGCTGGCGGCAAAATCGTGCGCGACCGTGTCTTCTATTTCTTCAATTACGAGCAGCGGCAGGACGGCAGCGGTGTCGCGCAGGTTCGAGCGGTGCCCTCGGATACGCTGCGCCGGGGAATTTTTAAGTACACGATGTGCAACAACCCCAGCGGCCTCAACGGTATTTGTGATCCGACGAAGGACGCGATATTTGTGCAGACACTGTCAGCTAGCGACCTCAAGTCAGTAGACCCGCTAAATCAGGGGGTCAATGCCAGCATTCTTCCCGTCTTGAATCAATATCCTCAAGGGAATGCGCCGTCCTTTGGCGAGGACGGAGGGCTAAACTTTAGCGGTTATCGGTTCAATGCGCCGAGTCATCGTAGCGATCACGCGATTGTCGGCAAGATCGACGTGCACCTGGACAAAGCCGCCAAGCACACTTTGAGCGTGCGCGGAACGCTCGCGGACAACACCGACGACCAGATCCTGGCGCAGCTTCCAGGGCAAAGCCCCGCATCAACGCTGCGCGACAACAGCAAAGGTTTCTCGGCGCAATACACGGCAGTCTTGAAAGCAAATCTGATCAATGTTTTAAACGTGAGTTACACGCGATTTGGCCAGGCCTTGTCCGGGGTGACCGGGCCGCTTCTATTCCAAACGAGCCTGGACCCGCTGCAGAATCCTTACGCGCGTCCGTTCGCCCAGACCTTGCCCACGCTGAATCCAAACGATGACGTGACATGGACCAAGGGTCCGCACACGATCACGATGGGCTTTTCCGCCCGGATCATTCACAACAACACGAGCTCGTATGCCAATTCTTTCCCGCGCTACGGGTACGGCGCCACCGAATTGATCGGCCTGGGGGCTGATATTGATAATGCGCTGACGAACTTCATGGCATCGAACCCTTCGCGGTTCGGGGCGAATCCGGGGCTTGCCGATACAGCCTCAGTCACAAACGGAATGGGCGCCATCCTGGGGCTGGTGAACGATGATTTTCATACCAACCAGTTCGACCGGAGTGGCAACCCTCTAGCGCTGGGCGCCCCGCAGGTGCGCTCTTTCATCGAACACGATTATGCGCTTTACGTGGGTGATTCGTTTCGCGTAAACCGCAGTCTAACGCTGACCTTTGGTTTGCGCTGGGAGGATTACCGGCCGCCATACGAGGCGCACGGATTGCAGTCGACTTCCACCATTCCTCTAACGCAGTACTTCGCTGAGCGCGATCGTTTGCAGAGCCAGGGCGTGCCACAGAACGCGATGCCCAACGCTACACTGAGTTGGGCCCTAAATGGACCGGCGAATGGCAAACCCACATGGTGGAAACCTTCCAACCGAAACTTTGGACCGCGCTTCGGATTGGCCTACGCGCCGACCGGCCGGGACGGGTGGCTTGGGAAGGTATTCGGAAAGGCTGGAGCGTTCCGAGTCGGAACCAGCATGGTCTACGATCGGTTTGGCAGCGATCTGATCACGCAATACGATCAGAATGGCTCACTGGGCGTAGCCAACAAAGAGAATTTCCCGGACTCGTACAGCTTCAACTCTAGCCAGCGTTACACCGGTGCTGCGCCAATGCTGCCGACTCCTGCGCAGGAAACGTTCCCTTATACGCCACCTCAGATTGCCGCTATCGCCGGGGACTTCGAGGGCGTTTCACCCAACCTGAGGCCGCCGTACGCGTACGTTTTCAACGCCAGTTTCGCACGCGAAATTCCCGGCGGGATGACGATCGAGATCGGCTACGCCGGACGCCTCTCTCATCGTCTTCTGATGGAGGGAGATGTTTATACTCCGCTGGAGTATTTCAAAGATCCGAAGTCCGGGATTACTTGGGAACAGAACGCAGCCAAGGTGCGGGCAATGTTTGATTCCGGCCTGACCGTGAACCAGGTGAAGGCCAATCCGGGCCTGGTGCCAACGCTGCCGTTCGTCGAGGACATGTGGCCCACACTAGCGAACGTAGACGTCGCGGGCAGCGCCTCGGCAAATTACTTTCTGTGCGTATATCAGGATTATGGCGGGAGCTATCTCGACTGTCTCCATGCGTTGGATCGCAACGTCACGACCTCGTACTACCCGGGCAAGTGCCTGACGGTCACCGGATGCTACACGTTCTTCCCGCGGCAAGGCAGTTCGATCCCAACGTGGATGAATAGTGGAACGGCGGCGTATCACGGACTAACCTTGTCGCTGCGACGCAGGTTTTCCCACGGTCTCTCTTTCGACTTTAACTATGCCTGGTCGCACTCGATCGATGACGGTTCGGCCGCTGAGTCCGGCGCTGGAGAACAAGGCGCAGCGATTCAAAACATATTCAATACGCGGGAATTCCGCGGATCATCGGATTTCGACATGCGGCACAACATTACCGGCAATGTGCTCTACCAGTTGCCGTTCGGCAAGGGCAGGGCCTTTTTCCGCGACACTCCCGGGTGGTCAGATGCGATCGTCGGTGGCTGGCAGGTTTCCGGCTTGACTCGATTCCGGACAGGGCTGCCGACTACGGTGGCGGGCGGTCTGGAGTACAACGCCAATTACTGGCTGAGTTCGCTGGCGATCGTTACGGGGCCCGTCAAGAGCGGCGTGCAGATCGATCAGAACGGGAATCCCAGCATCTTTGTGAATACGAGTGCCTCGAACTCGTTCGCGGACGAGCTTCCAGGGCACACGGGGAAGCGCGCTGCCGTCCGACTGGCTTCATTCTTCAACACGGATATGGCGGTAACCAAGGAGTTCAAGTTGCATTGGGAAAGCCAGCGGATTCAGTTTCGGGCTGAGGCCTTCAACGTGTTTAACAACGTCAACTTCACAAACCCAAGCCTGGCTTTGACTGCGCCATCGACCTTCGGCGAATTTCAGGGAGTGATGGATCCCCGCGTGATGCAGTTCGCGCTGCGCTATGAATTCTGAGGGCTCGCAGTAGGAACTACGGGCCCTTAAGCTAAGGTTTACCGTGCGGGACTCAAGCACCTATCGCACTTGCCAGAGAGGCATCCTCGGGTTCTCGGGTACACCCGGAAGCGTAATCGAGCCGCATGACCAGACTTGAGATTTGAACTTCGGGGCAAAGTTCTGGGACGGGTAGCTCCAGCGCGATCCGGGAACCCTGATCCGGTGCTTCCTTGGCGAGTACGATTACGCGAGAACTCAAGTACAACGCCTCTTGTGTGTTGTGGGTCACGAAGAGGACCGTGATTCCCGTGTCGCGCCAGAGCTGGCGAATGAGGCGCTGCATATCTTTGCGCGTACCCGGATCGAGCGCGCTAAAGGCTTCGTCTAAGAGCAGAATCCTGGGTTTGTTGATGAGAGCTTGGGCGATCGCGACCCGCTGCTGCATGCCGCCGGAGAGTTGATCCGGATACTTACTGGCATCAGCATCGTGCAAATTAAGCCGGCGGATATAGTGCATGGCTTCTTGCCGGAATTGGCGACGGCGGCGGAAGTGACGGGGCGTCAGACGAGTAAGCAGATTGAATTCGTTGACCTCGGGTCCAAAGGTGATGTTGCCGAGAACGGTCTTATCGGGAAACAGCGAGTATTTCTGAGGCACGAAGCCGCATGTGCGATCGGGCTGGCGGCGTTCGACGTCATCGACTAGGACGCGGCCGGCGGTCGGCTGTTCCGAGCCAAGGATGAGCCGCAGAAGCGTAGATTTTCCGGAACCGGTCTGACCTAACAGGCAGACGAATTCACCTTCTTCGATGCTCAAATCGATGTTGCTCAACACAGGACGAGAGGGCGAACCGTAGGCGACGGAAACATTCTCGACGTGAATCAAAGCCATGCTTCTTATGCCTCGTGGAACCACGGGTGGAGCTTGCGATTGACGAGGCGCATCGCCAGGTCCACCAGGAAGAGCAGCAACGCGACCCAGAGCACGTAAGGGATAATTACATCCATTCCCATATGCCGGCGCAGCAAGGCGATACGGTACGCGAGCCCGTCGGTGGAAGCGATCATCTCGCCCGCAAATAGAAACAACATGACAGCTTTCAGGTTGAGCCGGATGCTGTTCAGCACGCGCGGCGTGATTTGCCGAAGGACGACGCGGTAGGCAACGTCGAAATCGCCAGCGCCGAGCGTGAAGGCTTTCACGATCTGCTCGCGAGGCACGCTTCGCGTCAGGTTGTAGGTGTCCAAAATGATGGTCGGGGTCACGCCAATGACAATCAGCATGATTTTTGACAGCTCATCGATGCCGAAGGCAATGAACAGAATGGGCAAGAGCGAGAGCGCGACAATTTTGTCAAAGAAGAGGACAAAGCGCGAAAAGAAAACTCCCACGTAGGGAAACAGGCCCATGTGGAGTCCAATGATGACTGCTGGAATCAGCAGCAGCAGGCTATAGAAGAAGCGGCGCGAGGTGGCCTTGGTGTCCTTCCAGAGCATGCTTGAGAAGAAGCGTTGCGGCAGACTCGCATTTTCCGCGATGGCTTGCTCGTCGTCTTCTGCAGGCTTGAACGCGGCATCGTACGTGCTGCGCGCCATTTGTCGGATGGTGGGGACGATACGATCGTCGGCGTTCTCCTGATGGCGTCTGTGGGCGG
>Ga0210400_10002258_pt1 | contig 18108 bp, 15 predicted proteins | sample IncBWH26MmetaG_FD_155456 | JGI IMG/M metagenome (GOLD analysis project Ga0210400, IMG submission 155456) | Forest soil microbial communities from Barre Woods Harvard Forest LTER site, Petersham, Massachusetts, United States - Inc-BW-H-26-M | ecosystem: Environmental > Terrestrial > Soil >...
AGCTGGTTGACTTCACTCAGGTATGAACAGGACCCGCATAGCGCATGGCGCCGATATCGTTTCCTTCGGTATCGAGGAAGCGCACCAGTTCGCCGACAGTCGGGATCACTGATTTCTGCATGATGAGTCGACCGCCATTGGCGGCGACACGGGCGCTGATGACATCCACATCCGCGACGGCGAATGTCGGCTCAATGCCATTAAGACCGGTACCGGATCGCGGTACCAACCGTTTGTGCATCAAGCCGAGAATGCCCGGCGATTCGTCATCGCCGGTATGGATCAGGTAAAAACCGGGCGGCCCCCAGGGCTCGAACTGCCACTCAAAAACCGCTTCGTAGAAGGTACGGGCCCGGTCCACATCGTCGACGTGGATCGAAAAAGTGGAGAGATTGTTTGGCATGGCGCGAACATTACTGCGGTTTCCATTGCGCCGCAATCCCGCTATTCTGACTTTGTATGTCGCAAAAACGTCGAACTGTCGCGGACGAAGCTTACTTTGTGGTGCGCACTTCCGCGGCGGATCTCAAGGCCGCAACGGAGTTGCGCAATCACGCGCATGAATGGCATCAGCTGGTCTATGTCTCTGCGGGATTGATGAGCGTCGCGACTGAAGCAGGCACGTGGGTGGCGCCCGCAAGCTGGGCGATCTGGGTGCCCGCAGGGATTCGTCACGGCGTACGCTTTGTCGTCGATAGCGCATTCCGTACCGCCTATTTTCGGCCCGATTGGGTCGATCACTACCCGCAGGCCTGTACGGTCGTGTCCGTGTCCCCGCTTCTGCGGGAGCTCATACTGCGAACGATCAACATCGGCAAATTGGACCGCCGCGATCCGATCGAGGCCGCCATCGCCGCGCTCACGGTGAGTGAATTGCGTCTGTCGGCAGCGCGCTCGCTTAGTCTGCAGCAACCAACGGGCAAGGCGACGAGCCATGCGGCGGCCCTCATGAGCCGCCGAGCGCCGGCCGCTGCGACGGTATCCTCTCTTGCCAAAGCAGTGGGAGTCGGAACCAGGACCTTCGAACGCCGATTCTTTGCGGAAACGGGAATGACTCCGGGGCGATGGCGCCAACAGCAGGCAATGCTCGTAGGACTGGAATTGTTGGCAAGCGGAACAGCCATCAAATCTGCGGCTGCGCAGGCCGGCTACGCGACCGCAAGCGCATTCATTGCCGCCTTCCGCAAAACATTCGGCACGACCCCGGGGAGCTACTTCCAAATCCCGGCACCTCGGACATTTGCCAGGACCGAACAGCTATATTAATGATGCCGGCGAGACTGGCGGTCAAGCGCAATAACCAGCAACTTCATTAGATTCACAAACCGCTCTACTGCAGGAGCCAAGCGATGCGGCAGATCTACATCACGGGTCACGGCGGCCCGGAGAAATTGCAGGTACGCGAATCGCCCGACCCGCAGCCCCAGGGCAGTGAGCTGCGCATACGGGTCAAAGCGAGTGGCATCAATTTCGCCGACATCCTGGCACGGCAAGGTTTGTACCCGGACGCTCCGAAAGTGCCCTGCGTCGTCGGTTACGAAGTATCGGGCAGCGTGGACGCCGTCGGACCGGCGGCGCGGCAGGACTGGATCGGCCGCGACGTATTCGCGCTGACGCGATTCGGCGGCTACGCGGACACGGTGGTTGTGCCCGAAATTCAAGTATTCGGCAAACCCGCTTCGCTCAGCCACGAGCAATGCGCTGCGCTTCCAGTGAATTATTTGACCGTATGGCAGCTGCTCGTGGTCATGGGCTCGCTATCCGCCGATGAAACGGTGCTGATCCACAACGCCGGCGGCGGTGTCGGTCTCGCTGCCATTGACGTCGCGCGTCATGTCGGCGCGAGGATCTTCGGTACCGCCAGCAGCGGCAAGCACACATTCCTCAAGGAACGCGGCCTGCACGAAGCGATCGACTATCGCGGCAAAGACTGGTCGACGGAACTGGCGCGCCTGACCGACGGAAGAGGCGTCGAGCTGATCATCGATCCAATTGGCGGCAGCCACTGGAAAAAGAGCTACAGGGCCCTACGCCATACCGGGCGGCTCGGCATGTTCGGCGTTTCTGCGGCCTCCGATTCAGGCCCGCTCGCTTCGCTGAAGCTGCTCAAGGTCGCGCTCGGAATGCCGTTTTTTCATCCCTTGTCACTCATGAATCAGAACCGCTCGGTGTTCGGCATCAACATAGGGCACCTCTGGCATGAGCCCGAGAAGATTCGGAATTGGGCCGACGCCGTGCTTCGAGGCGTGGTGGACGGCTGGGTGCGTCCCCATGTCGACAAGGCGTTTGCCTTCGACCGCGCGGGCGAAGCGCAGGCCTACATCGAGGCACGCAGGAATATCGGCAAGGTCGTATTGACACCGTAGCCGTTGACTGGAGAAACGCTGCCGAATTCAATGAGCAGCGTTGGCGCTACTTCCCTGCGTCGGCAATTGGCGCGACCACCGTATTGGAGACCTCGCGTGCCGCGGTAGAAGTGCCGTAGGTTACGACCAGGCGTGCACTGTAAGCCTGTTCCCCGTCCCAGGCGGAAAAGCCAATGCAGACTTGCTTCGTCAGCTTCGATTCGCTTCGCTCGAAGGTTTTTTCCGCGAATCGTGCACGTCCAAGTCCCTCGCCCGGGGCGACTCGACTTTCGGCCCACGGCTGCGGGGAGTTTTCAGGGCGAGCATAGAGAACCGTCGCTGTGACCACCGCTAATGAGGGCACGCTACTGCAGAGCGTCACTCGCAGAGCCTCCTGCTCAGTACAAACGGGCGCAACCCCATCGGCAGCGGCACCAACGGCGCGGCAGGGCCCAACCGTAGTTGTGACGCTCGCCTCTTCAACCCCACGGCGATCGCCATCCGCGGGGGCGATCGAACTATGATCGCTTACGGTCACCCGCTCCAGCCGCTCTGCGGTTGCGCTGATTCGCGCCACCTGCGCTTGTAGATCGCCACGCAATGCCGCTGACTCGCGGTCCGATTGCCTCATCATTAAGTACTGCGACAACGCAAAACCGGCCACCATGGCCGCGACGAGGAGCAGAAAGACTGCGAGGACCGGGCCGCGGCGTGACTTCTTCGTCGCCGGCACACCCCGTGCGCGCTCTAATACCTCCTTGCGCCAAGCCATGCGCAGCTGGGCCAGCGCGCCGAGAACGGTACCCAAGGCGGCAACCGCGGTCGCGGACACTTTGAGGTCAAAGTCGAATGGATTCATGGGGAAACTCGAACGGGCTGCGAAACGACTGTTTTGAAGAGTCGCCAAATTCGGCTTGCTTTGAACGATCTGTGCCGACAGCCGCGCATTCTATTAAGGTAACCCCGGAACCCCGCCCCAGACTGGGAAGTGGTTCCGGTTTTTTGAACATCGGCGTTCGAATCAAAAGGAGGCATGCCCTTGCATTCACAAACAGCGCTCACCCTGGTGTGCACCGCTTCGGCTCTGATCCTTTGGGCGGACCGGCGCATGGCGCCCCGGCTGAAATGCCGGCGGCCCGGCTCGGGTCGTTCGACATCGAGGCGCACCGCCTCGGCCTGCGGGTAATTAGGTTCGGGGGTAAAGACGCGGGAAGAGATCTTCGAGCGCTTCGGATGGAAAACGCAGCGAAACAGCACCCTTCGGAGTCTCTGATGCGAGCAAACCCACATTCAGGACATCGTTTAGCACCCTCCGGGCGGTCCGCTCCGGAAGCCCGGTAATTCGACTTACCTCGCCCCGCTCGAATTCGCCGCGGATCAGCGCTTCCTGCAGCAGCGCGGCGCCCTCTGGCTTCAAATGCGGGTTGATGAGCACATATGTCTTCAAGCGTTCCATGAGGCTATCGAGTTCAAATAAGCCGCTCATGAAGACGATCTGATCTAGGCAGACCCTGAGGAACCAGACGACGAATTCCTGTAGGGCTTTCTGCGAGAGGTTTCCCCGTCCGTCCAGGTCACCTTCCCTGGGCGAGTCCGCCCGATCCATCATCTGCTTGTAGTCGGTGCGACTTTCCAGCCCACGCGCGAGTCCTCGTGAGATCGACCAAAGACCTCGCGAGCTGATATTTGCCGACCACGCCCTCGCGTGGCTCATCAACCGGCTCACCCGGCCATTGCCATCGAGGAACGGATGAATGTAGTTGAATCGATGATGGGCCGCGGCGATCGCCATGATCTGCGTAGCTCGTCCCATCGTTTGGACGCGGAAGCGTTCCTCGAAGTAGCGCATGAAGTCCACGACGCGAGCACCGGAGGGCGGCACGTGTCGTCCCACTGCAACATTCTCTTCTGGACGAGTCCTCCACTCACCGGGTTCCATTGGGAGTTGAGTCCGCTCTGTCTTGATCAGGAGCATGGCCGCCGGAGCGCCGCGATAAAACTCGCGATGAAGCCATAGAATGAATTCTCTAGAGGCCGGTGGCGGTAGCACACCCTGGTTACCCATGCGATCAACTTCTCGCTGCACGCGCACGTGTGCGGCCGCCTCAAGTTGCAGATTACGTCGCTCCTCGTCTTTGTCGAGTTCTCCTGCAAGGGCGCGCTCGATGTCTCGCGGCCTAGTGTTATGACCTTCTATGAGATTGCTGTAGTACGTGTTCATCACCCGTACTAGATCGGCCAGATTGGCCGCCGTGCGCGGGTGCAACGCTTTGCCCAGCGTGGCTGACGAGGTCGCCAAGTCGGCGATCACATCCGCAATTTCTGTGGTCGGCTCCTCCAGACGCGCCGGCTCAATCCTGGAGACGCTTTCAGGGTGATTTTGGCCGATCTTGGTGCGGTTTGTGGGCAGATAGGTTTCCCTATGAATCACAGATAATACACTAATTTTCGATCAGTTGGCCGATCAGTTGGCCGATCAGTTGGCCGATCAGTTGGCCGATCAGTTGGCCGATCAGTTGGCCGATCAGTTGGCCGATCAGGTGGCCGATCAGTTGGCCGATCAGTTGGCCGATCAGTTGGCCGATCAGTTGGCCGATCAGTTGGCCGATCAGTTGTGTTACTCCGGTTTATATAAATCATCGCGGGATTGGTTTGGAGCACGGGTCTGCTAAGCCGTGAAGGCGCGTTGGTCGCGACGATCCTGCACAATGCAAGTACGCTGCTGGTATTGGCCAATGCGGGACGACTGCTGCGTTTTCATGAGCATCTGCCGCGCCTATAAGCCCGGTGAGCGGCGGAGCCCCGACTGTACCTAGAGCGGTTTCTGGCAGCTGGTGAAGTCCGCGCCAACATCGTGATGGCATGCGGTTTATCCTACGTCACCCACCGATAGTTTCCTACGGCATGCATCGGTGAATCACCTGATTGTGCGCCCCCCGATACGCGGATTATGCTGCTGCCCGTTGCCGAGCGCCAATCACAGGCGAGCGCAAACGGGAGAGAAGTTGGACGCGATGCCTCGCCGATTTGTTCAAGCGATCGATCCGTCAAGGATGCCGCTATCGGAGGATCGCCCCGGTCGGCTCGACGTGCTGAAGCAGGTGCTGCGCTCAGTGAGCTATTCGCGGCCGGGTGAGAAGAAACAATTGGTTCGGGTGGCGACACAGTTCGCGCGGTGCGCCTATCATTTGGAAGCGTTTCGCGATGCGTTCGGCGATCCGGCCAATCTGGCATTGCAAGAAACTCTCGCGCTGCGGCCCTCCCTGATGGCGTGCGTCATTCATCCTTACCTGAACGTGGATTGGGGGTTCGACCAGAAGCTGGACGCGATCAGCGGTCACTACAAACTGCTCAACGGGCGGGGTGGCATTCTGCGCTTCCCCCCTCTCGCCTCGGTCACCCTCGCCAACCTCGGAGACGCGACCGAGATCCGACTCCACAATTTCTTGCTTTTCGAGCATGAAGGCGAGCTGACGGTCAGTCTGTTCAAGAGCGACCAGCGTCTTTACTCTCTGACTTTCACGCTGGGGCAGATTGGCGCCGACCTCACCGCCTATGCCGGAGGCTTGCAAGGCCTCCGAAGCGCGGAGGCGGTCAACATCTATCGTTCCCTGACGCACTATATGCACGGATTGCGGCCGCGCGATCTGCTCGTGACGGCGTTTCGCTTGCTGTGTGGCTCAGCTGGCATTGCGCGCATACTGGCAATCTCGGACAGTAAACGCATTTGCAGCAACTCATATCACAGTCCAGCGGAGCAAGTCTTCTCGAGCTTTGACCGCGCGTGGATCGAATGCGGCGGCGTCCGGATGGACGATGCATTTTTTGCGCTGACCCCGTGCCTCACGCAGCGATCCGCGCAAGACATCCCCTCGCGCAAGCGGGCGCAGTACCGCCGCCGGTACGCCATGGTCGACGCCGTCGCGCAGCAGATAGGCGACGCGCTTGTGCAAGCGCCCCGGGTTCACGCGCCGCCCGCGGCTGCAGACTCGGAGGCTATCCCCTCTCGGGCACATTGAAATCGGCTACCGAACGATTGCAGTTTGCCCCGGCGCCTGACGAGAGCCATCTGGGGAGCGCCACTTCCCGAGAGGAACTTTGCTCCGTCTCTCAACGCCAACGCGCCATTGGCGTAATTGCCTGAACTCAGCGTGCGCAATGACTAATTGCACGGTGCCATAGTAATCGGGGTCTATCCGTTGCATGAGTACCTTCGTGAGCAGCTCAACCCTGCCACTGTTGCGCCGCGGTTGTCTGTCTGTTAGCGCACTCTATCTCGATGGCGCATCTCTGCGTCGCACATTGCAAGATGCTTGGGACGATGCAGAAATCGACGCGCCGGATAAGCTGGCGGCCGCCGGCGGCGGATTACCGTGGCGGATTGAGACGGAACAAAAAAGACGCGGTCCGTGCGCTAGCGGACGGTGCTCCCCCGTGAACTGCGGCACACTGAGGGGTTCTTTCTTTTCAAGGGCGCTTGCCTTGATCACTGCCGAAAATCACTTGATCGAATTGTTGCCTGCAAAAGACCGTCGGCGGCTGTTGGGAGTCGCGGAACTCGTACAACTTGCACAATCCGACGTCCTGGGCGAACCCGGAAAGCCAACCCGTTTTGTCTACTTTCCCGTGGATGGCTTCATCTCACTGGTGACTTCCATCGAAGGCAAACCGGTGCTCGAGGTCGGCATGGTCGGCCGCGAGGGCTTACTTGGCGCACAAGTGGCCCTTCAGGTGTTCACTCAACCGTTGCATGCTCTGGTGCAAGGTTCCGGAACGGCGCGGCGCGTGCCTATCCGCGCATTCCGTTCGGAGCTCGACCGTTGTGTTCCACTGCAACGCTTGATAGGACGCTACGTGTACGTGCTGATGACACAGCTCGCCTCCTCAGCTGCGTGCACGCGGTTTCATCAAATCGACGCGCGGCTGGGTCGTTGGCTCTTGATGATGCAAGATAGAGCGCACGGCGACACATTTGGGGTGACGCACGAATTTTTGTCCTACATGCTGGGCGTGCGCCGAGTTGGCATCACGATGGCCGCCGTTACCCTCCAAAAAGAAGGCCTCATTGAATATCACCGCGGGCAGGTGACTATCCTCAACCGTAAAGGCTTGGCAGCGGCTGCCTGTAGCTGCTATCGCGGTGACAATCAAATCTATGCTCGGATCATGCATTGATTTTCTACGAGCGCTCAAAAAGAACGCGGCCAAAAGCCGCGTAAAGAAAACTGGCACAGGGATGCATGCCAGAAGGTGACTTTACTGAAAATCGTTGGAGATTGTCTGTGCGGTGGCAGACACACGTCCGCCGGTAGCCGACTCTTCAGGATTCGAGACTGAGCGGCCGTTGAATCCAGAATCTGTACATTGCGGTAAATGTATCCGGATTGTCGGCCTCATAACGTGCCCAGTTGCGCAAATTGACACAGCCCGGGTCATCGGCAAAGCGTGCGCGATATTGACTTAGAACACGCACATCCAATTCGAAGCCGATGAAGTGAAGGGCGAATTCAGCAAGGAACGACTCGATCTGGCCCAGCGTCAGGTTCTGCTCCTGTACGTGGAAAGCCAGGTCGCGACAATCGCTCAACGAGTAGAACGCCTGGCTATTGCTCAGCGATCGCAGTTCAACCGAGTCTTGGGCGAGCACATCCCGGCGGAATTGACGGATGTCATCGGGAGTGCTTGTATAACCGCGTGTGGCAATGAATTCACGCGCCTTAGTCACCTGTCTACGCCCAAGCTGGCTGTAGAGGCCCAAACACATGAATCCTCCGGGCCGCAATCGAGACAGCAGGATTCGCCATCCGTCGAAGGGGTCGGCCAGATGGTGCAGCACTCCAATTGCTCCGATGATGTCGAACCTACGCTCGATGGCTCCGAGCTTGAGAATGTCCGCCTGCGCGTACTCGATGTTCGTCAGGCCCAGCTCTCGAGTCTTTCTCATGGCATAGCTGATGCTGCTCAAACTCAGGTCGATCGCGAGCACACGAACTCCGCGGAATCGCTGGTGAACGAAGATCGCATCACTGCCCGTGCCGCACCCGGCGATAAGCACCTCCGGTGAACTGTCGTCGGACATCGGCGTAAATGGCGCGAACGGCAGCGCGCGACGCAATTCGGCGTTAAAATGCTGCGCCTGTCCACGCATTTGCATTTTTACCCAGCGCGGATAGGGATTCTGTTCATACTGGTCGCGAACCGCCGCAGAGACGTCCCCGCCGATAGGGGTCAAGCATTCAACGCGTGTGCGCAATGCCTGCTCCTCGAATGCTTCGCGAACTTGTTGGCGCAGAACTTCGTCAACCGGACCAGACTCGCTGGCAGCGAGCAACCGGCCAGCGCCGTGCAAGAGGTGAAGCGGGAAATATGCAGCTACGGCGAGCAACAGAAATGGCGGTACCGCTGCGTTGGCGTCCAGCAGCGCCAATAACCTCTTTCGGCAGGTGGCCGCCAGGAGCCGTTCTGCGTCATCGCACTCATAGACGAACTCGTTAATGAAGCACTGCTGAGTGAGTGCGGCATAGAATTTCAGCGCCGCGATGTCCGCCGCGTCTGGCGTCTGCGTACTTGATGCGATCTCGAGCAGCGCACGGCGTGCGCAGGTGAGGAAGCGCTCGAATTGAATCGAGTTCACGGGCACTGTTTCAAGCAATGCATGGAGCAAGGGATCCGCCGCGAGGGCGCCAAGGCTGCCGGCATCGAAGAGAACCGCCCTCGGCAATCTTGCAGGCCAAGACTCGTCGGCGAGACGTACACAACGGGCAATCCTCTCGTTGAGCGTGATCAGACTGAGTGCGGGCCGGCAAAGGTTGTGGGGCATCCCCCAGGCTTCGGCGATGGCGGTTGCAAGTGCGGCGCGCACTTGGGGATCATCGCTCGTGAACCGCGTGTGCGCGACGCAGTTGGCAAAGGCTACTTTGGTCGCCCAAGTCGGTGCACGCTCGAGCGCGCCAGCCAGCAGCGGCACTGCTTGCAGGTACTTGCCCCGGTACTGAAGAATCATCGCCAGGTCGTAAAGAATTTCGGCGGATCCAGGCTCGATGGACCACGCGCGGCGAAGGCTCGCCTCCGCTGCATCGAGATTCCCGAGGCTGGTCAACACGGCGCCCAGGAAGCGATGCGCGGCAACATTTCCAGGCCGAAGCTCGATTGCCCTGCGTAGGCTCGTGACGGCTTCGTCGCGCCGCTCCTGGGTCATTTCAAGGACGCCCAGATTGAAATGGGCCTCGGCGTTGCGTGGATTGATGGCCACGGCGTGGCGGCAGCTTTCCAATGCTTCGGTCATGCGGCCCAGACCGGCAAGCGCGTTTGCCATCCCGATGAACGCATCTGCAAATTGAGGCGCGATGCCGATGGCTACTTCGTAGTTGTGCAATGCATCCGCGAATTCGCCGGCGCGATAATTCAGATTGCCCAGATTGAAGTGGGCTGCCACATACTGCGGATCGCAGGCTATCGCCCGTTGGTACTCGCTACGAGCCTCGCCAAACTGAGCGGCCGCCAGCAGAACGTTGCCTCGGCTGAGGTGAGCTGGTGCGCTTTGCGGGTCCATCTTGTCGTCGACGCCTGCAGCCGCCGCGGTCATGCAAGTCCTCTCGCGATCTGCCATTTGTCGTCCTTTGCGGATCTATCTCGTCCCTTATGCCGGGGGATGCGCGCAATGTGGAACCACTTTAGCAGAGGTACGCACACTCGCACCGGACCATGGCCGGCACCTGCGCTCGCCAGGGAACAAGGTTCATAGATTTTGTTCGGTATCGAACATAATTGCTTGTTTTAATTCTATTAAATTACACTCGTCGGACCTTTGAATCGTTCGATTCGCCCCATCCGTGATCGACCTTTCGAAACTCGAAGAGTGGCTCCAAACACGGCACACTGGGGTGAGTTTTAATGCTTGGCGCAAAACCGGTCTCCGTTCCGAATCACTTGCTTGGCGCATTGCCCCGGAAGGACTACCAGAAACTGCTGCCTGTCCTCGAACCGGTCAAGTTGACCTTTGGGGAAATTCTCTATGAATCCCACGCCCGGATTCGGCACGTGTACTTTCCCGTCGACTGCTTCGTCTCGATGCTGACTACAGTGGATGCCGGCCGGGCTGCCGAGGTCGGACTCATCGGCTCTGAAGGCATGATCGGGGTTCCCATGGCGCTGGGTGTCGCTGTCTCGCCTTTTCGGGCAGTGGTACAAGGCGGAGGCACGGCCATGCGGCTGAAGACAGCGGACTTTCGCCGTAATTTCAGCGGTAGCGCTGCGTTGAAGAGGGAGGTGTTCCTCTTCACCCACTTGCTGATGATCCAGATCGCGCAGACCGCGGCGTGCAACCGCTTCCACGTGGTGACGCAGCGCATGGCCCGCTGGATATTGATGACCCGCGACCGCGTCAACTCCAATGAGTTTCGCATTACGCAAGAATTTCTTGCGCTCATGCTGGGCGTGCGGCGGGTCGGCGTCAGCGCGGCAATGTGCCGCCTGGGAGAACGCAAGCTCATCGTCTACCGCCGCGGCACCATCACCATTCTCGACCATGAGGGTCTCATAGCAGCTGCCTGCGTGTGCTACAAAACTGTCAAAGACGTCTATTCCGAGGCACAAGCTAGGAAGGGAAGTTCCCAGACAGCCCTGCACAAATAACGTGGCCTGTTGTGGCTTGCTGCGGTGATCCCGTTAGTGGACCCGCAAGTGCGAAAAGATCAAATGTTTACTGCGGGCGGTCGGGGCGGTTGTCTAACAGCTTCTGAATGGCGACCAGAGCCGCAAGATAGCGCTCAGTCAACTCAGTCAACGCAGCGGTTATCCCCTCGTCCACGGCTTCGATCGTTCCAGCCAGCACGTTCGCCAACGTGTCGATGGCTACGCGTATCGTCTCGGACTCGGCATCGTTCAGCAGGGTGCCATTGATGGTGATGATTGCCTCTTGCATCACGTGCTTACGAATCGGAATTGATTTGTATAAGTTTCGATGCCGGTATCCATTGACGACGCTGCGACCGGTACGAGTTATACAGCAACGAGCCACAACTGACTGCCGCCATCGTTCGTGAGTGATCGCCTACAGCAGCGCCCTGCCAATTTGGCGGGGGTGTGGTTCACTGCACATATGGATCGCGTATCTTCGACCCTGCCAGGGCTTCCGGTTTCATCCGCGGTTAATGCTTGGTCTCCGCTCTTCTGGACCGAAGCACAGTTTTCAAAACTTGTAGCGGACGCCGATCGTGGGATTGATGTTGTTCGTCTCAATGTAGCCGCTGGCCACGCCGTCATGCACGCCGCTGTACATCGCGCCGAGATACGCATCGAAGTGCTGGTTGAATCGGTAGTCGGCATCGAAGGAAAAGGCTGCAAAGCTGCCGCTGCAAGTGCCGTGCGCAGTGGTCGCGCATCCCGCCTGGCTTCCGGTGCCGTAGGCGTTCTGATGATAACCGTAGTAAGCCGCGGTCAGATCGAGGTAGGGGCTGACCGAGTAGCGAACCCCAGTCCAATACACCTGCACGCTCTTCGAATCGCTGTAGGCATTGTTGGTGACGAAGGCGAGAACGTAACCGCCGATGTCTTGGAAGCCGGCGCTCAAGGGAGTCTTCGGATTCCTGTAGACGATGTGCTCGTAGCCGGCAAAGAATTTCAAGGAGTCGACCTTGTAGAGCGCCATGAGGGCATACGCTTCATTGTCTGAGATGGTCGCCGCCAACGCATTTGATACCAAATACCCCAACGCCGGAAGCCCGGCGACCTGGGCGGCAGTCAAGGAAGTCGCCGTGATGGCGCTGTTTTCCATCGAATAAAATGCATCCACCGATGCGCCGGCAAAGTCACCGCCTATTTCGGCCTGGAAGGCCCTGTTGGCCGATCCGCGCGATCCGCTGAACTTATAAAGAGCGCCGAGGTGAACCCGATCCCGGAAGCTCACATGGTATTTCGCCGTCGAGTCGAGCCGGTTATCTTCCTGAGCGCCGCCGCCTGAATAAGTATTTGACGCGCCGAGCAGGCCAAACGCTGTCGCGTTGTAATTGGGGTCATACTTGATGGTGCCGTCCAACAGCAGCGTCGTCTGACGGCCAAACGTCAGGGTACCGAATCGCGTTGATTTAAGCCCAGCCCACGCGGTTTGGAAGGCTTGTCCAGCCGAGCTGCCATCGACGCCGACCGTTTGCGTGGCCAGCGATCGACCGTTATTCGCAGTTAGTGACTTCAGCGAATCGGCGATTTCTCCGGACTGCGGATTGAAAAACGTCTCGATCTGGAATACGGCCGAGAATTCATCGTTTAGGCGCTCGATGCCCTGCAGCCCCACTCTCGATTGGCCCATGTTGCTGGGGGTGAGACCGATCACCGACCGGCTGCCGTTCTGCCGCACGATGTTTCCACTGGCGGCCGGTCGATATGGGGTGAACGGCGCACTGTGCGTATCGTATTGGACGCCGATGTCGACAACGCCGTACAGCGTAACGCCATGCCATGTCAGGCTGTCCTCGCCAGTGATGCCAGGTCCTGTCTTCTGCTGCGCGTATGCGGGAATCGCGGCCGCGAGGGCGCTCAACAAGATCCATGGGCACTTCATCGTTTTCCTGTCGCATTCACGTTTGTATCAACAAACCGCCTCAACACGGGAGAAATACTATGAATTCCGAATTGGCCGTCCAATGCCCGAATTGCATAACGATAGTCGTTGCAATCAACGGCGCCGAAGGTTATGGGCTAATGCAAATTTGAGCTAAGCGCCTGTGTGACAGAAAGATAAAATCAAATCGAGGCGTCTTAAGGGCGCGATAACAACGGCCAGGCATGAACATCAAAGCGCGTCTCTCGCGATTGTGGTCGAGCGAGTTTGGCGCCGGGAACGCTCCGGAGCTCGCTGAACTCAATCGTGCAATTGAACACCTCTCGGCAGGCCAACGGGTCGAGCGCGCCCTTGAACTTCTTCCGGGCGAGCATGTATTGACATCGAGCTTCGGCGCCCAGTCGGCGGTCATGTTGCACCTCGTGAACTTGGTTCTGCCGGGCGTGCCGGTCGTGTTGCTCGACACGGGGTACCTCTTCCCGGAGACCTATAGCTTCATCGATGAGTTGACGGAGAGGTTGAAACTCAACCTCAAAGTGTTTCGCGCCGAGTCCTCTCCGGCGTGGCAAGAGACAAGATTCGGAAAGTTGTGGGATCAGGGCCTCTCAGGTATTGAGCGCTACAACCGCATCAACAAGCAGGAACCTATGGACCGCGCGCTGAATGAGCTTCACGCAAGGACTTGGTTTGCCGGGCTGCGTCGCGCGCAAGCCAAGACGCGTTCACGAATTTTGCCAATTGAATTCAGACGCGGACGCTACAAAGTCCATCCGCTTTTTGACTGGAGCGACCGGGACATCGGTCGTTATCTTGAAAAGCACGGGTTACCGTATCACCCCCTGTGGAAGCAAGGCTATGTTTCGATCGGCGATTGGCACACGACCCGTTCGCTCGCCGAAGTGAAGAGCCCGGACGAACTACGTTTCTTCGGGTTAAAGCGCGAGTGTGGCCTACACGAATAAAGCGCCGACCTTCATTGCCTAGGCAAAGAGCATGCGTTCACTGACGGTGCCCAGCATCAGCGCGATGAGTATGCGGGTGATTCGGGCAGGCAGACGCAGGGTGATCCGCGAGGCAATCAATATGCCTGGAATCGACCCGAGGAGAAGAGCGGCTAACACATTGAAGTTTACGTGGCCCAGGTACGCATGCCCCAGGCCCGCTATCAGCGTGATCGGCAGCGCGTGAGCGATATCGGTCGCGACAAGTCGGTCTGCGGTAAGCCTCAGAGGATAGAGCGCGAGCAGCATCACAACGCCGAGCGCGCCCGCGCCCACCGAGGTCAACGTAACCGCGACACCCAGCGTCAACCCGGCAAGCGCCGTGAGCAGGATTTTGTGCCGCTCAACGTATACGAGCGCGCGTGCCGTGATCTTAAGACCCACGCGCTGCAGTTGCGTCTGAAAAATGAGCGCCACCGCGGTAACGAGGAGAATGATCGCGAGAGCGTGCAATGTGATCGCATCCGAGGCATTCGGCATCCGGCGCGCGAGCCAGAGTCCAATGACCACCGCCGCAGATCCCGGAACACTGCCGAGCAAGAGTCGTCCTACGATCGGCCAGTCCACACGCCGACTAAATCCGAAGGAGGCAGTGGCGACCAGCTTCGTGGTTGCGGAGAACAGCAGATCCGTCCCCACCGCAACCGAGGGTGATTGTCCAAACAGCAGCATCAATATCGGCGTCATCATCGATCCGCCGCCGACGCCGGTCAGGCCGACCATCGTGCCGACCAGAAGTCCCGCACCCACGTAGAGAGGAATGTCGGTCACAGCTGTTTCATCCAAAGATCACGCGATCCGAATTGAGGACGCGGATAGGGTAGCAGCCGGTGCGCCGACCATTTAGATCACGTTGCTATGAGGCTATACAATCCTGATAGTTTGATTTCAATCCTTGCCGTGAGCCCCGGAGGATGACCGAACCGGCGACGAAATTGTCGTGCGAAATGAGTGGGGTCGTTAAAACCGCCCGCGCAGGCGTGATACTGGCTCATAGCGGCAGACAATCGGGTAAATTGTCGATGGACGATGCGGAAAGGTATGGGGCGGTTCTACGTCTCGCGGCGACATTGCAATGAGTTTTCGAACAGCACGGCAGACATGCACTCCAGAAAAACACCGATGCTCCCGCTAGTTAGGGAATTATTGTCTTACGACGACGAACGCTTTCTGCAATGTGCTTACTACACCATTCTTGGTCGCAAGCCTGATAAGGAGGGAATGTGCGTTTATCTGAAATGCCTGCGCGCAGGCATTAGCAAAGCAAAAATCATTACGATTCTAGCCAAGAGCCCTGAGGGAAAATCGAATGGAGTCAGCGCGATTGCACTAGAAGTATCGCTAATGATGCAAATGATCTTGAGTTGGCCTGTGCTGGGCTCCTTGCTGCGGGTCCTTTGGAAAGACATTCAAACACCGGCAATTCCAGATTTCTTTGATCCAATATGGTACTTGCAGGAATATCCGGATGTGGCCAAGGCGCACGTTTCGCCTTATTACCACTATGTGAATCGCGGAATGAATGAGGGGCGCTGCCCGGCATTTGATGGCGATTGGTATTTATCCGAATATCCGGATGTTGCTGCGAGCGGGTATAGCCCGAGAGATCATTACGATAAATACGGTCGCGCGCAAAAGCGCCATCCTTGGTTCGGCGCGAACTGGTATTTGAAGGAAAATCCTGACGTGGCGTCCAGCGGTTTGGACGCCTATGCCCACTACATCCAGTTTGGAAGGAAGCAAGGTCGACAACCAGCTTATAGCGCTCGCAATGATTATCGGAAATGGGTAGCCAGATTTGACACGCTCTCGGGTGAAATGCGTGCCGCCATGTGTGTGCAATCTACGCAGTTCACACATAAGCCTCTCATCTCGATCGTAATGCCAATCTGCAATGCAAGCCCAATGTGGCTGCGGGAAACACTTAATTCGGTCACGAACCAGACCTATCAAAAATGGGAATTATGCATTGCCTGTGATTTGCAAATCGACAGCGTCACTCGGTCTATTCTAGAACGCTATGCATTACAAGATCATCGGATCAAAATCAACTTCATCAAGGCGAATGGACGTATTACATCGGCGGAAAATAGCGCACTAGAACTGGTCGCCGGAGAATGGACCGCGTTGTTGGATCCCGATGATTTGCTCGCAAAGAGCGCGTTATTTTGGATTGTTGACGCCATCAATAGGGTTCCCAATATTGGCATGATCTATTCGGACGAAGATAAGATAAATGACCAAAGTATTCGCTTTGATCCCCACTTCAAATGCGATTGGAACCCGGATCTTTTCTATTCCCACAATATGTTTTCGCATCTGGGAGTCTATCGCAGTAGCTTGGTAAATCAGGTGAGTGGCTTTCGCGGCGATTTGGACGGATCGGAGGACTACGACTTAACCTTGCGTTGTATTGAGCTTATCGATCGGAATCAAATTCACCATATTCCTCGAGTGCTATATCACCGGCGCGCCCATGCGGGAAATGCTTGGGCTGCCGACACTGCCAGATCTTCTGCGGGGTTCGCAGAATTAAAAGCTCTAAATGAACATTTCGTTCGAGTCGGCGTGAATGCCAAGGCCGAATCAACTCAATATGGTCATCGAGTTCGTTATTCCCTGCCCGACCCGCGGCCTCTCGTCAGCTTGATTATTCCCACCCGCAATGGCTTGAGCCTGTTGCAGAAATGCGTGGGATCAATAACTCATAAGACGAACTACAAGCCTTTCGAACTTCTGATTGTCGATAACGGGTCCGATGATCCAGAGACGTTGCTCTATTTGAAAAGTATTGGTTCAAAGGAGGGAATCCGCGTAGTTCGCGATGACGGCGTGTTCAATTATTCGGCCTTAAACAACGCTGCAGTTAAATTGGCAAGGGGCGCAATTATCGGTCTCATTAACAATGATATTGAAGTGATCACTTCGGACTGGTTATCTGAGATGGCGAGTCATGCCCTCCGTCCGGAGGTCGGTGCCGTCGGCGCGCGTCTGTGGTATCCGGACGATACGCTGCAGCATGGCGGGGTAATTCTCGGGGGTGGAGGAGCGTGGCATGCACACAGGAATCTCGCGAAGAGTGATCCGGGCTACATGGCCCGAGCGATCTGCATTCAGTCGCTTTCGGCGGTTACCGGCGCATGTCTGGTCGTACGCAGGTCAGTCTATGAGGAGTTAGGAGGATTAAATGAGGCTGATTTACCAGTAGCTTTCAACGATGTAGATTTCTGTCTTCGCGCGCTCAAAGCCGGATACAGAAATATATGGACACCCTATGCGGAACTTTACCATCATGAATCGGCGACCCGTGGTAATGATGACACACCAGGCAAGAGAGAACGCGCCCGACAGGAGTTGAATTATATGCAGACACGCTGGGCACGCGAACTGATCCACGATCCCGCATATAGTCCTAACCTGACCAATGAAAGTGAGGATTTCAGTCTTGCATGGCCACCAAGAACCGAGACTGCGAATTTATAGCTGGTTAGTTGACGCACGGCACGAAGGTCTGTGGCTCAACTGTAAGAAACCGATCATTGTAGAACGGATCCGCAGCTAGTTCTGCGGCCCACCGATCGTGAAGCCACGTAATCTCCTGCATATCCAGTGACACAACGCGGGAAAGCGACTCCATGTGAATCAGCTCTGCGCCCGGCGTATACACCACCGAAAGCCCCTTGCGTCGGACCTTCATACAGAAGTCGACATCGTTGAAGCACACACGCAGTTCCTCGTTGTATCCTCCGGCCTCCCGGTAAAGACTCGCCGGCGTCATCATGGCCGCGCCTGTCACGGCGGAGTAATTGTGCACGCCGCAAGTGCTGAAAAAATACCCGGCGTCGTTTCTCGGAAAGCCTTGTCTGACATGATTGGGGTTCCCAAAAGGATGGACCACACCCGCGTGCTGTATTCGCTCGTCAGGGTAAAGAAGCTTAGGCCCAACCACACCGACGTGCGGCTTCTCAAATTGTTCGAGTAGCCTCTCAATCCAGGCGGCCGTAAGAATCTCGATGTCGTCGTTCAGCAGCATCAAGAACTCGCCGTTCGCGATCGACACCCCGAGATTTAGCTTCTTCGCGATATTGAAGACGGGCTCGGAATAAGTGATCCGCCTACATCCGGAGTTTGCGATCATGCGCGCTTGGGTGGGCGACAGATCCCCATTGTCGACCACGATTATCTCAATGTTCTTGTACGTTGA
>Ga0210400_10002259_pt1 | contig 18104 bp, 14 predicted proteins | sample IncBWH26MmetaG_FD_155456 | JGI IMG/M metagenome (GOLD analysis project Ga0210400, IMG submission 155456) | Forest soil microbial communities from Barre Woods Harvard Forest LTER site, Petersham, Massachusetts, United States - Inc-BW-H-26-M | ecosystem: Environmental > Terrestrial > Soil >...
AGGAAATCAGCCAGTTCGCGGATGGAGCGGGCTGCGTCGCTGATCTGTTGCATGAGGCCCGGCAGTTGGGTGGCCAGCGCGCCATCCGCTCCCAGCGTGCTGCCGGCGGATTGGGCGGCATTCTGCGCCGCATCGGCCGTGGCCCGCAGACTTTCGATCAGCGGTTTGATCTGCGGTTGCGCGTCACGGGTGATCTGTTCCAGATGGCTGAGCGTCGCATCCAGGTTCCGGACCGCATTGCCCAGCGCCGGTCCCGCGGTCGCCTGATCGATGTGATGCAGGGTGTTCTGCAGGCTCTGCAGGATCGCATCCAGATCCGCGCCGTGGGTGGTGGGAAATTCCGGGATCGCGGCGTGGGCATCCAGAATCGTGCGCGGGACGCCGGGTACGACTTCCATGGCGATCACCTTCTGGCCGGTCAGCAGGTTCGCCGTAATCAGCCGGGCGCGCAGACCCCGTGCGACCAGTCGCCCGAGTCCGGCGCGCACCGCGCTTGCCTGCGCGGCCGCGGAAGCCGGCGCAACCCCCGCCAGTTGCACGACGCTGGGATCAATGGTCATGCTGGCCGACTCATACAAGGCGCCGGTTGCCGGGTCGTACACCAGCTTCGCCTGCGTGATTTCCCCGATTTCCACGCCCTGCAGCTGCACCGCCGTGCCGGCCTGCAGACCGGCGGGCGAATCATCAAAGCGCAACGCATACCTCAGGCGCGGGCCGCCGTGATTGCGCAGCGCAGCGGCCTGGTTGTCGTACAGCGGGAAGACCTTGTCGGCGCTCGCCTCGGGCGCCGCCCGCGCCGCGGCATTGGCCGGCAACTGCTGACCCGCAGCCTGCTGGGCAAGCGCCTGCCCGACGGACTGGACGGGCGCCTCGATGCCCGGCGGCAGCGAGGTGTCGAAGCCGATGGCGCCGGTCACCAGCTGTTGCAGGGAATTCAGTCGTACGCGGATGCCCTGGGGTCCCGCCGACACGTCGATCGCGCTGGCATCCCAGAAGCGGGTGTCGTCGTGAACGAGGGCATCGTAGGGGGCGCGGATGAAGGCGTAGATATTCACGTGCCGGCCGTTGGCATCCAGTGCATAGCCTTCGACCTGACCGACCTGGACGCCATGATAATTGACCGGTGTGCCGGGGCCGATGGCGCCCAGCTCCTCTTCGGTGAGCGTGAAGGCGCGGCCGGGGGCATCCGGTTGCAGCAGCGGCGGGTCCTCGAGCCCCACGAATTCGCGCTGCGGTTCACCGTCCCCGGGGTACATCTCGATGTAGGCGCCGGACACCAAGGTGTTCAGGCCCGAGATGCCGCTGGTGCCGACTCGGGGTGTGACAATCCAGAAGCGGGTGCTGGCCCGCAGGTGTGGCGCGACATCGTGCGTCATGCGCGCATGCACCAGCACTTCGGACAGGTCGGGGGACAGTTCGAAGGACTCAACCGTGCCGACCCGCACGCCCTTGTGGCGGATCTCGGTTTCACCGGCCGTCAGGCCTTCGGCACTGGTGAAGCGCACGGTGATCGCCGGTCCGCGTTGCATCAGCGTATGCCAGCTGAGCCATGCCACCACCGCCAGGGCAAAAACCGGCGCCAGCCAGATCACGCTCAGCCGGCGCGGCACGCGCTGCGCCTCGGGGAGCCCGTCCGGTGGATCCTGGGAGGGCTCATCACTCATGGCTGCGGCTCCGGCGCGGCGGCCTGCCACATGGCACGCGGATCAAAGCTCTGGGCGGCGAACATGGTGATGAGGACCACTCCGGCAAAGGCCATGGCGCCGGGTTCGGGTCGAACCCGGGTGAGGACGCCGAACTGCACGAGCGCGCCGAGTATCGAGATCGTAAAGACATCGATATTGGACCAGCGACCGATGGTGTCGATCAGGCGGTAGGCCCGGGTGCGATGCCGCAGCAGCCGCGGCGAGCGCTGCCGAGTCTGCCACAATAACCACGCCAGTCCGAACAGCTTCGCCAGCGGCACCACGACACTGGCCAGGAACACGATCACGGCCAGCGGCCACAGGTCATAGTGCACCAGTTCCAACACGCCGCTGAGAATGGTGTTGTTCTCGATGCTGCCATAGCGCTCGGTCTGCAGCACCGGCAGCACATTGGCCGGGATGTACAGCAGCAGACCTGCGATCACCAGCAGGGTCGTGAGGCGCAGCGAGCGCCGGCGTAAGACGGGTGCGTCCGGGTGCGGCGCCAAATCCGGCTCTGCCGGAAGGTCGCCGCGCAGCGCCAGCGAACCCAGCAGTAACGCGGCCGCGCCCGCCAGGCACCAGCCGCCGACATCGACACTGACCGTGGCGACCGCCTGGATGCGCGAGAAGGCCACGCAACCGCCCACCACGAACACTTCGGTCATGAGCCACGGACGCAGGTGATGGGCCAGCGCCCGGCAGCCGCGCAGCGAGCTGCGGGAGATCCCGGGCAGCATCTGCGCCAGGGTGAGCAGCATGAACGCGGAGGGGATGGCGATCATCAGCACCGCCACCAGCAGGCACAGCGGCGGGTAGCCCGTGCCCCAGAGCCGGATCGCACAGCCGATCAGATTGGTGCTGCGGCTGGCGCCGCCGGCGGAGACGGTGAGCAGGGGAGCGAGGCAGCCGGGTATCCACAGCAGCAAGGCGGCGAGGACCAAGGCAAAGGAGGCGCGCGACTGCGCCTCCGGAACTCTCAGCAGCCGATGACAGCGCCGGCAGCGGGCCACCTCATGATCGGCGATGGCTGGCAATGCCTGCTGCAGGCTGCAGTCCGGGCAGGCAACGCGTTCCCTGGCGGTCACGGGCAGCCTGCTTTGCGGTTGCCGCTGCGTCAGGCGCTATGGCGGGCGCCGGAGCCACCGCTGGCACTGTCCGGGATTTCGCCGCTGACGCCGAGGCGTTTCTGCAGCAGCGGACTGGTCGTCGTGTACTGCAGATGGACTTTCTCCCCGGGGCGCAAGTGCTCCTTGACTGCGAAGGCCGCGAGGGCCGCTTCATGGAAGCCCGACAGAATCAGCTTCTTCTTGCCCGGATAGTCGTTGATGTCCCCCACCGCATAGATGCCCGGGATATTGGTCTGGAAGCGGTGCGTGTCCACGGCGATGGTGCGCCGATGGATGGTCAGGCCCCACTCGGCAATGGGGCCAAGTTTTGGCGACAGCCCCCAGAACACCAGTACCTGGTCGGTGGCGATGGTACGGGTCACGCCATCGCGCGCGGTGACCCGCACCCCGGTGAGCTTGCCCTCCTGCTCGACGAGGGACTGGACCTGGCCTTCGATGAAGTCGAGGCGACCTTCTTCCACCAGTCCCAGCATGCGCTCGACCGAGGCCGGGGCGCCGCGGAACTCGGCGCGCCGGTGCACCAGCACGACACTGCGCGCGCGCTCGATCAGTTCCAGGGTCCAGTCCAGCGCCGAGTCCCCGCCGCCCAGGATCACCAGGTCCCGGTCGTGGAAGCTGGCGGCATCCTTGACGCGATAATGAACACTGTGGCCTTCGTGCCGGTCGCTGCCCTCGACGCTCAGGCGTCGCGGCTGGAAGGAGCCCACGCCGCCGGCGATGATCACGGCACCGGCATCAAAGCGCGTGCCGCGGCTGGTGGCGACATCGAAGCGGCCATCGGCACGCGCGGTCACTTCGGTCACTTCCTGACCCAGGTGGTAGCCGGGATTGAACGGCTTGATCTGCTCCTGCAGGCGCTCGATGAGTTCACGCGCCGTGCAGACCGGAATGGCCGGGATGTCGTAGATCGGCTTGTCCGGATACAGTTCGGTGCACTGGCCGCCCACCTGCGGCAGGGAGTCCACCAGTTCAGCCTTCAGGCCGAGCAGGCCCAGCTCAAATACCTGGAACAGGCCGCAGGGGCCGGCACCGACGATGACCACGTCTGTGACGACGGCCAATTTGGATCGATCAAGCGACAAGGACGTTCTCCAGAGTGATGGGCTCGTAGGTGCACAGGGGTCCGGCATGCGCCGCCAGACCCTTGCTCTCGAGCCATTCGCGATTGAAAAGACGGGACTGGTACTTCGCGCCGCCATCGCACAGCACGGTCACGATGGTGTGTCCGGGTCCCAGGTCGCGCGCCACGCGTACGGCGGCGGCGACATTGATGCCGCTGGTGCTGCCGAGGAACAAACCCTCTTCGCGCAGCAGCCGGTAGACATAGCGCACGGTGTCGGCGTCCTCGACATGCACCGCATCATCCAGCGGGGCATCCTTGAAGTTCGCGGTGATGCGCGCGATGCCGATGCCTTCGGTGATGGAGCCGCTGCCCGTGGACTTGAGCGCCCCATTGCGCACGAACTCATAGAGGCTGCTGCCCGGGGGATCCGCCAGCACGCATCGGACCGCGCGGTTGCGGCTCTTCAGGTATTCGGCAGTTCCGGCCAGCGTGCCACCGGTGCCGCTGGCGGCGACGAAGGCATCGACCTTGCCACCGGTCTGCTCCCAGATCTCCGGGCCGGTGGTGGTCAGGTGGGCGTGCCGATTGATCGGGTTGTCGAACTGGTTCGCCCAGATGGCATTGCGCAAGGCGGCGGCGAGGCGCTGCGACACCTTCTGGTACTGGTTCGGGTTGCTGTAGGGCACCGCGGGTACCTTGTACAGTTCGGCCCCGAGCATTTCCAGCAGGCGATATTTTTCCGGAGACTGGTTGTCCGGCATGACGATGATGCAGCGATAGCCGCGCTCGTTGCAGACATGGGCCAGGCCGATGCCGGTGTTGCCCGCGGTGCCTTCCACCACCGAGCCTCCCGGGCGCAGTTCACCGCGCTGTTCGGCATCCGCGACGATGGCCCGGGCCGCACGGTCCTTGACCGAGCCGCCCGGATTCATGAACTCGGCCTTGCCGAGTATCTCGCAGCCGGTCTCCTCGCTGACGCCGCGCAACCGGATCAGCGGCGTATTGCCGACACTGCCGGCGAAGCCGTGTGTGATTCCCATACGAATGTGATGCTCCGGTGCGGCTAAGCCACACCCTCCAGGCAGGGCTCGAGGCTCTCAAGCGCCTGCTGTTGTACGACGCGGGTGACCTCACCCACAAACAGCAATGCCGGTGCGCCGTACCCGCCCGCGCGCGCAAGCTCAGCGATGTCGGCAAGTGTGCCATGCACCACGCGCTGCGTGGGCAGCGTTGCCTGGGCGATGAGCGCCACGGGCCGCTCGGCCGGCGCGCCGGCCCGGCGCAGCCGCTCGGTCAACCCTTCAAGCTGGGCCATGGCCATGTAGAACACGACTGTGTGACCGGAACGTGCCAGCGCCGGCCAGTCCAGGGTATCCGCCACGGCCACATGTCCGGGGGCGAAAGTCACGGACTGCGAAACATCCCGCAGGGTGAGCGGGATCTGCGCCGCCGCCGCCGCGCCCAAGGCGGCCGTGATCCCGGGCACCACGGTCACGGGAATGCCGTGGCGGGCGAGGGCGGCGATTTCCTCCCCACCGCGCCCGAAAATGAACGGATCACCGCCCTTGAGGCGGGCCACCTTCAGTCCCCGGCGCGCATGCTCGATCAGCAACGCGTTGATCCGCTCCTGCGATAGCGTGGCTTCGCCCACGTCCTTGCCGACGAACACCCGGGTGGCCTCGCGGCGCGCGCGCTCCAGGATGGCCGGGGACACCAGCCGGTCATACAGCAGCACGTCGGCCTGCTGCAGCAATTGCAGCGCACGCAAGGTCAGCAGGTCCGGGTCGCCGGGGCCGGCTCCGATCAGGTACACCTCGCCCAGGCCCGCGCTGTCCGGACGGGCGCTGAAGGCCTGCAGCTCGGTCGAGAGCGCCTGATGCGCAGCGGCGTCGTCGGCCCCCAACCGCTCCAGATTGGCCGCGCTGCCAAAGAAGCGCTCCCAGAACGGGCGGCGCAGCGCCGGCGGCAACAGTTCATTCACCCGCTCGCGCTGGCTGCCGGCAAAGCGGGCGAGGGCGCCCAGACGGGCGGGAAGCAATGCTTCGAGCTGTTCGCGCACCCGCCGCGCCAGGACCGGCGCGCTGCCGGCGGTGCTGACGGCAACGATGAGCGGTGAGCGGTCCACGATCGCCGGCAGGATGAAATCCGAATGGTCCGCATCATCGACCACATTGACCGGCACACCGCGCGCCCGTGCACTGTGTGCGATCTGCGCATTCAGGGCGGCCGAATCGGTCGCGGCAATGACCAGGGCCGCACCCTCGAGGTGCTGGGCAGCGAAGGGCGCGCAAAGATGGGTCATGTGTGCGGCGGCGGTCGGCTGGCGCAGCAGGTCCTGGGTGCCGGCGCCCAGCTCAGGGGCGACCAGTCGGACCCGTGCTCCGCACTTCAGCAGCAGCTCGGCCTTGCGTGCAGCCACGGCGCCGCCGCCGATGACGACTGCAAGCCGGTTCTGCACCCGCAGAAATATCGGCAGGTAGTCCATGGAGTGCCATTCAGGTTCAGGACCTTGGGTCCTGTCAACCCTGGGCCGATGGCATGGCCGCCGGCAGTGCCGCCACACGCCCGCCCAGGCGCGCCTTGGGGTGCAGGCCGCACTCGCGCTGCTCGGGCTGCTCCCACCACCAGCGCCCGGCGCGATGATCCTCGCCCGGCATGATCGCCCGGGTGCAGGGCGCGCAGCCGATGCTGGGGTAGCCCTTTTCATGCAGGCTGTTGAATGGCAGCTTGCGGGCCCGGATGTAGGCCCAGATCTGCTCTTCAGTCCAGTCCAGCAGCGGGCTGAGCTTGTGCAGGCCATTCTGGGCATCCCACTCGACGGCCTCGCCCTCGGAGCGGGTCTTGGACTGTTCGCGACGCACGCCGGTGACCCAGGCGTCGTATCCGGCCACGAACTTGCTGAACGGCACGACTTTCCGCACGTTGCAGCAGGCGCCGCGCGCTGCGGTGCTCTCAAAGAAGCCGTTGATGCCCTGGCGGGTCACCAGATCCGACACGTCCTGGGCATCCGGGTAGATGACCCGGATCCGGTTCTGATAGCGGCGCTGCAGCTTGGCCAGCAGCTCATAAGTCTCCTCGTGCAGCCGACCCGTGTCGATGCTGACGATGTCCACCTGAGGCACGCTGGAACAGATGATGTCCGTCAGCACCATGGCCTCGGCGCCCAGGCTGTTGGCGTACACCACACGGCCGTACCGTTGTACGGCTGCGCTCAGGAATTCACGGACCTGCGCGGCCTTCGATTCCAGTTCCAGGTTCAGTATCTGCGCCATAGTGGAGCGACTTTACGGGTGACAATCCGGTAACAGAACGAATCATTGCTTCTGATGAGCTGCGTCTCGGTTATGTGCCGGGAGGTGCTCAGCCGGTCGTTCGGGCGGCCAGGTTGCCGCCTGAGCCATGCCGTACGGTTATAATGGGGTTGCTCGCACATTACGGAAGGGTCTTAAGGGGGCTCAGGTCTTCAATGAAACTGCACCAGCTGCGCTACCTGGCGGCCGTGGCCCAGAGCGGACTTAACATAACGGCTGCAGCCCAGAAACTGCACACCTCGCAGCCAGGGGTCAGCAAGCAGATCAAGTTGCTGGAGGATGAACTGGGCTTCCAGATCTTCACCCGCGAAGGTCGCAATCTCACCCGCATCACCCCGGCGGGCCAGCAGGTCATCGAGCGGGCGCTGCAGATCCTCAAGGAAACGCAGGCCATCCGCGACCTCGCCACCGAACTGCGCGATGAAGGTCGGGGGAGCCTCGCCATCGGCACCACCCACACCCAGGCGCGCTATGTCCTGCCCGAAGTCATCCATGAGTTCCGGGGCCGCTACCCGGATGTGCGCCTGAATCTGCACCAGGGTACCTCCGAGCAGATCGCCGAGATGGTGGGGCAGGACCGGATCGACTTCGCCATCAACACCGGTTCAGAACATCTGTTCAGCGATCTGACCCTGTTGCCGTGCTATCGCTGGCACCGGGTCATCGTGGTGCCGCGCGATCATCCGCTGGCCGAAGTGGCCAAACCCACCCTCAAGCAGCTGGTGGCCTATCCGCTGATCACATACACGTTCAGTTTCAGTGGGCCATCCTCGCTGCATCAGGCCTTTGCCAAGGTCGGCCTGACGCCGGATATCGCCATCACGGCGCGCGATTCGGATGTCATCAAAACCTATGTACGGCTGGGCCTCGGCGTGGGTCTGGTGGCGCAGATGGCCGTCAATGCCCATGAGGATGCGGACCTGGTGTTCATGGACGCCTCCCACCTGTTCTCCAGTCATGTGACCTGGATCGGCTTCCGGCGCGGCGTACTGCTGCGCAAGTACATGTATGACTTCATCCACCTGCTGGCGCCGCACCTGGATCGGCGGACCGTGGAACGCGCCCACCGGATGACCACGCCCGAGGAGGTGGCACAGCTGTTCGACGGGGTCGAGCTGCCGCAGGCGCATTAGCGCCGGCCGCGCCGGTTCAGGGCCGGGCGGCGGTGAAGCGGGCTTCCTGAACGGCGGCGTACGGCACAGCCGGTTGGTAGGCCAGCGTGAAGCGGTGCAGCGCCTGGCGCGCCTCGGCCAGGTTCTCGGTGGCGACCAGGTCAAACGCATCGATGCCGCAGCGGACCATGAAGAACAGCAGATCCTGCTTCACGCCGGCGCCCACCGCGCGAATTTCGCCCTTGAAGCCATAGCGCTGCCGCAGCAGCCGAGCGGAGGTGAAGCCGCGGCCGTCGCCGGGTCCCGGGAATTCAATCGCCACGAGCGACAGTTGCGCCAGGTACGGGCTCAAGTCCTCAACCTTGTCGGCCGGGGCCATGCGCACGGCCGGGCGCTTGCCATCGGCCGTATAGGGGCCCGGAGCGGCGAGAAAATCTGTCTGCGATAGGAGTTCGCCGAGGGCGTCAGCCACCGGCGCGGCCTCATGCAGCCGCAAGATCTTTCCCATAGACGCGCTCCTTGAACGGCGTGGCACTGACGCGGCGCACGGTGTCGATGAAGCGCTCATCCTCGCGGCGCAGTTCCCGATACACATCCAGAATGCGCTCGACCGTGGCGGCAACTTGCGCCTGCGGTACCGATGGGCCGATGACATGGCCGAGGCTGCCGCCTTCACGTGCCGAGCCGCCGATGGTGATCTGGTACCACTCCTCGCCGTGCTTGTCCACGCCCAGGATGCCGATGTGGCCGACATGATGATGCCCGCAGGCATTCATGCAGCCGGACATCTTCAGCTCGATTTCGCCGATGTCGTACAGATAGTCGTAATCATCGAAATGACGCTGCAGCTGGTTCGCGACGCTGATGGTACCGGCATTGGCCAGGCTGCAGAAATCCAGGCCCGGACACACGATCATGTCCGTGAGCATGCCGATGTTGGGCGTCGCGAGCTTCTGCCGCTTCAGCTCCCGCCAGGTTTTCAGCAGATCGCGCTGCGGCACATCCGCCAGCACGAGGTTCTGGTTGTGGGTGACGCGCAGCTCGCCAAAGCTCACCTCATCGGCCAGCTGCGCCACGGCCTCCATCTGCTCGGAGGTGACATCGCCCGGCGCCACGCCCGGGGGCTTCAGGCTCGCAAACACGACTCGATAGCCGCTCACCTTGTGGGGCAAGGTGTTGTAGCGGTACCAGGCGCGAAATTCCGGCCCGGCCGCGGCGCCATTGACGGCGATGGGATCGATGTCGGCCAGGGTCTCGTAGGGCTGCGGCTGGAAGAAACTGCGCGCGTGCGCCACCTGGGCTGGCGTGAGCTGCGCACCGTAGTCGCGCGAGGCCAGCCATTCCGCTTCCACCTGCTCGCGGAAGGCCGCGATGCCGACGGCCTTGACCAGGATCTTGATCCGCGCCTTGTGAATATTGTCCCGCCGCCCGTACCGATTGTAGACGCGCAGAATGGCCTCGCAGTACGTGAACAGGTCGCCGACGGGCAGGAACTCGCGGATCTGCTGACCGAGGATCGGCGTGCGACCCAGACCGCCGCCGACCAGCACCCTGAACCCCAGCTCGCCTTGCGCGCTGCGCACCAGGTGCAAACCGATGTCATGCACTTCGGTCGCGGCGCGATCCGTCGGTGCACCGCTCACCGCAATCTTGAACTTGCGCGGCAGGTAGGTGAATTCCGGATGGAAGGTGGACCACTGACGCAGCAGCTCGCAGTACGGGCGCGGATCCTCGAGCTCATCGGCGGCCACGCCGGCCAGATGATCGGAGGTGACATTGCGCACACAATTGCCAGACGTTTGGATCGCATGCATCTGCACGCTCGCCAGCTCCGCCAGGATGTCCGGCACCTCAGCCAGCTTGGGCCAATTCAGCTGCATGTTCTGCCGGGTCGTGAAGTGACCGTAGGAGCGGTCGTAGCGCCGGGCGATGGCTGCCAGCTTGCGCAGCTGTCGGGTGTTGAGCATGCCGTAGGGGATGGCGATGCGCAGCATGGGCGCGAAGCGCTGGATGTACAGGCCATTGCGCAGGCGCAGGGGTCGGAATTCATCCTCGGACAGCTCGCCCGCCAGATAGCGGCGCGTCTGGTCGCGAAACTGGGCGACGCGCTGATCAACCAGCGCCTGGTCCGTGGAGTCGTACTGATACATCCTCCGGAATATAGGGCGAAAGCAGTCGGCTTGGAAAATACCGGCTTGTTTGGGGCGCCGCACCATTCGGTTATAGCGAACAATCGGATGATTATTCTAAGGTTTCTGCAGGTTCAGCAGATCCTGCGGCGTGTCGATGTCGATGGCCGCGGCGGGCAGCGGCACCCGCACCAGCCGGTCACCGCCGCGCCGGAGCAGGGCCCGGGCACCGGCATCGCCGCGCAGGCCGCCGAGGGCTGCAAAGTCCTCGCGCGGAAAAATAGCGGGCACGCCCGCGGTGGCGGCGTACTGGGCCGCCACCATGCAGCGGGGCTGACGGCGCCAGGCGTGGACCAGGCGGCGCAGATCATCCGCCGTCACGGCCGGCTGATCGGCCAGCATCAGCAGGGCGCCATCGGCGGCGGCCGGTATCCGGGCCACTCCCGCGCGCACCGAACTGCCCATGCCTTCGGCCCAATCGCGATTGATCACCACGGAGGCCCCGGTATGACGCAGCAAGGGGGCGAGGTCCGCGGCATTGGCACCCAGTACGACCGTGACCGACTGACCGGCGACTTCCACGGCGCGCGACACCGCCAGGTGCAGCAGCGGGCGGCCGTTGACCTGCGCGAGCTGTTTCGGGGAACCAAACCGGGTGGACGCCCCGGCCGCCAGCACCAGCACGTGCAGGCTCGGGGTGTCGTCCGCCGTTTCCTGGGCCACATCGTTCATGACAGTCCCGCCGCGGCGCATGCCGCCGCATACAGCTGGCGCTCGTGGAGAATGGTGTCGGCGCTCAGCTGCGCGGCCTGGCGCCACTGGGTGACGCGCAGCGTGCCACCCGCCAACGCTTCGAGCGGGTCACTCCAGGCAGCCAGCAACGCCAGCAGCCGTTCGGCCCTGAGGTCTGCCGGGGAGCCGGATGCGCCGTCGGCTAGGGCCGCGGCGGCGCCGGACAGTCGCTCCAGTTGCGCGCGGCTGTCAGCGCCGCTCGGGGTCGCGGCCAGCAAGGCCTGCCGCTGTGCGTCCAACTGCCCGACCAGGCGCGGGACCGCCCAGTCGATGTAATCGGCGATCGGGCGGGCATTGCGCAGGGCAGGGCGGCCGTGGCGGACGGCTTGCAGGATGGCCTGCAGGTGGGCTCGCTCGAGGGCCAGCTGCGCACGCAGATAGTCAGTTTCATTCATGGCGGGGCCGTGGCGGATCAGTACGGGACGCCCGGTGCCCCGCTGAGGCGCGCGTGGATCTCGGCGACGATGGACAGGGCCACGGATTCCGGAGCGCGGCCGCCGATGTTGATCCCGATCGGCGAGCGCAGCCGTCCGGCCAGCCCCGCCGCATCGCGGTCCAGGTCTGCCAGCAGTTTCTCGCGGCGCCTGGCGGGCCCCAGCAGCCCCACGTACGGGATGCGGGTGGCGCTCAGCACGCGCAGGTAGGCCAGGTCGGAGGGCAGGTGATGGCTCATGACGACCGCGGCATCGTAGCGATTCAGGTCCAGCGATTCGGCCAGGGCCTCGGGTCGTCCGAGGAGCACCTGTTCGGCCTGCGGGAAGCGGCTCGCCTGGGCATAGGCCGGCCGGTGGTCGTACACGGTGATGCGCCAGGCCATGCGGCCGGCGAAATCCACCAGCGGCTGGACATCCGGACCCGCCCCCAGCAACAGCAGGCGCGGGGGCAGGGCTACCGGCACGGCCAGCACCCGCAGCGGCGCGGCGGCGTCGCCGAGGCCACAGGGGCGCCCCGTGGCCACCGCCTCGGCCAGCAATGCCTGCAAGCCGTCCTGCAGCGCTATCGGCACCGGCTGACCCCCCATCTGGCCCTCCTCCAGCACGATGCTCCCCGGCGGCAAGGCGCTGTCGGGCGAGGCAATCACCACCGCGGCGGCGACGCGCTCGTGGCGCTGGTGGGCATCGACGAAGAACGCCAAGGGCTGCCAGTCGTTCTCCGGGCCCACGCGCAGCAGCAGGATCTGCATGAGCCCTTCGCAGCCCACGCCCAGGCCCCACAGCAGGTCATCGCTGCCGCCCGTGTCATAGGTGATGACCTTAGCCTTGCCGCTGGCGATGACCTGCAGGGCATGTTCGTGCAGGTCGGATTCCAGACAGCCCCCCGACAGCAATCCCGCGTAGGCCCCATCGGCGGCGATCAGCATCAGGGCGCCGGGTTTGCGATAGGTGGAACCGGCGGTATGCACCACCACGGCCAGGGCCACGGCGCGGCCGGCACGGCGCTCGCCCTCGTACAGCGGCATCAGCGGTGCGATCAAAGCTTCCATTTCGCAATTATGCTTGAAGTTGCGCCGCTTCGACCGCGTCAGTAGAGTCACGCGGCCTTTTTTGGCAGGCGCCCGCGCAGACGATCAGATGAGTTCAAGCACCAAATCTTCTCCCCATTCCCAGGCTGTCGACAGCTGGGTCGTGCATAAATTCGGCGGCTCCAGCGTCGCGGATGCGGCCTGCTTCGAGCGCGTGGCCGACATCCTCGAAGCGCGGCCGCAACGGCGCATCGGCGCCGTGCTGTCCGCCTGCCGCGGCGTCACCGATGCGCTGCTGCGCCTGGTGGAGCTGGCCGAACAGCAGGACGAGCGCTACCAGGTCGAAGTGCAGGCATTGCGTGAGCGGCATGCCACCATCGCCCGGGCGCTGCTGGCGCCGCAGGCCGCCGCGCTCTACCAGTCCGCGATGGATCGGGACTGCCATGACATCGAGGGCATCCTGCACACCGTGCAGCTGACCCGATCGGCGGCCCACACGGTGCGCGATCTCATTGCCGGGTATGGCGAGATCTGGTCGACGCGGTTGTTCCACAAGTACTTTGAGGCCCGCACCCGACGCCCCGGCAAGACGCTGTGGGTGGATGCGCGGCGCATCGTCGTGGTGGAGTGGGGTTCGCTGGGACCGGCCGTGCAGTGGAGCGAGTCGCAGGCGAACCTTGAGCGGCTGGTGAGCGCGGATTTCCAGGGCACGCTGATCATCACCGGCTTCATCGCCTCCAACCGCAAGGGCCTGCAGACCACCCTCGGCCGCAATGGCAGCGACTTCTCCGGTTCGATCTTCGGGGCGCTGCTGCAGGCCGCCGAGATTCAGATCTGGACGGATGTGGACGGCGTGCTGTCGGCGGATCCGCGGCGGGTGCCGGATGCCAAGGTCATCGATTCGCTCTCCTACAATGAAGCGATGGAACTGGCGTACTTCGGCGCCAAGGTCATCCATCCGCAGACCATGGCGCCGGCCGTGCGGCGCAAAATCCCGATCTGGATCCGCAATACCTTCGCGCCGGAAAAACCCGGTTCATTGATCTGCTCGGCCCCGGAGTCCAGCCAGCCGGTCAAGGGCATCACCAGCATCGAGGGCGTGGCGCTGGTCAATGTCGAGGGTGCCGGCATGATTGGCGTGCCGGGCACCGCGCATCGCCTGTTCGGCGCGCTGCGCGAGGAGGGGATCTCGGTGATCCTGATCTCCCAGGGCAGCTCCGAGCATTCGATCTGCTGCGCGATACCGGCCGACCAGGCCGAACGCGCCGCGCGGGTGGTCCGCGGCGCCTTTGAACGTGAACTCACCGAGGGCCAGATCCAGCGGGTGGATGTGGATCCGGGGCTGGCCATTCTCGCCGTGGTCGGCGATGGCATGGCGGGCATGCCCGGCGTGTCAGCCAAGGTGTTTGATGCCTTGGGCGGCTCGGCGGTCAATGTGCGGGCCATCGCCCAGGGCGCCAGCGAGCGCAACATCTCCGTGGTCATCGAAGCCAAGGACGCCACCCGCGCCCTGCGCGCGGTGCATTCCAGCTTCTATCTATCCCCGCACACCCTCTCGATCGGCGTGATCGGACCCGGCACCGTCGGCCGGGTGCTGCTCGACCAGCTTGCCTCGCAGAGCAGCCGGTTGCGCGAGCAGTTCCAGATTGATCTGCGGGTGCGCGGCATCCTGGCCTCCGAGCGCATGCTGCTCAGCGATTCGGGTGTGGATCTGGCCAACTGGCGGGAGGCCTTCAAGAGCGGGTCGGTCGCGGCGGATCTCACCCGCTTCGTCGAGCACCTGAATGTGGATCACCTGCCGCATACGGTGCTGATTGACTGCACGGCCAGCGAATCAGTCGCCCAGAACTATCCGCAGTGGCTGGCCAGCGGTATTCATGTGGTCACTCCCAACAAGAAGGCCAACAGTGCGCCGCTGGCGTTCTATCGCCAGGTGCGCGCCGCGGGTCGAACCAGTGGCGCTCATTATCTTTATGAAGCCACGGTGGGTGCGGGACTGCCGGTCATCCAGACCCTGCGGGACCTGCGCGAGACCGGCGATGAGATCGAGAGCATCGAGGGAATCTTCTCCGGCACCCTGGCGTATCTTTTCAATGTGTATGACGGCACGGTCGCCTTCTCCGACATCGTGCGCGATGCCAAGCAACGCGGCTACACGGAACCGGATCCGCGTGATGACCTGTCCGGCATGGACGTGGCGCGCAAGCTGATCATCCTCGGCCGGGAAATGGGCCTGGCACTGGAACTGGCGGATGTGAAGGTGGAGAGCCTGGTGCCCCCGGGCCTGTCCGGGGCTTCGATCGAGGAGTTCATGAGCGGCTTGCCCACGTTCGACGCCGGCATGAACGAGCGGCTGAAGGCCGCGCAGGGTCGCGGCAAGGTTCTGCGCTATGTCGGACGGCTCAACGCCAAGGGTGAAGCGACCGTGGGTCTGATCGAACTGGATCGCAGCCATGCGTTCGCGAATATGGCGCTGACCGATAATGTCGTGCGCTTCGCCACCGGCCGGTACAATGCCAACGCTCTGATCGTTCAGGGTCCCGGTGCAGGTCCGGAGGTGACGGCCGGCGGCGTGTTCGCCGATCTGCTGCGGCTGTCCGCCTATCTCGGAGCGCATATTTGAACCTCAGCACCTCCGCCACGGCGTTTGCGCCGGCCTCGGCCGGCAATGTGGCCATCGGTTTCGATATCCTCGGCTTCGCCGTCGATGCGTTGGGCGACAAGGTGTCGATCCGGCGCACCCCGGAGCGCGGCGTGACCATCTCCAGCATCACCGGAGTCAACGCGGACCTGCCGCGCAACCCCGAAGGCAATACCGCGGGCCGTGCCGTGCTGGCGATGCAGGAGGCGCTGAATCTGCCGTTCGGGTTTGAGATGAGCATCGTGAAGGGCATTCCGCTGGGTTCGGGCCTGGGTGGCTCGGCGGCCTCGGCGGTCGCCGCGGTGGTGGCCGCGAATGCGCTGCTGCCCACACCGTGCAGCAAACTCGAATTGTTGAAATTCGCCATGCATGGTGAGGCGGTGGCTTCCGGTTCGATGCACGTCGACAATATCGCGCCCTCGTTGTTCGGCGGGCTGGTGCTGACGGTGGGAATCGATAATCCGCACGTCAAGCAGATACCCGTGCCGCGCGCCGTGCGCGCGGTGATGGTGCATCCGCATCTGTTCCTGTCCACCAAGGAGGCCCGCTCCATCCTGCGCGGCAGCGTGGCGATGTCGGACTTCGTGTGGCAGACCGCCCACCTGGCCGGGTTCATTTCGGGTTGCTATACCGATGACATCGAGTTGATCCGCGCGTCGCTGGAAGATGTGGTGATCGAGCCGCAGCGGCAGACCCTCATTCCCGGGTTCGCCGATGTGCGCCGTGCCGCCATGGCAACCGGCGCCCTGGGTTGCTCGATCTCCGGCGCCGGGCCCACGGTGTTCGCCTGGGCCCTGGAACATCAGGCAGCGGCGGTGCTCGCCGCCATGCGCCTTGAGTTCGGGCGCCACAACGTGCCGATCGATGAGTGGATCATCGAAATCAATTCTCCAGGCGCCCGCATCCTCGGGCCGTAGCCGTCATGCTGTTCCAGAGTACCCGCCACAATCCCCGCAGCGAACCTGCCGCGATCGGCTTCGCGCCGGCGCTGTTGGCGGGGCTGGCCCGCGATGGCGGACTGTATGTGCCGCAGCGATGGCCGGTGCACCAGCCGGCGCAGCTGTGCGCCCGTATCGGGCTGGCACCGGAACAGTATCTGACCGCGGCGGGCCTGGCCCGCATCGGGGAACTGCTGCTGGCGCCGCTGCTGCAGGAGAGTGTACTGGCCGGTGAGTTGCCCGCGATCACCGCCCAGGCGTTCAGTTTTCCGGCGCCGCTGGTGGCCCTCGCGCCGCACGGCCGATTGGGCGTGCTGGAGCTGTTTCATGGCCCGACCGCAGCCTTCAAGGATTTTGGCGCGCGCTTCCTGGCCGCCTGCATGTCGCGGCTGCGCACACCCGGGCAGCGTCCGCTGAATATCCTGGTGGCCACTTCCGGTGATACCGGTGGCGCGGTCGCGGCGGCCTTCCATCGCCTGGCGGGCGTGCAAGTGTCGGTGCTGTTTCCCAAAGGACTGGTGTCCCCGACCCAGGAACACCAGCTCACCTGCTGGGGCGAGAACGTCAAGAGCTTCGCGGTGCGCGGCACGTTCGATGACTGCCAGCGCATGGTCAAGGCGGCATTCATGGACGCGCAACTGAACCGGCGCTTTGACCTGACATCGGCCAACAGCATCAACCTCGGGCGTCTGCTGCCGCAGGCCGTGTACTACGCGGCCGCCAGCCTCAAGGGCTGGTCGGAACATGGTGAGCCGGTGTCCTTTGTCGTGCCGAGCGGCAACCTGGGCAATGCCGTCGCGGGGCTGTGGGCCCGGCGCCTCGGCATGCCCATCGGCGAGTTCGTCCTGGCGCACAACGTGAATCGCACCGTGCCTGACCTGCTGGAAACCGGCCATTTCGAACCGCGGGCGAGTATTCCCACGCTGGCCTGTGCCATGGATGTCGGTGATCCGAGCAACCTCGAGCGACTGCGTTCGCTCTATCCGGATCTGGCGCAGTTGCGCGCGACCATCAGTGCCGATGTGGTGACGGATGAGCAGATTCGCGCGCGCATCCGCTTGGGCTTCCAGGAGTACGGGCAGGTATGGTGCCCGCATACCGCCACGGCGGGCGAGGTGTATGCCCGGCTGTCCCCGACGCGGCGGCGCGACGGGCGCTGGGTGCTGCTGGCCACGGCTCATCCGGCCAAGTTTCGCGAGATTGTCGAGCCCTTGATCGGCCGCAGCGTCGCTGTACCCGAGTCGCTCGCGCGGTTGTTTGAGTTGCCGTCGCAGGCGCGCGAAATCGCTGCGGACCTGGACGCCCTGCGTCGGGAGTTGACCTGATGGATCTGCTGACGAATCTGCCACCCCTGACCTGGGCGTTGGTGGCCGGCGCCGGCGTGGCCGGCTGGGCCTTGTCCTGGCTGTGGCGCTGGTACCGGCAGCATCGCGTCCGGCGCGCCCTGGTCGCCGCCGTCGCGGCCGTGGGGACGGATCACCTGGTCGATGTCCTGGTGCCCGATGGCATGGGCAGCTCCTTCCACGTCGACTTCGTGCTGCGCACCGCGCGCGGCGCGGTGGTGCTGGATCTGCGTGATGTCCGCGGCAACGTCTTCGGCGGCGACCAGATGAACGAATGGACGGTCATGGACGGCCCGCATCGCTTCACCTTCGTGAATCCGCAAAGCGCGCTGTATGACCGCATCGCGGCGGTCAAGGCCATTGCCGGGGAAGATATGCCGGTCGAAGGGCGCATCGTCTTTACGCGCCGGGCCCGTTTTCCCAAGGGACTGCCCAAGTGGACGCTGATGCTGGACTCCCTGCCGCGGGACTTTCCCCCGATCGAGGGGGCGTTCCGGG
>Ga0210400_10002262_pt1 | contig 18096 bp, 10 predicted proteins | sample IncBWH26MmetaG_FD_155456 | JGI IMG/M metagenome (GOLD analysis project Ga0210400, IMG submission 155456) | Forest soil microbial communities from Barre Woods Harvard Forest LTER site, Petersham, Massachusetts, United States - Inc-BW-H-26-M | ecosystem: Environmental > Terrestrial > Soil >...
TTGGTATTTTGAACCAGAGAAGAGAATCCGTTACCGCACCGACGCCGAATACGAAGAACATTTCCGTAACGTCTTCAGCATCGCTGTCCAGCGCAAGCTTCGTTCCGATAGACCCATTCTCGCAGAGCTCAGCGGCGGCAGGGACTCCTCCTCCATCGTCTGCATGGCTGATACGGTCATCGCCCGCGGGATCGCCGACACCCCTCGCCTCGATACCATCTCCTACTATGACGACTCAGAACCCAACTGGAATGAGCGTCCCTATTTCACCAAAGTTGAAGAAAAGCGCGGTCGCACGGGCTGGCACGTCAACGTCGGCACGCGAGAAACGGGAAACACCCCCACGTCTGAACCGCTCTCAGAATTTCCTAACGCTCGCTTTGTGCCCACTCCCGGCTACGATGGCCGCACCTCTCCGCAAGTCAGGATGTGTATGGCCGCGCAAGGAAATCGTGTCGTGCTTTCCGGCATCGGCGGCGACGAGGTCATGGGCGGTGTGCCCACACCTGTGCCCGAACTCGAGAATCTTCTCGCAAGAGCACATTTCGGCGCCCTCGCTTGTCAGCTAAGAGTCTGGGCGATGAAAACAAGAAAACCATGGTTCTACTTATTTTGGGAGGCAGTTAGGGCGTTCTTGCCTCCTGCACTCGCAGGAACTCCAAAATATATGCGCCCAGCCCTGTGGTTGCAGTCCGAGTTTGTTAACCACCATTGGGCGGCACTGACCGGCTATCCTTCGAGGACTAAGCTGTTTGGCCCTCTGCCGAGTTTCCAAGAAAACCAGGGTGTAGTCGACGCCCTCCGAAGGCAATTGGCGCTTACCCCCTTGCCATTCGAACCACCTTACGAGAAACGTTATCCCTATCTTGATCGCACCCTGCTGGAATTCATGTTCGCTATCCCACGGGAACAACTGGTCCGCCCGACCCAACGTCGCTCCCTGATGCGACGCGCACTCGTCGGTGTCGTGCCGGACGAGATCCTAAACAGAAAGACAAAGGCATTTGTAGTCCGTGCACCGCTAGCAGTTGCCTCAATGGACTGGGCCAAATTGGTGGGAATGACCCAGGACACAGTGAGCAATTTGCTCGGAATCGTCGAGTCAGATGGTATATCAGACGCCTTGAACAGAGTCCGGCGTGGCGAGGATATTTTGATGGCTCCTTTGATACGTACGATCGCTCTAGAAAGTTGGCTTAGAAATCTTCGCGCCTTGGGCATGGTCAACATAGATACAACCCCAAAAGGATAAGTCGACATGACAGTCGTCCACGAGGGTCTAAAGATCGCTGCAACGAACGTATTGAGGTCGGACGGAAAGAGGAAACGGAACCTATGAGCGTTCAGTTTGGAAGGTGGAATTTCGAGGGCGAACCGCCTGCTCCGGGCTATATTAATAAAGTCAGCACACTTCTGGCTCCGTACGGCCCCGACGGCACTCAGGCTTATTCCAAAGGAGGGATCGACCTCCTCTATGGTGCCTTCCATACAACGAAAGAATCACATCGTGAAACCCAGCCCCTCATTTCGCCATCTGGTGCCGTGATCACCTGGGACGGACGGTTGGACAATCGGCAGGAACTCATCAGAGATCTGGTGGCGTTCGTCACCAGTGCCTCCACAGATGTTGACATCGTTGCAGCCGCTTACGACTCGTGGGGCCCCCGCTGCTTTGCAAGGCTCATCGGGGACTGGGCACTTTCTATCTGGAATCCTGACACGCTGTCGCTGTTCCTCGCAAAAGATTTCATAGGCACTCGCCACCTCTACTACAGCCTCGACAACAACCAGATCACTTGGAGCACTATCCTCGACCCGCTCGTTTTATTCGCGAGCAAGACTTTCGCAATCTGCGAAGAATACATCGCGGGGTGGCTCTCGCAGGTTCCCTCTGCGCATTTGACACCTTTTGCACGAATCAAAGCTGTGCCAGCATCCTCCTACGTGCTGGTACGCCCCCCCCAACATGGTGTAGCGCCCACGGTTAGCAAATACTGGGATTTTGATCCGAGCAAAAAGATCCGTTATCGCACCAACGTCGAATACGAGGAGCATTTCCGCGCCGTGTTCGCCGAGGCCGTCCGTCGAACTCTCCGCTCCGACCGCCCCGTCCTCGCCGAACTCAGCGGGGGTATGGATTCATCGTCGATCGTTTGTATGGCCGATAGTAGCATTGCACGAGGTAAGGCGGAAACACCTCGTCTCGACACCATCTCGTGGTTCGACGATTCCGTTCCCGAGTATGACGAGCGCTCCCGTTTCACGAAGGTCGAAGAAAAGCGTGGCCGCGCTGGCTGGCACATCGACCTTGGGTCGCTCACAAACGACGCTAGCGAACAAGTATCTCTGGGGTGTGATCTGGGCGGTGATCGCCTTGAGATCCTTCCATCTCTTGACTGGGGCCCGCGCAAGTTTTCCGAGGAATATGCAGCTTGCATGACATCCCAGGGCCATCGCGTGACACTCTCTGGGTTTGGAGGAGAACAGCCTACCGGCGGGGGTGCCATCCCGACACCGACGCTCGAACTTCTGAATCTTCTCGCCAGAGGACGTTTCCTTCGGCTCAGTCATCAGCTTAAAGCGTGGGCTGCCAGAATGCGACAACCTCGGCGCTCGCTCCTCTGGAAAGCCGTCCATGAGTTTCTTCCTGTTGTGTTCCTAACCCTTCCCGAAGAGCTACGGCCCCCCGGCTGGTTCGATTCCCATTTTATCCGCCGGAATCACGCTGCTCTTTGCCGCTATCCATCCCGAACGAAACTGTTCGGTCCTTTGCCAAGCTTTCAAAAGCACCTCAGCGTGCTGGATTGCGAGCGAAGGCTAATCGCGCATTGTGCCCTTCATTCGAACCTGCTTCGCGAAATTCGGTTTCCCTTTCTGGATCGCGATTTTCGGGAATTCGCTTATGCCATCCCTTGGGAACAGATTGTCGGGGTAGGCCAGCGCCGTTCGCTCATGCGCCGTGCCTTGGTGGATATCGTGCCCGACGAATTGCTGAACAGAAAACACAGAACACCTATTTCCGAAGACCTACGAAAAGGCCGTTCGACAGAATGGTTGGGATTGGTTGAGGCAGACCAAATGGTTTGCCGCGCTCTGAGAATTATTGAACCGGACCGGTTTAAGCAAGCTCTGCAGAAAGCTCAAAGTGACCAGGAAGCATCCATCAACTTGCTAACGCGCGCCCTGACGCTGGAGTCTTGGCTGCGTCAGATGGTGAACCGAGGTGTGCTGACAATCCCGACGTTCACAAGGAAGCCATGTCCCTCGATGGTTAAGACAGCTTCCCAACCGCCAGTTCGGACGAACAGTTCAGCTAGCTAGCAGCTGGAAAGCGAAACCCATGAAGGAAGGAGGTGACAACCATGAAATATGAAGCTCCAGAAGTGACTACGTTGACGACTGCGATCAATGCAATTCAGCAGACCGACCCAATCTGGAAGAACGGCGGACCCCTGGATTCCTTTACCAGGGACGTTCCGACGCCTGCGTACGCAGACTGGGAGGAGTAAGTAAACCCGTACTGGAGCGCCCGGGGTGGAGGGCGCTCCGGTCGTCAAATTGACGGACTCCAACGAAGAAGGCATCAAAATCATGAAGTACTAAAGGTCCTGAACCTGACTGCGCTGAGGGTGTCCCCAGCGACCAAATGAGAGGTCCCAACAGAGGTCTTTACTTCGCCTGGATTTGTTCCTGCCTACGAAGATTGTGAGTACTGAGCAAACACCAACCGGAGGGACACCGAGTTCGCGTGCAAGTCAATTTGATGCAGCGTGAACTACGGCCAAGCTACGTTCGTTTTCGTCTTGCAGTTTCCTCAACTCACGCCAGCGTACATATTGGGCAGATTTCGCAGAGTCGGGATCCTCATAGCCTTGTAGCCAGAAGCGAAACCAGTCAACCGATCCGCCCTGCGAAGCGATGCGCAAAGCAGGGTTTGTCAGAACATGCTCGTCGGTGTTCAACATAATCAAGTCCACAGGCTTGTTTAAGTAATGCAGCCCGGCGTATGTCTGCCACATGAGTAGAGTACTGAGGGGACCTTCTCCCACAACTAGCAAAGGAGTGGTTACTTTATCGAGATTAAATTCTGGAGACCGCTTCAGCCATTGTTGCAGGCCTTCACCAAAGGGAGATGCACCAATCATTCCGTTCCCTTCTTTCGAAAAGTGCTCGGGCCACTGCATGTATTGAAAGTAGCTTGCCATCCACCCGTCCGTAATGGAGGCAGCTTTGGGGTGAAGAGAGCCAGTCGTGAGCGCCTCCATTGTATAGAAACAGCTCCGGCTGAAACCAATAATGCCGATCTTCTCTCGATCCACCAATCCGTCAGATACCAACTGGTCTGCGCCTGATTCGTAACCAGAGACAACGCAGGTTCCTTCGGAAGGCGTGCCGTCCGGACAGGTCTCTCCCACCTGCAAGACCACGATCCCAGCAGCAGCTAACGCCCTAGCTGCGAATGCGGTTGGGAAACCCGTTCCCGCAGGCAAAAAATACGATTCATCGAAGCCGTGGGTCTGAATCACCAGAGGATATCGATGGGCTAGTTCATAGTTGGATGGTTTGTACAGCCCACCTTTCCACTGCCGGCCTTCTTTGTCTTTCCATGTATACACGCTGGCGTCCCCCAGTTGGATATTTTTAAGCTGGGGGTTAGGATCCCATATCACTCGGGATATCTCTCTATTGGAAGCGACTAGTAGCGGAGGCTCATTAAGTCCCTGTTTTATCATAACTTCAATACCGCGATGCCCGATTTCGGGCGCATCCCCGATCTGCCTCGCTTGCCAAGTACCGTCGGCCAAGTGTTGGTATTCTACAGCTCGGAGTGAATGGTATTGGTGATCCTTGAAGTTAACGATGACCCGTTGCCTATCTCCGGCCGCAAAATGAACACTCCGGACCAGGTGATATCCATCCTCAACAACTGTTTCGGTTTCTTTCCTCAACATCTCCACGCATGTGGCAGTGCTCGATGGTAGCTCCACAATCGCCACACAAGGCCGAGAGGGCGCATCAGTTTTCGATTTTATAAACGTTCCCGACAACAGAACCGCCCGCCCATCGCTCGACCAACTAGGCGCGCCAAGTGCCCACCACCGCGCGCTATCACTTGTGGGCGCGTCGGTTAACGATCGAATTGACCCAGTTTGCAAGTCGATACGAACGTATTCAGACGCGGAGCCGTGGCCCGCGCGAATCCGGTACGCTGACTCTGCAAAGGGGGGTGGGTACAGTGTTTCCCATGACTTCGGAACCTCGGGAACGACCAGTCTTGTGACCAGGGAACGACCATCGGGCGACAGCGCCAAGTCACCTTCAGGAGCGATCGGGGCGCCATCGTGTTTGACCTCGAATCGCTTGCCGGCAAGAACCGCCCAGACGTCATAGCTTCGATGTGAAAACATTTCAATTACTGTCGGATCGCTGGGAAGAAGCAATTGATAAAGTTCACGATCGGTACCAACAACCGCCGCCTGACGTTCAGTTTGCGTTTGTGCTTCCTTTCGCTCGGTCTCACTAGCCACGGTGTATACATAGTTATTTCGATCGCGGATATCAAAGGTCTGTACAGTCTCGGTCGCGGGAGTCAACGGCTCTATTCCCTTCTTCTGGAGATCAGCTAGAACAAGACGCTGATTCCCGCTAACTGTTCGCTCCAGAAACACCACTCCATCGGAATCAGGCAACCAGCGCCAATGGTGAATGATCGGGCCCTCTTTGTAAGTAGAACGGCTAATGGTCCAGATGGGTAATGGCGGCCGTGACTGAGGGGAACGCTCCAAGAACAGTCTTACATCCTGGCTGCGATAGAACCGTAAGGAATCCTGAGGGCGGTTCAGATCGAGTCTTCCACGCGCGCTGTAGACGGCGAAGTAGTTTCCGTCAGGCGAAAACCGAATATTCGACCCGTCCATGTCAGGGATGAAGCGCGAAAGCTCAATCTCGTCCGCTACGGTGTAGGGCTTCTTCGTGTCTTTCCCGCAGCACGGGGGCGTTGCGAAAACTAGAGCCAAGAGCAGAACGAGAACCGATATGGACGAGGGTGTCATATTGCCCCACAAGCGAGCAAGTCGCCGGATTGCACACAAAACAAAGTTACGAATTCGGTACGCCGACGATCGTCTGCGCGCCAATCCGTCCCCAAATTGCGGAGGGTCGTTGCCGCAATGACCCTTATTCGAACGTTCAGAACATTAATTTGAGAGCGAATTGCATCGAACGGGGTCCGCCCATTTGGTATAGCGGACTCAGGATGCCCCCGAGCGAAGTCGCGAGAGTACCCGTCGCCTGCCCAAATGTGCAACCAGCGCCAGAGCAGTAGGTAGGGTTAATCGTCCCAAAGTTCGGGTGGTTGAACACGTTAAATGCCTCCGCCCGGAATTGCAGTTTCAGCCCTTCATGGATTGAGAAATCTCGACGAGTCGCGACGTTCATCTGCCACGCTCCGAACCCCCTAACGAAATTTCGTGGCGCAGTCCCCTGGCGCAGAGAGCTACCCGTGTAGGGGTCAGCGAGCGGCGCCGCAAACGCACTTGGATTGACTGCCCGACCACCAGGGCATCTTTGTCCCGGCTGCAGTTCCTGTAGTCCCTGCAGAATGGAAGCGCAATTTGCACCGTAAAGATAAATTGGTGAGCCTGAAACCAAATCCAACCCCGAGTTCAACAATTGACCCGTTAGGGGGTCGAAGTATTGGTTCCCATTCAACGTTACCGGAAAGGCTGTCCGTGCAATGAGCCGGTCGTCAATTCCCCAACGTTGCAGAATGGCTTTAGCAAATTCATTCTGTCCTGGATTCGGCAGATCGTACGACAGGGCAGCTGATAGATTATGCCGCACATCAAAATCACAATTCCCTCTCTGTGCCGCTAAGGCATAGTTTTGCGACCCATAGTCAATACAGTGCGATACCGTATAAGACGCCAGCGTCGTTAACCCGGCGGTTAGCCTCCGTTGGAACTGGGCCTGCAGGGATTCGTAGTCCGACGTCAGTCCGCTCTCAATAAACAGAAACGACCCTGAATTCGGGTTATTTAGCGTAGAGACTTCAGCTTCTGTCAGCAATCTCGATGCGTGCGAGCCAACATACGAGAGCGTGACAAGCTGTGACTTTCCCAGCGCCTGTCCGACACTGGCATTCCATTGAAGCGTATATGGCAGTTGTAGATGCGTTGGGAAAACGATAGGAACGGCAGTAGTGTCATATGGTGTTTGAGGTGGGTTCTTGATGACAGGCGTTGCAATGGATGACGGAAACGGCGCAGTCTGAGAGGCAAATGCCTGAAAGCCGAGGCCGTCGAAACCGAATGAGCCGACCTGTTGACCAGTGTCGAAGAAAACACCACCCCCGCCACGCAGAACCGTTTCATGTCCCACAGAGTTACGAAGAACATATGCGACACCGAGTCGGGGGGCGAAATTGAACCATGTCGTCCGCCAAAGCGGCGTGCCCTCGGGAGCCAGCATCCATGTACCGGGGCCGGCTCCTTCCACCGTATAGGGCTTGAGTCCCTGCGTCACACCGGGAGCTGGATTTACCTCCCACCTCAACCCCATAGACAGGGTCACGCGCTCCGACACCCTCCACTCGTCCTGCGCAAAAACAGAGGAGTTCGTGTATGAGGGGTAGGCAGGGGCAACGGCAATCGTTTCTGCGAGCGCATCATTTGTTCGCACAGCATTCGGGCTGAAGTAGAGATAACTCTGTATCAGACTAGGTGGGGTCGCAATGGGAGTTAGCCGCCGAAAATCGATCCCCCACCTAAGGTGATGACGCCCCCACGAATAGTTTACGGTGTCCACGACATTCCATTGTCTTTGAACTGCTGATGCACTGGTGGGCGCTATGGCAACTGTGTATCCGCCATAAACGAGAAAGAGACCAGGTTGCGCCCTAGGACCAAGGCCTGTGAGCTGAAACAGATCAGTAGGCGTGCTGCCGCCGAACGAATTGATCTCTGCGTGACCAGTTACTTCATTTGAAGTGTAATTAATTCGGAATTCATTGCTAAGGCGATTTGTGAAGACGCTGCTGGTCCCTGCTGTGTAGGTCCGAGTAGAAGTGGCTGTAGTTTGGCTCACCGCGGGATTCCCAAGGACCACGCCAACTGAGTTCCGGCTCGTGGAACTAGAGAGCGTGTCGCTAAATCGGAAGAAAAGCCTTAACTTGTCGTTTACAGCGCGGTCGAAGCGTACGCTGCTGGAATCTATTGAGCTTGGGTTAGACCACGTTCCGATGAACTGGGCTATGCCGTTTACCGTGTCATCGAAACCATTTGGCACCGGAAAAGCATTCAGTACTTGGTTCAGGGGATATGGAGCACTTGCACGTAGGGCGTTATCAGGCACGAAGCTAACCCTTGACGCCTGTGGCTGAGCTAGGCGCAAGCCTTCGTAAGACACGAAGAAAAAGGTCTTATCCTTTCCCTGATGCAGACCTGGTGTCCTTAGTGGTCCACCGATTGTGGCACCAAAGTCATTTTGTCGAACTGCCGGCTCTGGGTTGACAAAGTAGTCGTTAAACCAATCCTGGGCGTCAAAGAACCCATTCCGCAGGTAGTCATAAGCTGTTCCATGCCATTGATTGGTTCCTGACTTCGTCTCAAAAGCGAACTGACCTCCAGGACTGCGACCATATTCCGCAGAGTAGGTGGAACTCTGCACTCGGAACTCTTGGAGATCGTCCACGGAAACCAAGGCCTGTGTTGTGCCCAAAGCCGTCGCTGCCGGCACTGAACCGCTAGCGCCCGCCCCGGTCACCATACTTAGTCCCGCGGACGCCCCCACGTTGGAGCTAACACCATCCACGGTGTAGTTGTTTGATTCCTGGCGCTGGCCATTTACGCTGAATTCGCCAGTCTGACCTAGAAATGAGTTCCCGTTGTTCTGAGGACTCTGCGTCACAATTCCTGGCGTGAGCAGGATCAAATCCTGGAAGCTGCGGCCATTCAGCGGCATATTCTCCACGTAGCTATGATCGATCACCGTGCTGACCGACGCATCGGTTGTATTGATCATCGACGCGCCGCCTTCAACAGTTACAGTTTCGAAAGCGGCCCCTACCGGCAGGGTAAAATTGATAGACAGCGCGTCCTGAATGTTGAGCACAATGTCGGGCTTGATGAGTGTCTTGAATCCCACCTTGGAAACCTGAAGCCGGTAGGGACCAGGAGGCAGATTCGGTAGCACGTAAATTCCGTCCTCATTGGTTTTAGTGGTGTACTTCAGACTGGTCACATCGTTCACAACGACCACGTCTGCGCCGACGATTACATGGGTCGAAGGGTCGACAACGAGGCCATTGATAACCCCGTTGGTTGTTTGCGCGACAAGGGGCAGGGCCAACATCAGGGCGCAAGCCGAAAGCAGGACGACATAGGGGAAGCGCATTTAGGCTCTCCAGCGACCAACGGGGTTCTAGCCCCTCGCTGCATTGTTCGCAGGACGATTCGCGCGGGTACCACGTTGCCCTTATTTTAAGATGAACCTGGCGATGCAGGCGATGGCATGACCGCGCTAGGGATGGTTCGGGTCAATTCTGAGGTAGGCAAAAAGGAGAGACTTACCACTGGGCTTGTGGCTGCCGCCATTTGGCTCCACAGTCACAAACACGCCATCGATTTGTCCCAACGTCTTGGGATCGTCACACTTCAAAATCCAACGCTTTCTTGAGGCGTTGTCCTGGTAAAAAATGCCGAGGTTAACGGCCTGTTGCTGGTCCGGCCCCCGTCGGCCCCAGGCCTGAAACGTATTCACCTTCTTCGCTTCCGTCTGCTGGTCCAGATCGTACGCGTAAAAGATCAGCGATTTTCCCCGCGTATAGAAGACCCGTCCGTAGGGTTTCTTGGTCTCGCCGGTGCCGGCGACGTCATAGACTTCCGCAATGTAGAGATCGCGGGCGCCCATCAACTCCCGGATATCCTGGTCGTGCGAAAGGAGTTGGTCTTGCTGCTCAAGTTCCGTCTCGCGATCTTGCAGCAGGTGAGTAAGATCGTTGGCCTCGGCCTCGGATGCTCTAGCGCGAGCTGCGTCTTGAGCAGACTGTTGCGCCAAGGACTTCAATTCCTCCTGGAGCACATGGGAGTTGTTTTGGGCAGCGTCCAACTTCTGCGCCAGATCAGCACGCTGCTGGGTGAGATCCTGTCGGCTTGCGTCGCCGGCGCGCGCATCGCTCTCCAATCGCTCTTGTGCCGTTTTCATCTGATTGATTTCGGCCGATTGCAGGGTCAGTTGGTGGCGGAGGTCGTTGATCGTTTTGTCGCGCTCCTTGATCTGTGCACTTGCGATTTCACGATCGTGCCCCACATCGCTCAGCTGTTCTTCCAGAGAGACTTGGTTTTCCCCATGCGCCGGGGGGGGGGGCTGCTGGGCAACGTCAGTCGGGTGGTGGACGCTCACGCGATAAGCGTAGAAGCCGACGGCGAGGAAAAGCAGGATTCCTGCGGCATACAGCATCCATACCTGAGGCCAAGCTACGCCACTGGAGAAGGGGGGAACGCGATGCGGGCTGGTAGGAAGATCGCTTGCGCTACGGAAATTCTTGGGGTCTCGTTTCTCACCCTGTGCCAGGCGTTTGAAGAAAGCCTTTTCAGCTTCTTCCTGCGACCAAGGCGGGCCAGATTCTGCGTTGTCAGGGTTATCAGGCTCTTCGTTGGCTGCAATCGCGGGAATCGCTTGAGCGACGACCGCTTCGTATTGCCGGAGGACTTCCCTGCAGGGCTGGCAAACGGCAAGATGCTCCTGTAGCCTCTTGTGTTCCTCCTCGGTCAACTGGCCAGAGGTCGAAACGGCACAGAGCTCTAGGAACTCGTCATGGGGTTCGGTTCGCGACAACGCCCCCGCTCCTAGGTTGGACAAGACCTTGTATCATACTGATCGCTCACCGGGCAATTTACCACCAAAAAACTCCTTTCGCAGCCGATCCAGTCCGCGAAAGTAGTGGTGTTTGACATTCCCTCGAGATTGACCCAGCCTGGCGGCAATTTCATCAAGGGTATAGCCGTCTATAAAGAAGAGCCGCAGTGTCTGGCGCTGGTTCTCCGAGAGCTCGTTAAATATTCTCTGGAGGCCGCCTTTTCCGAGCTGACCGTCCATTGAATCCTCAAGCTGACTAGCTTTCGTCCCTGGGTCTGCAAGTTCGCTCGCCGTCTCGTCGAGATCAAGCCTCGTGTAGAAGTGACGAGAGGTCAAATAACGGCGCCGAGAGATGGCGCGACGGTGGGCCATCTGTAGGATCCAGAACTTTGCCGGGCCTTTAGACCTATCAAAGGTCTCGCAAAGACGTTGAATCAAAAGGAAGACCTCCTGGAGCAAATCATCGGCCTCAGAGGCGTCTCGCAGAACCCGGTACGCCACCCCCCGCACCAGACGTGCATAGCGACGAAAAAGAATTGCCAGCGCTTCCCTGCCCCCTTCGCAAATCTGGGCCATCAAAGCTTCGTCGCAGACCTCAACGTCTGGAACCGGGGCTGCGGCTTTTGCTTCCGAGGTGGTGTTGTCATTGGCAGCGAACCCGGGGAGGCGGATTGTGACGGAGGAATTCACGCGATCATGTCACCGGATTTCGTGGTAAAGTGGGCGTTTTCCGGTCGCGACACTTCCCTGTGGGGTTCCGGTCTGCGGTTTCGAGGCCTCGATTTTGGCAACACTTCACAAACCTGCGATTTCGCACAACACCGCAGCGCCTGTAAACGATTTGCGTTCAACTACTTACAAAGAACGCCTCCTGGCGACGGACTCAGTCTTACCTCGGCGGGAATCTCCGTCGTTCCGAGTCGGCCCTCTCGAATAGTTCTTGCTGCGGCGCCGGCGCAGCCGAAATCGCTCAACTCTATTGACGGACTATAGTCCCTGAATGATTCGGTGTCAAGCAAATGAATATGGCCTGTGCCCAAAGCCATCGGTGCCGATAAGAAAAGAGAGACCAGGACATTGGCACAAGCGATTGGAGCCGAACTCACAGAGCTCCGCCGCTCCAAACAATTGTCGCAACAGAAACTTGCCGATCGTCTCGGCTATGATGTCAGCCATGTTCGACAGACGGAAATGGGCGGCAATCCGACCTTAGAATTTCTCATCGCAATTGCCACATTCTTCTCCTTAAACCTCTCAGAATTCATTCATAGAGCTGAAGGTCGAGTAACTCCTCGCTCGACAAGTGCCCCTCCCTTTGCCAATACGTGACTATTGTCCCTGAATTATTGGAGCGAACTCGCCAATTATTGCAGGCGTGGCGAAACCAATTGGTGCGGACAAGGAACGCAGGGTTCGGAACCTCGACGAGGCCGTTGGATCTGTGTTAACCGATCTACGTACCGGTCGGCATTGGACGCAACAGAAGTTAGCGGACATAGCAGGCTACGACGAGAGCTATATCCGGCAACTGGAAAGAGGCACTAAAAGCGCAACCCTCCGCACCCTTTCTGATCTGGCTTCCGCGTTTTCACTGTCTGTTTGGGTTTTAATCCGGCGAGCAGAGACACGAATGCCGAAACACCACTAACGATATTGCCCTGCGATGATCGGTCCTCAACGATCGCTAGCTCAGGAACCGATCAATGCAGCTTCCACTTTCGCAGCAGCGTCATCCTGCATGTGCGGCAACACGTGTGAATACACATCTAATGTGAATGCGGCACTAGTGTGATCGAGCCGTTCTGACACGACCTTAGGCGAGACGCCTTCCGTTAGCGCCAGCGTCGCAGCGGTATGCCGCAGATCATACAGTCGTATATTCGGGAGGTTGGCCCTCTTCAGTATTGGCTTGAAGTGCTTATAGACAAGGCCATTCACATTCTCTGGCCTTCCAAACTCCGTCACGAACATCTGGTCGACGGCTTCCGGCCACTCTTCGGGATCAACAACTGGGTTCGCCGTCTGGACCGCCCTGAGTCGTTTCAACGAGCAGTGACCCAATTCTGCAGTCTTATGATTCGCCGGCTTCCTCCACACTTCGTCTCACCATATTCCCACTGACCCGTAGGCCCTTTTCGCAAGCTTCTCTTTACGCTGACGGCTCCACGCTCTCAGTCAACGTCCTGCCCACTTGAGCCCGACGTACTCGCTGGGGCGCATTCCAGTGGTAACGGCAACACTAAACGAAGCCCCGTACATCGTCAGCAGCGCAACTTTCAGAAACGTTTTGTTCTCCTATACACTGAAGCCTCGCGTCTCGCGCCTTCGAATCGTGGCAGCTTCGCGCCTCTGGTAGGGACCTCCAATATCATTTCCCATTGCCATGCTTGTCTGAACGCCGCATTGAGCATCCAAATGAGTTCCTTGGACAGTTCTCGGCGAAAGATCGCGATCTGAGATGTGCTGATAGACTGCTTGGACGTCCAACGGCCTTACTGCCACGATCGGCTTCTTACCCAGCGACGGGCGGATGTATTTTGCGAGCAGACTCTCGTAACTTTCGAACGTTTTGCTGCAGATCCTCGACTTCTCTGTCTTGAGCCATTGATCGAGATATTGATCCAAGCGAATCTTGCGCCGTCTCTCTCAATATATGCGCCGAGTTCATTGACCTTCTTTCCGAGAAACTTCTGCGCTTGGCGCAGAGAGCCATGCACAGTACGGTTGTAACAGCTGCGTTGTTTGGTTTGGGGATCGCAACCCATGGGGATGGGAATCATCCAAGTGTTCTCTCGAACGGCGATGATCTGACCCAGTTTGCGCGACGTGGCCATACCTCCTTTCTCTGCTCGCAGAACGCAGCAGCCGGGGTAATTAATGTTGATGTTTTGGGGTTTTCGCGGGAAAGGGCTACAACGAGAGGCCGTTCAGCAGGACTGCTTCCATCTTTGCAGCGGCTTCCTCCTGCATATGAGGAAGCACGTGCGAATAGGTGTCCAGTGTGAATGCCGCACTGGCATGTCCGAGTTGCTCAGACACTACTTTGGGAGGCACTCCTGCCGTCAGGGCAAGCGTGGCAGATGTATGCCGGAGATCGTAAAGCCGGATGTTCGGCAAAGCAGCTTCTCGCAGCAGTGGTTTGAAATGCTTCTTGACTAGGTACTCCTCGTTGATCGGTTCACCACGCGCGTTGGTAAAGATCAGATCAGCAAATACCGAGTCGCACGCCGCCCCGGTCTCACCCAGCACGCCTTTCCGCTTCCGGAGTAGATCAAGCACCCACATTTGCAGTTTAACGACCCGACGACTGCGGACCCGCTTCGTGTCCGCGAAGATCCATTGCCCTTCATTTTTGTGAAGAGTTCTAACGACACTGACGGTTCCACGATCCCAGTCGATGTCCCGCCAGCAGAGGGCGAGATATTCGCTCGGGCGCATTCCAGTGGTCAGGGCTACAGCAAAAAGGCACGCTCGTGGAGAGTGCGATGCAGTCCTGAGAAACGACCGAGCCTGCTCTGTCGTCAGCACAGACATTTCTCTGCACTGCTCACGCGGAAGCTCAACTCCCTGCGTTGGATCGCTAAGTAGCAACTGCCAACGGATAGCCTGCCTAATTGCAGCTCGCAAAACGGCATGAGCATATCGAACCGTTCGCGCCGAGAGTTTCCGGTCGATCATGAACTGGTACGCAGCCTGAATTTCAAGAGGTGAGAGTGCGACCAGCAATTTCGCGCCAATTGCTGGTCGGATGTATCTCCGCAGCATGGCTACGTAATCACTGTACGTCTTCCCGCGGACTTTGGGTTTAACAGCCGTTTTCAACCAGTGATCCAAGAATTCGTCCACTGTGACCTGGAGACCCTCTACACCGCGGGACAAGTCTCGTTCGTGTAGCCTTCTTGTTAGGTACGCCTGAGCATGCCGTTGAGAGCCGTAGATTGTTCGATTGTGGTAAATGCGCTTTCGCGTTTCGCGATCGCGCCCGAGATAGACGCGAACGAGCCAACGACGCTCGCCTCGCGCGATGATCTGACCAATTTTGCGGGACATAGGGGTTTCTCCTTTCTCCGGAAAATGGCACACGTCCGGCGCACGGGTGAAGGGGTAGTTCTCTTTGGCAGAGTTCGGCTTCGGGAAGCGCAGTTTGGGGTCTGATCCTCTTAGCCTTGGCTCTGGGCTGCGGACGCCCGGGGCACCATTGATGCGAGGAGTTGCAGCTACATGATGTCGCACAAAATTCGCATAAACTGCGAACGATACGTGCGACGACGTAGTGTGCCAGAGTTAGCGCACTCTACTGGCTGGAGCGGCTGACCGACAGTCAGTCGATGGTTCTGTTCGGTATCCCGCGTTGCCGGGATGAATTCTGCACACACTTGGCACACTAATTCTGTTCGTTGACCTGGTTTCGCGGTCGAAGGGGGAATGCTCTCTTTCATTTCCTGGAAACACGTTTCTCTTCAGAATTTCAATGGATTGAAATTCGTTGCTCTGTCGAAGTGGTCGATGTTCTCCGCTCTTTTGAGCCACAAGGATACTTTGAGTGTCACGGGCAGCAAGAGAAGCTCCACACTGACTTTTGTAAGGCTTGCAACGAGTATGCTTTTTGTTAGTACGCGTGTCGGTACCATTCCCCACAGGCCGAAGGTGTAGAAGACGGCGGTATTCACTATTTGTCCGGACAGGGTCGAGGTCACGAAACGGGCTGATATATAACGTCCGTTAGTCCACACCTTCATTTTTGCCAGGACATAATTGTTGGCGATGTCACCCGCGAACATCGCAAGAGCGCCAAATATAACCAAACGAGGGGCTGCGGATAGCACATCAACGTAAGATTGATTGTTTGTCATAACCGTGGAGGGCGGATAAACAATGACAAACTCGAAAATTACAATCGCCAAAAGCTGCGTCACGATGCAGTACCACAAAACTCGGCGAGCTACGGCATAGCCATAGACTTCGGTCAGGATGTCGCCAAAAATAAAGACAAAGGGAAAGTAGTAGATGGAAATGGACAAGGGAATGCCCACGACGTCAATCAACTTGCCGGCAGTGGGGATACAAATGATCGCGAAGAAGACGTTCCAAAGAACGATGTGGTTGAGAAATTTATAGTTCTGCATCCGCCGACCCTCGTCGCATGTCATCGAAAATTATCCCAAGTGGGAATCTAATTCCCGGCTTTGCCCTCTAGTGCAAGTCATGATCTTTCCCTACTCTGCCGCCCAGATTACTTAAGTCAATTTCAGTCAAGGGGGAGCCAGAAATGAAACAGTTGGTGCTTCTTTGCATGCTCGCTGCCGTGCTGGATGGTCGAGTCTCATTCGCACAAGAGTCGCAGCCTGCCGCGAAACAGCCTTCATCATTGGCTGGAACAGATTCACCGGAAGCGTTGCGCGAACACGTTCCTGTGTTGCCTGCGGTGAAGGCGAAATACTGGAACGTCGACCCTGCAGTCGGATACGGGATGAAGGATTTCGGAAACGGTGTCTATGCACTTTCCGACAACGGTTGGCAATCCGCCTTCCTTGTGACCGACGCGGGTGTCGTCGTTTTCGATGCGCCGGCCAGCTATGGCGAACACATTCCTGAAGCCATCGCTAAAGTCACAAACAAGCCCATCAAAATGCTGGTCTATTCCCACATTCACAAAGATCATATTGGTGGCTCCGTGGCATTTAAGAATATCCCGGATTTGGAGATTATCGCGCTCGATACCGTCGGCGACTTTCTAAAGGAAATGAACGATCCGAATCGGCTGATTCCGACGGAGACGTTCAAAACCTCGAAGACGATCAAGTTTGGCGACAAAACCGTGGAACTCACCCGGCATAACTACCACTCCAACGAAGGTGATCTTTTCATCTACGTTCCGGAGGCGAGATTCTTGATGGCTGTGGACTCGGTGACATCCGGATACGTACCGTTTCAGGACTTCGATCTGACGACCAACTTCCACGAATACATGAAGATGTTCGACGAAATCCTAGCCTACAAATTCGACAACTTTATCGGTGGTCACCTCACCGATACCGGAACTCGGAAGGATGTTGAGCTCACCAAGGAATACACGAACGACGTGTACCAGACCGTCAAGCGAATTCACAACGGCTTGAATGAAAGGGCCTTCGACGCTGAGATTGCGAAGACGATTGGTCCTGACAACGAGTTCCTGATATTCAAGGCTTTGCTGGATAAGGTGACGAGAGATTCTGTGGCTGAACTTGAGCCCCGCTGGATCAATCGCCTGGCCGGCGTCGATGTTTGGCTGCCAAGCCATGTGCGCGCTGCTCTAATCTACGTCCGGTGGGACGATAAGCAATGAGGGATCGGCGACGGGACGAGGGACAACCCACGCCGCAACCGGGGATTCCCCTCAGGACGGAAGTAAGGGAAAAAGCGTCGGAGCCATTTGAGTCGCGAATTCCTTAAACACGCGCACGGGCCGTGTGAGGTAACGATTGCCCACATGGACCAGCCAGAGATTAAAGACGGTGAAGTGCCATCTCGGCATGACCTCAAGAAGGCGCCCGTCGCGCAATAACTCAGGCTGCACCAACGGCGGAAGATCGCCGATGCCGGTGCCCGCCAGCAATGCAGTCGCAAGGCCAGCATAGTCATTCATCGCAAGGAAAGGTTGAAAAGTCAGCGTTTCCTTTTTACTCCCGTTTGTATGAACGAAGTTCCATGTCTTTGTCGGCGTCCAAAACGAGAAAGCCAGTAGTCGATGTTCCAGCAAGTCTTGAGGTTTTTGAGGCCGCTTGCACTTTGACAGATAGCTTGGGCTTGCTACGAGTTGGTGACGGTAGGTGAGGATTTTGCGCGCCACGAGCGCCGAATCTTTGAGTTGTTCTGCGACTTTGAACGCCAGATCGACGCCTTCGGCGATTTGATCGACGATCCGGTCCGTGATGAAGACCTGTACCCGGACCTTCGGATATGACGCCTGGAATCCGCCGATCAGCGGTGCAAGCAACGAGTCGGAGATGCTGGGTGGTGCGGAAAGTCGCAGTTCGCCTGAGACGTTTGACAGGTGGTTTGAAGCGACGTTGTCGACCGCTTCGTTGAGTTCGACGGTATGGCGAGCATGTTCGAGAACTTCGGAGCCGACATCAGTCAGCCGCAAGCTGCGCGTCGAGCGTTCGAGCAAGCGCACGCCGAGTTCGTCCTCAAGGTCGGCAACGCGACGGCTGACGGTTGAGGTCGGCATTTTCAAGAGACGCGCGGCTTCCGAGA
>Ga0210400_10002263_pt1 | contig 18096 bp, 17 predicted proteins | sample IncBWH26MmetaG_FD_155456 | JGI IMG/M metagenome (GOLD analysis project Ga0210400, IMG submission 155456) | Forest soil microbial communities from Barre Woods Harvard Forest LTER site, Petersham, Massachusetts, United States - Inc-BW-H-26-M | ecosystem: Environmental > Terrestrial > Soil >...
AGAGAGAACCGAACGAGACCGTCAGAAATACTAACAGAACCGGCCCGCGATGCCGGAGTGAAAAATCGAGCAAGCCGACGTAGCGGAAGCGAAAACGCTCGAACAAGGAATTCGCCGCGCGATGAATGCTCCAGAAAATCCCTTGGCCTCCGTGCCCTCCGGCCTGATATACCGCGGCTTCCGTGCGGAGCAGGTGATGCACCATGGTCGGAACCAGGGTTCGCGATAACAGGTACGAGGCAAGCATCGCGAATACCACTGCCATGGCCAGCGGCGTGAACAAGTACCGCGCCGTACCCGACAACAGCAGCACTGGAACGAACACGATGCAAATCGACAATGTCGAAACCAGCGTCGGAACCGCGATCTGCGACGCACCATCGAGGACCGCGCGGACCAAGCCTTTACCGAGACCAAGATTACGATGCGTATTCTCGATTTCTACTGTCGCGTCATCCACCAGGATGCCCACGGCCAGCGCCAGGCCTCCCAGCGTCATCACGTTGATGGTTTGACCCAACAGGCTCAGGATGCAGATGGAAGTCAGAATCGAAAGCGGAATGGAGATACAGACAATCAGCGTGCTTCGCCAACTGCCGAGAAACAAAAGGATGACCGTGCCGGTGAGGAATGCCGCGATCAGCGTCTCGCGCACCACGCCCCCGATGGCGGATCGAACAAACAGCGATTGATCCCCGAACACGGATACTTTCAGTTCGGGTGGGATCGTGGCCAAAACCTTGGGGAGCGCGTTTCTTACGGCGTTCACAATGGCGAGCGTCGAAGCCTTTCCGTTGCGCGTCACCGTCAGCAAGACCCCGGGTGAACCGTTCGTGCGGACGATGTTTTGCTGGGGAACAAACCCGTCGTGCACGGTGGCTACGTCCTTCATGTAGATCGTTGCGCCGTTCACGGTCTTGATCGGGAGGTTATTGAACTCCGATATCAACAACGGACTGCTGTTCAGGCGAACCGGATACTCGGTTTGAGCGAATTTCGCGGTGCCCGCCGGCAGGATCAGGTTTTGGAGATTCAGGGCGTTCGAGACATCGATGGGCGAAAGCTGTTTCGCGTACAGCTCTTCCAGGTTCAGGTCCACCATGACCTGGCGGTTCTTCCCGCCGAACGGATAAGAAACGTTGGCTCCCTGAACCGTGGCGAGCGGGGTCCGTATGAAGTTATTCGCGAGGTCAAAAATTTCCTGCTCTTTCAGCGTCTTGCTGCTCAACCCGAGCTGCAGGATGGGAACGCTGGCGGCGTCGTACTTAAGAACCTGCGGCGGAAACGTTCCCGGCGGCATGTTGCGAACCTGCACCTGACACTGCGTCACGATCTGGGCCAGCGCCAGATCCACCTGCGCATTCTGGTGAAAATAAACCCGGACCACGGCAACGGTCTGGTAAGACTGGGATTCGATGTGTTCGATATCGGTAACGTTGGAGGTGAGCGAGCGCTCAAAATTCGTGACAATGCGGCTCTCCATCTCTTCCGGCGAGAGCCCGTTGTACTGAAACACAATGCTGACGATGGGGATATCGATGTACGGGAAGATATCGACCGGCATGGTCGAAATGGCCGCCCCGCCCAGGATGGCGATGAGAACCGCCATCACCACGAACGTGTAGGGACGCCGGAGCGCTAGCCTGACGATCCACATAAACTAGTCCCTATGTTTCGCAAACAAACGCTTACTATCGTAGCATCGGCTACCAAGGCTCGCCGCGGGAGTCGTGGATGCCGATTCCGCGTGCCGAAAGCTCGTCCAGCAACGTCCTAACCGCGGGAGAATTCTCACTTTCTCCCGGCACGACGACTGCCCATTCCAAGTTCTCCCGGAACTCCCGGGAGACGATGTGCCATAAAGCGAGCGAAGGCGGCGTGGCCGCCCCGATCCGAATAACAGACCAGTGCCGAACCAGCGCGAGCGCAGCCTCGCGTCCGGGCAACGGACCGCGCACGATGAAATGATTGTCGCCATGAACGAGAATGCCGACCATGGCGATTAAGCCTGAAGGCGAGGATCACGAACGGGATGGCCAATGGCAAAATGATACACAACCTGTCCCTCTACCGGTGCGATGTGGAGATAACGGTGCACTTCCTCATCGTAAAACGCGCCGATTCCGGTGGCTCCCAGCCCGAGCGCTTCCGCGGCAAGATACATGCGGTGACCGATAGCGCCCGCTTCGAAATGCACGTAACGATAACCTCGGTCGCCATGGGCGCGGGCAGCACGCTCGAGATCGCCGATCATCGAAAACGCCACGCAGGCGTTCCCGGCGAGATCCTGCCCGAGGCTCAGGCCCGCGGCTGCGACGCGCTGGTCTCCTGTCTTGATTTTCTCGAGCTCGGCGCGGTCAGGCCAGAAGCGGTACACGCCCGGTTCGAGCCCGTCGACGCGATGGACATAAAGAAACAGTTGGATGAAAGACAACTGCTCCGTAGTCGCTCGAAGGACGGCCGAGAGCTGCGGAAACGACATCGATTGCGCGCCGCCCTTGAAGTCGAGCGCCGACCGGCGTTTCCGCGCCGTCTCGCCGAATGAGCACGTCGATTGGGCGCGCGGAGGCAGCTTGATCTCGCCCGAGCCAGCCGGAGCCGGCTCCACCGCGGACAGATGGAGTGCTTTGGTCGCAGCGTGAAATGCGTCGATGAGGGGGTATGGCGTGAGTTCCCTCGACAACTGATTCGCCTGCCCGCCATACCAAACCACCTCGGGAGCTTCCGGCTCGCGAACTGGAATAAACGCGCCACGCAACTCCACGATCATCATCGGCCACTCGTCCTCGTGTAAGCGGCAAAGCCGCGCGACTTCATCGTCCGGGAATTGACCAGTCGCGTGGCTATCGCATCCCATGGCTCGGGCGGAAAGCGCGAGCGCCTGCCACGCGTGCCCGATGTCGTGCAGGCAGTATCTGTACGCGCGGTCACGATACTTCCACGCCTCGCGCCACGCAATGCTGGTCAGGATGAAGATGATGGGCGCATCGCTGTCCACCACGTTAAGATGGCCGAGCGCGCGCTGCTCAGCCTTGTGCGAAGAGGGGCGATAGTGATACAACCCGTCAGGCCACCCCTTCAGGCCGCGCGTAAGGAAATGAAATTCGGTCGGGTGCAGGTTTCCGGAAGACGGATTTACACGCAATGCATACTCGAATCCGGTGGACGGCACGATTTTGGTCGCGCTGATCGCCGCGGAGAAGTAGAGCAGCTGCGAAAGGAACGCCGCGCCGTCGCCGGCAAATGTGGCGCCGGACACACCGTTAAGCACTTCTAATGCTGGCGTTTCAGGGAGTGGCGGATCCGGCGGCAGATCGAGTACCGGCACGCCCTCGTAGTGACGAAACGGATCGGGCATGTTGGCCCAATCGAGAACGTGCGGCGTTCGTCGTAACGATTGGACGCTGTGCTTGGTGGATTCGTGATAGTCGCGCCACGTCATCGCGGGCGCAGCTCTATCGCAGCGTATTGACCGAACCGACGCGCTTGGCCTCGAACGCCGCGATCGCCGATTCCTGCTGGAGCATGTAGCCCAGCTCGTCGACGCCTTCCACCAGACACTGCTTTGCGAAGCTGTCGATGGGAAACTCGACCACGCGTCCGCTGGGGAGGGTGATGGTCTGCGCCACCAGGTCGATTCTCACCGAGGCCCAGGGCGATTTCAACAATTCGGCGTGAGCATCGGCGGGAACCACGACCGGCAGCAACTGGTTCTTGAGGGCGTTTCCCTTGAAAATATCCGCAAACGAAGTGCTGACGACGGCTCGGATTCCGGACTGCACCAGCGCCCAGGGAGCGTGCTCGCGCGAGCTGCCGCAGCCGAAGTTGTCTCCGGTCACCAGAATCTCGACGCCCTTGGCCTCGGGTTTGTTCAGCACGAAGTCCGCTTTAGGCGTGCCGTCTGAGTTGACGCGCCAGTCGCGGAACAAACCCTCACCCAGACCCTCTTTCGAAATCGACTTGAGATAGCGCGCCGGGATGATCTGATCCGTATCGATGTTATCGACAGGCAGAACGGCGATCTTGCTTTCGATCTTTTCGATTCTCATGGCGTCCTCTTATAAGAGCGTTCTCACGTCGGTCACGACGCCGGTGACTGCCGATGCCGCTGCCGTCAGCGGGCTCGCCAGGAACGTCCGTCCGCCCTTGCCCTGCCGCCCTTCGAAGTTGCGATTGCTGGTGGAGACGCTGTACTCGCCAGGTTCGAGCTGATCGCCATTCATCGCCAGGCACATGGAGCAGCCGGCTTCGCGGAAATCGGCGCCGGCCTCGCGGAAGATTCTGTCCAAACCCTCGGCTTCGGCTTGCTTCTTCACCTGCATCGACCCGGGCACCACCAGCATGCGGACATGCGGATTCACCTTGCGGCCCTTCATCACGCTGGCGGCCGCCCGCAGGTCGGAAATGCGGGAGTTGGTGCAGCTCCCCACGAACACCACGTCGATTTTATGCCCCTTGAGCAGCTTGCCGGGTTCGAGATCCATATACTTCAGCGCCTTGATCAAATCCGATTTCTCGATCGGGTCGGATACCGACGCAGGGTCGGGAATCGCGCCCGAAATCGGGATGCCCATGCCCGGATTCGTACCGAACGTCACCATGGGTTCGAGCGCGCCGGCGTCGAGCGTAAGTTCTTTCGCGTACTGCGCACCCTGGTCCGTTGGAAGCTGCTTCCAGCGCGCCAGTGCCGCATCCCAATCGGCGCCCTTCGGCGCGAATTCGCGGCCGGAGATGTATTGATACGTGGTGTCATCGGGTGCGACCAGACCTGCGCGCGCGCCGCCTTCGATCGACATATTACAGATGGTCATGCGTTCTTCCATCGAGAGCGAGCTAATGGTGGATCCCTGATACTCGAACACGGTTCCGGTGCCGCCGCCGATGCCGATCCGCGCGATCACCGCCAGAATAATGTCCTTGGCGGATACGCCCGGCTTGAGCGCGCCTTCCACGCGAATCGCGTAGGACTTCGAGGGTGTCTGTAGCAGGCACTGCGTGGCGAACACGTGCCCCACCTGGCTGGTTCCGATACCAAAAGCCAGTGCTCCAAAAGCTCCGTGAGTGGCCGTATGGCTGTCGCCGCACACGATGGTCATGCCGGGCTGCGTGAGACCCTGCTCCGGACCAATTACATGCACGATGCCCTGCTTGGTGGTTTTCAGATCGTACAGCCGGATGCCGAAATCCTTGCAGTTCTGGGTCATCTGGTCCAGTTGCGCTTTGCCGATTGGATCGAGCATCGGCAGATCGCGCGAGGTGGTCGGCGTGCTGTGATCCATGGTGGCGATGGTCAGATCCGGCCGCCGGACCCTGAGGCCGCGCTCCCGCAGCATCGAAAAGGCCTGCGGCGAGGTCACCTCATGGGTGAGATGCAGGTCGATGTACAGCAGCGCCGGCGCTCCGGGCTTCTCGGCGACTACATGGCTATCCCAGATTTTTTCGACGATGGTACGTGGTTTCATAGACTCTCACTCACTGCCTGGCCGACTTCCGTAGTCGTTGCAGGCTTGCCCTTAGGCCGCAGGTCGGCCGTGACGCGCCCGGATTCGAGTACGTTTCCGATGGCGGTGTTCACGGCGGCGGCTTCCTTCATCAGCCCGAACGTGTATTCGAGCATTGCCGCTACGCTGCCGATGGCGCCCAGCGGATTGGCCTTGTTCTGGCCCGCGATATCCGGCGCCGACCCGTGCACCGGCTCGTACAGCCCTTTCTTCAAACCCAGCGAGGCCGACGGCAGCATGCCGATCGATCCGGCCAGAATCCCCCCTACATCACTTAAGATATCGCCGAAAGTGTTTTCGGTCAGCATCACATCGAATTGCGTCGGCCGCAGCACCATTTGCATGGCGGCGTTGTCCACCAGCATATGCTCCAGTTGAATGTCTGGGTATTGCCGCGCGACATCCACCACGACTTTCCGCCAGAACTGTGAGACCTCCAGGACGTTCGATTTGTCGACGCTGCAGACCTTCTTTCTCCGGTTCCCGGCCAGTTTGAACGCGGTATGCGTGACGCGCTCCACTTCCTGGCGCGTGTAGGACATGGTGTTGAATGCGCGATCGTTGTCGATCCCGCGCGGCTGGCCGTAATACAGGCCGCCGGTGAGCTCGCGGACGATGATCATGTCCGTGCCTTCGACCACGTGGTTCTTGAGCGGTGAAGACTCCACCAGCGCGGGCCAGGTGCGCACCGGCCGCAAATTGGCGAACACGTCGAGCACCTTGCGGAGGCCCAGCAGGCCGGCTTCAGGACGTTGGTTGGGCGGAGCCGCGTCAAACTCCGGCAATCCGACGGCGCCCATCAGCGTGGCGTCGGCTTTGGTGGCAAGCTCCTCAGTTTCCTTGGGAAACGGCGTGCCGGTCTTATGTATGGCCACACCGCCCAGCAGTCCCTCCGACAGTTCCAAGGCGTGGCCGAATTTCCCGCAAACCGTCTTCAAAACCTCTACTGCCGCACCTGTCACTTCGGTGCCGATCCCGTCACCGGGCAAAATCAAGATTTTAAGATTCATTTGTGGAAATTAACTTGCGCTAACGCTTGCCTGTTTGCTCTCGTCGACTACCTCGCGCGCCAGGCCGATAATCTCTTCGTTGCGCAGGCCCTTCTTGCGGTCGGCCAGCGCCGTGAAGCGATGGTAGACGGTATCGAGCTGCTCTTTGCTCAGTGGAAGCCCCAGATCCTCGCAGCGTTTGGCCAGCGCGTGACGGCCGCTGTGCTTGCCAAGCACCAGTTTCGACTCGGGTACGCCCACCGACTTCGGATCCATGATTTCGTAGGTGGTCCGCTCTTTGAGGAACCCGTCCTGGTGGATGCCGGCTTCATGGGCGAAGGCGTTCTCGCCGACAATCGCTTTGTTAGGCTGCGGTCCGAAAGTGATCAGCGAGGTAAGCAGCTGGCTGCACGGAAAAAGATGTTCCGTTACGATGCGGGTTTCGAACGGCAGTTTATCGCGGCGGGTGTTCAGCGCCATGACGACTTCTTCCAGCGCGGCGTTTCCGGCACGCTCGCCGATACCGTTGATGGTGCATTCGATCTGGCGAGCTCCGCCCTGAATCGCCGCCAGCGAATTCGCCACCGCCAGACCCAGATCGTCGTGGCAGTGTACGCTCACGACCGCGGAATCTCCCAGCGCCTTCACCATCCGCGCAATCAAAGCGCGATATTCCTCGGGGATCGAAAACCCGACTGTATCCGGAAGATTCACCGTCCGCGCTCCGGCGGCGACCACCGCGCGCGATATTTGCTCCAGGTAATCCGGATCGGTCCGCGTCGCGTCCTCGGCCGAAAACTCCACGTCATCGCAGTATTCGCGCGCCAGGCGCACGGCTGCCACGGCTTCGTCCAGAACCTGCTGCCGCGATTTCTTCAGCTTGTGCTTGAGATGAATGTCGCTGGTGGCGATGAAAGTATGGATGCGCGGGCGGCGGGCGTTCTTAAGCGAACTCGCTGCCGCCAGGATGTCGCCGCGGTTCGACCGGGCCAGCGCCGCGACGCTTACCCACGGGAACTCGCGCGCCACCGCGTCCACCGCTTCTGAATCGCCTTGCGAGGCGATCGGAAACCCCGCTTCGAGAATATCGACGCCCAGCTCCACCAGCTTGGCCGCCATGCGCAGTTTTTCCGCAACGGTCATGCTGCAGCCCGGCGATTGCTCCCCGTCACGCAACGTGGTGTCGAAGATATATACCCGATCGGCCATGCGTACCCTCCCGTAACCACATTATCAAGGCCGGATGATGGATTTGGCAAATCAATAAGATTGTGAGGTTGTATAATGTTATCTTATGGAGCTGCATCCCCTGCGAGTGTTCCTTACCGTGGCCGGCGAGAAAAGTTTTTCGCGGGCGGCGGAAAAGCTGCTGCGGACTCAGCCAGCAGTTTCCCTTGCGATTCAACGACTTGAGAGCGAGATGGGGGAGAAGCTGATCGACCGGTCGGCCAAAGACCTGCTGCTGACCGACGCCGGCCAGATCGTGCTCGCTTACGCCCGCCGGTTTGAGAATTTGCAGGGCGATCTGGAGAACTCGTTAGCCGAGCTGCGCGACAAATCCTCCGGCCGGCTGACCATCGGCGCCAACGAATCGTCCACCCTCTATCTGCTCGATCACATCGAGCGCTATCGCGCGCAATTTCCCAAAATCAAGGTTCAAGTTCGCCGCAGCCAGTCGAGTAAGATCCCGTCGCAGCTGGTGGACGGCGAGCTGGAGCTCGGGATTCTGACCTATGACCCGGAAGACGAGCGTCTGATCTCGCAGGTGATCTACTCGGACCACCTTTCCTTCATCGTCTCGCCGCAGCATCGCCTGGCCAGGCGCGAACAAGTGACTATCAAGGAGTTGGCCGGGGAGACGTTCATCGCTCACAACGTGGTCTCGCCTTACCGCGGCGTAGTCATCCGCGAATTCCAACGCCACAAAGTGCCGCTCAATATGGACGTGGAAATGCCGACCATCGAATCGATCCGCAAGATGGTGGAGCGCAATGAGGGCGTGGCGTTCCTGCCGCGCATGTGCGTGGAGCAGGAGATCCGCCACGGCTTGCTCAAGGAGATCAAGGTGAAACAACTGGTGGTGGAGCGGAAGATTCGGCTGGCGTATCCGGCTCGGCGGGCGCTGAGCCACGCGGCCCAGGCGTTCCTTGGAGTGGTAGGTTCCGGCTCTTGAGTTAGAATTGGGTTTCCCCATGAAAATCGCCATCGGCGCGGACCATGCCGGCTTCGAGCTCAAGAACCAGCTCGGGGACGTCCTGCGCCAGGCGGGCCACGAGGTGTGCGACTTCGGAACCAATTCGGCTGAGGCCACCGATTATCCCGACGATGCATGGCGCGTCGCCAAGGCGGTTGCATCCGGGACCGTTGAGCGCGGCGTGCTGGTCTGCGGCAGCGGCGTCGGCATGTCCATCGCCGCGAATAAAGTGCGGGGCGTGCGCGCGGCGCTGGGCGTGACTCCCGAAGAAGTGCGCGTTACCCGCGCCCACAACAACGCGAACATTTTGACTCTGGGCGCGCGGTTCACCGATTCCGCGCTGGCCCGCGAACTCCTGCAAGTGTTCCTCAAGACGCCCTTCGAAGACAGTGGTAATCACGGCGGCCGCCACGCCCGCCGCGTCGCGAAAATCCAACAACTGGAAAATCAGTCATGACCGAACAAGAACGTATGGCGAGGCCGCTCGCGGAGGTGGATCCGGAGATCTCCGAAGCCATCCGGCACGAAACCGAGCGCCAGAATTCGCACCTGGAATTGATTGCCAGCGAGAACTTTACGTCTCAGGCGATCCTGGAAGCCACCGGCAGCGTCTTCACCAATAAATACGCCGAAGGCTATCCCGGCAAGCGCTACTACGGCGGCTGCGAGTTCACCGATATCGTAGAGGATCTAGCGCGGGAGCGCGCCAAGAAGCTCTTCCACGCCGAGTACGCCAACGTGCAGCCGCACTCCGGATCGCAAGCCAACGAGGCCGCCTACGCCGCTGTGATCAACCCGGGTGACACCGTCCTCGGCTTGAATCTGGCGCATGGCGGACACCTGACGCACGGGCATCCGCTAAATTTTTCGGGTAAAACCTACAAGATCGTGCCCTACGGCGTGCGCCGCGACGATGAGCGCATCGATTACGACGAGCTTGCGAAACTAGCCGAAGAGCATAAGCCGAAGTTGATCATCGCGGGCGGCAGCGCGTACCCCCGCACCCTCGATTTCCCGCGTTTCCGCCAGATCGCGGATAGCGTCGGCGCGCTGTTCCTCGTCGACATGGCGCACTTCTCCGGACTAGTGGCCGCGGGCCTGCACCCGAATCCCTGTGAGTGGGCCGATATCGTCACATCCACCACCCACAAGACATTACGCGGGCCACGCAGCGGCCTCATTCTGGCGAAAGAGAAGTACGGCGCAGCCATCGACAAGTCCCTGTTCCCCGGCGTGCAGGGAGGGCCGCTGGTACACGTGATGGCGGCCAAAGCGGTTTGTTTTCGAGAAGCCGCGACCCCGGAATTCGTGGCGTACTCACGTCAAGTCCTCGCCAACGCGCGGACACTGGCGGCAGGCTTGCAGGAAGCCGGATTCCGGATCGTTTCCGGCGGCACGGACACTCACGTCCTGCTTGCGGATGTATTCGCCAAAGGTATTCGTGGGAAAGAGGCGCAGTCGGCTCTCGAGTCCGCGAACATCACCGCCAACCGCAACGCGATTCCCTTTGATCAGAATCCTCCTTTCAACCCGAGCGGGATGCGCTTCGGCAGTCCCGCGGTTACTACGCGGGGATTCCGAGAGCCCGAAATTCGGGAAGTGGCGGAACTCATCGCGCAGGTTCTAGACAATATCGAAAGCGAAGAGGTCCTGAACCAGGTCCGCCTCGCGGTCCGCGCCCTGACCGACCGGTTTCCTCTGTACGCCTGGAAGCTCACGCCCGCAGCGTTCCGATAAGGGCACTGATGCCGCGGCACATCGTCATCGACGTTCGTCGCATCGGCGACTTCGGCATCGGAACCTACATTCGGAACCTGGTTCAAGCACTCGCGCGCCTGGACCAGGAAAACCGCTACACGCTGGTCACGCTACCCAAGGGCGCTAACGAACTGACCGGCTTGGGAACCAATTTCCACGCCGCGGAATACTCCCGGCCAGATACAGATGTCATACAAAACGCCGCATTCCCTTTTTTTCTTCGACGCCTTAAGCCGGATTTAGTACATATTCCATTGAATTCGGTACCTTACTGGTTGCAGCGGCCTTACGTTGTTACGATCCACGATATGAGCAGCCTGCTGTTTCCGGCACGCGGCGACGTACGTGGCGCGATGCACCAGGAACGTTATCGCCGCGGAGCGGCGCGCGCCGAACGCATCATCGCTGTATCGCATTCCACCCGCCGCGATATCGAAAGCTTCATGCACATTCCCACGGATCGCATTCGTACCATTTACAGCGCTCCCGATCCGTCCTTCGCCCTTACTCCGGACACCAGCCAGGACCAGCAGATTCTCCAGCGCTATTCCATTCAGCCTCCCTTCATCCTTTACGCCGGAACCATCCGTCCCCAAAAGAATGTTCCCCGTTTGGTGGAAGCGTTCGCTGTGATTCGCTCCGAGCTTGAAAACCATCCACTTTTCGGCAATCTAAAGCTGGTGATTATCGGCGATGAGCTCTCCCGCTACCCCGCCGTGCGGCGCGCCGTCGTGGCCACCCGGGTAGAACCCTTCGTGCGTTTTTTAGGGTTCGTTCCGATGGACACGTTGAAAGTCTTCTATCGCGCCGCTAGCCTTTTCGCCTTTCCGTCGCTCCACGAAGGCTTTGGCCTTGCGCCGCTCGAAGCTATGGCCTGCGGTACTCCCGTAGTCGCCTCGGATATTCCGGCGCTGGTGGAGGCCGTAGGCGATGCGGCCGAATTAGTCACGCCCGACAATCTTTTTGACGTCGCCCGTGGGCTGCGGTCTGTTCTGCTGGATGAGAATCGGCGCCGGGAATTGTCTCAGACAGGACGTGCCCGGGCGCAACGATTCGACTGGGATGATACGGCTCGCGCGGTTCTTGATGTCTATCGCGAAATAACATCTTAGCTTTTCCAAAATATGGTTTGACTTATTCCAGTACTCGCAGTACTATTACCGTACATCTTCAGGAACCCAACAGGGTATATGTTTGTGGAAAGGAATCTGCATATGGAGTGGACGCGGTCGGAGACACTCACTCTGGCCATGCCTCAGTGCACGCAATGCCATGGATCGGGATTGCGTCTTGCAAGAAAGGGTGTGTTGACGCCCTGCAACTGCGTGCTGCGCTGTATTTTCCGGATCTGCTATGACCGGTTCGTAAAATGTGTGACCCAGGAGCGGCACTTGAGCCGCATTTCTCTCGAGCCGCAAGCGGGACGCCAGCGGCCGAATACCTGGGGCAGGAAAGATGAGGAGTTTATCGCGGATTTCGATCTGGTCTCGCGCAGAGCTTTGAGCGAAAGCGAGTACCGGCTCTTCCGATTCCACTTCGTGCTGGGTGCGGACTGGAAACTATGCACGCGGAAGTTGGGGATGGATCGCGGGAATTTTTTCCATAGCGTCTACCGTATCGAACAGAAGCTGGGCCGCATGTTCCGGGAGCTGGAACCTTATCCGCTATTTCCACTGGACGACTATTTTCACGGGCCGTCGCGCCTGGCGCCTGCATCCAGCGCGGTTGCGCATCGGGAGGCGCCCGTGCAGCCCCGCTTGCCGCCTATCGGCAAGACGGCTTAATTAGCGGCGTGAACTGAAGAATCGCTGCATCAGCTCGGCGCATTCGGCGCCCAGCACGCCTTCCACGATCTGGACGCGGTGATTCAGGACCTCGGCGTCCGCGAGCTGAAACTTGCTGCGGACTCCGCCGAAGCGGAGATCGCGCGCGCCGAACACCAGGCGGGATACGCGGGCGGCCACCAGTGCACCCGCGCACATCACGCAGGGCTCCAGCGTCGCGTACATCGTGGCGCCTTCCAGCCGGCAATTGCCGGTCGCGGCGGCCGCCTCGCGCAATGCCAGAATCTCGGCGTGCGCGGTTGGGTCGCTGAGTGTTATGGGTGAATTTCGGCCGCGGCCCACCACGCGGCCGTTGAGAACTACTACCGCACCGACCGGGACCTCCCCCCCGTGTTCGGCCTCTAGAGCCAGCTCCAGCGCCTCTCGAAGAAAATCTTCGTCCGACAAGCTCAAACCGGTATGCCTTCAAGGATGCATTGTAGTGCGGGCATGGCAATGATCCGGTCCAGCCGGAAACCGGAAGCGTCAAATAGCTCGCGGAATTCCTGCTCGGTTCGCTCCATCCCGCCGGGAAGCACGAGCATCTCCAAGTCCACGATTTTCGAAATACCGGGTTCGTTGCCCGCAGGCACTACCTGATCCACCACCAGCAGGCGGCCACCGGGACGAATCCCTTTGCGGCAAGTGCTGAGAATCCTGATGCACTCCGGATCATACCAGTCGTGGATGATGTGCTTCATGATGTAGGCATCGGCGCCCGCGGGCACGGACTCCAAAATGTTTACGGCTTCGAGTGCGCTTCGATTCGCGAACCGGTCCAGGATGCCCGCTCTCCTGGCCCCCTTAATCACGTGCGGCATCTCCGCTAACGTCCCCCGCAGGTTTGGCACTTGGTCCAGAATGGCCGCCAGCAGCGTTCCGTGGCCACCGGCCACGTCCACGATGTGCTCGAAGCGTGAAAAATCGTAGCTCTGGACGACCGCCGCGGCATCGCCCGAGGACATATCGGTCATCGCGTTATTGAAGTTCGTGGTCTTCTCGGGATGCTGCGCCATCCAATCGAACATTCCCGTACCGTTCAATTTGTACGATGCCGGCTTGCCGGTTTCGACGCACCACGGCAGTTGCTCCCAGGAGCGGATATGCCAGTCGTCGGTCAGCATCATCGCCATGTTGCGGACGCAAGGTTTGGCGTTCGACCGCAGCGGTTCGGAAAGCGGAGTCTGCGCGAAGCGGCCGTCCTCGAGTTCGGTGAACACGCCGAAGCTCGCGTTGGCTCGCAGCAACCGGTACAAGGGACGTTCCTGGGTCCTGGTAAGCGCAGCCAGTTCCCCAGGGCTTTTGGGCCCCGACTCCAGATGATCGGCAATGCCGAAATGCGCCGCGGCGGAAATCGCGCTCGACACCCATTTCCCCAGGATCATTTGCAGTAACGCCGCGTGTGGCGGGGCCGATTGAGACGGTTGCGTCATAAGTACTGATTATACGAGCGCTATTGTCCAAATAAACTCATCTGACGATCGTGCGGCCACAGTTCCGGCTCCGCAGGGTCAGCTTTACGATCCAGGCCGTGACGTTTCCGGATTTGCTTGACGCGCTCCTGGATCATTTCCGGATACGCCCCCCGCAGATACGCCACGCGTTCATAGCGCTCGCGATACCTGCGCACCAGTTCAGGGAATCTTTCTTCAAGAAACGGCAGGAACACCTGGTAGGCGCAGGGCTTCAGAAACAGGACATTCGCCCACAGGGAGACCGCTCCCGCCGCCGCGGCCTCGCGCGCTAAAGCCTCTAGACTCGACTCACCATCATTGATGAGCGGCATGACCGGCGCGCAGCCCACCACAACCTTGAGCCCCGCGTCCGCCAAAATGCGCACGGCCGCAAGACGGAGGTCGGGCCGCGGAGCCATGGGTTCAAGCATGCGGGCCAGTTCACGGTCCACGGTTGTCACCGTTACCGAGACAGTCAGATAGTGCCGCCGTGACACCTCTTTCAATAACTCTATGTCGCGGGCAATCAGATCGGACTTGGTGGTGATTCCTAGCCGCAAGCCTGCGATCCCGGTGAACACCTCCAGCATGTGCCGTGTCACACCGTAGCGCCGTTCCGCCGGTTGATAGGGATCGGTCGCGGTCCCCAGGGCGACAGTCTCACCGAGCGGCAACCCGTGCAGCTCCTGGCGGAATCGTGAAGCGTCGAACGCCTTGGCGAAAATCTTGCGCTCGAACTGCTCGGGCTCATGCATCTCCATGAACTCGTGCGTGTAGCGCGCGTAGCAATATTTGCAGCCGAACTCGCAGCCCCGATAGGGGTTGATGGTCCAGCGGAAGGGGACACGCGTACTATCGCAGCGGGCAAGATACGACCGGGCGGGAAGCTCGAAATACTGCACCCGCCGCTTGGGTTCCAAGCAAGGCGCTTCGGCCGCCATGCGGGCGATGCCGATCAACTTCGCAGCCTGCTCGGACACCTCCCTAGTTTCGCCTTATATTCTCCTCATGTCAAGCTGGATAATTTCCGGCTATGTAGTTGTGCAGATGCTTGATCGTCTGTTGCTGGGACGCGATCATCCAGTTCACCAGGTCGCCGATCGAAAGCATCCCGATGACGTTGTCCCCCTCCAGTACGGGCAGGTGACGAACGCGGCGGCTGGTCATGATCCGCATGGCGTCGGCGACTGTTTTTTCGGGCGTGACGAACAGCGCCGGAGTGCTCATGATTTCCCGAACTTTAGTCTGCTGCGAGCTGCGCCCCTTGAGGATGACTTTTCGGGCGTAGTCGCGTTCGGAGACAATGCCGGCGAGCTGTCCTCCCGTCAACACGATCAGACAACCAACCTGCTTTTCCGACATGAGCTCGATCGCGCGAAAAACCGTGTCCTCGGGACCGATGGACCAAACGACGCGGCCTTTGGTGCGAAGCAGGGAGCGAACCGGTTCATCGAACCGGCTCGCATTTTCTTGAAGGGCGGTAGCGGGTTGCATATTTGACCTCCCGCCCGAATCATGCGCCTGGGTTACGAGGGTGTCAAGGGGATGTATACTGGCTCTCGCGGTATGGGAAAGGATGACAGTATGAAACGTAATCTCTACGTGGGCATGGCGTTCCTGGGAACGCTCGGCGGGTTGTGGATCGGATCGGAAGTGCTCGCCAGGAGGGCCGAGGGCGCGAGCGTGATGGCTCCGCGCTTCGAAGTGGACCCACTGTGGCCCAAGCCGCTGCCCAATCATTGGATCCTGGGCCAGACCATCGGCGTGTCCGTGGACGCGCAGGATCACGTGTGGATCATCCATCGCGCCGGGTCGCTCGAAGCCGGCGAGGTTCACGCCACTACGACTCCGGCCATCTCTCAATGCTGCGCGCCCGCGCCGCCCGTTCTCGAATTCGATCAGCAGGGTAATCTCCTTCACCATTGGGGCGGGCCCGGCCAGGGCTTCGACTGGCCGGATTCCAATCACGGCATCACCGTCGATTACAAAGGCAACGTCTGGATCGGCGGCAACGGCCGCGGCGCTGCACAGGCCGCCACCAAGGACGGCAAGGGCAAGCAGGCCAAACAGGAGTTCAAGCTCGAAGAGGGTCAGGTTGGCGGCGTCCAGCCGTTCAACGACAACATGGTCTTGAAGTTTACGCAGGAAGGTAAATTCCTGATGCAGATCGGCAAGCCCGGCCGCAGCAAGGGCAGCAACGATCTCGAGAATCTGCGGCTGCCGGCCAAGCTGACCATCGATCCGAAGGCCAACGAGCTGTACGTGGCCGACGGCTATGGCAACCATCGCGTGATCGTGTTCGACGCCGACACGGGAAAATACAAGCGGCATTGGGGCGCCTACGGCAAACGTCCCGACGACGTAGACCAGGGGCCGTATAATCCGTCCGCGCCGCCTCCGCAGCAGTTCCGTAATCCGGTGCATTGCGCCGAGTTGTCGGTCGACAACATGTTGTACGTCTGTGATCGCGTCAATGACCGCGTGCAGGTTTTCAAACCGGACGGGACCTTCATCAAGGAGATGTTCTACAACAAAGAGACGCTCGGATCGGGATCCGTATGGGACATCGCGTTCTCCAAGGACGCGCAGCAGAAATACATCTATCTGGCCGACGGGGAAAACGACAAGGTTCACATTATCGATCGCCAGTCGCTGGACCTGCTGACCAGTTTCGGCGACGGCGGTCGCCAGCCCGGCGAATTCTACGGAGTGCACAGCATCGCGACGGACTCAAAGGGCAACATATACACCACCGAGACCTATCGCGGGCAGCGCGTGCAGCGGTTCCTATACAAGGGGCTGGCGGCGGTCACCAAGAAGGATCAAGGTCCGGCTTGGCCCACCAAAAAGTAGGAGCTCGTCATGAGAATAGTTCACAAAGTGATTCTGGGCGGGGTGGTGGTGCTGTTCGCGCTCTCGGCGCAGCAGCCGACCTGTAACAAGTGCAACGCGAGCTACGTGAGCAATGAGGAGATCCAGGCCTATCTGAAACGGGCTCAGGACAACGGCCTGGTCGATCAGCAGACGCGCGCGGTGAGCATCGGGAAGGCCAACATCGGGATCGGCGTCGTGTATCGCGGCAAGCTGGACAAGCCCGCGAACGATTCCGTTGCCGAGCACGATCTCGTGAGCGAGGTGTACCACGTGATTGATGGATCGGCGACGCTGGTCACGGGTCCCGATATCGCCGATATGACGCGGCGGCCGGCCGACCTGCAAACAGTTCGCGAGTTCAACGGACCCGGCAACGGGGGCTCTACGATTCGCAACGGCGTGACGCACGAGCTCAAGGCGGGCGATGTGATCGTGATTCCGGCGGGCACCGGGCACTGGTTCACCAAGATCGACGACCATATCCGCTACATCATGGTGCGGATCGACCCGGACAAAGTGCTGCCACTGAAGGATGAGGCGGCATCGCAGGCGTATCTGAAGAGTCCGGTGACGAATGGGAAGGGCAAGAGCAAAGGACAATAATGCGGAAAATCTTCGTTCTAGCGCTCTCGATCACTATCAGCTCATTGCTTCTCGCGCAAGCGCCGCCGGCCTCGGGCAGTGGCAATGCCAAAGGCGCGGCCAAAGGAGCCGGCAAGGGCGGTGGACGCGGCGCGCCCGCCGTTCCCGGATACGAAGTCAGCGCCGACCGCAAAGTCACTTTCCGGCTGCGCGCACCCGAGCTCTCTACCGTCACTGTAGCCGGCGATTTCGCCACCGGCGCACAAACCATGACGAAGGGGCAGGACGGTGTGTGGACCCTCACCCTCGGCCCGCTGCGTCCCGCGATCTATAACTACCGGTTCACGGTGAACGGCATCGCGACCAGCGATCCTTCGAATCCCATGCTCGGCACTGCCGACCGGGGCAACGGATCGTCGCTGTTCGAGGTCAAGGGCGACAAGCCATCGCCATGGTCCGTCCAAGCCGTACCGCACGGCAACATTCACATAAACACGTACGTTTCAAAAACCATGAATGCTCCGCGCAACATCTATGTCTATACGCCGCCGGGATATGAAACGTCGACTATGCGCTACCCCGCGTTGTACCTGATGCACGGCGCGGGCGGGAGCGAATCAAGCTGGGTGACGGCGGGCAAAGCAAATCTCATTCTCGACAACCTGATCGCCGAGGGCAGGGCCAAGCCGATGATCATCGTGATGCCGTACGGGCGCGCGGGTCAATCGACCACATTTGGTCCGGCTCCGGTGGTGGTTCCTGAAGATCAGAAGAACCTCACGTTCCCGAACGACGTGGTTCCGGACGTGATCGAGTACGCGGAGAAAAATTATCGGATTGCGGCGGGAGCCGATAACCGCGCCATCGCGGGCCTGTCGATGGGCGGCAACCAGACGCTGATCATTGGTTTGAACCACCTGG
>Ga0210400_10002264_pt1 | contig 18087 bp, 13 predicted proteins | sample IncBWH26MmetaG_FD_155456 | JGI IMG/M metagenome (GOLD analysis project Ga0210400, IMG submission 155456) | Forest soil microbial communities from Barre Woods Harvard Forest LTER site, Petersham, Massachusetts, United States - Inc-BW-H-26-M | ecosystem: Environmental > Terrestrial > Soil >...
TTACATACTTGACAATGGAACTATTCTGAAATAGAACAGAGAGGCAGATTCCCGGAATGGGAATGATCCCAGCCTTCTTCGTTGCTTGTTGTGTCGGACGAGGCTCATGATGCGTTCCCTGAGGCGAGGCACGATGGCGAACGCGCACACGGGGCGAGCGGTGGATGCGGATTTTGAAAAGTCCGCCGGAGTTTTCGCGATTGGGAAAGCGGAGCGGGCGGCGCAAGGATTGCCGCCGGTTCATCTTCTGGTCGTGGACGACGATGAACACGTGCGCGGCGTCTGCCGTTCCATCGCGGAAGAAGCCGGGATGAAAGTGTTCGACGTGAGCACGGCCGAAGAAGCGTTGGAAGTCCTGGAAGTTTCCCCGGTGGACATCCTGCTGACGGATCTGCGGCTCCCGGGCACCAGCGGTCTCGAATTGTTGAAACGCGTGACGCGGCTTTTTCCGGACATGGCCGTCGTCATGCTAACCCAGTACGGCACTATCGATTCCGCGGTCCAGGCCACGCGCATGGGAGCGGTGGACTACGTGACAAAGCCGTTTCGCTTGGAAGAGCTGCGCGCGCGGCTCGAACAGGTGGTGCATGCCGTCGAATTGAAGCGCGAAAACCGCATGCTGCGCGAACAAGTGCGCGCCCTGCCGGGATTCGGCGGGCTGATCGGCATGTCCGCAAGAATGGAGCGGGTCTACCGCCTGATTGAAAAGGTGAGCCTTCGCGACCACCCGGTTCTGATCCTGGGCGAAAGCGGAACGGGCAAAGAGCTGGTCGCCCGTAGCATCCATTTTCTCGGCGTTCGCAAAGATAAGCCGTTTGTGCCGGTGGAGTGCTCGGCGCTGGTGCCCACGCTGATTGAGTCGGAGCTTTTCGGGTACACGCGGGGCGCCTTCACGGGAGCGATGCAGGCCAAGCAGGGGCTTATGGAATCGGCCAATGGCGGCACCCTGCTGCTCGATGAAATCGGCGAAATGTCGCTGGAGATGCAGGCCAAACTTTTGCGCGCGCTGCAGGAGGGCGAGATCAAGCCCGTCGGCTCCACGGAGCGCCGGCCGATCAACATCCGCATCGTGGCCGCCACCAACCGCGACCTCGAATTGGGAATCAAGAACGGCACATTCCGCCAGGATTTGTATTTCCGTCTGAACGTGGTGCAGATCAAGCTGCCGCCGCTGCGGGAGAGGAAGAGCGACATCCCGCTGCTGGTGACATCCTTCCTCGAAAAATTCTCGCGGCAGGATGAGATGACCCGCGAGCTGACCGAAGACGCCATGCGCCGGCTGATGGCGTACGACTGGCCGGGTAATGTGCGGGAGCTCGAAAACACCATCGAGCGCGCCGTCGCGCTCGGCAGCGGTCCGTACGTCCATGTGACCGATCTTCCGACCACTCTGCAGTACCCGACCACCGAACGTGCGCCGGAAAAAGAGGAGCTGCTACCTCTCGATGAATTGGAGCGGCGCGCCATCCTCAGCACCTTGCGCCAGACCGGTGGCGACAAGCAGGCCGCCGCGCGGATGCTGGGCATCGGGAAGACGACTCTCTATCGGAAATTAAAGCAGTATCAGATCGAGCGCTTGGACGCGTGAGGCCCCGAGGGCGCGTATCAAATTGGAAAAATAACCTGCGGATTCTCGACTTGAAAACTCCCCGTCAGCGGTAAACCTCCCTTCCACAATAAGATGGCCCGGAAATGCTTTGGCGTCGCCAGTGCATGGGATGGGTGTGAGCAGCCCAGAGGAAACAGGCGTGTTCACGCGAAACCATCCGGTCAGAATGTCAGCGCAGCGCGAAGTTCGCGGCGTGGTGCGCGCAGCTCGCGCCGGCGCGGGCCGCGACGCCTGGGTTCGCGCGGCGCTGCTGGACTTGCAGACGGAACCAGGCGCGGAGCGCTTCGGCGTCTGGCTGGAACCGCCCGCGGGCGATGAAACGGTTCCCGCAAGCCAGGTTGTATTTCGGGGGGAAGTTCGCGAGCGGGGAGAGGGAAAAAGGCCTGGGCATTGGACCAGCCTCTCGGTGGAACTTCCGCTCCCGCTGGATCTTCTTTCCGTCGGGAAAACCGCGGAGTTGAAACTTCAGGGAGAGCTTCGTCATCCGCTCCTTGGTCCGACGCTCGGCATGCGGCACCTTTTGTGGGTTCCTGTGTTTGGGCGAAACCTGCTGCGCGGGCTGATTCTTTTGGCCGCAGAGGACGCGGGCAGCGCGCTGCCGCGTGTGCTTGCGGAGGACGTGGCCGCGGAACTTGCGCTCGCCCTCGAAGCGGAAGAACAGACCCGGCTGGCGGAAGAGCGCAAAGCCGATCTCGAACTCACTTCCCGGGTGCACACCCTGCTTGCGGAGAACGCGGACCCCGACCGGATTTTGGCCGAACTCGCGGAAACCTGCACTCGCGGCGATGGTCCAGGCGGAGTGGGCGCTGTTTTCGCCTTGATCGGCGAGCGCAGGATCGGGCTCGCCGTCGCGGCTCCCTCCGGCGCCCGGGCGGAGGAGCGGTTGCGGATTCGCGCGTTGAGCGGCGACCCCGCCTGGGGACACAGCGTGGAGCAGGGGCCGCTCGAAATGTTCTGGCGGCAGGCGGTCGAAACTCTTCAAGTCACGGGCGCGGAGCCCGGCGCGCTCCCCTTGGCGCGAACCATCGCACGGGTGGTGGCCATCCCCCTCACTTCGGAGGGAGCGGCCCGCGGTGTTCTGCTGGCGGGGCTGCCCCGAGGCCGCACGAGCCTTGAGAGCCTGGGGCGGCTGGAGCGGCGGGCACTGCTGGCCGCGCAGGTCTTGCAGCAGTTAGAGCGCCGGTCGGAGCGGGCCCGGGCGGAGACCTGGGGCCTGGCGCTCCTGGAATCGAGCGACCATCCAGTGCTGCTGCTGGACCGCGGCGGTTTTCTGAAGGCACTCAGTCGGGGCGCGCGAAAAGTTCTTTCTCTTGGCGCCGCCGCGCCAGGCGTGCGGTGGGAGAAGCCGGAGCTGCGCTTCGCTGAGCTTTTTCGGCCACGCGAGTGGGAGAGCATCAGCCGCTGGCTCCAGTCCGGAGCCGGCGGATCTCCGGCGGTGGCGGCCGCGGGAGTTCTGAACGCGGAATTGAAGGACGGCACTGGCGTCGAGTGCCGCCAGCTGGATCTTTCCACTCCGGAGATTCTTGCCGTGCGCGTCGAACGTGCCGCCGTGCCGGGCGAGCGCCGGAAAGAGGACGTGGAGGCGGAGCTGCGGCAGACGGTGGGTTGGATGACGGATGGCGTGGCGGTCTTCGACGATGCCGGCGGCATCCGCGCAGCCAACGAAAACTTTTACCGGTTGCTGGGAGTGCCGCGCGAGGAGGCAGCAGGACTGCGATCGCTCGAAGACTTGCTTGGCAAGGTGGCTCCGCACGCCGCCGACCCGGAGGAATTCGCGCGGCGCTGGCGGGCGCTCGGCGAACTGGGGCAAGAGGAATGCCAGGAAGATCTGGCCATGAAGTGGCCGGTGCCGCAGACCATCGAGCGGTGCGCGCGCGCGATTGTGGGGGAAGGCGGGCGGCGTCTCGGACGCGTGGAGGTCTACCGCGAGACCAGCGTGCGGCGGATGTTTCAATCCCGCATGGTCCAAACGGAGAAACTCGTTTCGCTGGGGCAACGCGTCAGCGGCATCGTGCATGAACTGAGCAATCCGCTGACGACGATTCTGGGCTATTCGCAACGGCTGCTGCGGCGCGAAGCCGGCACCGATGGGCCGGCAAGCCGGGAACTGCGCGGATTGCTCGCGGAGGCCGAGCGCGCGTCCGGAATTCTCCGGCAGATGCTGCAACTTTCGGGCGACGCTCACGGGGTCCGCGAGCCGGTTTCGCTGAACGAACTTGTGGACCGCACAACCGGCCTGATGCGGACGATGCTTTCCGGTTCCCCCATCCGCCTGACGGTGGAAAAAGGGGACTCCGTTCCCGGCGTCGAGGGAGACTTCGGCCAGTTGCAGCAGGTGCTTCTGAATCTGCTGCAGAACGCGCAGCAAGCCATCGCACAGAGCGGCCAGGGCGGCCTGATCGGCGTGCGCACCGGCAGCACCGGGGCAGGGCGGGCGCGGCTCGAAGTATGGGACGACGGCCCGGGAATTCCGGGCGCCATCCAGGCGCGCATTTTCGATCCGTTTTTTACCACCAAACCGCCGGGTGTGGGCACCGGGCTTGGGCTGGCGATCGTGCTCGGGTTTGTCCGGCAACACGGCGGAAGGGTGAATGTCTTCAGCCCGCCGAGGGGCGGCACACGATTTGAGGTGGAGTTGCCCGCGGCGCGGAAAGCAAGGGAAGAACCCGTTGCCGTCACCACCGTGCTCCGGCTGGCGCCGGAGGCCGGGCCGGGAGAAGGCGGCGCACCCGCTGAGCGCCGCGCGCCGCGCGTGCTGGTCGTTGAAGACGAACCGACCGTCGGCGGGCTCATCGCCGATGTCTTGCGCGACGAAGGCATGCGCGTGGACGTGCTGCGCGACGGCGAGTCCGCGCTCGACCGAGCGGACCACGAGGAGTACGACCTGGTGATCTGCGACCTGAAGATGCCGGGAATGGACGGTCAGAAATTTTTTCAGTCGCTCGGCAAGCGCCGGAATCCGCTGCAGGGGCACGTGCTGTTTGTGACCGGCGACGTGGTGGCGCCGCGGACGCAGGAGTTTCTGGAACGGCACCGCCTGCCGTACGTGGCGAAGCCGTTCCGGGTGGAAGAGCTGAGCCGCGCGGTCCACAGCATGCTGTAAACCGTTTTCCAGGCCAGGGGGAGAACAACACCGTGCAAGAAGAACAAAGCGATATCGGGATTTCAGTCGCAACAGGAAAGCAACGCCCGCCGGGAGGCCGCGGTGAACTCGTGCTGCTTTGTGGCCGCGAGGATTTTTGCTCCGAAGCCCGCCACGAACTCGAGCGCCGGCGGAAAGATCTCCGGATTGCGGACGCGGACGGAATCGCCGGGGCGCGGCAGATTCTGGGCGAACAGACGCCAGCGGTGATTCTGGCGGAGGAGCGGGCGCTGGCGGGGTTGCAGGGAGAATCTGATGGAGAAGCCGGCGGGCCGGTGCGCGCGCGGCGGGAGGCCATCGAGTCTGCGTTGTCCCTCCTCGCCGGATCGGCGCCGGTGGTGTGGATCGGCGCCGCCGAGGAAGGCGCGCGGGTGACGCAGGCGATGCGTTCCGGCGCGGTGGATTTCGTGCCGCGATCGGCGCTGTGCCTGCTCGCGGCCGTCACGATGGTGGAGCGGCGGCTGCGCGGCTCCGCGAAATCCGCGCCGCAGGACGGCCAGCGCGGTGTGTCTCTTTCTCTCGGCGAGTTGCGGCTGGACGACCGCGACTTCGGGGAAGTGCTTCGCCACGAGCTGAACAATCCGTTGACCGGAATCCTGGGCAACGCGGAGCTTCTGCTCCTCGAAGCGCGCCGCGGCAAGCTGGATTTGCCCCTGCAAAGCCTGCAGCGCCTCGAAACCATCGCGGAACTGGCCGTGCGCATGCGCGAAACGGTGCGGCACCTGAGCGACCGCTGGGAAGCCGCGGGAGCTAACGGTTCCGGCGACACGGAAAACCAGAGCGACCAGCCGCACTAATCTGGTTGCGGGCCAGCCACAGGCCGGCGAAAGAAGTCCAGCACCCGCCGCCGGAACTCCTCCGGAGCAAATCCGAGCGCGGCTGCATGAAACGCGCCGGGAACCACCCACAACGATTTCGGTCCGCGCGCGGCGGCATAGATTTTCTTTGCGTGGCGGCACGGCAGTGTGGTGTCTGCTTGATCGCAGATCAGAAGCACGGGAAAATTCCGGGCGGCCACGGCCTGTACCGGGGATACACCGGCTGCGGGAAATCCGGCGAGCTCTCCGCCCCGGTAAAGCATCATCCACGCGCCGGGCGCGAACAATGTTTTGCCGAGCAAAGGATATTCCTGTAAACCCGCGTAATCATAGGAAGCCTCGCGAAGGCTGGCGAACGGCGCCTCGGCCACCACTGCCTCAATGCGCGAATCGGCCCCGGCGGATTGCAAGGCGATGCCCGCGCCCATCGATTCTCCCAAGGCAAGGATGTGCGCAGGATGTTCGGAGGCCACGAGCGCGTCCACGACCGCGCGAGTGTCGTCGCGCTCCAGCCAGCCGTAGGTGGCCAGAGCGCCGCCGCTTTCGCCGTGGGCCCGCTGGTCCATCATGACCACGCCGTATCCGGCGCCCAGCAGTATTTCGGATTGCCCGATGGTGCCAATGCGATTATCGGCTACCCCGTGAAAGAGTAGTACCCAGGAGCCATTGGGAATCTGCGGATGCACCTTCCAGCCGCGCAGTGCGGCTCCGTCGGGCGCGGTGATGAGAAAATCTTCGCGGCGCGCGTGACTGTGGGCGAAGGAGGCGTCGGCTTCGCGAATGAGATCGGGTGTCAGCGGGCGGCGTGCGGGATGAAGAAACGATGGCGCTACCAGCCAGCCCATGGCCATGGCGACGAGCGGCGGAGCGAACAGCAGGGTCAGGGCAATCCGAAGCAGGCGTATCGGCATAGGGCCTCAAAAGAAGATACGAAAGTCGGGTTGAAGTGGTTCACGAAAAATTGGATTGGTTTTCCTCGCCCAAGACGGAAGGTAAACGCATCAGCTGCGAAACAGTACGTCCTCGCGCTGGAACATTTTGACCGCCAGGAAGAGCGCCGCCGCCGCGTAGACGCACGTAGAAAGAAAGATCAGCGCGATGAAGTTCCAGTGATAGGTTCCCGTCACCAGTTCCTTGCACAGCAGGCTGACATTCAGGATCGGAATCAGCGCCAGCTTGGCGGTCAACTCCACCCCGGGCAGCATCGCCGCCACCGCGGGAACGATCACCAGGATCATCAACGGAGAGATGTAGCTCTGCGCTTCCTTATAGCTTTTGGCGAAGAGCGAGATGGTGATCAGCCCAGCGGAAAAAAGCACCGCCAGCGGCAACGCCATCAGGAAGACGGATAGCACAGCTGGCAACTTAATCTGCAACTGCATTCCCGCCGCGTCCGGATTCTGGCTCACGCCGAATGCTTTCAACTGCTGCATCCCCCAGAACGAAGCGCCCATCGAAAGCACGGAAAGTGCCGCCGTAACCAGCGAAGCGGTAAGCACCAGGAAAAATTTCCCCATGACCAGATCGAAGCGGGAGATGGGGCTCGAGAGTATCGTCTCCATCGTGCCGCGTTCTTTTTCGCCCGCGGTCAAGTCCATCGCCGGATACATCCCGCCGGTCAGGCAGAGAAGAATAACCATGTAACCGATAATGCCCCCGAACGCCGCGCCGCCGACTTTTTCCGGAGGAGCGACATTCTCCTGCCTGACGCGGAAGGGAGTGAGGATCGACGAAGGCACAAAATTGGCGTCCAGGCGCGCTTCGATGACCTTGTCGCGGTAGGCCTTGAGGACTCTTTCGACGGCATCCGCGGAAATGGAGGACTTTAATTCGCCCTCATATTTATATATTTCGATGGTCTGAGGGTTCTGCTGCGCCAGGCTCGCTTCAAAACCGTCCGGAATCGCAATTGCCGCGCGAATCTCCTTGTTGATGATTTTGTCTTTCCAGTCCGGCGTTGCGGCCACCACTTCAATCTTCTTGCTCCCGCGCAGGCTTTCGAGTACCCCGGGCGAGTCCGATCCGCCCAGCAGCATCACCTTCGGTGTTTCTTCTTCCGCTTTCTTGACGAGCGTCACGGCAAGAGCGCCGAATCCAACCGAGAGCAGCGGAAAAAGGATCAGCGGCACCAGCAGCGTGGAAATCAGCGTGCGCCGGTCACGCAGTGCCTCGGTCAGTTCTTTCCGGTAGACGATGCCGATATTCTGCAAGGCCATGTCAGGCGGCCTCCTCGGGCTTGTAGTGCGGCGCGACCACCTTCACGAAAATCTCCTCGAGGTCCTGCTCCTTATATTTCTCGCGCAGCGAGGCCAGCGAACCTTCCGCCAGCAGTTTGCCCGACTGAATGATGCCGATGACGTCGCAGAGCTTTTCCACTTCGCTCATCACGTGGGTTGAGAAAATCACAGTTTTCCCGCGCTGCCGGCACTCGCGGATGAACTCCAGAATCGTGCGCGCCGTCATGATGTCCAGGCCGAGAGTCGGCTCGTCGAAAATCATCACCTGGGGATCGTGGATCAGTGTGCGGGCGATGGAGGTTTTCTGCTTCATTCCGGTGGAAAGCTTGTCGCAGCGGCGGTCGCGAAACGAGTTCATGTCCAGCCGGGTGAAAATTTCATCCACGCGTTTCTTCAATTCCGCTTCCGCGATGCCGTTCAGCCGCCCGAAATATTCCACCATCTCCTGCGCCGTAAGCCGCGGGTAAAGCGCCGTGGCTGTCGAGAGAAACCCCACGTTGGCGCGGACCTTTTGCGGCGCCTCCACCACGTCGTGGCCGCAAACGATGGCCGTGCCGTCGCTCGGCTCCAGGATCGTGGCCAGCATCCGTAGCGTGGTGGTTTTGCCCGCCCCGTTGGCCCCCAGCAATCCGTAGATCTCCCCGGGCTTGCAGGTGAAGCTCACGCCATCCACGGCGCGGATTTCCCCGCGCTTTTTGTCCCTGAAGAGCTTGGTCAGTCCCCGCGTTTCGATCATCGGCAAAACCTCAACCTGGATTGGGATCCCGGACACATGGGCCTATGCCGCCCGCATACCCAGGAGCAAGTAAAAAGATATCGAGAGGGACGCGTCCCCGCGCCGAATTCGGAAAACTTCGCAGACAAGGAAGCCGGCCTTAACTCTTGTGACAATTCGGGCACTGTTTGGCATCGAATTTATCGGGGGGCACGCGGAACATATTGTTGCACTGGATGCACACGCGGTGAAGCACCGGCGACGAGGGCGGCACGGCCGGACTCTTCTTCTCTTCGAGCCGCGTGACTTCGGAAGTATCCATGATGGCGGCATTCTACCACGGAGGGAGCGCCACCCGCGGGATCGCGGCGGGCACATCCGTAAGCCTGCGCCGGGCATCTTAAAGAATGAGCCTTGCGTGTGGAGAAAATGGCTAACCTCCTGATAGACTTTAGCTTAAGCATTCGAAGTACAATTCAGGCCAGCGCTCGGAATCCGGAACGACAGGCGCCCGCGAAAGCCGGATGACTCCTTCGTGTAGCAGTTCCTGATGGCGAACGAGGATTGGGTTTCAGGATTATATGGATAAGAAGCTGCGCAACCGTACGCTGCTCCTCCTGCTCCTTGCGGGAATCGTCGCGTTCGTCTTGATCAAGATCAGCGGCCGCCAGCCGGTGGCCAAAATCGCGGCCGTAAAGCCGTTCCGCGAAAACATTGTCTCGTCCATCACCAGCAACGGCAAGGTCGAGCCCATCTCTCCCTACAGCATCCGAGCGCAACTCGACACCTTCGTCGAAAAGGTCAGCGTCAACGAAGGGCAGAACGTGAAAAAGGGACAGTTGCTGCTTGAGTTGAACGTCAAGGACGCCGCTTCGCAGTTGGCCAACGCGCAATCCAGGTTGTTGCGGGCCCAGGAGGATCTGCGCGCGGCCAGGGCAGGAGGACGCACGGATGACGCCGCGCGTGTGGCTGGCGATCTGGCCAAGGCCATCGGTGACCGCGACGGCTTGCAGCGGCATCATGAATCGCTGGTCCGGCTGCTGGCGGAAGGCGCAGCAACGAAAGACGAACTGGCTGCCAATGATCTGGCCTTGACCAAGGCCCAAGCCGAAGTGAATCGCCTGACGGCAGTGAAGAAAGAGTTTGAGCGCCAGGTTTCCCTCGATGGTTCGCGCGGAGAACTGGCCGTGCAGCAGGCGCAGAGCGACGTCGCCGCTCTTGAGGACAAGGTGCGCCAGGGCCGCATTACCGCTCCGGCCGACGGCACGCTCTATGCGTTCCCGGTGAAGGCGGGCGATTATGTGAAAGTCGGCGACCTGCTTGCGGAAATGGCGGACCTGCGCCAGGTGCGGGTCCGCGCGTTCATTGACGAACCGGAAATGGGCGGTTTGGAGCCGGGTTTGCCGGTGAAGATTACCTGGGACGCGCTGCCCAACCGGACATGGTCGGGAAAAACGGAAATGACTCCCAAGCAGGTTGTGCCGCACGCCTCGCGCAGCGTGGGTGAATTGCTCTGCTCCGTGGAAAACACCAAGCTCGAACTGCTGCCGAACACCAACGTGAACGTGCGGATTAATTCCCGCGAACGGCTGAACGTGCTGGCGGTGCCACGCGGAACCGTGGAGATCCTTGGCGGGCTTAGCTTTGTCTTTGTGGTCAAGGACAGCGTGGGGAAAACGGTGCTTGAGAAGCGCCGGATTCAGGTGGGCATCGCCGACGCAACGAATTATGAGGTTGTCAGCGGCCTCACCACGGACGACACCGTCGCCCTGCCGGGCGATGCCGATTTTCGTGATGGCATGTGGGTGAAAGTTGTGAATTTGGACACGTCGAAATCCGCGGGCGGAGATGGGGCAAGCCATTAATCTAATTCGTGCCGCTCTCGTCTGCCTTCTGTTGCTGCCGGGCCTGGCGGAGGCGGAAGAATCCCCGCTGGAAAAAGCCAGGGGTGCGTTTGAAAAGGGTGAGTATGCCCAGGCCATAGAAATTCTGAAGAACCCGGCAGGCAGCGAGCCGAACGATGGCCGCGTCTACGTGCTGCTGGCGAGATCCTACCTGGAACTGAACCAGTACGATGCCGCGGTGAACAGCGCGGAAAAGGCCGTGGCGATCGATCCGAAAAATTCCGACTATCACCGGTGGCTGGGCGAAGCCTACGGTGCCAAGGCGGGTCACGCATCCATGCTGAGCGCTTATTCGCTGGCGCGGAAAACGCAGAAGGAGTTCGAGGCGGCCGTGCAGCTTGACGCGCGCAATTTCGATGCCCAACAGGATCTGATCGAGTACGACTGCACCGCGCCCGGAATGGTGGGCGGCGGAGAAGAGAAGGCGCAGCCGCTGATCGAGAAATTGATGAAGATGGACGCGGCCGAAGGACATTACGCCACCGGCAGCTGCCGCGCGCAGAAAAAAAATTACGCCGAGGCCGATGCCGAATTTTCCAAAGCTCTGGATAGCAAACCGAAATCGGCCAAGCGCATTTACGATATCGGCGACTATTTTCTGCAGCGCAAGAATGCGGAGAAACTGTGGGCGGTGGCCACAGCCGGAGAGGATTTGGCTCCGCGCGATCCGCGGGGAAAGTTCTACCGGGGCGTGGCGCTGATTCTGCAGGGTCAAAAGCCGGAAGAAGCGGAAAAACTCCTCCGGGATTACCTTCAGGTCGCGCCAATGAACTCCCAGTATCCGCGCCCCTGGGCCGCCCATTACTGGCTGGGGCGGCTCGCGGAGAGCCGGAAGGATCCGGCGGGAGCGCGGACGGAATATCAGGCGGCGCTGAAATTAGATGCCAGGTACAAGCCGGCGCAAGAGGCGCTGAAGCAGCTCGGGAAAGACTGATCGGGAGTTTTTCGGAACGTAAATGCACATACGCGAAGCACTAGCGGTTGCCGTGGACGCCTTGCGCGCGAACAAAGTGCGCGCGGTGCTGACCTCCATCGGCGTAATCATCGGCAGCGCCTCCATCGTGCTGGTGGTGACCGTGGCGCTGACCAGCCAGAAATTCGTGATTTCCCAGATTGAGGCGATGGGGTCGAACCTAGTCTGGGTGGAGATGGTCAAGACGCCGGAGAAGGCGCAGCCGCTCAGCTACGAAATCAACCCCGGCGATCTGGCGGCCGCCAAGGCCCAGATTCCCGATGCGCAGGTCGTGGCGGGATTCAACGATATGGCGATGGCGGTGGTGGTTGGCGGGCGGTCCCGCCCCGTGCGGCTGATTGGTGTGACCGATGGCTACCAGCAGATTCGCCGGCTGATTATTTTGCGCGGGCGCTATTTCGATTTCGCGGACATGGAATCGCGCAGCAAGGTCTGCTTGATCACCAAGGATCTGGCGGACCGCGTCTTTGGGGTGGAAAGCCCGGTCGGGCGGCAAATCCACATGGGCGAACTGACGTTTACCGTCATCGGCGTATTCAGGGAACGCGCCGAAACCTTTGGGTTGTCGGAACTGCAGAAGGAATCGGTCATCATTCCGTTTTCGCTGATGCAGTATTACACCGGCAACGACGTTTTGAGCACGTTGCAATTGCAGACGGCCGGTCCGGACAAGGTGGCGGTGGTCGAAAAACAGCTCGCCCGGTTGATGAAAAGCCGTCATCCGGCGGAAGCTGAATATAACGTGCAAACCTTGACGGCAATTTTGGGCGCCGCCCGGACTATTTCCATGGCCCTGCGCATCGTGCTGATCGTGATTGCGTTCATCGCGCTGCTGATCAGTGGCATCGGCATCATGAACATCATGCTGGTCACGGTGACCGAGCGGACGCGGGAAATCGGCATCCGCAAGGCCATTGGCGCCGCTCAGAAGGAAATCATGTGGCAATTCCTGATCGAGGCGTTTCTGATCAGCGGCGGCGGCGCCGTGATTGGAATCCTGATTGGCGTGGGAATACCGGTGATCGTGCAGCAGCTTTTGCCGGGGAATTTGCGCGTGCCGATTTCCGGGATGAGCGTGGTGCTGGCGTTCTTGGTGTCGTGCTCGACGGGACTTTTCTTCGGTTGGCTGCCGGCGCAGCAGGCGGCGGCGCTCGAACCGATCGAATCATTGCGCTATGAGTAGGGCGATGGGAGGTAACTGCATGGCCTGGAAACTTGGAACGGCTCTGGGATTTTTGGTGGCGGCGATTGGGCTGCAAGGCGCGAAGGCGCAGCCCGCTCCGTTGGCAAGCTCGACGCCGGTGGTGCTGACGCTGAAGCGCGCCGTCGAACTCTCGCTCTCGAACAGCAAGGATATTCAACTGGCCAAGCTGCAGGTGCAGACGGCGCAGGATACGGCGCAATTAACGCGAGCGGAATTTCTGCCGAATCTGTACGCGGGATCCGGAGCGGGCTTCACGTACGGTTTGCCAGAGACACCGGGAGGCCGACCGCCGGCATTGTTCAGCGTGACGTATACGGAGGAAATCCTCAATGGGCCGCTGCGGGGGCTGGCAAAAGAGCAGCAGGAGCAGGTGCGAGCGCAGCGGGCGACGCTGGAGGATACGCGCAACCTGGTGCTGGTGCGCGTGGCCTCGGGTTACCTGGAACTCGTGAAGGTGCGGCACTCGCTGGAGTTGCTGCGGAAAGAGCAGGACAGCGCGGACAAGATCGTGGAGGTCACCAAGGAACGCGAAGGCGAGGGCTATGAATTGCCCGTGGAAGTGACCCGGGCGCAGTTGACCCTGGCTCAGGTGAAACAACGCATCCTGCAGCTGGAAGGGCGCCAGGATGAGCTGGAAGTGTATTTGCGCAATCAGTTGGGGCTGGCGGCGGAGCAGCCGTTGGACGTGACGCCGGAAGAGTTGCCCGGCGCGGCCGAACAGGAGGGCGCGAACCTGGTCGCGATGGCGGCGCAGACCAGCACAAGGCTGGCAGTCGCGGAATCGGATGTGAAGGGCAAGGAGTTTCGCCTGCAGGGAGAAAAACGGGGTTACTGGCCGACACTGCAACTCGTCTCCATCTACGACGTGCTGGCCAAATACAATTTCAATAACAGTTTCCTTGTCATCAATGAGCAGAATTTCCGCTACAACAACCTGAATGCCGGGGTGAGCATCAACATGCCGATTTACAGCGCGAAGACGCGGGCGAACATCGCCCTGGCTCAGGTGAACCTGGAGGCGGCCAAAATCAACCTGAGCAACACGAAGAGTCAGGTCAGCGCGGATGTGCGGCAGAAATCGCGCAAGGTGCAGCAGGCGGACGCCACGAAAGAGGTGGCGCGGCTGGAACTGCAGCTATCGCAGCAGAACCTGGCTGTCCTCCAGTCGCAATTCGGCGAAGGCCGCGTGAATCTGCGCGAAGTGGAGAGGGCCCGCCTCGACGAAAGCGAAAAGTGGATGGGCTATTTGGACGCGAATTTCCAGCGGCAGCAGGCGCAATTGGACTTGTTGAAAACCGCCGGGCAGCTGGACAAGGTTCTGCAATAGGCCGACGCATCACGGTCGAGAATTTCACACTCAACAGAGTGTCATCCTGAGACCCGCGCATTTTGCGGGTCGAAGGATCTCAACTTGCGGTTAGGCACTTATGTTCCAGATGAGATTCTTCATCCATTCTCGTCGGATGGGCTCAGAATGACATTTTGTTTTGGCATTCCGCATAAAAATTTGAACCTCGCGATTTGGGGCATTGTATCGTGCTCGATAAAACAACCCTGAAAATTCTGCTGGAATCCCTTGAGAAGCTGGACGCGGGCTTTGCCGCGCTGCCGGAATTCGATGCCCGAATTCCCGGCGCGCAAGGTGTCGCGGAAACTCTCGCGGCTACGGCGGAGCACTTGCGGGATAACTATCCCTACTTTCATCCCTTGTATGCCGGGCAGATGCTGAAGCCGCCGCACCCGGTGGCGCGGTTGGCGTATGCTCTGGCGCAATGGATCAATCCCAACAATCACGCGCTGGATGGCGGGCGTGCCACTTCGGCGATGGAAAAGGAAGCGGTAGCCGCGATCGCCGAAATGATTGGCTGGCGCGAACACCTCGGCCATCTATCTGGTGGCGGAACGATGGCCAACCTGGAAGCGCTGTGGGTTGCCGGTCAACTTGCGCCGGGGAAAAAGATTCTGGCCGGCGCTCAGGCGCATTACACGCACGGGCGGATTAGCGGCGTTCTGCAACTGTCGTTTGCCTCCGTGCCCAGCGATGCGCGCGGGCGCATGGATCTTGCAAAGTTGCGCGAGCATGTTGCGCACGGCGATGTCGGTACGGTTGTAGCCACGATGGGAACCACCGCGACAGGTTCCGTGGATCCTCTCGCGGAAATTCTGGAGTTGCGCGAAAAGTACGGATTCCGCATTCATGCCGATGCTGCCTATGGCGGATATTTCGGCCTGGCTGGCAACCTTGGCGAAGAGGCGCGGCGCGAGTTTGATCTGTTGCGCCACGTGGATTCCGTTGTGATCGATCCCCACAAGCATGGGCTGCAACCCTATGGTTGCGGCTGCGTGGTCTTTCGCGATCCGGGCGTCGGAAAACTTTACAAACACGATTCACCTTACACGTATTTCAGTTCGAACGAATTGCACCTCGGCGAGATCAGCCTGGAGTGTTCGCGGCCCGGAGCCGCGGCTGCCGCGCTTTGGGCAACGCAGAGATTGTTGCCACTGGTGAAGGGCGGGGAATTTGCGCGAAGACTTGAAGATTGCCGTGCGGCCGCGATGGAGTTGTACCAACGGTTGGAAAAAGACTCTCGGTTCGTGACCGCATTTCCACCGGAGCTGGATATCGTTGTTTTCGCGCCGCGCGCAGAGAGCGTGAGCGAATCGTCGGAGAAGTCGCGAAGGATATTTGACGCGGCCGCGCGCCGGAACCTCCACTTGGCGGTAGCCGAGTTACCAACCGAATTTTTTGCGGCAAATCTGGGTGGAATGAAGAAGGACCGGCCGAGTCTGACTTGCCTCCGATCGGTGCTGATGAAGCCGGAGCATCGCGAGTGGGTCGGGCGCATCTGGGACATTCTGAGCGAGGCGACGGATGAGGTTGTGGGGAAGGGATGAGAGCTTTTTGAGTGCGGGAGCGAAGCTCCCGCTGTTGCGATGTAAGCAGCCTCGCCGGACGGATCCTTTGGGCTGCGCAGGTGCATGGTCAAAAGCGCAGGCTAACCCTCCGAACTCAAAGTCGTTGCAACTCCCACTTAATGCGGGATTTATCACTTCGATGCGGATTGCGCACCCTTGGCAGATTCGTGTGCGGCGATATAACCAAGTCGGGTAAACTATTATCTACCCAAGCTGGGGTGCCAGACAGGTCGTCAGGCGTGTTCCACCTGTTTGTCCAAAAGTGCGAATGTTTTGCACACGGAATTAGACCGAAACTGAGGGTGAAGAATGCCGGATGTTATGAAAACGTTGCTGTTGAATCCGCCGAGCTTCGAGAATTTCGACGGCGGAGCAAGCTCGCGGTGGCCTGCGACGCGTGAGATTGAGTCCTACTGGTACCCAGTTTGGCTGTCGTACCCAGCGGGAATGATTCCCGGCAGCCGCCTGCTCGATGCCTCTCCCCACAAGATTAACTGGCAGCAGACTGTGCAGATCTGCAAGGACTACGAGTTTCTGGTCCTCTTCACTTCGACGGTGGGCTTCGACAGCGATATCAAGCTGTTGCGCAAGATCAAGGAAGCTAACCCTTCGATGAAGGTCGCGTTCGTCGGCCCGCACGGCCACATCAAGCCCGACGAAACGCTCAATGCCAGCGACGACATTGATTTCATCGTGCGTGGCGAATTCGATCACGCGGTGGCGGAGTATGCCCACGGCAAGTCGGTGGGTGAGATTCTCAACGCCAGTTACAAAAAAGACGGAAAGATCGTCCACAACGCGCCGCGGCCGCAACTGCACACGGAAGAACTGGATGCGCTACCCTTCGCGACAGACGTTTACAAGCGCGACCTGGAAATTGAACGCTACAACGTGCCCTTCCTGCTAAACCCGTTCGTGTCGTTTTACAGCTCGCGCGGCTGCCCCGCGCTGTGCACTTTCTGCATGTGGCCGCAGACCCTTTCGGGCCACGCCTGGCGCACCCGTTCCGTGGACAACGTGGTCCAGGAAGTGAAGAACGCGCTTTCCTACTTCCCGCAGATGAAAGAAATTTTCTTCGACGACGACACGTTCAACATCCGCAAGGACCGCGTCATCGAGCTCAGCCAGAAGTTCAAGCCCCTCAAGTTCCAGTGGTCCTGCACCGCTCGTTGCCACAGCAAGTATGAAGAGCTGAAGGCGATGGCCGACGGCGGGGCGCGGCTGTTCATCGTGGGCTTCGAGTCCGGCGACGCCCAGATCCTGAAAAACATCAAGAAGGGCGCTACCACGGACATGGCGCGCGAGTTCATGAAGAACTGCCGTAAAGTCGGCATCAAGGTGCACGGCGATTTCATCATCGGTCTGCCGGGCGAAACGAAAGACACCATCAACAAGACCATCGATTTCGCGAAGGAACTGGATTGCGAAACGATCCAGGTTTCGCTGGCGCACGCCATGCCCGGAACCGAGCTTCACGACCAGATGTCCAAGGAAGGTTTCCTCCGCGTGGAAGCGCTTGCCGACCAGGGCGGTCACCAGTTGCCGCACATCGAGTTCCCCCATCTTTCCAAGGCGGACATGATGGCGGGCGTGACGCGTTTCTACGACGAATACTATTTCCGCCCGAAAGTCGTCTGGCGGATCGTCAAGGAAGCGCTGTGGGACAGCCACGAGCGCAAGCGGCTCTATCACGAGGCCACGGACTTCCTGCGCCTGCGCGCCGAGCGCCTGAAGTGGATTCAGCAGGGCGGCGATTCGCCGAAAACGATGGTCGCGGTCGGCGGAAGCTCATCGGCCAGCGGCAACGATTAAGGCGTTCCAGCGGATTGTGCGGATTTATGCCTGCCCTATTTTGAAAGAGGCCTGGTTTCGCAATCATTCAAACAAAATGCAAAATTGTCATCCTGAGCGCATCCGACAAGGATGCGCGAAGGATCTCAACCTAAGTCTCAAGCACCAACCTGAAGGGCGAACCCCTAAGAATGAGCCACGAGCATAGGCTGCGATTCAAGACGCTGGTCATGGTCTTGCTGATGGTGGTGTGCGCGAACACCGGCGACCTGATGCTGGCGCGCGGCATGAAACAGATCGGGAACGTGGAGATTTCCGGTCCCGGGCTGCGGCACGCGCTGCTATCCACGATCCAGAGCGGCAGCATCTGGATCGGCATTCTCTTCCTGATTGGCTTCACACTCTGCTACATGACGGCGGTGAGTTGGGCGGATTACAGCTTCGTAATGCCCGCCGGCGCGTTCGGCTACGCCGTGCAGACGATGCTGGCGATTCTGGTGCTGCACGAAGTGGTTTCGTCTCGGCGATGGGTCGGCGTGGCGATGATTTGCGTCGGGGTGCTGCTGGTCGGGCAGACGAAGCCCAACACTACGAATAACAACCCGCCGGTGGCGCCATGACCCGGGTGATTTTGATGCTGGTCTTTTTTGTGCTGTGCAATACCGGCGGCGAGCTGGCGATGTCCTACGGCGTGAAGCAGGTGGGCGAGCCGCAAAGCTTCCGGCCGATGGCGCTGCTGCGGTTCGTGTGGGCAGCGGCGCGAAACAGTTGGCTCTGG
>Ga0210400_10002266_pt1 | contig 18086 bp, 6 predicted proteins | sample IncBWH26MmetaG_FD_155456 | JGI IMG/M metagenome (GOLD analysis project Ga0210400, IMG submission 155456) | Forest soil microbial communities from Barre Woods Harvard Forest LTER site, Petersham, Massachusetts, United States - Inc-BW-H-26-M | ecosystem: Environmental > Terrestrial > Soil >...
GGAGAAGAACCTGGATGGCATCACGCAAGACCAAGCGGACAACCCGCCCGCGGCCCGCGTGAACAGCGTCACCTGGCTCCTCACCCACCTCGTGGGGAACCGCCGGTTGCTGCTGCGCACCGCGCTTAAGTCGAGCTATCAACCGACGGATGCCGCGCCGGAAACGCTCGCGCGACTCAGGGCCGCCATGGATGAATCCCAGGCGGCGATGGAGGAAGCCTTCGATGCCATCGCCGACTGGAACGAGCCGCGGCTCCATCCTCTGGCGCAGACCTCGATGCCGCTGGATCAGATCGTGGGCACCTTCTTCATGGATGAGGCCTACCACCTGGGCCAAGTCGGAACGGCCCGGAAGCTATTGGGGATGCCCGGCGTCCTGAAGGCTCCCCAGGCACAAGCCCACGCGATGTCCTGAGCCTCTTCCCGTCACGCGGAATCCACCTTCCACAGGTTCGACGGTGTCGGCGGGGCTGGGCAGCGCGTTCCATCCGAGAATGCGCGCGAGGGCGCGGTGGGCGTCGTCGTAGCGGTAGGCGCGGGTGTTTGTCGCGGTGCGGACGCGGAGGATCCAGGTGCCGCGGTCGGTCGCGATCTCCAGGCTTTGCACGCCGCCGCCGAAAGCCCTGTCCGCATCAGCCGCACTCCAGGTGCGCGTCCAGGGATCGCTGGCAGCGGCGTTGTGCCGCGGGCAAGGCGTGATGGTGGCGTCACCGTCGCCCCATACGGCGTTGGGCGAAAGCGGTTCGCCGCCGCAGTGGGCGGTCCACTGATGGGGCCCAGGTTCCAGTGCGGCGGCGAGGATGCGCGCCCAGGCGCCGTCATCGAAGCCGGGATCGCTGACGCCAGGCAGCAGGATGGCGTGGTGGGCATCGGTCCAATCGAGGCGCGGGCCGCGGCCACTGAACCAGGCGCAGTGGGTGTTGTCGCAGACATCGGCCTCCGCGTGGCGCGGACCTTGGGCGAGGAACCGGATGACGGCCGCGCCCAGCTGCTCCTTGAGGGCCGCGTCACCTCTGGGCAGTTCTGCCGCCACCACGCCGTCCACATAGTCGCGCAAGCTCAAGATCCCGACGAGCCGCAGGGAATCGCCGGGCCCCGAGCGCGCGAGCAGCCTCCCGCTGAATTGCCGCCGCGCGCCGGAGGCGCTCGAACGCAGTTCGATGAGGCCGGGGCCGAGCGTGTCGCCCGCGTGCAGCGCCCGCGCCCCGCCGGGTCCCAGGTAGCCGCCATCCACCGGCATGGGCCCGGGTCCGAGGTTGCGCGCTTCCCACCGCGACGAGGGCACGAGGTCGAACATGCGCACGCGGATCTCGCGCGCCTCGATCGTGGCGACCGGCACAGGTCCGCGAGCGCGCGATGCGGCCGCATGGGGCTCTGCCCAGGGTCGCAGGCGGGCGAGCGTGTCCGCCATGGCCGCCGCGGCCTCTCGGCCCGTGCCGGGTTCCAGCCGCGCGAGGACGGCCCAGCCGGAATCATCCACGGCCAGCGCAAGCCCGCAGGTGTGGAGCGGGTTGCCATCGGAGGCTGGCACTGTGCCCGTCTTGGCCCAGTAGCCACGCTGGCCCAGGGCCTTGGCCGTGCCATCCAATCCCGCTTCGCGCAGGCCTGCTAACACTTCGGCGCGGAAGGACTCGCCCGATGGCCAGGGGGATCGCGTGAGCCGCGCATAGGCGGCCAGCAGCGCGGAGGGACGGATGCGCAAGGGTCCATCCACGCCTGGCAGGCCGATGGCCTCCTCCGCCGAGCGGAGACCACGGGCGAAACCGGCGGCGCGCAGCGAGGCATCGAGATTCGCGAGGGGCGTTGCATCAGCAAGATGGCGGAAGTAGGTGTTGCAGGAGCGCGTCAGCGCGGAAGCGAGCCCCAGCTCGCCATGGCCCGCGGGCAGCCAGCAACCAGAACCGGGATCGCAGCGGAAGCGCGGCAAAGGCGCCCCGGCATGGGTCGCCGCCCAGGCCTGGGCCACGAAGGGTTTTTGCAGCGAGCCCACGGTGATGGGCGTGTCGGACAAAGCGCCCTGCGTCATGACCCCGGAGGCGTCGCGCACCCAGATCTGGAGGCGCGGCGCCTGGGCCCATGCGCTTGCGAAGACGAAGCACGCGCAGATGGACGGCAGCCATCGGCGCGCAGGGAAGTTCACGGCTTGCCGCCGAAGACGATCTTCTCCGTCCAGCCTTCCGGCGTGCGGTGGCGCTCGACGCGGAGCGTCGTCGTGTCGGGCATCCACCCGAGGAGGCCCAGCACACGATCAGAGAGGGGCCGAACCTGCTCCGGTTGCGCGGGGCCTTCAGCCTTCTCCCAGCGCGGGGCTTCGGCACGGACAGCTTCGAGATCCACCTGCGCCCAGCGGATGAGATCGCCCTCCTTCTTCGGTGTAGGCACATCCTTCAGATCCTTCGCCGAGGGCGCGATCCAGAGGATGTCGCCGCTGCGCTTGAAGGCCAGGACGGGCAGGCCGGGCCCGACGCGGATTTCATCGGCCCCGTCCGAATTCACCAGCGTGGCCCTGCCCGCGCGGCGGGCGGCGGTGGCGCGGCAGGCTTCGATGAAATCGCCGGCGGCGGAAGCCGGCCAGGGCAGCGCCATGCGGCGCACGCCATCGGCGCCCACCCAGAAGCCCCAGCTGGTCACGGGATGCTTCAGGAGCAGTGTCTTCCAGGTCGCGAGATCACCCTCCTCAAAGCCCGGACCGCCCGCCTTCACGAGGGGCTTGGTGAAGTCCTCCGCGTAGGTGTCTCCGCCCTGGCCCCCCGTGGCGGGAAGCGGTGCGATGGCGTGCACGGGCAGATCCGCGGGCGAAGAAATGGGTTCCAGCAAGCCGCGGCGGAAGGCGGTCCAGAAGGTGGCGCCATCGGGCTCCCACCCGGCCGTGGCGGCGCCCGGGGCGTCGAAGGTGAAGACGCCCGCGCGCGGATCGTTGACGCCTTCGCGCATTTCCACCAGGTGACCGCCTTCGCTGAGCAGCGCGGCGCGCATGTGGCCCTGCTCCGGTCCTGGCGCGAAGAGGAACTCGCGGCGGAAATAGCGATCCTTCCGGAGCGCATCGAGATCCAGGTCCATGGCGATGAGGCCCGGCAGGGGCGCCTCGAAACCGCGTCCCGCCTGGACTTCATCGAGCGCCAGTTTCAACGCGCGCTCGCTGGTGGCGAGGATGAGATGGCCGCCCGTCCGCGCCCAGGCGAGGCCCATGCGGCGGTCAGGGTTGCTGCTGTCATCGGCAGCGCCCTTGGCCACGAAGGCATAGGCGACACCCGCATAGGACTTCGGCGTTCCGGCCTTGAGCGGCACGGGCAGCTTCGCCAGCGCGGTGTCCACCACCAGCACCGCTTCGAGATGGCCCACCTGGAGCAGCGCGATGCCCACGGCGGTGGGATGGAGCGCGTGGATCTGCTCCCAGGTCCAGGGCAGATCCTTGGAGAGCCGCGACCACTGGTCCTCCAGCTTGGAACCCACCTGGGTCTTGCGCCAGGCCGAGACCACGGGATCGTTCTCATCCGCATCGCCCGTGAGGAACTGGCGGTAGCCGCCCGTGAGCGCCCTGTCGAAGGCATCCGGATCCGGGATGACGATGCGGACGGGCGCGTTGGGAAGCGGCAACGATGGCGTCGCGGCTTGCGCGGCGAGGGTCGTGAGCGTGGCGAGGAGGAGGGAGCGGTTCATCGGACACCTTCCGTCTTCAGCACGGCCGTGAGCAGGGACCATGTGAGGTCCCGGGGGCGGATGGGCACGGGGCGGCCGTCCACCATCCGGAACGGTTCCGCCTTGGCCGCGGGCGCCACCAGCTCAGCCCGGAGCGCCTTGGCGTTGGGGGCGTGCCTGTCTGAAAGCGCCTTGAAGGCGGATTGGAGCTGGGCCTCGTCGCCCGTCTGGAAGGCGATGCGTGCGAGATCTCCGAGGGCCGCGTTGATATCCGCGGAACGGTAACGGCGCCGGACGAGGATTCGGGCGAGATCATCGGCGCTGGCGCTGTTCAAAGCCGCGCGGGCCGCCTGCGGGGACCGTGCAAGGAATCCCCGGGCCGCGCGGAGATCCAGGATGGGCCCGTCAACGCTGGAGCGGGTCGTGACCGTCATGGCCAGGCGCGAGCGATCCAGCGCGTCGCGATCTGCGGGCGTGATGCTCCGCAACGCAGCGCGGGCGGCCAGGAAGTCCGCGGGCTGGGCGTTCAACCGCGTGTCAAGGAACAGGACGGCCTCATCGGCCTTCCCCTGCCAGGCGGGAAGCGCGCCTCGCCAGGCGGCGGGAGCGGCCTCGGCTCCGGGCGCGCCCAGTTTGCGCCAAGCGTCGAAGGCGCCCGCCTCCTCATCCATGGTCCAGATGGACGCGCGGCGATCCGCGATCAATGCGCGCGCGGCTGCCTGCGGCTGGTGGAGCGCCGTCAGCACGCGGGCCCGCGTCTGAGCCTGCGCGAAGCCGGCCGTCTGCGGCCAGCGGTCCAGCCAGCGGGGCGATTCGGAGGGCAGCGTGGCGGCCAGCGTCTCCGCGAGGGCGCCGGCCTGTTCTGGAGCCACATCGCCGCGAAACCAGGCTTCATCCAGTTCCTGGGCCAGCGCGGACCGCTCGGGCGCGGGCGCCAGCTCGAAGGCCAGCTGCCACGCGCCTGTGGAGAGGTTGCCAGCGGCGCGGCGTTCCTTCAGCAGATCGCGAAATTTGGCCTCCACCGCGTCAGCCGATTTCGCTTCACGGAAAGGCGTGAGCCAGGCGCGGAGCCGGGCCATGAGGGTGTCGCCATCTGCGGGCTGGGAGGCCGCTGGCGCGGGGTCGCCAGCTTCCCCGCCTTCATCGGCCGGAACGTCCGCGATGATGGCGGGCACTTGGTAGCTGAGGCCTTCGCCTTTCCGCAGCTCTGCCAGCATGCCGTCTGCGAGAGACACCGCCTGGGCGCTCTCCTTCCGCGCAAGCCGCACGCGGACGGCGAGAATGCGGTCCGCGTCGTTGGCGTTGTCGAGCCGCGCGAAAAAGCGCGCGGGATCCGAAGCGGGATTGAGCGCCTCTTCCAGCGCATCCACCGCGCCCGCGCGATCTGTCTCCTGGCGGTCGAGCCAAGCGACTGCATGAGGCCAGGCGCTGCCCAGCTTCTCGAGGGTCCGCGCGCGCGGCAAGGGCGCGGCGCCCTGGACCCACAGGTCCTTCATCCAGCGACGCACCTGCTCCGCGCTGAGCTGCGATTCCCGGGCCCGCCAGCGCAGGCCCAGCGCGGCGCGGAAGCCCACCGGATCGTCCGTATGGAAGCGCGGCGCGTCGGCAGGCTGGCGATCCTGCAGGTAGGCCAGGAAGGCGGGTGGCACCGGTTTCGCGGCATCCAGCGATTCCAGAGGCGAAGGCAGGCCCCAGTCCTCCGCGTGCGCGGCGAACCAGCGGAAGGAGGCTTCGTCCATGTCCGCCTGCCCATTCTGGATGAAGGCGCGGAACGCGGTGGCGGCCTGCTCCCTCTGGCCCGCGGCGATCATCAAGGAAACCCGCTCCTCCAACCTCACGCGATCCTTCGCGGCACCGGGATGGGCCGCCTCGATCTCCATGGCCAGCGGCACATCCCCCATGGCCTTCGCCATGTGGATGGCCAGCAACGCGCGGGCGGTTTCGGCGCCGCGCTGCGATGCCTCCAGCGGCAGGTAGGGCGCGGTCCTGTCGCCCTCGCGGTAGCGGGAGAGCGCCTCGAGGACATACCACGCCTCGCCTGGGCGGTCGCCCCAGAGCGCGCCAGGCATGCGGCCCGCATCCACACCCTGGCCGGTGACACGGTCATCGCCGGTCTCGATCACATCGCCCTTGGCGTCGCGGCGCGGCGAGAACTCCGGCCACACCCATTCGCTGCCCGCGCCCAGCACGGCGCCTACGGTCCGGGGTCCGCGCAACTTGACGATGAGCGGATCATCGGCGCTGCCGGGCGCATTCTGCACGAGGCGCGCGACAGCCTCGGTGACAGACTCCACCGTTTTCCGCCGCGCCAGCAGCATGGGATCCGTGGGCAGCTTCGCATCCCACAACCGGAACCAGGCCATGCGGCCATCCTTCGGCAGCAGCGACACGATGGGCGCCGTCTGCCAGCCGCGGGCGGCCAGAACCCAGCAGCGGTCCCAGTGGTAACGGTCGGTCATGAGCCGGCCCAGCAGCTGAGCGGATTCGGGATGCTTCGCGGCCGCGCGGGTCCAGGCATCGAGCGCCGCGGGATCATCGAGCCACGAGGCCCATAGGAGACGGTTTGAATTCGTGTCCAACGGCGTGGGGCCTTCCACGGTGGCGAGCAGTTCCTGGAAGCGCGGTTGGAGGTAGGCGTAAAGCGCCTCGCCTTCATCGCGCCGCACGAGGTCGCGGGCCCAGAGTCGGCCCATGTCCGGATTGCGGAAGACCATATGGTTCTGGGGACCCCAACCCACCCTTTCCGCACCCACGGATTCAGCAAAGGCGACTGACGATCCGGCCTGCCATGGGCCGGGCTGAGTGGCGAGATAGGACTGGCCCAGCGCGAGGCGCACCTGACTCTCGAGCCCGGAGCCGGTGATGAACGCCGACCATTGCTGGAGTGCCGCGTCACCGGACTGGACCTCGCCGAGCACGAAGGCGCGGGCCTGTTCCAGCCATTCCACGCGGGCGTCCTGCTGCAGCACGGAGGCGGCCGTGTCGAGGAATCCGTCACGGCGTGCGTTGTCACGGAGCAGCTGCGGAAACTGGTTCACGAGCAGGGCCAGACGGCATTGCTGATCCGCAGATAGCACACCATCGAGATCGCGGATGTCCTTGCGGGGCGACCCCAGTTGCAGCGCGAGATCGGGATGGCCCTGCTCCATCAGACGGCCGACGGCGCGGGCCTTACGGTACTTCAGATCGTTGCCGGAGGCCGTCTTCGCGAAGGCCCTGAGCGCGGCCTGCTCGATCGCGAACGCCTTGGTGCCATCGCCGGCCTGGCTGTAGAGCCCGCTGCGCCAGCCCGCCACACCTTCATCGGCGGGACGCGGCTTGTTCCAACCCGCGAGATAGTCGGCGGCCTCTGTCACGCGGCCCGCGCGGACCATCATGTCCGCGGCTTCGCGCCAGAGCAGTTCCTCTTCTGGACGCACGGCCACGGCGGCTTTCGCGGCTTCGATGGCGCCGTCCACATCATGCGTGTCGCGTCGAATGTCGCGGACGGCCACGGCCCAGCGCACATCGCGGGGGCTGCGGGCCTGTTGTTTCTCGAAGAAGGCGAGGAGCTGCGGGCTCGTGCCGGCCTTGCGTGTGGCGCGGGCGGCCTCCTGGATCCAGTCGCGGCCCGTACGGCGGTTGAGGGCTTCGATCCAGAGCGGCAGAGCCTTCGCGGACGCGCCTTCAAGATCGGCGGCCCTGGCCAGCTCGTGATAGAGGTCGGGCAGCAGTTCAGGCTTGAGCTTGTCCTTCTGGACCTGGATGAGCGCGGCGGGGTCCCACTGGGCGTTCTCCCGCCAGGAGAGCCGGGCCAGCAGGCGGACGGCGCCGAGGCGATGATCGTCTTCGAGCCCTTCCTCTCCGAGCAGCTGCGTGACGGCGCGACGGGCGCGGGGGAGGTCGGAGGCCCCGAGTGAATCCTGCGTGAGCTGCTCCAGCAGCGCTTCGCGATGCCCTGCCCCGGCCTTCGGGATGGCGACCTCGATGAGCGCGCGGGCCTGCTCGCCCTGGCCCGTGCGGGCGAGGAAGGCGGCGCGGTCCTGGAGCACTCCGAGGCTCCAGGGATAGCGGGCGCTGAGGCGCTGCCATTCCTGCGCCGCGGCGGGCGCCCCCTGGGAGCGTTCGAGGAAGGCCGCGCGCTGGGCCTCGGCCCGCATGCGGGTGGGGCCTTCGGGCAGCGCGGTGATGCGCGGAGCGAGCTGTGTCCATACCGCGTCGGCATCGCCGCGGCGGCCGTTGTCCGCCAGATAGGTGGCGCGCGCCATCTCCTGCTGGATGCGGTCTTCTTCTGTCGGCGCCAGCTGCGCGCGACGCGCTTGAAGCGTGTTCTGCATGTCCACGGCGTCGGCCTTCTTCCAGCGGGCCTGCACCAGGGGCTGGCTCCAGCTCTGCGCCACGTCCAGGAAGCCCGTGGTGGTGGACTTGGCCGCCATCTCGCGAGTCTTCAGCAGCATGAGGTCCCCGATGCGCGCGATGGCGTCGTGCTGACCGGGCCGCGCCTTCGCCATGGCGGCCGCGCGATGCTCGCGGCCCACCGGGTCGTTGGGCTGGTCCATGCCGTCAATCCAGTCGTCCGCATCCCACTCGAGACCCGGCGCGGGCGTCTCGATGGTGGCCATGGGGAAGAAGGCCGCGAGCTCATGCTCGTCCTCTGCCGCGCCGGGTTTGAGATCCTGGATGCGCTGCGCCACGAGCCGGTAGACCTTGTCCCGCGCGATGAGCTGGGCGAGACGGCGCAGGGAGCGCTGGTCCTGCTCGAAGGAGGAGCCGTAGCCGCTCCCGTCCTCGGGCTCCAGCGCGTCAAGGTATTCGCGGATGGCGCCGTTGATGTCCTTCACATTCTCCCGGAGCACGCCGGTCTCGAAGGCGAAGAAGCGCGGGCGGGCCATGAGCCTGCGGCCCTGCTCGACCACGGCCAGCGCCTCCTGGTCGTGGTTGTAGTCCCACAGCAGCGTGGCCAGTTCGGAAACACGCTCGGGGTTGCGGGGCTCGCGCTCCACGAGATGCTGCCAGACCTGGATGGCGGCAGCGGAATGGTCGCGATCCTCTTCCAGTTCGCCCAGCTCCGTCCACAGCGGGTTCGCGTTCTCCAGCGCGGGCGCGGTGCGTTCCACGAGGGCGCGTGCCGCGGAGGCCTGGGAACCGTCCAGGCCGTTCAGGGAGCGGTGCAGCGAGAGCACGCGCTGGGCCAGGTCGCCATCGCCCGGATAGGCCGCGGCCAGGCGGTCAGCGCTTGCCATGGCGCGTTCGAACTGCGACAGCCGGGCCCAACCCTCGAAGAGCAGCTCGTCTTCCACAGGCGTGCGGTCCGCCTTCGTCTCCATGGCCGCGAGCTTGGCCTCCAACGCCCCGTTCTTCATGGCTTGCGCGAAGAAGGCCTCCCGCTGCCCGGCATCCACGAAGAGGATGGCCCAGGCCCGCTGCTGCAGAAGCGCGTCCCCGACCACGACACGGTGCGATGGGTGCCTGGCCTCCTGCGCTTGGGTGGACGCCTTCTGCCAGACGCTGGCGGGCACGAGGCGGCTGGCCTCCGCGAAGACTTTCGGACTGTGTGGGAAACGCTCCAGCGCCTTCAACCGCACCCAATCCGCCCAGGCCACCATGCGCCCCTGCTCGGGGCTGTCCATGAGCACATCGGCGTCCGCCCGCTCGAAGAGCGCCGTGCCGCGGAAGCGCGCCGCTACATCGGCCGCGACCTTGCGGAGGTCCGATTGATGATTCCGCCGGGCATACCAGCGGGCGGCCTTGTCCCAGATGCCCGCGCCCTGGAAGCGTTTGAGGGCGCCATCGAGGCGCGGGCCGAGATCGTCGTCCAGATCCCAGCTTTCGAGACGCGAAGCCAGAGAGAGCCAGAGTGGCTCGTCGTCCGGCAGGCGGTCCAGTTCCGTGAGGACCAGATCCAGCGAAGCGCGGTGCGAAGGGTCGCGGCTGTCGAGGCGGGTGATGGCTTCTTCCAGCAACGCGCCATAGCGGGGGGCGTCAGCGGGACGCGGCACGCGGGACCAGGGGCGCGCGGCATCGGCGTCCATGGCTTCGCCATCGCTCCCTCTTTGATCCAGCGCGGGACGGCTGCCATCCGCCGCGGCATGGGCGAGTCTCGCCTTGAAGAGGCGCGACTCGTCATTCAACGGCAAATCCACCTGGCGCGCGGCCAGGAGCGCGATGCGGCGTCCCTCATCCGCGATGGCGGGCGGGGCGGATTCCAGCTGCGGCAGCATGGCCAGCGCCTGCCGGCCTTCGCCGCGTTCCACGAAGCGGTCCATGATGGCCGCCCGCAGAGCGGGTAATTCCGCGTGCTTCGGCGCGCGCTGGGCCAGGAGGTCCGTGAGGGCGCGGGCGATGGCGAAGGTGCGGTCCGGCAGTGATTCGCTCTCCAGCCGGTCCAGCGCGTCCTTCCAGTTCTGGCCCGTGAGGAAGAAGGAGAGGCCACCGGTCCAGAAGCCCGGCGCGCGATCGGCATTGGCGGCCCAGCGGTAGCTTTCGTCGTTGTAGGTCCCCCAGGGCAGCGGACGCCCGCCCGCGCGGAGGGCGAGGTTGGCGAGGGCGGCGAGATCATCCGCCTGCTCGTCGGCATTGCCCTGCTGCGCGGCGGCCAGCGTGTCGCGGAAAGCTTCGGGGATGGCGTCCACTTCTGCGCGGAGCCGCGCCAGGAGGAGATCGTCCTTGCGGCCCAGATCCTTGCTGTAGCGGCGCTCCACCTGATCGAGGAGGCCCGATGCCGCGTCGCCGCGCTCCTGGCCTTCGAAGCAGGTGGCGAGGCGCACAAGGGCGGCCGCGTCGTAGCGCGATTCCAGCGTCGCGCGCCATTCGGCGGGCAGCGAAGGCGCGCCCTTCTCGATGCGCTTGGCGTAGGCGCGGCGGAAATCGAGGCTCCAAGACTGCTCCACGGCGGCGTCCAGGATGAGGAAGGCGCCGCGGGGATCTTCGTGATCCGCGGCGAGGTCGGAGCGCAGGAGCAGGCGCCGCTCGGGGCTGAGAGCCCGGCTGCCATCGAGCGCCTTGTCCGCCTCCGGGAGCCGTCCCGCCTTTTCAAGCGCGCGAACCCACTCCTCCAGCAGCGCGCCATCCTGCGGGAAGAGCGTGGCGCGCGCCTGCCTCATGACGATGGGATCCGCGACACCGGGATACCGGTCCGCCCAGGCGACGCGCTCATCCGCCAACGCGCGGCGCTCCGGATCGGGCAGGCCCAGCAGCGCCTTCTCCGCGGCCGGGAAGGCCACGGCCATCTCCTGATGGGACGCCGCCCAACGAGCCGCCTCATCCCAGGCCGCGCCGGACTTCTCACCCCCGGCCCATTTCTGGATGGCCTCGAGCGCGCCCTTGCGATCGCCCAGCGCGAGCCGCGCATCCGCCAGCTGCCGCAACGCGCCGCTCTCCTGGCGGCCTTCGAGGGCCTTCACGAGCTCGGCCGTGGGCGTGGGGTAGTGGACCTGATGGCCGTCCACGAGCGCGAAGCGCGTGGCGACGGAGTAGAGCCAGTCGGATTCGGTGAGGTCCTCCCATGGCACGGTGGCCGCCGTGGCCGCGACGATGCCAAGGCAGAGGCAGGGGCCTAGGACGCGCTGTTTCCAGTTCACGGCCGCACCTCCATCGTCGCGCGGGCGAAGCCGCGGTTCTTCGCGGCGTCCACCGCCTCGAACACCACTTCCTGGGGGCCGCTGACCCCTTGGGGAATCCGCACGAGCCCCACAGAGCAGTTCGCGGCCGCGTCCCATCGCAGGGGAATGGGCGGCGCGTCGCCCACGCGGGCGTTGAGCAGGACCACATCCTTATCGGCCTTCGCCGTGATCCGCACGAGCTCGCCCGCACGGGCGGAAGCGGGCACCGAAGGCTGGATCGCGGGCGCCGTGCCATCCAGGACGAAGTGCTTCGTCTCCGAGACGCGGGTTCCGCTGGCGTCCTGGATAAGGATGCGCACGGGATAGCGGCCGTCCTTCAGGTCCTCGGGCACGAGGAAGCGGCCTTCCCAGATGTTGCTCTGGGGACGCCGCACGAGATCCACCTTCAGGCCGAAGGGCAGCAGGGCCGTGGCCGCGACGGTGGCGGCATCGCACTCCACGCGCAGCACCGGATCGCCGGGCTGGATGCGTCGGGGGCGCAGCAACGAGCGCGGCGCGGCCAGGAAGGCCGTGTAGGGGGTGACGAACTTGTAGCGCTTGGAGAGGGCGATGATCTCCTCCACCCATTCGCGGCGCTCACCATCACGCTCGATGCGCGCCAGCAGATCATCCACGCGGGCGCGGGCCCAGCGTCGCGGCAGATCGCGGGCATCCAGCGCCTTCTCGGGCAACACGCCGTCCAGCGCCTGCTTCCCGCCCGGGAAGAGCGAAGAGGTCAGCTCCACATGGACCTTGGGCTGGGGCGCCCCGTAGCGGCCCACCCAGCCGCTCAGGCTGCCAGGGGCCATGGGCTGGATGAGCACGGGATAGATGTCCCGCAGCTTCGGATCCGCGCCGCTCACGGTGAAGGGAACGCCCGCCTGTTGCTTCGATCCGGATGCAGAGGCCACATCCGCCGCCAACAGCCGCTGGAAGAAGAGGTCGCCCTCAATCTCCGTGGCAGTGGGCGAAAGCACCTGGGCCGACGCGGCCCGCAGGGACTCGCCCGCCTCGCCGTTCGTCACCGCCGTGAAGAGAGCCGCGCCGTTCAAGGCCGATTTCAGCATCTTGGAATTCGCGGCGCCCATGCCGCTCGTGAGGAGGAGGATGCGGCCCTTGTCGCCCGCCAGCTTCCGCGCCGCCGCGATGGCGAGAGCCGCATCGGCGCCGGGGCCGAGGGGCCGTTCGCGCAGGGCGCTGAGGGCGGCTTCGATGGTGGCAGGCGATGGCGCCGCCAGCTGCGTGTTCTCCGCAGGCTTGCGATCATAGGGGATCAGCGCGAAGCGGTCGGCGTCCTTCAGCGACCGGAGCACGCGCACGAGATCGCCATAGGCCACTTCCAGCCCGCCCCAACGGTGGCTGAGGGAGGTGTCGAAGAGGATCACGAGGGTCTGCCCGGGTCGCGCGGCGTCCACGGCTTTCGCGGACGTGGATGCTTTCGCATCGCCCGGCGGAAGGGCCTGAAGGAGGAAAAAGCCATCCTTCTCCGGCGGAATGTCCGAAGGCCGCTCCCAGGGCGCCAACGCGAGTCCATCAGGCAACACGCCATCGGGATTGCGGAAGGCCGACAGCTGCAAGGGCGCGCCAGTCTTGGGCTGGATGCGGAGGGCGAGGTCCCGGTCCAGCTTCACATCTGTGCCGCTGAAACTGGCGCCATCTGCATCCGCCGACAGCGGAAGCCCCGCGGCCACCGGTTCGAAGGACCCCTCTTCGATCCGCACATGGATGGTGAGCTTGCGGGCCACGGGCGCTTCGGCGTCTGGCGGCCGCAACACGAGGCGGAACTCGCCAACGCCGCCGATGAAAGGCGTCTCCTGCTGGAACTGCAATTCGAGCCGCTTCGTCGCGTAGGCGGGGACGGGCGACACCGTGACGGAGAAGAGCGCTCCGCCCGATGGCCGGGCGCCGCCTTCATCACCGCCCTGGTCCTCCTCGCCTTGCTGAAGGAGGCCCGGATCGATGCGTCGCTTTGTCAGCTCCTGGTAGATGGCGCGGGCGCGGCGCTTCTCCAGGATCACGCCGGGGATGCGTTGGAGGCCGTCCCAGATGGCAAAATCGCCCACCGACGCCGAGGGCGGTAGCGCGAAGCGGTAGGTGCCCTCCTGCACGCTGCTGGTCCGGTTCTCGAAGATCTGCCGCACATTGACGCGGGCGTAGCCACGGGCGATGCCCACATCGATGTCCATCTCGCGGATGGCCAGCACCTTGTCGTCGGCCCGGCCGGAGCTGGTGGGCACGAGCAGCCCTGCCTGGGCCAGGATCGGTGACGCAAACGCGAAGGGGAGGATCAAGGACCGCAGGGTTCGGCGCATCGTCAATCACCTTCACCGGGAAGAGGGAACGGGATCCGGGCGAGTCCCTCATCGGTGCCGATGAAGACGCCTGCTTTGCCTGGAAGGATGGCGGTGATGTGGGGCGAGGGCAACGGCACTTTCAAGGAGACGAAGCGTTGCCCATCCGCGCTGAGGCGGTAGAGGCCCCGGCCGTCCGTGCCGACGAGCAGCGTCCCGCCGGCTGCCACCAGACAGCCTTCGCTGACCTTGAGACCCTCCGTCTCCACGAAGGGCTCGAAGTTGCCGATAGCCCCGTGGTCCGCGGGGGGCGTTTCACGCTTCGCGATGCCGCCGCCGTAAGTGCCGATGTAGAGCGCACCGTTGTGGAAGACCAGCGCGTTCACCCACGGGTTGGGCAGCTTGCCATCCCCGCTCACCACCCGCCACGCCACCCGCGAACCACGGATGGCGCCCAGCCCCGTGGGCGTGCCCACGAAGAGGAGGCCGTCTTCGTCCTGCGCCAGCGTCAGGGCCTGGTTGCCCGGAAGGCCGTGGAAAGCAGAGAGGAAGCGCGCGTCCGGCAGCGCCACGCCCTGCCCATAGCCCACGGCCACGCCGCCCGGCGTCGCTGCTAACGAGAAGGCTGCGCCCGCGTTGTCGCCGGATACCAGCATCAACCGTTGCCCTTCGAAGCGCGCCGCGCCCCGCAGACTCGCGACATAGAGGCTGCCTCCCTCCGGCAGCAGGGCGTTGACACCCCAAGCGGCCGGTCCCGGAATCGCGCGCCAGTTCCAACCCGGCGTGGCGGGATCGCCCACCACGAGGCCGCGGTCGAAAAGACCCACCACGAGCTTGGATTCCAGCATCGCCAGCGCGCCCACATGGCTCGACCCGGGTGGCAGAGAGGCGGGCCGCGGCCGGGCCAATTCCCACTGCCCACCGGCGCGGCGGTAGAGGCCGGCATCCGTGTCCACGAAGAGCACGCCGGAAGCCGCCATCACGCGCTTGGGCTTGGAAGGCAGGAAGGATTCCGTGGCGTGGCCGGAAGCATCGAAGGCGGTGAAGCGGTCGCCGCCCACAGCGTAGAGCTGTCCATCCATGACCGTGGCGGATTCCACATCACCGCCGCCTGCCTCGGGAAGGAGCGCGCCGTTCATGGGTCCGCGCGCCAGCCCCAGCGGCGTGATGACGCAGAGGTCGCCGCCTTCCACACCCACCCACTGGACCCAGGGATCGGGGCTGGACAGCGGACTCACGACGGAACCCTCGATGCGCCGCAACCCCGTCTCACCCCCCGCGAAAATGAGGCCTGAAGGTCCCAATGCGATGGATTGCACCGGCGCAGTATCGAGGCGTTCAATCTTGTTCGCGCCCCAGGCGGCCTTGAAAAGGCCCTCGCTGGCGCCGATGAGCAGCTCGCCGCCGGGCGTCTCCAGGAGCGCGCGCGCATGGAGGGGCCCGAAGCCACTGCGCAGTTCCTCCCAATGCCCGCCCCGGCGCAGGAAAAGTCCTCCCGCAGCCGGGCCCGCCACCGGCTCGCCGCGCCAGAGCGCGAGCGCCGCGATCCGCAGTGTAGGCAGGCTCGCGGAGGCGTCGCCCCGCTCATCCAACAGGCCAAACCCGCCCGCAGTGAGGAGCGAATCCGGCGTCAAGGCCGCGGCCACTACTTCGCCGCCGCCCCAGCGATCCACCTTCAGCGCAGGGTCGGCGATGGGCAGGAAGCTCAGGGCCGCTGTGCGCTTCACTGGCGTCGCGAGCGCCAAGCGCACATCGTGCCGGAGTTTGAGGGCGAGGCCCGCGCCAGCGAGGACGAGAACCGCTCCGGCCGCCGTGAAAATCGCGGCTCGCCGCTTCAAGGGCAAAGGCATGCTGTGACCGATCCGGAACGCGTCTGGGAGGTGGGGACTGAACCGGAAATATACCGGCAAGCGACCGTCTCCGTAAACGCATGACCGTTCAGCAGCTCCTGTATCCGGGACCCGCTCTCCGTTCGCGCCCAGACCCACAAACCGGTGTCCCTCCGCCTGGAGCCGCGGGACGCCCTCAAAGAGCCTTCACTTGCCGACTTCGTAGGTGCCCATCATGCCCATATCTTCGTGCTCGAGGTTATGGCAGTGGTACATGTAGACGCCGGACTGCTTGTCGAAATGGAGTAGCAGACGCACGGTCTCACGGGGGGCGATGTTGACGGTGTCCTTCCAGCCTTGGTCGTTGGGCGGCAGGGGCCCGGTGCTCCGGTCGAGGACGCGGAACTGGATGCCATGGACATGGAATGGGTGCGCCACATCCGCGGCGTGATTGGTGACCGCCCAAATCTCCCAAGCGCCGGACTTCACACGTTCATCAATGCGATGCCTGTCGAAGCGCTTGCCGTTGATGGTGCCATCGGATCCTCTCTCCAGATCGAAGCGGCGCGTGAGTTCCGCCCGGCTCTCGTCAGGACCGGGAAGGAGCGCGAGTCCGGTGGGCACTGGGGATGAAGCCTTGGGAGCGCCCACGCGAAACTCCATCAGGACGAAGTGGGAGCCGTTCGGGAGCGAGAAATCATCCGCTTCCACATGCGCGGGGAAGGCCCGGCTCACCAGATACAGCGATCGGCTGGGATCCCTGCTGAAATCGACGACGATCTCGGAACGGCCTCCAGCAGGCACCAGCACCTGGTCCACCGTGGCGGGAGCCGGGAGCAGCCCTCCATCTGTCGCGATCAGCTGGAAGCTGCGGCCATCGCTCAAGGCGAACAGATAGGCCCGGGCATTGGAGGCATTCACGAGCCGGAGCCGCACCCGCGTGGCGGCCACATCCGCATGGGGCGCGAGGACACCGTTTACCAGCAGATGGTCCCCGAGCACACCCTCTTCATCCTCCTTGCTGGTGCGGAAGGCGAAGGTCCGATCGGCTTTGAACCGCCGGTCCTGCACGATGAGCGGCAGGTCGTCCACGCCGTAGGCATGGGGCAGGTTCAATGCTCCGTCCGCAGGGTCATCCAACAGCAGCAGACCCGCGAGACCCCAGTAAACCTGTCGGCCGGTGTCCAAGTGAGGGTGGGGGTGATACCAGAGCGTCGCGGCGGACTGATCCGGCGTGAAGACCGAGGTGCCCGCGCTGGCGCCGGGAGGAACGGCAGTGCAGCATCCGCTGGGCGCCGTGTCAGCGGTGGCGGATGCCACGAGGCCATGCAGGTGGAGGGAAGTGGCGTTGGCGATCGTGGGCGCATCAGCCTCCTGCATCAGATGGCCATTCATCATCATCGGCGCCGGAAGCGGCCCGTCCACCGGGAGCTCGTTATGGACCGTGATGCTCGTGGGCCGGCCGCGGGTGAGACGGATCGTGGGTCCGAGATAGCACATGCCGTTGTAGCCGTAGGTAGGCGTGGCGCGGTTCGCAAAGAACCATGTCCGGCCTGCCCTCGCCGTGAGCTCGTAGTGATCGACGCCACCGGCGGTGGAGGAAGGCCCGAGGACTGGCGGGATGGGCAATGCGTGGAAAAAGGGGGAGGCGGTGGGCCCTTCGGCCCCCATAAGCGAGGCCGCGGCGCTCAGCGCCGCGGCCAGGAACATCCGGAATGATTTCATTCCTGCGTCAGTTGCTGCCGGTCACGCTGGGCTGACCGTTCTCAATATGTCCAACCAAGCGGCGCAGGAAAAGGCTGTCGTCGCTGGCCGTGGCGGACAGGTCGTACCAGCCTTGACCGTAAGCCACAGGGTGCCAGGTGTCGGTGACGGCGCGGCCCGCGGGAACCTTGTAGACCCAGGGACCGTCCGTGCGGTAAGCGTTGGCCTTCACCGTGAAGGTCACGGTTGACCCGGTCGTATTGGTCATGGTCAGCGTGAGCGCGCCTGCGGCGTCATCGATGCTGGAGCTGACCTCGATCCCGCTGGAAGCGGTGTTCAGGTTCCCGGCGAACTGGCGGCGGAAGCCGTTGGGCCCGTAGCAGGTGAGGTCGTACTTGCCGCCGCCGTAAAGCTTGGCGTGGAAGTAATCCGAAAGGTTCGCGCCGGGCTCCAGATCGTACTGCCAGGGACCGTCCGTGCGGAATTGATTGGGGTAGATGGCGTAGTGGACAGGCGCGGCGCCGGTGTTGGCCATGTCCACCCAGAAAGTGCCTGCCCAGTCTGTATGCGAATTGGCATTGGGCTGGTAGGGGAGCGCGCGGGCGGGCCGGTTGCCCGGTTCCTGCGCGGGCAGGGCCTGCTGGCTGGGCGGGTAGACGGTGGTTCCGCTGCCGCAGCTGATGGCGGCCGGGGCAGTGGGCAGCGCGGGAGCGCTGTAGTCGGGGTGGGCGAAGTCAAAGGCCGAAGTCAGGTCGCCGCAGACGCTGCGGCGCCAGGCGCTGATGTTGGGTTCCTGCACGCCCGTCCAGGTTTCCAGGAAGCGGATGATGGAGGTGTGGTCGAAGACCTGGGAATCGGCATACCCTCCGCGGGTCCAGGGCGAGACGATGATCATGGGCACGCGGACGCCGAGCCCGATGGGGAGCAGGTCCACGTACTCGTCCAGGGTGCCCTGGGGCGCCACGGGCGGCTGCACATGGTCGAAGAACCCGTCGTTCTCATCGTAAGTCAGGAGAAAGACCGTGGAATCGGCCACAGCGGGA
>Ga0210400_10002267_pt1 | contig 18084 bp, 13 predicted proteins | sample IncBWH26MmetaG_FD_155456 | JGI IMG/M metagenome (GOLD analysis project Ga0210400, IMG submission 155456) | Forest soil microbial communities from Barre Woods Harvard Forest LTER site, Petersham, Massachusetts, United States - Inc-BW-H-26-M | ecosystem: Environmental > Terrestrial > Soil >...
CTGAAAATTGCGGGAGCGCTTGATCTTCTTCTGCAGCAGCAGCACGCCGTAGAGCAGCGCCTCGGCGGTCGGGGGGCAGCCCGGAACGTAGATGTCGACCGGCACGATCCGGTCGCAGCCACGCACCACCGAATAGGAATAATGATAGTAGCCACCGCCGTTCGCGCAGGATCCCATCGAGATGACCCAGCGCGGCTCGGCCATCTGGTCGTAGACCTTGCGCAGGGCCGGCGCCATCTTGTTGCACAGCGTGCCGGCGACGATCATCACATCCGATTGGCGCGGACTCGGCCGGAACACCACGCCGAAACGGTCGAGGTCGTAGCGGCTGGCGCCGGTATGCATCATCTCGACGGCGCAGCAGGCCAGCCCGAAGGTCATCGGCCACAAGGAGCCGCTGCGCGCCCAATTCACCAACGAGTCGACGCTCGACACGATGAAGCCGCGTTCCTGGATCTCCTCGGTCGCGGCGCGCAGCAGCAGATCCTGCTCGGGACCCGGTGGAACGACCCGATTGGGCGTGTCGATCACTCCCATTCGAGGGCCCCTTTCATCCATTCGTAGATGAAGCCGACCGTCAGCACGCCGAGAAACACGATCATCGACCAGAAGCCGAACACCCCGATATCCCCAAGCGAGACGGCCCACGGGAACAGAAAGGCGACCTCCAGATCGAAGATGATGAACAGGATGGCGACCAGGTAGTAGCGCACATCGAAGCGGACCCGCGCATCCTCGAACGGGTCGAAACCGCATTCGTAGGGCGACAGCTTCTCTGAATTGGGCTGCTGGCGCGCGAGCACGAACGAGGCGGCAACCATCGCCACCGCGATCGCGCCGGCTATCGCGAGAAACACCAGGATCGGGAAATACTCGCTGAGCAGGCTTTCCATCCGTCGCGCCCGATTATCGCCTGACCGCTCGATGCTCTGTAGCGTGATCTTCGTAACTAACGCCCGCGATCGCGAGAAACACCAGGATCGGGAAATACTCGCTGAGCAGGCTTTCCATCCGTCGCGCCCGATTATCGCCTGACCGCTCGATGCTCTGTAGCGTGATCTTCGTAACTAACGCCCGCGATCTCCTCACGAACTCCTTGAACGTCAAGGCTTTCCCACGGTGATCGATGGCGGGAGCGACGGGGCTCGAACCCGCGACCTCCGGCGTGACAGGCCGGCGCTCTAACCAACTGAGCTACGCCCCCGCGACGCGCGATCGCGGCGACACCTCCTAGCTAGGCGCTCGGGGGGTGTCAAGCAACTCCCGGATCAGGTAGTGGGTCAGTCTGACCCACGACCGCGGTTGCACTCCCAAAAATCGGCAATGCGCTGGCCGCCCTGATGTTCCGCAGGCATCGAGGCTCCGTTCAACGACGACATGAGCCGATGACGCGTACTTGCGCGCGCCGGTTGTCGGTTTCCGGATTGTTGCTGAGGGCTGTCGAAATTTACGCCAGCGCGAGCGACGCGAGGGGCTGGTGGGCGATGAGGGATTCGAACCCCCGACCCCCTCGGTGTAAACGAGATGCTCTGCCAGCTGAGCTAATCGCCCGGAGCCGCCACTCGGGCCCCCGTTATACCGGGTTTTCCCGCGACGAGGCGGCGGGTGAGCATCGGGCCGCGCGAGCGCGGCCCGTCCGCTCTAGTTGAGTTCGTCGCGCAGCCGCTTTCCGGGCTTGAACTTGGCCTGCTTCGACGCAGCGATCTTGATCTTCTCGCCGGTGCGGGGATTGCGGCCCTCGGAAGCGGCGCGGCGGGCAACCGAGAAGGTGCCAAACCCGACGAGACGGACCTCGGTGCCCCCCTTCAACGCACTGGTGATCGATTCGAACACCGCCTCGACCGCCTTGTTGGCAGAGGATTTCGACAGGTCGGCCTTACCGGCAACGGCATCGACGAGCTCGTTTCTATTCACGTGTTGCCCCCTAAGCGAGATGCAGGATGGTTGCAGGACGATTTTGCGCCGCGGAGTTTAGAGCGCCCCCCCGAAAGGGTCAACGCTGCGCACCAGCCAAAATCTAGCTTTTTTCAATTGTTACCGGCCGTTGGTGCGTGCCGACGTTAACCTTTCAGGCGGACGGTCTCGCCCCTGCAATGCACATCAATGCGTTAGCAGTCCTGAACGCTCTTCGCCCTTCGCGGGAATGACGGGTGCGGGATCCGCTTCTTCTTCCCACTCGATCGGGGTCAAGGGGCCAACCAAGGCATGGCTGAGCAACTCGTCCACCGTGCGCACCGGTATGATCTTGAGCCCGCGCTTGACGTTATCCGGGATCTCCGCGAGATCCTTCTCGTTCTCGGCCGGGATCAGCACCGTTTTCAAACCGCCGCGCAACGCCGCCAGCAGCTTTTCCTTGAGCCCGCCGATCGGCAATACGCGGCCGCGCAGCGTGATCTCGCCAGTCATCGCAATGTCCCGCTTGACCGCGATCCCGGTCAGCACCGACACGATCGAGGTCACCATGCCGACGCCGGCCGACGGCCCGTCCTTCGGGGTGGCCCCCTCCGGCACGTGGACATGGATGTCCTTCTTCTCGAACACCCGCGGGTTGATGCCGAAGGCGTGACTGCGCGCCTTGACGTAGCTCTCGGCCGCCTGCACCGACTCCTTCATCACGTCGCCGAGCTTGCCGGTGGCGGTGACCCGCCCCTTGCCGGGCAATGTGACCGCCTCGACGGTGAGCAATTCGCCGCCCACCTCCGTCCAGGCGAGGCCGGTGGTGATACCGACCATGTCCTCGGTTTCGGCCTCGCCGAAACGGAACCGCCGGACCCCGGCGTATTTGTCGAGATTGCGGCGGGTGACGCTGACCCGCTGGCTCTTCTTCATCAGAATGTCTTTGATCGCCTTGCGCGTCAGATTGGCGATCTCGCGCTCGAGGTTGCGAACCCCAGCCTCGCGCGTGTAGTAGCGGATCACATCGCGCAGTGCATCGTCGCTGATGCTCCATTCCGCCTTTTTCAGGCCGTGCGCCTTGATCTGCTTTGGGATCAGGTGGCGCTTGGCGATCTCGACCTTCTCGTCCTCGGTATAGCCGGGGAGGCGGATGATCTCCATGCGGTCCATCAGCGGCTGCGGCATGCGCAGCGTGTTGGCCGTGGTGACGAACAGCACGTCGGACAAGTCGTAATCGACCTCGAGGTAATGGTCGTTGAAGGTCGAGTTCTGCTCGGGATCGAGCACTTCGAGCAGCGCCGAGGACGGATCTCCGCGCCAATCGGCGCCAAGCTTGTCCACCTCGTCGAGCAGGAAGAGCGGGTTCGAGGACTTCGCCTTTTTCATGCCCTGCAGGATCTTGCCGGGCATCGAGCCGATATAGGTGCGGCGGTGGCCGCGGATTTCCGCCTCGTCGCGCACTCCGCCCAACGACATGCGGACGAAGTTGCGGCCGGTGGCGCGCGCCACCGATTTGCCGAGCGAGGTCTTGCCGACGCCGGGCGGGCCGACCAGACACAGGATCGGGCCCTTCATCTTCCGGATGCGCTGCTGGACGGCGAGGTATTCGAGGATGCGTTCCTTGACCTTCTCCAGCCCGAAATGGTCGGCGTTCAGGACGCGCTCGGCGCCCTGGATGTCGCGCTTGACCTTGGTCCGCTTGTGCCAGGGCAGCGACAGCATCCAGTCGAGATAATTGCGGACCACCGTCGCTTCGGCCGACATCGGGCTCATGCTGCGCAGCTTTTTCAGCTCGGCAATCGCCTTGTCGTGGGCCTCTTTGGTGAATTTGGTCTTGTTGATCTTGTCCTCGAGCTCGGCCATCTCGTCGCGGCCGTCCTCGCCCTCGCCGAGCTCCTTCTGGATCGCCTTGAGCTGCTCGTTGAGGTAGTACTCGCGCTGCGTCTTCTCCATCTGGCGCTTGACGCGATTGCGGATCCGCTTCTCGACCTGGAGGACGCCGATTTCGCCCTCCATGTAGCCGAACACTTTTTCCAGCCGCTCCGAGACCACCTCGGTCTCGAGCAGCTCCTGCTTTTCGGCGATCTTCAAGCTGAGATGCGAGGCGACCGTGTCGGCCAGCTTGCCGGGGTCGTCGATCTGGTTGATCGAGACCAGCACCTCGGGCGGGATCTTCTTGTTGAGCTTGATGTACTGCTCGAACTGCGCGACGACGGTGCGAGCCAGCGCCTCGATTTCCTGATGCGCGCCCGGCTTCTCGCCGACCACCTCGGCATTGGCCTGGAAGAACGACTCGTTATCCGCGAAACGCACGATGCGCGCCCGCTGGCCGCCTTCGACGAGCACCTTGACCGTGCCGTCCGGCAGCTTCAACAGCTGCAGGACCGTGCCGATCGTGCCGACGGTATAGATATCGGAAGTCGAGGGATCGTCCTGCGAGGCGTTCTTCTGCGTCACGAGGAGGATCTGTTTGTCGTCCTTCATCACGTCTTCGAGGGCCCGCACGGACTTTTCGCGGCCGACAAACAGCGGCACGATCATGTGCGGGAACACCACGATGTCGCGGAGTGGCAGGACGGGGTAGAGCGCGGCGCGCGCGGTTTCGAACATATGCCCTCTTTTGCCAGTGGCCGTCGGTCCATCCTGCTGGCGGATGGCCGATACGACAAGCTGTGTTTAGGTTGGCGTCCTGCGCCCAACCGTCAAGCTGCCGCAACCAGATGCCGCAGCCCCGGGGCGCCCGCCCCGGCCGTCAGGCGCCAGTGCCGACGTCGCCTCGGCGATCGGAATAGATGTGGAGCGGTTTTGCCCTCCCTTCCACGACTTCCCGATTGATGACGATTTCGCTGACCCCGGCGAGGCTCGGCAGCTCGAACATCGAATCGAGGAGGATCCCCTCCATGATCGAGCGCAGCCCGCGCGCCCCGGTCTTGCGGGCGATCGCCTTCTGGGCAATGCCGCGCATCGCCTCCTCGGTCAGCTCGAGGCGGACATCCTCCATCTCGAACAGGCGCTGATACTGTTTGACCAGCGCGTTCTTCGGCTTGGTCAGGATGTCGACCAGCGCATCCTCGTCGAGGTCGTCGAGGGTGGCGACAACCGGCAAGCGGCCGACGAACTCGGGGATCAGGCCGAATTTGAGCAAATCCTCCGGCTCCAGATCCTTGAGGATCTCGCCGGTCTTGCGCTCATCCGGGCCGCGCACCTCGGCGCCGAAGCCGATCGAGGTGCCCTGCCGACGCTGGGCGATGATCTTTTCGAGCCCGGAAAACGCACCGCCGCAGACAAACAGGATGTTGGTGGTATCGACCTGCAGGAATTCCTGCTGCGGATGCTTGCGCCCGCCCTGCGGCGGCACCGAGGCGATGGTGCCCTCCATGATCTTCAGGAGTGCCTGCTGCACGCCCTCGCCCGACACGTCGCGGGTGATCGACGGGTTGTCCGATTTGCGCGAGATCTTGTCGACCTCGTCGATGTAGACGATGCCGCGCTGGGCCCGCTCGACATTGTAATCGGCGGCCTGCAGCAGTTTCAGGATGATGTTCTCGACATCCTCGCCGACATAGCCCGCCTCGGTCAGGGTCGTGGCGTCGGCCATCGTGAACGGGACATCGATGATCCGTGCCAGCGTCTGCGCCAGGAGCGTCTTGCCCGATCCGGTCGGCCCGACCAGCAGGATGTTCGACTTGGCCAGTTCGACGTCGTTGTTCTTCGAGCCGTGCGCCAGCCGCTTGTAATGGTTGTGGACGGCGACCGACAGCACGCGCTTGGCGTGGTCCTGACCGATCACGTAATCGTCGAGCACTCGGCAGATGTCGCGCGGACCCGGCACCCCGTCGCGCGATTTGACCAGCGTCGTCTTGTGCTCTTCACGGATGATATCCATGCAGAGCTCGACGCATTCGTCGCAGATGAACACGGTGGGACCCGCGATCAGCTTCCTGACCTCATGCTGGCTCTTGCCGCAAAAGGAGCAGTACAGCGTATTTTTCGAGTCGCTACCGCTGGACTTTGTCATTGCCACTCCATCACCGGGTCCCGCGGACCCGTCCGAGGACGGGCTGGCCTTGCGGGTTCCGTGCCGGCGGCGGAACCCAGCAAGGGCGGGCCGGGCGCGGCGCTCAAGCAGAACGTCTCAACCCGGGCCATGAAATTATATGTGCTCCATTTGGATCAACAACTAGTTAAATCGGCTGCTCCCCACGCGACTGACCTTAACCATGCTCACGCGCGGAAACCCCGCTCCTCCTCGCGGCTCGGCCGGGACTCGACGACCTCGTCGACCAGCCCGAACTCCTTGGCCTCGAGCGGCGAGAGGAATTTGTCGCGCTCGACCGCGTTGGAGATCACTTCGAGGGGCTGCCCGGTGTGCCGGACATAGATCTCGTTGAGGCGGGCCCGCAGGGCGAGGATTTCCCGCGCCTGGATCTCGATGTCGGTGGCCTGGCCCTGGGCGCCGCCCGAGGGCTGGTGGATCATGATTCGGGCGTTAGGCAGCGAGAAGCGCTTGCCATGGGCGCCGGCGGCCAGCAGCAGCGACCCCATCGAGGCGGCCTGGCCGATGCATACCGTCGACACGGGCGAGCGGATGTACTGCATCGTGTCGTAGATCGCGAGCCCGGAGGTCACGACCCCGCCCGGCGAGTTGATGTAGAAGGCGATGTCCTTGGTCGGGTTCTCCGATTCGAGGAACAGCAGCTGGGCGCAAATCAGGCTCGCCACGGCGTCGTGCACCGGCCCGACGAGAAAAATGATCCGCTCCTTCAGCAGGCGCGAATAGATGTCATAGGCACGCTCGCCGCGATTGGTCTGCTCGACCACCATCGGCACCAAGTTGTTCATGTACTGTTCGAAATACTCGGACATCCCATTCTCCCTCGAACCGCGCCCGAACCCGGCGCACGGTTTGCCGTAGTCTATCACACTGTCGCTTCGGACGGGCCGCCGTTCTCTTCGGCCTCGCCAGTCATCAATTCCTGAGGCGTCACCTTGCGCTCCGCCGGTTTTGCCAGCTCCAGAATGAAATCGACGACCTTTTCCTCAAAAATCGGGGCGCGCAGATTGTTAATCGCCTCCGGGCTCTTGCGGTAGAAATCGATCACCTGGCGCTCGTAGCCGGGGTGGCGGCGCGCTTCCTGGGCCAACGCCTGGTTCAGCTCCTCCTGCGTCACGGTAATGTTGTTGCTGCGCCCGGCCTCGGCCAGCAACAGCCCGAGACGGACCCGCCGCTCGGCGAGCCGGCGGTACTCCTCCTTGAGCTTTTCCTCTTCCTCGGCGGCGGCCGGTTCGCTGTCGGAGGCGCCTTCGAGCGCGGTTTCCTCCGGCGCGACGATCGCGGCCGCGTCGATTGGCTCATCCGCCGACCCGCGGCGAGACGTCGCGTGGTGCGTCGCCGGCTCGGGTTCGTGCTCTTGCGGCGGCTTCTCCGCCTCGGGGCTCACAGGCGATCTCTCCGAAACGCCCTCAAGGGCGGTCTCTTCGGGTGCGATCAGCGCGGCCGCGTCGATCGGCCCCTCGGATGCCGTCGCGCTGCGGTCCGCAGCTGCGTTATCGGCAGCCTGTTTGCCGGCCTCCTTCTCGCCCTCGTACTGCGCCCATATCGTGTTGAATTCCATCTCGACCATCCCCGGGGGCACCGGGAAATCGTAACGCTCGGCGAGTTTGTCAAGGAGCGCCCGCTTTATCCGCTGGCGGGCGACCGAATCATAATCCCGCTGCATCCGCTGACGGATCTCCTGACGCAGCTCGGCCAGGTTTTCCAGCCCTACTGCCTCGGCGAGCGAGTCGTCGATTGCCGCGGGCAACCGCTGGCGCACTTCCTTGACCTTGACCTCGAACACCGCATCCTTGCCCGCCAGATCGGGCGCACCGTAATCGGCCGGGAACGTCACCTTGAGGGTACGGTCCTCGCCCGCCTTTGCGCCCGTGAGCTGGTCCTCGAAGCCGGGGATGAACCGTCCCGCACCGAGCTCGATCGAAACGTTTTCGCCCTTGCCGCCGGGAAACTCGACATCGCCGATTTTGCCGACGAAATCGACGACGACGATGTCGTCCTTCTCCGCCGGCCGCTCGACCGGCTCCGTTTTGCGCTGCGATTCGGCGACCCGCTCGAGTGCGCGGTCGACATCCTCGTCGGGCACCTCGGCGACCAGCCGCTCGATCCCGAGACCGCCGAAATCCGGCTCGGGCATGTCGGGCAGCACCTCGACGGACATCTTGTATTCGAGGTCGGCGCCTTCCGCCGCCGACACGATCTCGACCCGCGGCGGCAAGGCCGGGCGCAGATTCTGCTCGCGCATCGCCTCGGCGGAGCTGCCCTGGACCGTGCTCTCCAGCACTTCGTGGCGCACCGCCGGGCCATAACGCTTGCGCAGCAATGGCAGCGGCACCTTGCCCGGCCGGAAGCCGGGGATGCGGACCGACTGCCCGATCTCACCGAGCCGGCGGCTCACCTGATCCTCGACCTCGGTGGCGGGGACGGTGATCTTGAACTCGCGCTTCAGACCCTCGGCGCTGGTCTCGGTTACTTGCATCGCAGATCGCTCACCCTCTCAATTCGTCCCGCATCGGCGCGGCGATCCCCGGCTGAATCCCTGGGGGCCGCTGGTGCGGGCGGGGGGATTCGAACCCCCACGATTTTCATCGCTGGATCCTAAGTCCAGTGCGTCTGCCAGTTCCGCCACGCCCGCGCTGACCGGCCGGGCGGCGCCTGCGCGCCGGCGGCGGGTTCTAACATACTCGTTCTGCCGAACATAGCCGGGCCGCCTGGCGAATCCGGCATGCCATTTTCAGGCGGCGCGACCCAGGCCGCGCACCGCCGAGGATGCGGCGACCCGCCCTTCGTCGCGATAGGCCTCGTGATTGGCCTCGATGTCGCCGAGCCGGTACAGGTAATTGACCATGATCCCGGCCGATTGCTGCAGCCCCTTCCGCGACCGGTCGCCGAGCCAGTCGAGCTGCTCGACGCGGGCGCCGTTGCTGAGGTGGAAATGCGCCACGGGATCGAGCGCGCGTCCCGATGGTGTGCGCGCGTGCAATAGATAACGTGCCGAGAGCCGCAGCAGCGGCTCCCGCAGGGCCGCGGCGGTCTTCAGGTCGTCGGCCCAATCCGGCCGGTCGAGCAGCCGAAGCAGGGCTTCGTCGGCGTCTTCCGCGCCGATGCCGGCGCCCAGCGCCTCGAGCGCCTTCGTCTCGCCCGGCAACAGCGGCCCGCCGCGCTCCGCTTCGGCCGCGAGCCAGGCGCGGAACCCAGGCAGTGGCGACAGGGTCGCGAAAGTCTTCAGCCGCGGCAATTCGCTCGCCAGCGCATCGACCACCCGCTTGATCAGAAAATCGCCGAAGCTGATCCCGGCGAGGCCGCGCTGGCAGTTCGAGATCGAGTAGAAGATCGCGGTGTCGGCGGCTTGCGGATTGCCGATCGGCGCCGCCTCGTCGAGCAGGGCGTCGATGTTGCCGGCGATCCCGGATACCAGCGCCACCTCGACGAAGATCAACGGCTCGTCCGGCATGCGCGGATGGAAGAACGCGAAGCAGCGGCGGTCCGCCTCGAGCCGGTTCTTCAAATCGGTCCAGCCGCGGATCTCGTGCACCGCCTCGTAGGCCATCAGCTTTTCCAACAGCGAGGCCGGCGCGTCCCAGGTGATCCGCCGCAATTCGAGAAAGCCGATGTCGAACCAGTTGGCGAGCAGCTCGCGCAGATCGTCGGCCAGCCCGCGCAACACCGGGTCGCCATTGGCGATCGCGATCAGCTCGGCACGGCGGTCGACGAGGAATTTCACCCCTTCCGGCAGCGCGTTGAACTGGCGCAGCAACGTGACCCGCGGCGGCAGCAGCGCGGTCCGCAAAGCCCGCTCGGCGGCGATCCGCTCGGCCGGCTCGGCCGCCGCGGCGAGGGCCGCGCAGCAGCGGTTGACCGCCTCGTGGTCGGTATCGAATTCGCTGGCCAGCAGCCGCAGGAAACGCCCCCGCCCGGCCTCGTTCAGCGCCAAGTAGGTGCGGCCGAGCTCGGCCGCACGCGCGCGGGCGGTGACCTCGCCGCCGCGGCCGTCGAGGCAGCTCAGCATCTGCTGCCGCAACCGCGCGACATCGTCCTCGGGCAGATCCGGGCGCGGCGCGCCCGACAAGACACCGCGCGCCGACAGCGCAATCTCGCGCCACGCGCCGCGCAGATTGGCCAGCGTGCGGTCGAAGACGCCATCGAGGAAGCCGCCAGGGGCGCGATCGCTCATCGGTAATCCACGGTTGGCGGTACGCAGGATGATCATATCGCGTCCATCGGGGATATGCCGCCTTTCAGCGCAGCCAGCGCCGCCGGCAACGCTTCGACCAGATCCTCGGAGATCAGGCCCGGCCCGAACCGGCGGGCCGCCTCGGCATGCAGCCAAACCGCTGCCGCCGCCGCCTCGAAAGCCGGCATGCCCTGGGCCAGGAGGCCGAGCACAATGCCGGCGAGCACGTCGCCGGAGCCGGCCGTCGCCAGCTCGGGCGGCGCACCGGGATTGATTGCGGCCCGGCCATCAGGGGCGGCGATCACGGTATCGTTGCCTTTCAGCAGCATCACCGCGCCGCTCGCCTTCGCGGCCCGGCAGGCGCGGTCCAGCTTGCTGCCGGAGCCATCAGGTAATTTGGCGAACAGCCTAGCGAACTCCCCTTCATGCGGGGTTAACACACAAGGCGAGCGAATCGCGCCAAACAGAACCTCCGCGTTATTCGCAAAGCTGGTCAGCGCATCGGCATCGAGCACCGTCCGCTTTGCCACCGCGAGGATCGCCAGCACCTTGTCGCGGGTCTCGTCCCCGACCCCCGCCCCCGGTCCAATCAACGCCGCGTTGCGCCGGGGATCGGCAAGCAGGGTGCGGAAGGCGTCGAGCCCGGCCGCCGGCTGCACGATGATGCCGGTCAAGGCGGCGGCGTAGATCGAAAATGCCGCCTCCGGCGCCGCCACGGTCACCAGGCCGGCGCCGAGCCGAGCCGCGGCGCGGGCGGCGAGCCGCGCCGCCCCGGTCATCACCGCGCCGCCGGCGACCAGCGCATGACCGCGCGTGTATTTGTGGCTCTCCGCAGAAGGCCACGGGAACGCACCGCGCCACCAATCCGGATGGTTGGCCGCCGTCGAGGGGGCGACGTCGTCGAGCACCGCGTCGGCAATGCCGATCGGGGCAACCAGTGTTTCGCCGCAAAGGCTTCGCCCCGGCAACAGCAGATGGCCGGGCTTGCGGCGGAAGAAAGTGACCGTCAGCGCGGCCTTCGGTGCGATCCCCAGCACCGCGCCGCTGGCGCCGTCGACGCCGCTCGGGACATCGACGGCGACGACCGGAACCTGGGATGCATCGAGCCCGGCGATGACCTCGGCCGCCACGCCCTCGATCGGGCGCGCCAGCCCGGCACCGAACAGCGCGTCGATGACGAGGCCGGCGCTTTCGATCGCCGCCGGCGCCAATGCCTCGACCGGGCCGGTCCAGCGCGTGGCCGCGGCGGCGGCATCGCCCTTCAGCGCCTCGCATTTCCCAAGCAGCGCGACCCGCACCGGCCAGCCGCGCTCGGCCAGCAGCCGCGCCGCGACAAACCCGTCCCCGCCATTGTTGCCGGGCCCGCACAGCACTAGCAGGGAGCGCTTTGGCCAGCGCCGCGCGATCGCATCGGCCACCGCTCGTCCGGCATTCTCCATCAGCGCGCTGCCCGGGACCCCGCCGGCGATCGTCAGCCGATCGGCCTCACCCATCTGCTGCGGCGTCAGCAGGGCATGTCGCTTCCAGGCCAGGGTCAATCCGCTCATTCCGGGCAAAAGTGGGGAGGGCCGCCCGGCGCGCAAAGGCCGGACCAGCTTCTATGACATGGCCCCTGCGACATGGCCCCTGCCCGCTTGGATCAGTCGCGGCGCCTGATTATTCCATCAGCTCGGCACGAGGCCGCCATCGACGTTGTGGGATTGGCCGGTGACGTTGCGGCTGCCTGGGGAGGCGAGGAACACCGCCATCGCGGCGATATCGTCAGGGGTGTTGGCGCGGCGGATCGGGATGCCGGCCTCCTGCTCGGCCAACAGCTGTTCGACTGTGATGCCGCGCTCGGCGGCGCGGGTGATCGCGTTGCGGGCGCCGAGCTCGGTACGGGTTACGCCGGGGCAGATCGCGTTGACATTGATGTTGTAGCGGCCGAGCTGTTGCGCCGCCATCTTGGTCAGCGAGATCACCGCGCCTTTGCTGGCGGCATAGGCGGCGTTGGAGGCGCCGGCATAGCCGCGCCCGCTGATCGAGGCGATGTTGATGATCCGGCCGCCGGCCCCATCGGTCTCAAACTGCTTGATCATCTCGCGCGCCGCGCGCTGCAGGCAGAAGAACACGCCTTTCGCATTGACCCGGTGGATGCGGTCCCAATCCGCCTCGGTCAGATCCATGATGTAGGCGTAGCGGGTGACCCCGGCGTTGTTGACGATGACATCGAGCCGGCCCAATTCGGTGACAGCGCGCGCCACCATCGCGTCGATGCTGGCGACGTCGCCGCAATCGGCTTCGATCGCGATCGCCCGCCGGCTGTTCCCGGCCGCCTGCCCGGCGGTGCGCTCGGCCGCGGCCAAATCGATGTCGGCCGCGGCGACGATCGCGCCTTCCGCCGCCATTGCGAGCGCGGTCGCCCGGCCGATCCCGGCCCCCGCGCCCGTCACCAGCACGGCTTTGTCTTGCAAGACAGGCATTGTTTCCTCCCAGGGCTGCTTGCTTATTCGAACGCCGACGATCGGCCATGCGCAAACGCGCCGGCTCTGCTAGGTTCGCATTTCGACAAAAGGGATGGAAACGCGGATGAAGCGAGGCTGGGCCGTGCTGGGCCTGACGCTGGCCGGCATTCTCGGGATAGCCGCGGCGAAGGCCGATCCGATGCCCATTCGCGTCGGCTGGGTCGTCACTCCCGGCCATCTCGCGCCGCTGATCGAGGCGCTCGGCAAGCGCGAGCCGGGCGTCTTCAAGCATCTCGGCAAGAGCTATGTATTACAGACGATCCGCTTCCAGGGCACGACGCCGCAGATCCAGGCGCAGGCAATCGGCGAGGTCGAGATCGCCGCCCTCTCGACCGCTGCCCTCGCCCTCGCCATCACCAACGCGCGTCTTGACGAGCGGGTCGTGGCCGATGTCGTCGCCGACGGCGTCGACGGCCATTACAGCGAGAATTACGTCGTGGCGGCGGATGGACCGATCAAAACCGTCGAGGACGTCAAAGGCAAGCGCATCGCCACAAACGCGATCGGCTCGGCCAGCGACGCGGCGATGCGGGCGATGTTCCGCAAGCACGGCATCAAGGACAGCGATTTCACGACCGTCGAGGCCAATTTCACGAACATGCCGGCAATGCTCGACGGCGGCAAAGTCGATTTCATCGGCACCCTGCCGCAATTCCTGCACGAGCTGCGAGGCCACCCGGAAAAATACCGCGTGCTGTTCACCGGCCGCGATGCCGTGGGCCCAACCCAGGCGGTGATGTGGGGCATGCGCGCCGAAGTTATCGCGGCGCACCGGCCGGTGTTTCTCGACTTCTTCGAGGACCATATCCGGGCCGTGCGCTGGTTCCTCGACCCCAACAACCGCGAGCCGGCGCTCGACATCCTGGCGGGGGTCACGAAATTGCCGAAGGAAAGCCTCGGTTTCGCCTTCACGAAGGATGATTTCTACCATTCGCCCGACGCGCAGCCCGAGCTCGAGTCGGTGCAGCGCGAGATCGACGAGGCCGCCAAGCTCGGCGTCTTGCCGCAGCGCGTCGAGATCAGCCCGAAACACGTCGACCTGTCGCTGATCGAGGAAGCCAAGCAGCGCATCGATGGGAAGTAAACGAAATGAATCACGGAGGCACGGAGGTCACGGAGCGGTCCCCAATGGGCGTGTCTCATTTGTCCGCTAGCCGGACGCCGGGATCCATTTTCATCCTGGATACCGGCTGTCGCCGGTATGACAAGAGGGCCGGCCTTTCTCATCGCCTTCGTGTCCTCCGTGCCTCCGCGGTTAAATCGAACATGGAAAGCCGAGCTGTTGTCTGAGGCGGCACATATCGTCATCGACGGGGTCAGCCATGAATATCGGCCGGCGCGGCGCCGGCCGGTCTTGGCGCTCGACGACGTGTCGCTGGCGGTCGGCGACCGCGAGTTCCTCGCCCTGTTGGGCCCCTCCGGGTGCGGCAAGAGCACCCTCCTCTACCTGGTCGGCGGCTTTCTGCCGGTTGAAGGGGGCACAATCCTTGTCGAGGGGCGGCCGGTCGACGGGCCCGGCCCCGACCGCGGCATCGTGTTCCAGCATTTCGCGCTGTTTCCGTGGAAGACCGTGACTCAGAACGTGCTCTACGGGCTCGAGAAGAAAGGGCTGGCGCGCGACGAGCGGCTGCGGGTAGCGCAGGAGTTCATCGAGCTGGTCGGGCTCGCCGGGTTCGAGGACAGCTATCCGGCGCAGCTTTCGGGCGGCATGAAGCAGCGCGCCGCGATCGCCCGCACCTTGGCGATCGATCCGAGCATCCTGCTGATGGACGAGCCGTTCGGCGCACTCGACGCGCAGACCCGCAGCCTGATGCAGGCCGAGCTGTTGCGCATCTGGCAACGCTCGCGCAAGACCGTGATCTTTGTTACTCACGATGTCCAGGAAGCGGTTTTCCTGGCGGAACGGATCGCCGTGATGTCGGCGCGCCCCGGACATATCAAGGAAATCGTCGAGGCGCGGTTCGACCGCGACGACCCGGAGCTGACCCGCAGCCGGCAATTCGTCGAGATGGTCGATCAAGTCTGGAACCTGGTGCGCGGCGAGGCGATCCTCGCCGAGCGGAGCGGCGCCGCATGACCCCGGGGGCGCTGTCGTCCATGACGAGCAGAATACCGGCGGTCGTGCCCCGCTATATGCCGCTGCTGCTGCTGGCGGCCGGCTGGGAGGCGCTGACCCGGACCGGTCTCGTGCCGACCGCCGCGTTGCCGCCGCTCGATACCGTGGCGATCGCCTGGTACGACCTCGCTTCGAGCGGCGATCTGTGGACCAACGGCGTCGCCTCGATGACGCGCGGCGCGGCCGGGCTGGGGTTGGCGATTGCCTGCGGCAGCCTGATCGGCATCCTGATGGCTTGGTACAAGCCGATCCGCGCCACGGTCAACCCGATCGTCCAGTTTTTCTACCCGATGCCGAAATCGGCGCTGATCCCGGTCATGGTGCTGTGGCTCGGCTTTGGCGATGCGTCGAAGATCGTGCTGATCTTCATCGGCTGCCTGTTGCCGGTCACGCTGAGCGCGTTCAACGGCGCGCGCGGCACCGACGAGGTGCTGATCTGGTCGGCCCGCAGCCTGGGGGCGAGCCGCGCCCGGGTGCTGTGGGAAATCGTCCTGCCGAGCGCGCTGCCGGAACTGTTGAGCGGCATCCGCACCGCGCTGGCATTATCCTTCGTGCTGCTGGTCAGCTCCGAACTGATCGTCGCGCGCCAGGGCTTCGGCTACATGATCGGCTGGCTCGGCGATGGCGGCGCTTATGACGCGATGTTCGCGGTGGTGTTGACCGTGGCATTGCTCGGCTTTGCCGCCGACCGGTTCTATCTGATGCTGATGCGGCGCGTCCTGGCCTGGCGTGAGTAAGGGGCGCGAATGAGCGAGCTCGACACCCCGTTACTGGCGAGGCCAATCGGCTCCGGCATCCGCTTCGATCTCGCCGCCGCCGCAATCGGCCGCCGGGCCGGCGCGATTGTGCCGCTCGTTGCGCTCGTTGTCGCCTGGGAGACCGCGTCGCGCATCGGCGTCGTGATCCCGTTTCTGCTGCCGCCGCTTTCCGCGGTGCTCGAACGGGTCTGGCAGGACGCGCTATCCGGCGAGCTCGCGGTAAACCTCGGGCTGACATTGTTCCGCTCGCTGGTCGCGTTCGCGATCGCCGGGGCCGGCGGCGTCGTGCTCGGCATCCTGATGACTCGGCGACGGCTGATCCGCTGGTTCTTCGACCCGATCGTCTCGGTCGGCTTCCCGATGCCGAAGATCGCGTTTCTGCCGATTTTCATGCTGTGGCTCGGGCTCTACGATGTCTCGAAGATCTCGATGGCGGTGTTCAATGCGATCTTTCCGGTGATAACCGCGACGATCGCCGCCGCCGAGGGGGTGGACCGCCAGCTCCTGTGGTCGGCGCGCAGCCTCGGCGCCAGCGAGCGGCAGTTGCTGCGCGAGATCATCCTGCCGGCAGCGTTGCCGCAGATTCTGACGGGTTTACAGGTGGCTTTGCCGATCTCGATGATCGTCATGATCGTGACCGAGATGCTGATGGGCGGCCAGGGTCTCGGCGGGGCGATGATCGCCGCCTCGCGTTTCGCCGATTCTCCCGGCGTCTTCGCTGGCATCGTCGAGATCGCGGTTGCCGGGCTGTGTCTTGTCAAAGGCATCTCCGTGCTGCGCCGGCACCTGCTGGCATGGCACCAGGAGGCCCGGGAGCCGACGACTGTCTAAGCCCAGCATCCAAACCTATCGGTGGCATAAAGCTAAAATTTTTCGCGGATTGGGAACGGTGTCGCCGAGGCTGTGTTCAACAACACCCCCTCATACTCCCCAACCCGGGCAACGATCGATGGGGCCGCCCGCCGGAGAAGGAATGGCACTGCCCCTGAGCAAGGCCCCCACTGGACGCCGTAAATAATTGATTAAACTGTCATTGCTGATAATATCCCGGCCTTGTTGCGCGACGCGGCGAAACCTGCTGTCGTTGCGCGAAGCACCTTATGAACCCTCAGCACCTTAGATCCGTAAACACGGCGGCTGCCGCGTGGGCGGCCCAATTGTGTGTCGGAGCCCAGGGAGGGAGTGAGCATGGAGCCCACGGCTGACGGTCTCGTCGAGGTCACGACCTCCGAGAGCCAATCGAATGCCCCGGTCGTAGATGAGGCGGTAGCGGCACTGAGCTCGAACGGGCACGCCGCGCCGGCGCTCGACGGCGACGCCTTCAATCTGCATCTGCTCCACGCGCTGCAATTGGTCCGGGTCGGCGATTTCTCGGTCCGCCTGCCCGGCGACGCCACCGGGCTCGCCGGCAAGATCGCCGATACCTTCAACGAGATCGTCGCCGCCAATCAGCGGATGGCGCAGCAGCTCGAGTATGTCGGCCAGGTGGTCGGCCGCGAGGGCAAGACCCGCCAGCGCGTCAAGCTGGGCCTGTCGGATGGCGCCTGGGGCGCGATGGAAGGCTCGGTCAATACGCTGATCGACGACCTGTTGTGGCCGACCAACGCGGTCACCGATGCGATCACGGCGGTGGCCCGAGGTGACCTGCTGCAGACGGTGCGGCTCGATGTCGACGGCCGGCCCTTGCAGGGCGAGTTCCTGCGGTTGGCGACGATCGTCAACCGGATGATCGAGCAGCTCAGCGTCTTTACGTCGGAGGTGACGCGCGTCGCGCGCGAGGTCGGCACCGACGGCAAGCTCGGCGGCCAGGCGCAGGTGCGCGAGGTGACCGGGGTGTGGCGCGACCTGACCGAGAGCGTCAACTCGATGGCCTCGAACCTGACCGCCCAGGTCCGCAACATCGCTGAAGTCACAATCGCGGTCGCCAACGGCGATTTGTCGAAAAAGATCACGGTCGACGTGCGCGGCGAGATCCTGCAGCTGAAGGAAGCCATCAATACGATGGTCGATCAGCTGCGTTCCTTCGCTTCCGAGGTGACGCGCGTCGCGCGCGAGGTCGGCACCGAAGGCAAGCTCGGCGGCCAGGCGATCGTGCCCGGCGTCGCCGGCACCTGGAAGGATCTGACCGATTCGGTCAACGCGATGTGCGGCAACCTGACCGCGCAGGTGCGCAACATCGCGCAGGTCACCACCGCGGTGGCGCGCGGCGACCTGTCGCGCAAGATCACCGTCGATGTCAGCGGCGAGATCCTCGAGCTGAAAGACACCATCAACACGATGGTCGACCAGCTCAACGCCTTTGCCTCCGAGGTCACCCGCGTCGCGCGCGAAGTCGGCACCGAGGGCCGCCTCGGCGGCCAGGCCGTGGTGCCCGGCGTCGCCGGCACCTGGAAGGATCTGACCGACAACGTCAACTCGATGGCCGGCAACCTGACCGCGCAGGTCCGCAACATCGCCGAGGTGGCGACCGCGATCGCCGGCGGCGATTTGTCGAAGAAGATCACCGTCAATGTCTCGGGCGAGATCCTGCAGCTGAAAGAGACCGTCAACACGATGGTCGATCAGCTGAACGCATTCGCCGG
>Ga0210400_10002269_pt1 | contig 18074 bp, 15 predicted proteins | sample IncBWH26MmetaG_FD_155456 | JGI IMG/M metagenome (GOLD analysis project Ga0210400, IMG submission 155456) | Forest soil microbial communities from Barre Woods Harvard Forest LTER site, Petersham, Massachusetts, United States - Inc-BW-H-26-M | ecosystem: Environmental > Terrestrial > Soil >...
CGGCGCGGGAAGCGTTGCAAACCCCTGATTGATAAGCGCGAGTATTGCCTCGGCAACAACAGGAACAGCGGCCCGGGGATTCGAGTAAATCTGGCCGGTGATTCTTCGCTCTTTGACGACACCTTCGAACGGGTGGACACGCGCCGGCGGAAATACCAACACGACAACAAAAGCGATCGATGTATGCTGGCGGAAGAACTCCGCGATAACTTCGTCAAGACCGAACTGCATCTGCTGGCGTCCTGGTCGTGACAATAACGTACACCCCCCATCGCAGAGGAAAATACCCAGCGGATCAGCCGCGCCTGACTTCTTCAATTGGTCGCGTTTGCTCTTCAACGCCGCGTAAACTGGATTTCTTTTGAGCGATTGCGCGGCCGTATAAGAAGGATGAGAAGAGCTACTATAGCAGTCCTTTTCATTGTAGGTTATTGTGAACTCGATACCTGGTTCAGATATCAGAAATGTCGCCGTTGCGAGTTTCTCATCAGATATTCGTTGAAACTGCGGCGCGACATGCTGTTCGAGAAACCAGTCCATCTCGGATATTCTGGGAAGTTTCAATCGCACCTTCCGATTCCGGTAATTCGGGCCTTGGGTTTCGGCTTCGATCCGGTGTTGCAAGCTTCCTTTCAAGCCGGACTTGCGCTTCAATTTGTGCAACGATCGCGAAAATATTCTGGCAGGGTTTTGCTCGTCGAGACCTGCATCCGAAATCGTTGTGACATCGGCGACGAAGCGCGCTGCCCTGTTCGCAGAAACAAACGAAATATCCGGCCGCCTCGTTCCACCCGAGAAACTGGCTTCGTAATCGACGCTTCCTACGCGGCTAAGCGCATAAATGAGCACCAACTCCCATTCATACCCCAGCGCCGAGGCGTCCTGACGGTCCATCTCGAAGGCGAGTTTGGTCCGGCCCTCAAGAGAGACCTTGCCCTTAAGTTCATCCAACAAGCGTTGCAGGGACCGGCGCGCGAACATCGCCAAGGCAGAATCCATAACTGGAAGCGAGAATCGCAAGGATGATGGCATACGGCAGGCGATGGCTGCGAGTGCCATGTGCGCAGCTCGAGGCATATTCCACTGTACAGGGCGTGGACACTCCCGGCACGAATGTGCACCGGGAGCCGTGTCGTCGCGTCGCGAGCGCAGCCTTTTCAATTGCCGCAACGACCTCCTGCGCACAGACGACGAGGGAGGCATGGCTGCCGGCGACCTGCGTCGTCTGGGCCTTGATCCTAGCTGCGCACGTCTTCTGTGCCTCAGTTCGTAGCGCGTAGGCTGGATTAGCGAAGCTTAATCCACCCTTCTCTGCGCGGTGACGCAATGCGTTACGCCATTGTGCCTTACGAGCTATCGCGATTGATCTCTCTTCAGCAACGATCTGCCATCGCAAGGCGCACCGACGAAGGGCGTCTGCGATGGCAGAGTAGTCTAGGATACGGCCGCTTCGCCGGCGAAGACCTGAGCCGCCTTCGGACGCAGCAGCAAATAGAGCGCGGCCACATGCGTGATCATCAGCGTGGGCACGTAGAGGATCGGGATCGCGTACATGGCGCCGAACTGCCCCGCCATCGCGGGAAGACCGGCCTCGATCGCGTGGTAATAATCGACGACGAGGTCCGCGATCCCCACGAGATTGAAGGCGACGACGAAAGGCCAGAAAAGCGAACGTATCCTCACCGTGACAAGCGCCAGCATGGCCAGCACCCCGGTTGCGAAGTCGCCGTAGGCGGCGAAGGTGGCGAAGCTGGCAGGCAGATCGGGGCCGACGACGCCTGGAAGCATGAAGACGAGGCCGAAGAAGCGGAAACTGTGCAGGGTGGCGATGGCGCGTTGCGCCTCGACCTCGTCCATCGACCTGAGCCTCGGCCACACGTACGTGCCAAAGCAAAGCAGCCACGCGACATAACCCAAAACGAGATGTATCTGGAAGATGATTTCCGTCGACATGTTGGCCTCCTGTCAGATGTTGATTGTCAGGTGTTGATCGATGCGGCCTCGAACACCGCGGCCAGGATGCCGAGCCGGCCTTCGATGAGATTTCGTCCCAGATTGGCGGCAAGCTGCGCGAAGTCCGGCCCCATCACCACGCCGAGATTTGGCGATGGCGGCGACCCCGACGCGCGCAACTGGGCGGCCCAGGTCTTGGCGGCCTCGGTGTCGTCTTGCCATGCGAGGTTACGGAAACCGGCCGGTTCGATCGCCTCGCGCGTCGCGGCGGCTGTCAAAAGAAAGCTCGTTGCCGGCGTTCGCGCCCAGGGCAAGGGATAGTGCGGCTCGCCACTGTTCAACACGACGTCGTAGGTCGCGAATTTTCCGCCTGATTTCAGCACGCGCCGGATCTCGCGGTAGAGCCGCGCCCGGTCGGAGATGTTCATCGCGACATGCTGCAGCAACACGACGTTGAAACGGCCGTCGTCAAATGGCAGCTCCAGCGCGCTGGCGGCCTGGAACGACACCTGCCTGCTCTGTCCGGTACGTTCGGTCAGATAGCGCGCGGCCTCCACGAATGGTTCGCTAAGGTCGACGCCCGTCACCCGACAGCCATAGGTCGCAGCCAGAAAGCGTGCCGGCCCGCCGACGCCCGAGCCGACATCCAGAACCGACATGTCGGCGGCGATCCCGGTCAATTTGGCAAGCTCGGCGGTCGCAGCGAGCCCGCGGGTATGAAACTGGTCGAGGGCACCCAGTTGCTGGGGCGTAAGCCTCTGGTCCTCCGGCCCGAGGAGAGTGAGCGCGGTCTTGAGCCGCTCGGTCAGGCCGGACGCGCGATAGTGGTCGCGCACATCGTCAAGGACATCGGTCATTGCAAGGTTCTCCTGCCTTCGAGGCTGTTGTTGCTGATCTCGCCTACAAGCTCCGAACGAAGTCGATCATCGCGGTGCTGACCTCCGGCGCACGTTCCTGCTGGGTCCAATGACCACAGCCCGGCAGCATGATCGGGGTCCGGAGCCTGGGGACCAGTGCCGACTGCTTCGCGATGTCCTGGGAGAAAACGGCGGCGACAAAATCGCGCTCGCCCGCCATGTACAGCGCGGGAACGGTCACCGCCGCTCCGGCGAAGGGAGCCATCAACTCCCAGCCGCGATCGATGTTGCGCCACCACGCGAGCGGACCGTGGAATCCGCTCCGCGCGTATTCCCTGACGTAAACGTCGATATCCGACTCCGTGACCCAGGCTGGCAAGGACGGCGGATCGATCAAGAAGCCGCCGCTCCGAGGCATCATCCCGGGCGGAAGCCCTCCAATGCCCGCGGACGGCGGCCTGTCGCCCGAAAATGTGTAGAACTGGTAACGGAAGGAAAGACGCAGGTCGCGTCCCAGTCCCGCCTCCGCCTCGGGCGTGCGGAGGAAGAGCTGGTAGAACACCGCATTCTCGGTCCGCGGCATCAGCGTCGTCGGTGGCCCCGAGTTGCCAAACCCCCGCGAGCGGAACGGCGGGCTGAGAGCGATGACGGCCCGGAAGATGTCGGGGCGCAGAAGCGCCGTCTGCCATGCTATCGCGGCGCCGATGTCGTGGCCGGCGATCACCGCTTGCCTGGCACCCAGAGCATCGACAAGACCCACGATGTCGCCGATATCATCGAGGATCGTGTACTTCTCGACGTCCTCCGGACGGTCGCTTCGCCCATAGCCGCGCAGGTCAGGGGCTACAGCACGGAATCCCGCCTTCGCCAGCGCCGGGAGCTGATGCCGCCAGGAATACCAGCACTCGGGAAAGCCGTGGCAGAGGATGATGAGCGGACCTTCACCCTGCTCGGCCACGTGCAGGCGGATGCCGTTGGTCTCGATCATCCGATGCGTCACCTCGGGCATCGCCGGATCCACCCAGGATGTTGGTTCCGGGCCAGCCCCGCCGGGCTCGGCGGCAGCGGCCTCAAGCGGCTTCGCGAAAGCCGCGCCGACGGTGAGCGCGCCCCCCGCCCAGAGCATGTCGCGTCGGGAAAGCGTCGCGTCTTGCATGGTGCTGCTCCCTTGATTGTCGCGCATCCGGGGCTTCCACATCACCGTCACTCCTGACTTCCGAACCAGATGTACGACCGCTTCCCCAAAGCGACTATTCGCGATAATGTCGATGGGTTATGAAGCGTAACTTCACAATCAGGCAGGGCGCGCTTGATGGCGTCGAGGCGTTCCTGAGCGTTGCCCAGCACCGCAGTTTTCGCAAAGCGGCGGCCGAACTCGGGGTGACGCCATCGGCGATGAGCCAGGCCGTGCGCGCGCTCGAGGCACGCGTCGGCGCGGCACTCTTCATCCGCACAACCCGCAGTGTCGGGCTGACTGAAGCCGGCGAGCGGTTTCTTTCGCGGGCAAAGCCGGCCTTCGAGGAGCTGGTCGCCGCCAGTGACGTTGCGCGCGACCTCGGGCAGCGACCGGCCGGACTGCTGCGCCTCACGGTGCCGCGGGCCGTGGTGCCGGCCCTGCTGGAGCCGCTGATCGCGTCCTTCTGCCAGGCCTTTCCCGAGATCGAGGTGGAGATCGCCGCGACCGAGGAACTCATCGATATCGCGGCCGGAGGATTTGACGCCGGCATCAGGCTCGGCCAGTTCATCGCAGCAGACATGGTCGCGGTCCGGCTGTCGCCGCCCTTCCCGTTCGTGGTCGTCGGCAGCCCCGATTATCTACGCCGGCGAGGACGGCCCGAACGGATCGACGATCTGCGTGCGCATGCCTGCTTGCGCATTCGGCGCGCGAACGGATCGATCGGGCCCTGGTCGTTTCTCAACGGCAACACGCCGATCGAGGCGATCGTCTCGGGACCGCTGATCGTGCGCGATTATCCGACCATGCTTGGCGCGGCCATGGAAGGCATGGGGCTTGCGCAAGTGCCCGGGCCGATCGCCGCCGGACCGGTGGAAGCGGGAAAGCTCGTGCGCGTCCTGGAGCCGTTCGCGCCGATGGCGCCGGGCGTGTTTCTCTATTATCCCAGCCGCCATCAAATGATGCCGAAGCTGCGCGCCTTCATCGACCACGTGAAGGGCCGATCGGGCACCACCGGCAAAAACCGAAACATTGATCTCAAGCGAACACGCGGCATGAAAGTGCGCTGACGTGGAGAGCGCGGCCCGAGTGCCCTCCGGGCTGACGCGCGATTTGATTCGCTGTCCTTCGCTCGTCGTGGTGATGCGATGGTTAGCGCCGGATATCGAACGGCGGGAGTTGTGACGGGATTCCGATGGATTCGCCGGATCACGGCCGCACAACGGGCACCAGCGGATGGGCCGGAGCCGACAGGCGCATGGGAAGATTCTTTTTGAACGCGCGAGTGGACCCGCGAAGCCAGTCCACCAATGTTTGCAAGAAGGCGTAACCGGTTAATCGGCCAAGAAAAAAACCGACGCGCGTTGCGCACCGTGGACCGCGTTGTGACGCGATCGTCATCTGCCTGTCAGAACGCTGCAAGATTTCCGTAACAACGCGACTGTAGCGTCGCACCTACCAAATCATTGTCAGCGGCCAGGGTCGCTCGGGACAAGCGTGAATCACGCTTGCCCCCGTGCGTCTGCGCGTGACTGGCTGAACGACATCAGCGGGCGGCGCGTGCCTCGACAATCTTCCACAACGGTCTGCGTCATCGCCGCAGCTTGCCTTGGTCTTGCCGCAAGCGGCATCATCAGCTGGCTTGGCGCAACCGGCTTACCCAACGGGCCGCAACACGACGCCTGCGCGCGGCCAGAGCCTGGAAGCGAAATCGCGGAACCGCAGGAACTGCGCAGCCACGACGGCGTCCTGGAACTCGATCTCGCCATCCACGACCAAAAGCTGCCGGACGGCACGACGCGCTACTGCTACGTCAGCGCCGACGGCAAGCAGTCACCGACATTGCGGCTCAAGCCGGGTGATCAGCTCGTCATCCGGTTGAAGAACGATCTCGTCGATTATGCCGCGGCGACACCCGAGGCCGATCCGTCCCGCGCTCAAGCGCTCGCTTCCGCTCCCATCTGCTCCGCGAAAAAAACCACCGACGCTTGCAGCAGTGGCGCGATGACGGCGGTGTCGACCAACCTGCATTTCCACGGGTTCACCGCGCCGCCGGTCTGCCACCAGGACGATGTGTTGAAAACATCGATCCAGCCTGACGATTCGCCCTTCGAATATCGCCTGCGCATTCCCGACGACGAGCCGCCGGGACTCTACTGGTACCACCCGCATATCCACGGCTTCAGCAAGACGCAAGTGATGGGCGGCGCTTCCGGCGCGATGATCATCGAGGGCATCGAGCAGGCCGATCCATCGCTGGCCGGGATGCCCGAGCGCACGTTGGTGATCCGCGACCAGGACCTCGTCAATCCTCACGCGCAGCCGTCGAAATCCGAACCGGTCATGTCCAAAAGCCAGCTCGACAACGACGGCGAAGCGGCCAACACCGGCACCGGATTCGGAAAGCCCGCGAAAGACCTGTCCGTCGATTTCGTGCCGGTGCCGTTCCCGAACTATCCGCCGGCGACGCTCAGGATGAAGCCGGGCGAGCGGCAGCTGTGGCGCGTGCTCAACGCGTCGGCGATCACCTATCTCAATCTCGCGGTGCTGTTCGGCCGCGCGCCGCAGCAATTCGGCATCGTCGGCATCGACGGCACGCCGATCCGCTTCCATGGCAGCCCGTCACCCGCGGTGCAGTGGGTCAATCACATCGGCGTTCCGCCCGGCGCCCGCGTCGAATTCATCGTCCAAGGTCCACCGCTCGGCGTGCCGGCGCTGCTGGTGACGCGCGTGGTCGACACCGGCCCCGCCGGCGAGAACGATCCGAACCGTGCGCTGGTCGCGATCACGGCCGCAACGGACGCGCCAGAGCCGCAGGCGACGCTGCCTGCGCGAGCAGAGCCGCCGCAGCAGGCCACGCGCGCCTGGATCGGCGACGTCGCACCGGTGCGCGTGCGCAAGCTGTTCTTCTCCGAGGCGCAGCAGAATCCGGACGATCCAAACAGCCCCACCTCGTTCTATCTCACGGTGGACGGGCAGACACCGAAGCCGTTCGACATGAATTCGGAAATCCCGGACATCGTGGTCAAGCAGGGTGATGTCGAGGACTGGATCATCGAGAACCGCTCGATGGAGCTGCACGATTTCCACATCCACCAGCTCCACTTCCAGCTGCGCGAATGGTCAGGCCTCGCGGTCAACGAGCCGTTCCTGCGCGATACGGTGAACGTGCCCTACTACAAGGGCCGCATGCTGAACTATCCGAGCGTGCGGCTGCGCATGGATTTCCGCGATCCGAACATCGTCGGCACCTTCGTCTACCACTGTCACGTCCTCGAGCATGAGGACAACGGCATGATGGGAAAAATCAGGGTCGAGCCGGCGGCTGCCGCGACCTCTACCGAGTCTTCTATCCGCTCTAAATACCAACCCAGCAAAGGAGAACTGTAATGGGTAATAGACTAAGATCTCATTTCTTGAATGGTTGTCGAATGGGGCTGACCGCGATGGCGATCGGCCAACTGGCCATCGGACCTGTCCTCGCCGATGACCACTCGTCCTCCAACGATCATGGAACGCGCACGCCGATCAAGCACGTCATCGTCATCATCGGCGAGAACCGCAGCTTCGATCACGTGTTCGCCACCTACGTGCCGAAGCAGCGCGGTCAGACGATCAACAACCTGCTGTCCGAAGGCATCATCTCGCTGGATGTCAATAAGGACGCCGTTGCCGGCCCCAACTTCAAGAAGGCCCAGCAGCTCGCGGCGCAGGATCCCGGTACGCAGGACACGTTCCTGCTGAGCCCGCCGACGCAGTCTTTCCCCAACGGCTACCTGCCGGCCCCGCTGGTCGGCGGACCGAAGACCCCCTACGTTTCGACCGTAGCGTCGGCGCAGCAAACGGAATCCGGCCTCGCTTCGGACTACTATCAGTATCTCACGACCGGCGGCACGGGCCAGAACTCGGCGACGCCCGACCTGCGCATCGCCAACGTCAACCAGCTGCCTGCCGGCCCGTTTCAGCTGACCAGCAGCACCATGCCGTACGACGCCTACACGGCGAGCCCAGTGCATCGCTTCTACCAGATGTGGCAGCAGCTGAACTGCAACATCGGAGCTGCGAGCCGGGACAATCCGTCGGGCTGCGGCGGCAATCTCTTCGCCTGGGTTGAAGTGACCGTGGGCGCCGGCACCAATGGCGCCACCCAGCCCGCGAACTTCAGCACCGAATACTCGCCGGGCGCAGCCGTCACGGGTGAAGGCTCGTCGGCGCTCGGTTTCTACAACGTGCAGAAGGGTGACGTGCCCTATTTCACCAGCCTGGCGGACAAGTACGCGATGAGCGACAACTTCCACCAGTCCGTCAATGGTGGCACCGGCGCCAATCACATCATGCTCGGTCACGCCGACGCGATCTGGTTCAGCGATGCCAACGGCAACCCGGCTGTTCCGCCGACGAACGTGCAGGTGTTCTCGGGCACCCCCGACCAGGGGATCGTCAACCAGGTGGAAAACCCGAACCCGGCGCCGAACACCAACAACTGGTACACGGAAGACGGTTACGGCGGCGGCGGCTATGGCAGCCCGGTCTCCGGCGGCGGCTCGTACAGCAACTGCTCGGATATCTCCCAGCCCGGCGTCAAGCCGGTCGTGGACTATCTGCGATCGCTGCCGCGCAAGATCGAGCCGAATTGCGAGGCTGGCCGCTACTATCTCCTGAACAACTACAACCCGGGCTGGTTCGGCAACGGCAAGAACGCCTATATCGACAACAACCCGGCCAATACGCCGTTCACTGTTCCGCCGTCGTCGACGCCGAGCATCGGCGACAGCCTGAACGCCAAGAATATCTCGTGGAAGTACTATGGCGATCAGTGGAACAACTACGTTAACGACCCCTACCAGCTGAACTGGGGCGCGAACGGACCGAACGCGGATGAATATTGCAACATCTGCAATCCCTTCCAGTACGATACCTCGATCATGTCGCATCCGGACCAGGTGGCTGCGCATATCCAGGACTCGGTGAACCTGTACTCGGATATTTCCAAGCACACGCTGCCCGCAGTGTCATTCGTCAAGCCAAGCGGATACACCGACGGTCACCCCGCCTCTTCCAAGCTCGATCTGTTCGAAGGCTTCGTCAAGAAGATCGTCAATGAGGTGGAAGCTTCGGAATACGCGAAGGATACCGCGATCTTCATCACCTTCGATGAAGGCGGCGGCTATTACGACTCGGGTTACGTGCAGCCGCTCGACTTCTTCGGTGACGGCACACGCGTCCCGATGATCATCGTCTCGCCCTACGTGAAGCCCGCCTACATCTCGCACGAGTATGCGGATCACGTCTCGGTCGTGAAGTTCATCGAGCGCAACTGGAACCTGCAGCCGATCACCAATCGCAGCCGCGACAACTTGCCGAACCCGGTTGCCGATAACGAGAATCCCTACGTGCCGCAGAACAGCCCCGCCATCAGCGACATGTTCGACTTCTTTGACTTCGACTCCGGTCACGGTCCTCAAGGAGGCGGTTCGGATCACTGACGGCGCGTCTAACGACAGCTGTCTTTGACGAAAAGCGAAGCCCGCCGGCCACAAACCGGCGGGCTTTCACTTATTGCCAACACCTACTGGCAAGACCTACTGGCAAGACCTGCATCCTCGCCATCAGGCCGATGTCGGACGTATGCTAGCCGGGCATGTTGCCGGCCATGTGCACGCCCAATGCGGCACCGAGCGCGATAATCATGAGTACAAGTGCTGCGACAACGCTGAAGCGAGTGTCGCGTTCGCGAATAAACATGATCAGCATGATCATCACCCGCAACACCGGCAGGAGGATGAAAATTGCGATCCCGCCGATGACGATCCGCATTCCCGGCCAGCCGGCAAGTTCCAGCGCCAGCCCCAGGGCGATGATCCCCGATGCGATCCAGGTGCCTCGATCAAGCAGCTTCGCGATCAGGCGCTCGAGTTCGGGGTGACGTGCGAGACCGGCCGTCATGCGGCGTGCCCTCCCCAATGAATACCGAATGCGGAAAGCAGCATCTGTCCGGCCAGCGCGACCAACACCACGACGAAGCCAAGCCTGAGCTTTTCACCTGACATGGCCATGAGGAAGCGCGCGCCAAACAGCGCGCCGACGACAGAGCCGAGTGCGACCGGGCCGGCTACAGAGGGATCGATTTCACCGAGCGCGAAATAGGCGACCCCACTGGCAGCGGCCGTCACACCGATCATGAAGTTGGAGGTGGCGGAGGATACCTTGATCGGCAGCCGCAACGCCGTGTCCATGGCCGGAATTTTAAGGACGCCGCTTCCGATCCCGAGCAGCGCGGAGATCAGGCCGGCGCCGTACATCAAGGCCAGGCCCAGGGGAATGCGGTGCACGCGGTATGCGACATCGCGCCCGAGTATTCCATCGGGGTAACTTGAATGCAGCCGCAAGGCTGTCGCCCAATCGGTCGCGCCGCCATTTTGCAACGCATTCGCCGGCTCGCGCCGCGGGGCCATCATCTGCCAGGCCGACAGCAACAGCACGATGGCAAACAGGAAGAAGAGAAAGGGCACCGGCACCACGCCCGCGAGGAATACACCGGTCAGCGCACCGAGCGTGGTGGCCATCTCCAGCACAATCGCAACACGGATGTTGGTCAGGCTGGCCCTCAGAAACGGTGCGGCGCTGCCACAGGAGCACGCGATCACCGAAACGATGCCCGCGGCAACGGCGCCATGAATGTCGACACCCCCGAACGTTATCAAAACGGGCACGATAAAGATGCCGCTCGCCATCCCAAGGGCGCCACCCAGCGCACTGGCCCCCAGGGACACGGCAAACAGCCAAGCGCTGAATTCGACGTTCATTGCCGGCTCCTGCTCAAACGCCGGTCGATCGGCGCCGGGCAAGGCGGGTGGTGAACCGGATCAGATCACTCCTGTAGTGCAGCTTTTCATAGTCGACCGGCGTGTCGCCCGCGCTGTAGGACGTGCGTTCGATCAGGAAAATTGGACTGCCCGCTTCAACGCCAAGCGCCGCGGCGACATCGCCGCTGGCCGAGGTTGCCTCTAGCCGATATTCCGCCTCGACGAGCGCGATATCGTAGCGTTGTTCCAGAAGCGCAAAAATCGGCTCGGCTTCGAGATCGTGGGTGACGATCTTGTTGCCGATTTCGAGCGGCAGATAGGTTTCATCGAACGACATCGCGATGCCGTTGGCGAGACGAACCCGGCGGATTCTCATCACGCGGGACCCCGCCGCCAATGCCAGGTGCCGGGCGACATCGTTACTGGCTGCGACAATCGTCCGGTCGATCAATCTGGCGGTCGGGGTGTGTCCGAGGGCTCGCATGTCTTCGACGAACCCGGTCAACTCAGTCAGCTCCTGCGTGATCCTCGGCATGGCGACGAAGGTGCCGGTGCCGCGCCGGATTTCCAGCAAGCCACGGCCGGCGAGATTCTGAATGGCCTTGCGCACGGTCGTGCGGCTGACGTTGAAGCGCTCGATAAGTTCATCCTCGGTCGGCAGTTGGCCTCCGACCGGAAAGTCGCCGCTTGCGATGTCCGCAGCGATTTGCGCTTCGAGGCGGGCGTAAAGCGGCTTGGGATCGGGAGCGGCTTCCTTCATCAAGACATCATGATGTCATGCTGTCATGATGTCAACGCCTCCAGCCGACGTCTATCTATGAACAAGCCCCTGGGTCGTCGGACCGCCCTGCCTTGCGAACATCCCGAAGCCCATCCTCGCTCAGTCGGCTGCGATGGTCATCGAACTGGTGGCGCCCCCCGGGCGTGAGGTCGAGCCACATGAAGGCGCCCATCAGATTCTCGATCCCGCGGGCGAAGGTCGAGTAGGTGTGAAAGACCTCGCCACGCCCGTTTCCGACGAAGATGCTGGCGCCCATCATATCCTCGCTGCTCCTGATCGGTGTGCCGTAATTGAAGATGGCGCGGCCGCCGGCGATGTCCTCCTTGCTGAACGACACTCCGAAATCGAAGTTGAAGTCGCTGCCGTTCGAGGAGACCCACGGGAAGGTCCAGCCCAAAACCCGTTTGACCTGCTCGATCCGCGCGAGCGGCGCGCGCGAGATCGCGGCAAATGACAGGTCGGCATCCGCAAAGTGCTGCCGCGCCGCATCGATATGATCGGCGACGAAGGAGCACCCCTTGCACACGTGATCGGAACCCGGCGTCAGCATGAAGTGATAGACGGCGAGCTGACCGCGGCCCTGAAACAGGTCGGCAAGCGTGCAGTTGCCTTGCGGTGCTACGAACACGTAGGGCTTCTCGACCCTGACCCAGGGCAGCCGACGACGTTCGGCGCGAAGTGCATCGAGCTCGTGGGTGATGGCTTTCTCCCGCAGGAAGAACGCCTTGCGGGCGGCAAGCCATTCCTCTCGCGATACGACCTTCGGCGGCGACAAATCGCTGGTTGCCATGATCAGCTCTCCTCCGAATGCCGGGACCTCGTTCGCCCGGAAACCATGCGTCGCGAGATCTAGCCGGTACGCTCCCGAAAGGCGGCCTCCCCGGCGTCCGACACCTCGACCCATTTCGGATCGGGCGCGGCATCGGGGACGTAACTCTCGTGCCAGTTCCACCATTTGTACGGCCGGCTCTGCGGGTAGCCGTCCGGCGAGTCCTCCCAGGTCTCCTGACGCCCGAGCGCCGTCATGTCGAGGTAGCTCCAGACGGTGCCCATCGCCTCGTCGCCGCGGCTGTTGATGAAGTAGGTCCGGAACACGCGCTCACCGTCGCGGATGAAGGCGTTGTGGCCGTGCCATTCATCCACCCCGAAGTCGGCGTCGAAGCTGTCGGTGATGGTAACCCACGGGAGGTCCCAGCCCATCCGCGCCTTCAGGCGCGCGATGTCGGCCTGCGGTGCCCGCGACGCATAGACGAGGGTCGTGTCGCGCGCGTTGAGGTGGGCGAGATGGGCGACCTGGTCGGCCCCCAGCGAACAGCCGATGCAGGCATGCTCCGGCCAGCCGTGCACGCCGGGCTCGAAGAAGGCGCGGTAGACGATCAGCTGACGGCGGCCCGCGAACAAATCGAGCAGGCTGGCTTTGCCGTCGGGCCCGTCGAAGAGATAGGCCTTTTCCACGGCAACCCACGGCATCCGCCGTCGCTCGGCGGCCAGCGCGTCGCGGGCGCGGGTCAGGGCCTTCTCCTTGACGAGAAGCTGCTCGCGCGCAGCCTCCCACTCCTGCGGCGACACAATCGGCGGCGTGTTCATGGCGAGCTGGCCCTGTTTCATCGCAACCTCCTGACTGGAGCGATCTCAGCTGTGCTGGCTGGAATGCCGTCCGTTCACGCCGATCGCTCGCTGTTGGTCATGCGGCAGTCTCGCCGAAAGGCATCGAATGGTGGGAGTGACAAGTGTGTCGGGATTTCACCTTGGCCACGCTTTCAATCGCCTGTATCAGCCGTCGCTTAAGGAAACTCAGCCCGACCCGCCGCGGTTCCTTGCAATGGTCTTCTGATGAGCAGGAAACGGTCAAATGGTCGGGGGAACCCGGCCAGATGATGAAGCGGCCGCATCGTCGACTGGACAGCGATCACCGGCGACGGCCCGGAGCGATTCACCGAGACACGACAGAAATCATGCCCATCCGTCCGATTATCCGCTATCCCGACCCGCGGCTTGCGCTCGCGGCGCAGCCCGTCACCGTATTTGACCCACTGCGCGACCTTGCGCAAGACCTCCTCGATACGATGCACGCCGTGCCGGGGATCGGGATCACCGCGCCGCATATCGGCATCTTCCTGCAGGTCGTGGTGCTCGACCTCGACCCCATCGATGGGGCGCGGACCTATGTCAATCCGGAGATCATCTGGGCATCGCCGGAGATGATCATGCATCAGGAAGGCAGCGTCTCGATGCCCGGTGTCAACGACGAGATAATGCGTCATGCGCGCATCCGGATCCGCTATCACGACATCAACGGCGAGCTGCAGACCGAGGAATCGGAGGGGCTGCGGGCGGTCTGCCACCAGCATGAGATCGATCAGCTGAACGGCCTGTTCTGGATCAAGCGGCTGTCCCGCCTCAAGCGCGAAAGATTGATCAAGCGCTTTGAGAAAGCGTTACGAAGTTAATGAAGATCCGGAAGTCCGACGGGGCGGCAATTGAAACCAACTTGCGATCATTGACGACGGACACGATTGTTAGCGGCAAACTTCGAGAACTTTTTGGAAAGTCGAGCTCTCAGGCAGCAACAGCTGCCAACTCTCTCTACTCCCACTCGATCGTCCCCGGCGGCTTTGACGTGATGTCGTATACCACGCGGTTGACGCCCTTGACCTCGTTGATGATGCGGGTCGCGGTTTCGCCGAGGAATTTCATGTCGAAGGAATAGAAGTCGGCGGTCATGCCGTCGGTCGAGGTCACCGCGCGCAGGCCGACGACATATTCATAGGTGCGGCCGTCACCCATCACGCCGACGGTCTTGACGGGCAGCAGCACCGCGAAGGCCTGCCATATCTTGTCGTAGAGCCCGGCCTTGCGGATCTGGTCGATATAGACGGCGTCAGCGTTGCGCAGGATCTCGAGTTTTTCCGGCGTGATGTCGCCGGGGCAGCGGATCGCCAACCCCGGTCCCGGGAACGGGTGCCGGCCTACAAAGATGTCGGGCAGACCGAGTTCGCGCCCGAGCACGCGCACTTCATCCTTGAACAATTCGCGCAAGGGCTCGACCAGCTTCATGTTCATGCGCGCGGGCAGACCGCCGACATTGTGATGCGACTTGATGGTCACGGAGGGGCCGCCGGTGAACGATACGCTCTCGATCACATCGGGATAGAGCGTGCCCTGCGCGAGGAATTCCGCCGGTCCTTCGCCTTTTCTTGCGATTTTCTTCGCCTCGGCGTCGAACACGTCGATGAACAGGCGTCCGATGGTCTTGCGCTTCGCTTCGGGATCGGTGACCCCGGCGAGTTCGCCGAGAAACTGTTTCGACGCATCCACATGCACCAGCGGGATGTTGTAGTGGTGGCGGAACAGATCGACCACGGTCTTGCCTTCGTCCTTGCGAAGCAGCCCGTGATCGACGAACACGCAGGTGAGCTGGTCGCCGATCGCTTCATGGATGAGTACCGCGGCGACCGCGGAATCGACGCCGCCGGACAGGCCGCAGATCACCCGGCCCTTGCCGACCTGGGCGCGGATCTTCTCGATCGCCTCTTCGCGGAACGCGCGCATGGTCCAGTCGCCGGTGAGGCGGGCGACCTTGCGCACGAAATTGCGGATCAGTTTGGCGCCGTCGGGCGTGTGCACCACCTCGGGATGGAACATCAGCCCGTAATATCCGCGCGCCTCGTCCTGGATGATCGCGAACGGCGCATTTGCGGAGGTGCCGGCGACGGCAAAGCCCGGCGGCATCTGCGTGATGCGGTCGCCGTGGCTCATCCAGACCGGATGCCGCTCGCCCATGCCCCAGGTGGAATCGAACAATAGGCTCTCGGCCTTGACCTCGACATCGGCGCGGCCGAACTCGCGGTGGTGCCCGCCCTCGACCTGGCCGCCGAGTTGGGCGGCCATGGTCATCTGGCCGTAGCAGATGCCGAGCACCGGCACGCCGGAATCGAAGATCGCCTGCGGCGCGCGTGGCGAGCCGGCCTCATGCACCGATTCCGGACCGCCGGACAGGATCACCGCCTTCGGCTTCATCTGCGCGAAGGCCGCGTCGGCCTTCTGGAACGGCACGATTTCGGAATAGACGCCCTCCTCGCGCACCCGGCGCGCGATCAGTTGCGTCACCTGACTGCCGAAATCGACAATCAGAATCTTGTCATGCGCCGAGGCCACGGAGGGCGTCGCATCGCTGGCTGGCTGGGCTGCTGTCATGGAAAGCAATTACGCGACCGGGGATGGGGTCGCAACCCCTCAAAACCCGTCATGGCCGGGGCGACCCGGACATCCACGTCTTTTGATGGGCACGAAAGCAAGACGTGGATGCCCGGCACAAGGCCGGGCATGACGTCAGCTTGCCCGGCGCAACACCGACACGAAAAACCCGTCGGTTCCCGTCCGGCGCGGGGTCATCAGCAGCCCGTCGGGCGATTGCAACGTCGCGGCGGCGAAGTCGTCGGCCTTGTCCCAGAGTACCGTCATGGTCTGCGACGGCGGAACCACCGCGAAATCGGGATGACGGGCCACAAAGCCGCGGATCTGGTCGTTATTCTCCGGCGGCAATACCGAGCAGGTGATGTAGGCGATCCGGCCGCCCGGCTTGACCAGTGCCGCGGCGCGATCCAGCACCGTGACCTGGTCCTTCAGCCGCACCTCCAGGGCGCCGGGCCGCATCCGCCATTTGGCATCGGGATTGCGCCGCCAAGTGCCGGTTCCCGTGCAGGGCGCGTCGATCAGCACCAGATCGGCGGAGGCATGGATATCGCGCAGGGTATCGTCTGGGCCCTTCGGCGTGCGCACGTCGCAATTATGCACGCCGGCGCGGGACAGCCGCTCATAGATCGGGGCGAGCTGGCGCTTGTCGTGGTCGGTCGCGATCAGCCGGCCCTTGCCCTGCATCATCGCGGCCAGCGCCAGCGTCTTGCCGCCGGCGCCGGCGCAGAGATCGATCACCTGCTCGCCGGGTTTTGCCGCCGACAACAACGCCGCCAGTTGCGAGCCCTCGTCCTGCACCTCGATGGCGCCCTTGATGAAATCCTCCTCGGCATGGATGCCGGGGTTGCGGGCGTCGGCGCTAAGCTCGATGCGCAGGCCGATCGGCGACCACGGCGTCGGCGTGGTGCCGAGATGGGCGGTCGATCCCAGAACCTTCTCGCGTTTGGCCTTCAGGGTGTTGACGCGCAGGTCGAGCGGCGCCCGGCTCGCCATCGCGGTGGCCTCCGCGACGCGTTCATCGCCGAACACCTGCGCCAGGGTTGCATCGAGCCATTCCGGGTAGTCGCCGGCGATATGCGCAGGCGCCGCATCGAGCGAGCGGGACGTGAGCGCGGCGCGCTCGCCATCGCTCAGCGGCGGCGGGGCGAAACGGCTGCCGTCGCACAAGGCCGCGATGGTGTCGGGATCGAGGCCGCGCTCGAGCCGGAGCATGCCCAGCACCCTCGCGCGCGGCGTATCGTCGTCCATGATCCAGGCGCTCGAAGCGCGCCGGCGCAGCACATCCCAGATCAGGCCGGAAATCGCGGCGCGATCGCCCGACCCGGCATAGCGGTGCGCGGTGCCCCACTCCTTCAGCGCCTTCGCCGCCGGGACGCGCTGCGCGTCGATGGTGTCGATCAGTTCGATGGCCGCGGAAAGCCGCGCTGCGGGAGTCATTTGGAACTTTCAGCTCAAGAGGAACGGGCGGGCTCAGATCAGCAGCAGAATCCGAAGCGCGAAATAGATCCACATGGCGAACAGCACCAGCACGCCGGCGAACCATGTCAGCGAGCGCCGATTGAGATCGTTGGAGGTCACAAACACCCCGGCATGCACAAACCGCGTGATCACGAACACCCACGATAGCATCACAATGATGAGGTCCGCATGCCGCAGCGGCAGAGCGATCGCGATCAGAATGTAAAACAAAACAGGCAGTTCGAACTGGTTCTTGAAGCAATTGCCGATCTGGGTGGCTCGCGTCGGCCAGTTCGGCTGTCCCAGCGCAATGTCCCTGATCTTGGTCTGCCCGCCGACCAGCGCGCCCCTGCGGGCCCCGGCCATCCACAGCAACAGCGCGAAGGTAAGCCCGATCAGGACGAAGACCGGCAGTAATACCATCGGAACCGACATTGGAATCCTCCCCCCGGATTGAGCGCGAACCCCCGCTATAGCGACCGCGCTTCCGCCTGACAATAAATCCGCATCAACCCTGCTGAACCCTGATCGCCGCTGCGGTGACCAACTCGCCGCGGTTCCAGCATTTTCCATCTCGAACCGGTCCAAAGCTCCGCGAGATGCCCACGATGAACCTTGCGTCCACAGTCCTGAACGGCGCGACTGATATCGCCGGCCTCCCGGCGATTCCATGAATTCGTTGCTGCGAATGGCTGCCGATGGCCTCGGGCTCTCCCGGACGACAGCCCGGGCGGCTCATTCGTCGGCCACCGGGGCTCATCGCGTGAGTGCATAATCTGCCAAGGCAGGGATTGAGGCGGCAGGAATTCACATCCCCTGGCGATTTCCCGGATCAGCCGGGTACGGCC
>Ga0210400_10002271_pt1 | contig 18067 bp, 16 predicted proteins | sample IncBWH26MmetaG_FD_155456 | JGI IMG/M metagenome (GOLD analysis project Ga0210400, IMG submission 155456) | Forest soil microbial communities from Barre Woods Harvard Forest LTER site, Petersham, Massachusetts, United States - Inc-BW-H-26-M | ecosystem: Environmental > Terrestrial > Soil >...
CAACTAGTTGAGACGAAGGCAAATATAAATTTGGATTTAGTGTCCCAATCGCCTATTGCGAAATGCTATTCTGAATTTATAGAGTAAAGAAACAAAGAAAAGCTCCGAGTGGCGCTCTGAAAAGTGCGCCTTTATTTTTGCGACAAATTTTCAAAAGAGAAGACAATGTGGGGACGAAGCCGACTGCGGTTCGAAAAAAAGTTGTCAAGAGGGGTTGAAGGGCGGAAATTGGGCAAGCTGTTGAAGATACGGCAAATATAAATTTGGGTTTAGTGTCCCAATCACCCGTTGCAAAATGCTATTCTGAATCTATAGAGTAAAGAAAAAAGAAATAGTCCTGATGGCGCGCTTCGAGAGCGCGCTTTCCCATTTTTGGGGCCAATAGTTTGCTAGGGAGTTGGGAGCAGGGAGAATGGAAGTGCAGAAGTTGGCGAGCAAGAGCGTGGCGAAAGAATCCGAACGGAAAGACGTGAAGGAAGGCGAGAATCGTGCCGATGTGCTTCTGATGGAGAACGTTGCGAAAGCAGCAGACAACGCACTTGCGAGAGACAATGAAGTGATATCGGTGAGTCTGGAGCAGGCTCGGGAAAACGTCAGGAGCCGAGTACGCGAGGCAGCGGGAGAGATTGCGGACGGGCTGATAACCGAGGCGAAGGCGGGAGGATTGGCGCCGGCGAAGTATTTGTTTGAGGTGACGGGTTTGTATCCGGCGACTAAAGAGACGGGAGCGGCGGGGAACTCGCTGGCTGAGATGCTCTTGAAGCGAATGGGAATACCGACCGCGCAGAGTGGCGGAGGAGTGGACAAAAAGCCACCCGCACTTGCGACCGACCCCGAAAGCGAGCGCGGTGAACCGGAGGGTAGAGTTGAGAATTAAGGCTGCGATGCCTTGGCGGAGAAAAGAGGTTGCTCGCGGCATTGGTTTTGCGGTCTCTGCATCGGTATTAGAATGAGGCGGGGCTATGGAAACGAGGCGGCCGATTGGAGTTTCGGTGTCGCCGCGAGTGGAGTGTGGCGGGGGCCGGAAGAAGTTATTGGAAGCAATTTCACGAATGAGCCAACTCGCCGGGGAGGCTGGGCGAGACAAGAAGATCACGCGGCGCAGGATGGCGATGGATATGACGTGGGTGACCGACCGGATCGCGGTCGGGGGCGGAATCTGGAACGCGGGGAATATGGATGCGGTGGCGCGGGCGGGGATTACGCACATCATCGATATGCAGATTGAGTTTGACGACACAGCTTTGGCAGAGCCGCATGGAATTAAGGTGTTCTGGAATCCGGTGGACGATGATTTTGAGATGAAGGATCCCGAGGTATTTGAGCGCGGTGTAGATTTCGCATTGGCGGCGCTGGAGGAGAACGAGGCAAAGTTGTATGTGCATTGCGCGGCGGGGGTACACCGGGCACCGATGATGACGCTGGCGTTGCTGGGAGTGATGGGTTGGACGATGGAAGATGCGATGAGGTTGATTGAGGGACGGCGCCCGGTTGCGGACTTTGCGGATGTTTATGTGCGGAGCGTTGAAGAGTTTTTGAAGGTGAGATGAAGCGGGCGGACCTGGACCCCGGATTTACAATACTTTAGTTGGGCGCTCATCTGCGCGTTGAGTACATTCATCAGATTTTTCGGCGGCGGTCCATTTTGGCTTACGCGCTGAACAAGTTCAGCAGGAGGTCCTTCCCTTCGCCTGAAAAACGGCTCCGCTCAGGACGACGCCGTAACGGAATAGAGTCAGAACTGCACCTTTTATTAGCGATTTTTTAGCGAGCGATTTAGGAGGAAATATGTGGCAGGCATGCCGCCCGGCGGGGCGGCTTTTTTGTCTGGTGCTGGCGGTGGCTTTGATCGTGTCTGGAGTCCAGGCGCGGGGGCGTGGAGCGGGATCCGCGAGAAGAGCCGAAAGGGCGATCACTGCCTCCATGGCGAAGCCGGTCGCGGTTGCAGCGATGCCGCGCGGGGTTGCGCCAGCACCACAGGGCGGGCCTCCGCTGACGAGCGTGGTGGACACGGTTTACCGAGCGGATGGAACGGCGGCTCAAGGCGTCCTGGTGATTACGTGGCCGGCGTTTGTTGAGGCCACCGGAACGGCGGTATCGGAGGGCACGCTGAATGTAACGCTGGGAGCGAATGGCGCGTTGAATGTTGCGCTGGCAGCGAATGCTGGGGCGACACCGGCGGGAGTGTATTACATGGTCGTGTACCAGTTGGGACCTGGGCAGGTTCGAACGGAGTATTGGATCGTGCCGACGAGTTCACCGGCGACACTGGCGCAGGTACGGGCGACGCCGGGAGCGGGAACGGCGACGGCCGGAGCGTCGGTGCAATACGTGAACACGCAGCTGGCGAGCAAGGCGAACGATAACGCGGTAGTGCACCTTGCGGGGTCGGAAACAGTGAGCGGGATCAAAACCTTTGCTGTGCCGCCGAACGCGCCGACGCCGGTGAGCACGGGGGACCTGGCCAACAAATCGTATGTGGATACTGCAATAGCGACAGTCGGCGCCGGAAATTATCTTCCGACGGCGGGCGGGGCGATGACTGGACCGTTGACGCTGAGTGGAAGTCCGACGGCACCTCTGCAGGCGGCGGCGAAGCAGTATGTGGATCTGACGGCTGCTTCGAAGGCGGACTTGATCAGTGGGTTGGTGCCAACCAGAGAGTTGGGAAGCGGAACAGCTTCGGGGTCGAATTGCTTATTAGGTAGTGGCGCCTGGGGGCCTTGCGGATCGAGCGCTAACGCGACCGCGATTCAGAGTGTGCCGGTGGCGTCGAGTGCTCCTGCGAACGGACAAGTGCTGACTTATTCGACGGGGACGGGGCAATATGCACCGACGACACTGACGAATGGCAACGGGGGAGTGTCGGTGAGTCCGACATCGAGCCAGAACATTGTGCAACTGCCGGGAACAAGCCTGAGCGTCAATAATCTTTTAAACATTCAATATGCCGTGACGGCAAACAACTGGTCGCAAAACCCAAGTGGAACGTTGACGGCTGGAGTGCAGGCTACGGTGACGCTAACTCCGTGTCCGGTGGGAATCGACGGACGGGACGCGATCGGAATCATTTATGTTTCCGGAACTGGAACGGCTGAGCCAGTGCAACTGCAAGGCGGGGGGACATGCGTCTCTGGGGCGCCGGCGGGCGGGACGATCAAATTCACTCCGAACTACACTCACGGAGCAGGTTATGCGATTGGCTCGGCATCCAGTGGAATTTATGAGTCTTTAGCAGCAACGACGAATATGACTGGAACCAACGGCACGGGGAACACCTATCTGGTTACCGGCCCTGCGGGAACCAGTGCGGCGAGTGGAAATGTGGCGCTGATGTACAAAGTGCATGGCACGATCCATATGCCGACCAACAATGTGAAGTGGGATGCAAAGGGTACGGTGCTGGATTGTTATACGAGGGACGCTTGTATCCAGGCGGACAGCCCGGCGGTCGGATTCGGGCCTCTCACACTGACCGGGGCGCGCATGGCATCAGAACTTGACGTTAACGGATGGCCGATTGCGTCGGTGCAATGCACGGGGGGTATCGCGACGATCACGACGACCGTGACGCATGGAATACTGCCGGGGGATCTGGTGGACGTGCAGCGAACGGACGCTTCGCATTTTTGGGGAGGATCGGTAGCGGCGGGATTGACGAGAGTTGGCACCGTGACGCCGACATCAGTGACCTATCCTGATGCGGGTTGCGGGAGCGGGATTCCGCTGACGACGACGCCGGGTTATATCAACATTCTCAATGCAGCGGTATTGCTGAACAACAATCATGACATTGTGAACGATTTTGACATGAGTAAACCTGGCGGCAGCGCGCTGCAGATCGCCGGGCACTTCAACAACGGAATTACAGTCCTCAATGATCAGGCGTTCTCGTTGACCGATTTCAAGCCTGGGGTGCTGAGCAACGGAGCGACCGACATGTGCACACCAACCAACCCTTATTGCGGAAGTATGCTGTACTTCCCGGGGCCGGGTTCGGCGAACGCGACGGTAGCGTGGCTGAAGAATGTGGATTTGAGCGAGAACTGCAGCGGCAACGGACTGACTGCGTTCAACGGGAACACGGTGATCTGGGATGGAGGCATCACGCAGGGATTCGCGCAGTACGGTCTATCCACCGGAAATCGGCGGGGCGGATTCTCGAACACTATCTTGAACGATATCTACATCGAACAGAGTAGTTCCTGCACGAATCCGGAAACACCATCGTGTTCGCCGACATCGGGATGTGGGAACGCGATGGGGGTGTACAGCTTTGGGGGATCGACTCGCTGGACGGGCGGCGAAGGGCCGCAAGGCGTTGTGCCAGCCTTCGCGAATGGGGGATCGACCACTTACTATTACTACGTTGTCGCCATCGATTCCGTGCTGGGAGCAAGCGCGCCGCTGGCGATCGGATCGGCGGCACCATCCGGCACGACGGTAAATGGATTCTTCCCACGTGTAGCTCCGACCAATGTGCTCAGAAGTTACACGATTATCCGTACGACTGACGGTGTGAATGCGCCTACCAGCGCGAGCTGCCTCGGAGGGTCGAGTGCGGCGTGCGGCTCGGTGGCGACGGGAGTGCTGCAGTGTGCGACGTTGGAATGCGGTTTCAGTGACAACGTTAGCGTGGCGACCTCGCCGGTTACGATCACCGATCCTCCCGCTTACACTCCGGATGCGATGTTCTGGCCGGGGGCGGTGATCGTGAACGGGACAAGCCCAGCAGGATGCGGGAATTTCACATTCGATACTAATGCGCTGTTGAACGGCGTCGTTTCGCTGTGTGGCAGAGCGGTTCCGACGGTTACGACATTCCGCAATCCCAACAGCAATTTTTTCAGAGATGCATGGGTACAGGCTCCTTACGGGCTAGGCGACTTGAAGGACGATCTGAACGTGTCAACGAGCGGACTGAAAGGGCGGGAGATATTCGAGCGGCAGAACGGGCAAACGGTACCGAGTGGGGAGATCATTACGCTGGTTGACTCGAATCCTTCGAAAACCCAAGCCAACTCGAATAAGCGCCCGCCTGCGGATGCCAGCGATACCTTCATAGGAAACGACGCGGCCGGCGCGGCGCTGAATGCGGCGCAGCTTGCTTTCGGGGCGCCGGTGGCAATCTCCTCCTACATCGGAAATCTTGGTGACAATGCGAGTTTTCTGGAGCGGCTGACGGCGACGGGGAAGACATTTAACGTGCCAGTGAGCGTTAACGGAAATTTAACGGTTACGGGAACCTGCACAGGATGTGGAGGTGGCGGCGGGGGATCGGGCACGGTGAACGGTGCGACTGGGCTGCAGTTAGCGATGTATCCAGCGAATGGGACAGCGGTGAGCGGGGATGCGGCGCTGACGGACAACGGGTCGACGCTGAACTACACGGGAAGCAGCGGGATATCGGCGACGGCAGGAACATTCAGCGGGAACGTGACGGTGAATGGGCAGTTGCTGGTGGCAGGACCGTGGACAGTGAGTTCGCCGATTCCGGGAACAGCGATGCCAGCGGCGGGAGCGGGGACATCCGCGCTGGGAATTTCGAATGATGGGAATTTTTATATTTCGGCGAATGCTGGAACTCCGCAGAAAATAGCAACGACGGCGAGCAGTTCGTACTTCTCGAATTTGTTTCAGGAAGATGCTAGTGATGTGGGGCAGTACACCGTGGGCGAGACGGCTGCGCAGAATTTGCATGTTTATTCGAGCTATACAAACAGTTCGACGTGGACCAGGGCGTCTTTAGGGTATGACGCGACCGACAACTACGCGGTCGTGCGCAGTGAGAGTTCGCCAAGCGGCGGAGCGCCGGGATTGGGATTTTGGATCAACAGCGGGTTGAAGTGGGTGTTCGATGCGACGGGCAATTTGAGGCCGTGGACGGATCAAGCGTACAACCTGGGATCGTTCAACAGCGCGGGGAGCGGGAGCGGCGTGCGTCCGGCGACGCTCTACGTCGCGGGGAATTCGACGAGCGGAAGCGGACTGGAGCTGGGGAAGTTTGCGAATTTGAGTTATGAACTATGCACTGACTCGACGAATGGAACAGTGGTTAACGGGCTAGCGGTGCTGACGGCAGCAGGCTGCGCGGCGAAGCCTTCGAGCGCGGCAACGAGTGGAGTGATTGGAATTGCGATTGCGAATGCAGGAACGTCGGGAGTGGTGACGTTGGCGAGGACGGGCAGCGTTTATTGCAGCTTTGACGGAACGTCGACAGTGATTGGCGATTATGTGGTGCCTTCGAGTGTGGCGAGCGGCGGATTTTTCCCGCTGTGCCACGATGCGGGCGCGATGCGTCCGACTGGGACACAGATTTTGGGACGTGTGTTGCAAACGAGTTCAGGAAGCGCGACGGTACAGATGTTCCTGGATATGCCGGGATCGAGTGTGAGCGCGGCTTCGGCAGGGACGGGAAGTTGTACGAACCAGGCGGTGACGGCGGTGAATACTGGAGCGCCGACATGCACGACGATTACGTCGGCGTATGTGGATTCCTCGATCGCGTCGACGGCATCGCCATCCTTGACGGGAACGCCGACTGCGCCCACGGCGAGTGCTGGGGACAACTCGACGAAGATTGCGACGACGGCGTATGTGAAGAGTGAAGCGCAGTTTGCATGGACGTGTCCGCTGGCGGGAGCGACGGCGGTATCGCAGAACTGCAATTGGACGTTGCCGGCGGGGCTGACGATTACAGGATTTGATCTGGCGGCGAATACCGCTCCGGTAGGTTGTACGACGTTTCCAGTCGTTCAGGTCTGGGATGGTGCAGGATCGGGCGCGGAGGTGGGGAGTTATTCGATCCCGTTGACCTCGGGGAGCAATTTTTATGGGCAGGTGACCGGGAGCACGAATCTGGCGGCGGGACATTTGCTACGGGTGAAGGTCACGACGGCGTCGGCGGGCTGTACGACGAATGCTGCGGGGTTGGTGGCGATCGTGACATATCAGATGCAGAACTGAGGGTTATTCCCGTGCGGTGAGTTTGCCCTTAGGTTTCGAACCGAGTTTCCTGATTTCTAATTGAGGAGGAGTTATGAGTGAAGTTGCTAATCCGGAGGCAGCACAACCAAGCAGTCGACAAGATTACGGACAGAGTGACCGAAATCCGGCGGTCACGGATTGGGGTGGGACGGATTCGAACGGTGGATTGGTAAGCGTGCCGGCTTCCTCGGAGAGCCGGATAACGCCTGCGGGGGCGACAGTGTCGCCGAACGCAGGTTTGCAGAACTATAACGTCGGGGATGTTTCCGACAACGTTCAGGATGAGGCGGAGCGAGAGGGATAGGTTCGGGCATCGGGCATCGGCAGGGCAAGAAGCTTAGGTATCAGGAGCCATCAGCGAATTGCTGGTGGCTTTTTTATTGGTGTGATGTTTCGGGTGGAAGTCATTTCTTGGAGAACGGGCAATGGTGGAGAGAATTTCCGGATGCTGGGGTACAGCAGCGAAGAGGATAGGGATCCTTCAGCTGCGAAATGACGTTCGCTTTGCGAACGCCATTTCTCCGTTCAGGATGACAAGATTTAGGAACTTGCTCAGGATGGCAGTTTTGTTTGCTGCTGCCTGCGCTCCTGTGTTTGGGACGACTTACTACGTGAGTTCGAGTTCGGGGAGCGATTCTAATAGTGGGACTTCTACAACGGCTGCCTGGGAGACGATTGCGCATGTGAATGGACAGACGTTTCTGCCTGGGGATTCGATTCTGTTTAAACGAGGGGATGTCTGGAATGAGAGTCTGTCGACTGCTTCTTCGGGGAGCTCGGGAAATCCGATTACGTTTGATGCGTATGGGGCCGGAGCGGCGCCGAACTTGACGGGATATTACGCGGTACCAGCGACGTCGTGGGTGAAGGTGACGGGAAATGCCTGGAAAGCACCAGTGCCGTCAAGTTATACGACGATCAACTTCTGTTTGTTTGGATCGATATGGGGGCAGAAGGTGGCGGCTTCCACATCGAATCTGACGGCGCAATGGGATTTCTACCTGGCGAGCGGATATGTGTACGTATTTCCGATTTAAGAGAATATTTTGATGAAAGGGTATTTGGTATGGCAGTCAGCGACAGAGAGTTTGCGCTCAAAGCAATTGATATCGAGTTTCAGCGAGAAGTCCTGGACAAGCTGGTGAGGCTGGAGACCAAGATGGATTCGCTGATGGGGAATGGGCAGCCGGGGCGGATGAAAGTGGTTGAGGACAAAGTTGCATTGCTGGAATGTAGTGACGTGCGGAACAGCATTCACAACCGACTTTTGAATGGGGTGATTAGCGCGGCGGTCAGCGCGGCAATTGCGCTCCATAGGTACTGGCTGAAGTAGATTAACCCTAAAACATTTAAATGCAGAAGATTGACTAAGGAGGATCTATGAGCGTTGTACCAAGCACTACAATCATCACGAACCTGAGGACTCTGACTGCGTCTACATTGAACACGTTGAAAACCTCGACTTCGAGTGGAGTCGACATGCCGGGTATGCTTGCCCTTGCCTTAAGCAAGGCGCTTGAATTGAAGGTTTGTCTGAGCTTACTAGTCAAGTCGACGGATGGAGCGGATCCCAATCTGACAACCCTCAATGACATTCTGGCGAGCCTTAGCTAACCATCGGCGGCGGGTGCTGGGCCAACCGGGATTCACGTCGATCGACGACCAACCAAAGTTTAAGGAGAAACGATCTATGGACTTTCTATCGCAACTGCTGCGCGGGATCTCGTTCGTGCCGGCGCTGGTTAGCGGAATTGAGGGGCTCTTCGGCGATAAGCCAGGAACCGAAAAGAAGGATGCGGCAATGTCGTTCTTGCAAAACGCTTTGTCTACGATCGACGCCGTGGCGACCAGGGAGATCATAAATCCGGAACAATTCAAAGATGGCATCTCGAAAATAATCGATGGAACCGTCCAGTGCCTGAATGCGTCGACCTGGTGCAAGCAACCGCCTGCCAGCCATTCGCAACCTACTGCGTGATCCGACTTAGCCGATCTCCTCGTTCCAATTCTCTAACGACTTTTTTACCAGAGCCATGAACTGATCGGCGACGGCGCCGTCGATCAGGCGATGATCGTAGCCGAGCGTAAGGTGCACGACCGAGCGGATGGCGATGGAGTCGTTACCTTCTTTATCCGTGACGACCAGTGGCTGCTTGGTGATTCCGCCAACACCCATGATGGCGGAGTTCGGCTGGTTAATGATCGGGAGACCGAAGACGGCGCCGAACTGGCCGGGGTTGGTGACGGTGAAAGTAGAGCCCTCGACATCTTCGGGCTTCAACTTCTTGGTGCGGGCGCGCTCGCCGAGATCGGTGATGCCGCGTTGTAGGCCGAGGAAGTTGAGGTCGCCGGCGTTCTTGAGGACGGGAACGATAAGTCCCCAATCGAGAGCGACGGCGATGCCAACGTTGATCTGCCGGTGGTAGCGGATGTTGTCACCTTCGAGTGATGCATTGATGATGGGCCACTGCTGCACGGCGATGATGGCAGCGCGAACGAAGAACGGCATAAAAGTGAGACGAACGCCGTGCCGTTGTTCAAAGGCATTCTTGTGCTTGGCGCGCAGGCTGACGATGCGTGTGAAATCGACTTCGTACATGCAATGAACGTGAGCGCTGGTGCGGCGCGACTCGATCATGCGCTGGGCGATGATTTTGCGCATGTTGGTCATGGGAACGAGGTCGCCGGGATAGGTGGCGGGGGCGGGACGGGGTGGAGCGGTGCCTTGCGGCGCCGATGCCGGTTGCGCCTCGCTCCGGTCGGCGGGACGGACGAATGCGTCCGTCCCCACACTGTCCTTTCCCACGCGAGCAGGTTGCGATCCTGGGTGCTCGATGAACGCCATGATGTCTTGCTTGGTGATGCGGCCCCCGAGACCGGTGCCAGCGACTTGCGAAAGATTCACGCCATGTTCGCGGGCGATCTTGCGGACCAGGGGAGAGGAGCGCGCTTCCTCGTCTTCGGAAGATTCACGCGATTCTGGCGACGATGGCGCGCTGGCGGCCGGTTGAGGAGTTGGTGCGGGCTTCTTCTCTTCTTTCTTTTCTTCTTTCGCAGGGGCGGGCGCCGCCGGAGCGGCCTTTGCGGGCGCCGCGGCCGCCTCGCCATCGGCGGAGATCGTGCCCACGATTGTGTTCACGCCGACGGTCGTGCCTTCTGTGACTTTAATTTCTTGAAGCACGCCTGAGGCGGGGGCAGGGATTTCCGCGTCGACCTTGTCAGTGGAAATTTCGAAGAGAGGCTCGTCGCGCTGGACTTTGTCTCCGGGCTTTTTCAACCACTTGGTAATAGTGCCCTCGACAATGGATTCACCCATCTGGGGCATGATGATGTCAGTCGGCATGATTTCCTTCCATGCGGCCCACGGTTACAGGATGCCGCAGGACGCAAACAGATATTATAGCGGGTAGGGAACTCCCACAGAAAATACCAGGTTAATAGAAGGAGTGGATTGGCTTAACAGCTACCTGCCTACTTCTTTTCTTCGTCCCCGCTCGGCGGCGCAACTCCGAAGCTGGTCTTCCAGTATTCCTGAACCGCGGGCGGGAGTTTCTCCATGTGTGAGATGAAGCTGGCGATCTTCCACATTTCCTGCTCAGTGAGAGTTTTTTCCCATGAGGGCATGCCGGTGTAGCGGATGCCGGTGCGGATGGTGTAGAAGACGTGCCACTCAGGGTCATCGGGCGTGTCGGAGATGAGATTGGGCGCGGGCGGGTAGAAGGAGTTAGCGAGCGAGGAGGGCTTGCGGTCGAGGCCTCCGTGGCAGAGGGCGCAGTTCATGGTGTAGAGTTTCATGCCGTCTTCAAAATTCTGATCGTTCGGCGGCACGGGATTGGTTAGGTGTGGAGCGTGGCGCTCCATGGAGGCGTCGACGGCGCTCATCGCGATACGCGCTTCGAGGTGGGGCGGGGCCACATTGGCTTGCGTCGGGAAGAAGCCGAGCATGGCGAAGCCAAGCCCGCCAAGAATGAGCACGAGGATCATGACGATTGCGCCAAGTACGAACTTGCCCATGAATACCTCCGGGAGATTCTATTGTGGCAGAAGAGGGGCAGGGGCGGCTAGTTTGGTTCCAGGAGTACTGGGTCGCTGGTCAAAAGGCGTTTCTTCTGTTTTTCTTTGGTCAATAAGCCCGCAATCGGCGGGCTTCGCGAACTACGTCGCTTACTTTGGGTAGGTAGTGTTCTTCCTGCGGCGGAGAAAAGGGGATAGCGGAATCGAGGCCTGCGACGCGGACGATGGGGCCGTCGAGATCGTCGAAGGCTTCTTCGTTGATGATGGCGGCGATTTCGCCGGCGAGGCCTCCGGTGCGGGAGTGCTCGTGCAGGATGATTACTTTATTTGTCTTCTTCACAGTTTGCGCGATGGCTTCGCGGTCGAGCGGTGAGACCGTGCGCAGGTCGAGGATTTCGAGATCGATATTTTCCTTCGCGAGAATCTCGGCCGCTTCGAGCGCGGAGTGGACCATCGCCGCATAAGTAATGATGCTGAGATCGCGGCCTTCGCGGACGATGTTCGCTTTGCCGATTGGCACGACGTAATCTTCCGCGGGGACTTCACCTTTGATGCGGCGGTAGAGATATTTGTGCTCAAAGAAGATGCAGGGATTGTTGTCGCGGATGGCAGCTTTGATCAGGCCCTTGGCGTCGTAGGGCGTGGCGGGGCAGATGACTTTGAGGCCAGGATTGTGGACGAACCACATCTCGGGATTTTGCGAGTGGAACGGGCCGCCGTGGACGTATCCGCCGCTAGGACCGCGCAGTACAAGTGGGGCAGGTGCTCCCCACAGATAGTGCGTCTTCGCGACCATGTTGCTGATCTGGTTGAAGGCGCAGCCGATGAAGTCCATGAACTGGAATTCGGCGACGGGGCGCATGCCGGTGAGCGACGCTCCGAAGGCCGCGCCCACGATGGCGGATTCGGCGATGGGCGTGTCGATGACGCGCTCGGGACCGAAGCGGTCGATGAAACCGTCGGTGACTTTGAAAGCACCGCCGTAAATGCCGATGTCTTCGCCGAGGCAGAAGACAGAGGGGTCGCGGTCCATTTCTTCCCAGATTCCCTGGCGGATAGCTTCGAGGTAGGTGAGTTGCATAGGTAAACACTCCGGATCATGCTTACGGTTTCATACTAGACCGCGAATTGTGCACCAATCTCCCATTTGCAGTGTCTATTCCCCAGTCGTCTTGCGGCTAATCACGATGTGCGGTCCTACGCCTTCCGATGCTTTAGGGCATTGATTCATAAGAGCGGTTCCATATGTTCCGGGAGCGGGAGTGATTTTCCCATGATGCAACCAGAACCGCGCGATTGCTTCCCCTTGCAACGTCTGAGAGTTTGGGACATTCGGGAGTTCTACTTTGCTTCTCCACCTCAATCGCACCCACTCGCCGACCTTGAGCTCCACGAGAGTGCCGGGGTGTGAATCGCTACCGTAAACTGACACGTGCGCCAGATCGACCACACTATGTTCATCACGAACTGAAAGCCCAGTCCAGTCTCCTCGTAGCTGAACGGTTCGGACGCATCTGTCGGCTGGAGATCGGACAGGTGGGGCGATATTGCGAGTGTCATCGGCGCCGAGCCCACATTCTCAACCTTCACTTCCCACTCGATGGAATCGCCCGTTGCGTAGGACGGACGATCAAGCCACGTGACGGTACTCCTAAGAGCGCGTCGTTCGTTCGCCCCGACGCCGCAGTCTCCGATCAGCACACCGCGGGCGGAGCCCACCATGCTGAAACTGCCGTCGGGATTTCTGGGGAAGTGTTGGGGAGGCGGCGAAGTCGTTCGAAGCGCAATTCTTTGCTCAATGGTCGTCAGGTCAACAAACCTCACTTCCTGAGCCCCAGCGTACCTTGCGAAGTGGCAGGCAAGGCTGATGATCCAGAAGGAGAGGAACACCCTCATCTCAGATGCACGGCGGCTTCTGTCTGCTTGAAGCCGGCCGCTCCCTTCTTAACTTTCGGTATCCCATACTTGGGCTTGATGTCATGGCAACCGTCCCCACAGAACACCCCGCCCTCGGCAGACTCCGGTGTCGGCATCGGAGAGTTCACCGCGATCTCGCGCTCGGCCTCTATAACCCGTTCTACTTCTGCAATCAATTCCGCATTCTCTTTCACCGTCAGCCACTTCTTTTCTTTCAGCAGATAATTTTCGAAGCGGGCGATTGGGTCGCGCTTTTTCCAGAAGTCAAACATTGGCTTCGGCACGTACGCAGCGGCGTCGTGGATGGCGTGGCCTTTCATGCGCATCATCTTGGCTTCGATCAGCGTCGGGCCTTCGCCGCGGTGGGCGCGTTCGACGGCGTCGCGGGCGGCGTCGTAGACCTGGCAGGCGTCGGTGCCATCGACGATTACACCGGGGATGCCGTATCCGATGGCGCGCTCGGCGAGATCTTTGCAGCGGTACTGCATTTCCGACGGCGTGGAGTAGGCCCACTCATTGCTCTCGACGAAGAGCACGAGACCCAGGTTCTGCACGGCGGCGAAGTTGATGCCTTCGTAGGTGACGCCAGTGGACTGGCCTCCGTCGCCGATGTAGGTCATGACGGCGATATTGCGCCCTTGCAGACGCGCGCCCAGCGCCACGCCCGCCATTACCGGAACCAGATCGCCGAGCATCGAAATAGGCGAGACCATGTTGCGCTTTTCGATGTCGCCGAAGTGCGAGGTGCCGTCGCGGCCGCGCGTGGGCGAATCGGCTTTGGCCATGTACTGCATCATGGTGTCGGAAGCGCGGAAGCCGCGAACCAGCAGCGATCCCTGATTGCGAATCATCGGCGCGAACCAGTCGTCTTTATCGAGCGCGTAGGCCGAGGCGCAGGAGCAGGCTTCCTGGCCGAGCCCGAAATAAACTCCGCCGACGACTTTGCCTTGCTTGTAGAGATTTTCGAGCGCGGTCTCCATTCTGCGGTTGAGCAGCATGTAGCGGTAGATTTCGATGCACTGCTTCTTGTCGAGATACTTGGAGTCGCGGATGGGCGGGACCGGAGCGCTCAGGTTGCCGCTGACTTCGTAGCGGACGTGCTCGGCACCGTCTTTGTCTTTCTCGATGCGTTGGCTTACCGATAGATCGGGATGCTCGAGGCGCGTGTCGGGGATGGAGTAGGTGCGGAGGTGGGCAGCCTTGGGACTGGATAGGGAAGCGCCGTTGCGGCGGCGGTTGCCGTTGGTGCCTAACTTGGAATTGGATTTATTCTTCTTGATTGCCATGGTGAAAGCCGAAATGCAGACGCAATTCTCAATGCTATCGCAGAGTGAAAGAAAAGAGCTAGTGCGGCGCGCCGACCGAGGCGCGTTTACCTTTGAACCGCCCGCCTCTACCCGCAAGCTTAAGCAACAGCTAGCTCAAGGCCTTCCGCAACAGCAGTATTGGCTGCATATTCAATGTGCAGAACCCGCCTCGCGTATTCCGACTGCGACTTCGATGAAGAGTGAACCACCAGCGGCCGCATCGCCACGATTCCCCCTCGCGGGACGCAACATTCCACCGGGGCGACGTCTTGCGTTAATTGATGGATCGCGTCGTCAGTAAGCACACCGAGAGTGTGCGTTGCCGGCAATACGCGCAATGGCCCGTTCCGCGATGTAGAGTCGTCAAGATGAACACGCAAGGCGAGCACTTGAGAAAGAGCGCTTGCCGGGGCATGGGCATAAATCACTCCTTCTTTAACGGACCACGGCCCCCAACCCGGTGTCTCCTGGCGACTCCGTAGCGGGAGTGCCGTGTCTTGATGCCAGACCACAAGCCAGTTGGCGTCCGTCGTTTTTTCAAACATTGTCGCCCGGAACGGATAGGCGCTTGCACCTAAAATGCGGCTTGCAACTTCGAGTAGTTGTGGATCGCCTGCCAGCGAAGCCACCGCAGCATGTCCCAAAGCATGCCGCACTCCGGCACGGCTGCGACGCAGGTTAGCGATTGCAAGATTTTCTGCCAACAGCATGACCCGATCTTCTTCGAATATCCCCGGTATCACCGCAAATCCGTCCTCGTCGACTCGTTGCCGATACATGGACGTTTCCAAAGAGATCAGCTCCAAAATGTGTCCTCTTTGTGCAGGTGCCGGAATTCTGCCGGAAGCTGCACCGGCACGCCGACGGTTCGCCCGAGCAGCGCGTCTAGCGTATCGACCCAAAGCATTTGAGTGGAAAACACTGTGCCGAAGTTGCGAGAGATCGATTCGGTAACCGCGTTCAGGTCGAGCGCCTTGCCGAGTTCTTGCTGCATCGAGGTAACCGGCTTCGCCGTGATGCCGCAGGGGATGATCAGATTGAAGTAGCTGAGGTCGGTGCTTACGTTGAGGGCGAAGCCGTGCGAGGTGACGAAACGGGAGATGTGGATGCCGATGGCGGCGATTTTGGCTTCGGCGGCGTTCGCGGTGCTGCCAGCGAACAGCAGGTTCCTCGACTCCAGAGAACGATTCTGGGAATCGTTCTCTTCCGCCCGGAATGACAATGAGTTGTTGTCTGTCCACACACCTGTCAGCCCTGGTATGCGCTTTGTCGGGATCGCGAAGTCGGCACAGGTGCGGATCAGGACTTCTTCCAGGCGGCGGACGAAATCGACGGCGCCCAGACTCTTTCGCAGGGCGGACGGGGCGTCCGCCGCTCCACGAGCGAATCCGCGCAGGTCGAAGATGGGATAGCCGACGATCTGGCCGGGGCCGTGGAAGGTGACGTCGCCGCCGCGGTCGCATTCAAAGAGTTCGACGCCTCTCTGGGCGAGGAGTTCGGGCGAGGCGATCACGTGTGCGGTTTTTGCATTGCGGCCTAGCGTGATAACTGGCGAATGTTCCAGCAGGAGGAGGACGTCGCCGATCTTTTCCTCTTTGCGTAGGCCGACGAGTTGCTGTTGCAGGCGCAGGCCGGTCGCGTAGTCGACGGTGCCGAGTTGGACGAGGGAGATCAAAGCTTCCTGCCACGAATCTACACATCAAAACTCTTCACCACAGAGACACAGAGTCACGGAGAAAAACCTAGACCATTCTTGACTTTCCCCGTCTCCGTGGCGAGTTAAGCATTGATCGCGATCCCGTACACGCTATTTGCCGCATCCAGCATAGCCTCGGCTAGGGTCGGGTGCGCGTGGATCGTCCACATCAAATCATCGACGGTGGCTTCCAGTTCCATGGCGGCGACTGCTTCGGCAATCAGTTCCGTCGCCTGCGGGCCGATGATGTGGACGCCGAGAATCTCACCGTAGTCGGCGTCGCTGACGATCTTGATGAACCCTTCATGCTGGCCGACAATCGAGGCTCGCGAATTCGCGGTGAACGGGAACTTGCCGATCTTCACGTTGTATCCGGCCTCGCGTGCTCTGGTTTCGGTGAGTCCGACGCTGCCGATTTCGGGATGGCAATACGTAGCACCAGGAATGTGTTCGGGATTGATCGGTTTGCCAGGCTTGCCGGCAATCTTGGCCACAGCCACCAGCGCTTCCATCGCGCCGACATGGGCCAGTTGTGGAGTCCCGAGCACGATGTCGCCGACGGCATAGACTCCGGGCTCGGCGGTCTGCATCCAGGAATCGGTCTTGATGAATTCACGGTCGGGCTTGATCTTGGTTTTCTCGAGGCCGATATTTTGCGTGCGCGGCTTGCGCCCCACTGCGATCAAAATCTTCTCGGCTTCAATTTTCTCCTGCTTCCCCTCAACGCTGATGGTCACAGCAATTCCGCTCTTCGTATTGTCGATCTTCTCAACTTTTGCAGTCGTGTGGAAGTTGATACCGCGCTTGCGAAAAACACGAGCCAGTTCTTTCGAGACTTCTTCATCTTCAACGGGAACAAGTCGCGGCAGCATTTCAACGATCGTCACTTCGCAGCCGAATGAGTGAAAGATCGATGCAAACTCCACGCCTACCGCACCAGCGCCGACGATCACCATAGATTTGGGCAGGTCCTTCAGGCTGAGGATTTCGATGTTGGTGAGGATGCGGTCGTTGGCCTCTAGTCCGGGCAACATGCGCGCTTCGGACCCGGTCGCGAGAATCACGTTCTTCGCTTTCAGATGGCTCGCTTTGTTGTCGTTCACAACTTCGACGGTCAACACACCATTCTGTGCAGAGCCTGTGAGCTTTCCGTAGCCCTTCACGGTGTCAACTTTATTCTTCTTCATCAGAAATTCGAGACCTTTGGCATGCTTGGCCACGATCTTCGATTTGCGTTCCTGAATCGCCCCCCAGTTCAGTTTGCGCGCATCAACGCCATCGATGCCGAATTCTTTAGCTTCCTTGAGGTGATCCCACAGTTCGGCGTTGAACAGCAGAGCCTTGGTCGGGATGCAGCCCACGTGCAGGCAGGTGCCGCCGAGGAACCCGTCTTTCTCGATGAGCGCGGTTTTCAATCCGTACTGGCCCGCACGGATGGCTGCAGTGTAGCCCGCGGGACCGCTTCCGATTATGGCGACGTCATAAATAGTTTCAGGCAATGGAATTATCCCCAGTAGGAAGAGATGACTAAAGCCAAACGTTTGATTCTAGAACAGGACTGCAGAAGGCAACAATCGGCGGAAGCTGAAACGGGAATTCCTCGAAGGGATGAAGGGCGATACCAATTGATAGGGATCCTTCGACTTCGAGCAGCTTCGCCGTCGCGAAGCTGCTACTGCGCTCAGGATGACAAAATGCCTAGTTACTCTCGTTGCTGGCGCGCTTCCAGGAAATCAATTCGCCGATGGTCGAACTCGTGCTCGAAACCGGCTGCTTGTAAGCCTCGACTTCGGAGCGCGAAGCCTCTTCGCCCACCGCGCGGATGCTGAGGCCGACTTTCTTTTCTTCCGGGCTCATCTTGATGATCTTGAAGTCGTGCTCCTGTCCAGGTTCAAGTTGCATAGGCTGGCCATTGGCATCGACAGCCTCGGACTTGTGGCACAGGCCCTCGACGCCTTCGGCGATTTCGACAAAGGTGCCGAACGCGGCCACGCGCAGTACTTTGCCGTGAATCACATCACCGACGTGATGTTTCTCGAAGAAAGTCTCCCAAACATCGGGCTGGAGCTGTTTGACCCCAAGCGAAAGCCGCCGCTTGTCGGGTTCAATGGCGAGCACAATGGCCTTCACGCGGTCACCCTTCTTC
>Ga0210400_10002272_pt1 | contig 18054 bp, 16 predicted proteins | sample IncBWH26MmetaG_FD_155456 | JGI IMG/M metagenome (GOLD analysis project Ga0210400, IMG submission 155456) | Forest soil microbial communities from Barre Woods Harvard Forest LTER site, Petersham, Massachusetts, United States - Inc-BW-H-26-M | ecosystem: Environmental > Terrestrial > Soil >...
CTCGGCGAAGGCCGCCAGAATGCCTTGCCGCATACCCCGACCGAGCGCCGACGAGGGACCCTCGAGCGCGGCGGCCTGACCGAACAGGATCGTGTCCGAACTGACGCCGACTTCGCCGGCCCGGGCATGAAGCGGATTCATGACCGCGAGCAGGATCGAAAGCCCGGTGAAGATCGTGGTGTGTAATCGTTGCATTGTGGCCCATTTGCAGGATCGAGAGGTCGTCCACTTCACGATATCTCCATGTAGTGAAAGTCTCGCTAATCCTTCCCGGCTTAGGTTTGACGCTGCAATGGAACCAGGCGCCGCACGCGTCATAGTACGTGGATTCGCATTTTATCGATTTCGGAAATCGTTAACTAAGGCAACCAAACCGGGGCGACGATGGCCCTGATATTCGTGGGTTTTTAACCCGATCCACGTCCGATCATTCGTTTACAGCGGTACGGCTGTTGGGTGACCGCGACACCGGTCGGGAAGGACAAAGATGAGCGATCGAGGCCCGGGCGGCAGTCGCAAGGGAGACATGATCGAAAAGCGGCGGGGCCCCGCGTTGCAGTCAGGGCTTTACCGGCCAGCGGTGGTTGCAGCGGGGATTGGCCTGTTGCTGTCCCTGGCCGCTGCCTACGCAGTCGGGAGATGGGAGCAGCGCGTCACCAGGATCGAGTTCGAAGGTGCCGCCGCGACCGAATTGATTGAGATGCAGAACGGGGTCAACGAGTATCTCAGCCGGCTGGTCACGCTGCGTACCCTGTTCGAATCGGCCAACGAGGACATTACCCGGAGCGAGTTCGAGGTCTTCGGCGGACGCCTGTTCGAGAACCATCCGGGAATCCTTCGCGTCGGCTGGGTGCCGAAGGTCAACCGGAAGGAACGAGCCGACTATGAGGCTACCGCGGTCAGCGACGGCATCCCTGGTTATCGGATTAAATCCCTCGCCGCGGATGGCGCTGTTGCTCCGGCGCCTGACAGCAATTTCTATTTCCCGGTCTTCTTTTCAACCGAGGCAAAAACCTCGATGGTTTACGGGCTGGACTATTCAACCGACCCGGTCCGATGGGCCTCGTTGCAGCGTGCGCGGGACAACGACGCGGTCGCGGTGCTGCCCACCAGGCTGTATCACGATCTCAAGGGCGACACCCACGGTGTGATGGCCAGTGCGCCGGTTTATGTGAAGGGAACATCGCGCACCACGATCGCGGACCGGCGGCGCAATCTGGCCGGTTTCGTCGTCGGGATATTCGATCTGGAGCACTTGCTGCAGTCGATCTGGACAGGGACGGCGGCGTCTTCCGGCATCGTCATCAATGCCTATCCGCCCGGCCTGGACGGAAACGCTGAACATCAACCTGTTCCCGACTTTTCATCGGCGCCTCCTACGGCGCAGTCGAAGCGGGCTTTCGCCGAAGAACCGCGCTGGTCGGGGACGCTCAGGATCGGAGATGCCAACTGGCAAGTGCAGGCCATTCCCGCCCCCGGCGGCCGGCTCACCGCGCGCTACGACCGCGCGTTGACGGTGCTCACGGCCGGAATTGTCATCACGGCATTCCTGGCGGTGTATCTCGGTCTCGCAAGCCGTCACTCGCGCCAGCTCGCACTGGCGAACCGGCGCGTTCTGGAGCTTGCGCAGACCGACATTCTGACCGGACTTCCGAACCGGGCGTTCTTTCTGGAACAACTGGGAGCGATCGGTTCGCACGGGCGTCGGCATAACGAAGACGCATTTTCAATCTTGATGCTCGATCTTGATCGCTTCAAGAACGTCAATGATTCCCTCGGCCACGCCGCCGGCGACGGATTACTCCGGGAGGTGGCATTTCGTTTGAAATCCGCACTCCGCGACACTGATGTGCTGGCGCGGCTGGGCGGCGACGAATTCGCGATCATCCAGGCGGGGCGCCTCGATCTTCGGGCCGGGTCGATCGATTTGGCAACCCGAATTTCGAAACTCATCGCCGAGCCGTTCCAGCTGCCCGGCCATCAAGTTGAAATCGGCACCAGCATCGGGATCGCGATCGCGCCGGAGCATGGCAACGATCAGGAGCAGTTACTGAAAAAGGCTGACCTTGCGCTGTACCGATCGAAATCGGCGGGCCGGAATTGCTTTACGCTCTACGATGAAGCGATGTCCGCGGAACTTGAAGCTCGCAACACGCTTGAAGGCGACCTGCGATATTCCATCGCGAGCTGTCAGTTCGAACTGCATTACCAGCCCTTCTTTGACGTTCAGACCGGCCGCCGGCGGGGTCTGGAAGCTCTGGTTCGCTGGCGTCATCCGATCAAGGGGCTGATACCGCCCGACCAGTTCATTCCGCTCGCGGAGGAGACCGGACTCATCGTCCCGCTCGGTGAATGGATTATCAGGCAGGCGTGCGACGACGCGATATCGTGGTCGGCGGACACCAAGGTCGCGGTAAATCTGTCGCCGGTCCAGTTCAAGCAGGCTGAGTTGTTCGATATCATCGAGTCCGCGTTGCACAAATCCGGTCTGCCGCCGGAGCGGCTGGAAATTGAGATCACGGAATCCGTGCTGCTGGAAAGAGCCGCAGAAAATCACGCCTTTATGGAAAGACTGAGGAGCATCGGCGTTTCGCTGGCCCTTGACGATTTCGGCACCGGATATTCCTCCCTGAGCTACCTGACGACATTCCCGTTCGACAAGATCAAGATCGACAAGTCCTTCATTGGTAATCTGTCGAAGAGTCACACGAGTTCGGCGATCATATCGTCGATCGTGACGCTTGCGCGCGGTCTGGACATGTCGGTTACCGCCGAAGGCGTGGAAACCGCTGAACAGCTCGAGAGGCTGAGAACGCTGGGGGTAAACTTCGCACAGGGTTATCTGCTCGGTCGCCCGCTCCCGATCGGCGAGCTCCATGGCCAGCCTCAGTCCTCCGGTTCGCGTCTGGATGCAGCATAGAGCCTTATCGGTTCTGATTGGATCAGATCTTTTGTCTTGACGCGTTGTCTTCACGCGAACCGGATCCACTTCGCCCGAAAACGCTTTGGCGCCGCCTGGCAAGAAAAATGGCCCCGATGAAGGGGCCATTCGTCTCACATGCCTTCTTTCATCATCTTTTTCGCGTGGTGATGATGGTGGTGGTGACGCAACATGGGCCTCTCCATGCCTTCGCCCTTCATGCCTTCCTTCATCATCGGCTTGTCTTCGGCGTTTGCGATTGACGGTACAGCGATTGCGATCGTGGTCAGAGCCGCTAATACGTAGGAAAATTTCTTCATTTATCTCTCCTGGACGTCAAGTAACCTCCGTCCAACATCAAATCATGAAACTTGTTCCACGCGGGGAACCAAATCGCTCTTTCGGCCTTGTCATGGCGAGAGGGTCCATGAAGCCGCGATTTTGCACGTCTCCGCTCGGTGCGTCCGATGCGGTCGAAAGAGCCTGGCGCACCTATTCAATGCTTTACGACAAGCCGGATCGGCCAGCCAAGCTGGAGCTCGAAGCCTATGTGCGCGGCTTGATTATCAAGGGCGAACGCAACCAGGATCAGTTGACGGTGAAGGCGCTTCTCTATCTGAAGAAGCGCACCGGCAAAGGCGAGGGCAAGATAAGCCTCAATCGATGACCGCACCGTGTCGTCAACCATCGTGTCGTCAACCGATGTCGCCAATTCACGTCATCAAAACCCACGCATCTATCGGCCGCCGCACGGCGCCTGCCTGACCCGCTACTCGTTGGCCTCGGGCGGCAAGAAGTTCACTTCGTGCTCCGCGGAGATACGGACGATTTCGGCGACATCCGTCAGATTGTGAAGCTGATTGAACAGCGCTTCGAGTCTCTGCGTCGGCGACACCCAGAACAGCGCCCGCGCAGGCTTATCGGACTTGTTGAAATAACCGTGCGGGATGCCGCGGGGCAGCCGAACCAGATCGCCGGCGTTGGCCTGCACCCAGACCCCATCCAGTTTCAGGTCCAGCATGCCATCCTGGACCAGGATGAATTCGTCCTGGGTGGGATGGATATGGACCGGGACGAACTGGCCGGGATCGCTGTTGGTCTCAAACGCAAAGGTGGAATCGGTCACGGCCTTCGGGAAATAAACCTGGCCAAGGATATTCCAGGTCTTGCCGGAATATCCCGTACCGTTCCGCGTGATGCCTTTTTCGAGAGCTGTCATGATCCGTCATCCTCATGCCTGTCCGGTCCGACGCTACCTGCGGCGTGCCGTCTGTCAAGCAGCCCGATCGACGCGGTCGACCTGATGGCGCCGATCCGGAGCGGATTTGTTGCAAAAGCTTGAAGTCTAAAATATATCCAGGTCTCTGCAATTCATTCGGGGAGAGCTGCGCATGCCCGGACTGCCGCATTCCCTGCATGCGCTTGTCACCGGTGGCGGACGGGGCATCGGCCGTGAGATCGCGTCTGTGCTGACGCAGGCCGGAGCCACCGTCACGGTGCTCGGCCGCGACCGCGCGACGCTCGATGATGCCGTGGCCAAGGGCGCCGCGCAGTTCGCAGCCGTGGCCGACGTTGCCGATCAGGCCGCCGTCAATGCCGCGGTCGCGCAAGCCGCGGCGCGGCAGCCGATCGACATCCTGATCGCCAATGCCGGGATCGCGGAATCAGCGCCCTTTGCAAAATCCGATGCGGCGCTGTTCCGGCGCATGATGGATGTCAATTTCATGGGCGTGGTTCACACCATTCAGGCGGTGCTGCCTTCGATGCGGGCGCGCCGTTACGGCCGCATTGTCGCGGTCGCCTCGACCGCCGGGCTGAAGGGCTATGCCTATGTCAGCGCCTATAGCGCGGCCAAACATGCGGTGATCGGCCTGGTGCGTTCGCTGGCGCTGGAACTGGCCACGACGCCGGTGACGGTCAATGCGGTATGTCCTGGTTTTACCGATACGGATCTGGTGGCCGGCAGCATCGACAACATCATGAAAAAGACCGGTCGCAGCCACCAGCAGGCGGTGGCGGAACTCGCCAAGCACAATCCGCAGGGGCGATTGGTTTCACCGGCAGAGGTTGCCGATACCGTGCTGTGGCTGTGCGGCGAGGGCGCCGGCGCGATCACGGGACAGGCGATCGCGGTGGCCGGTGGAGAGGTTTGAGGTGCGCGTACTGCGCAAATTTTAGAAACGTCATTCCGGGATGGTGCGTAAGCACCAGACCCGGAATCTCGAGATTCCGGGTTCGATGCTTCGCATCGCCCCGGAATGACGGAGTTTCAACAAGGAAAATCCCATGAGCACATCAGCCAATCCCGTCACGCTGCCGCTGGCAGAGTTTTCGCCGCATCATTTCCTGCTGAAAGTGGATGGCAGCGTGGCGACGGTGACGCTGAACCGTCCCGAGCGCAAAAATCCGCTGACCTTCGAGAGCTACCGGGAGCTGACGGATTTTTTCCGCGCCTGCGCGATGGAAGACGAAGTCAAAACCGTCGTGGTATCCGGCGCCGGGGGCAATTTCTCATCGGGCGGCGATGTGTTCGAGATCATCGGGCCGCTGGTGAAGATGGACACCAAAGGCCTCACCGCGTTCACCCGCATGACCGGTGATCTGGTCAAGGCGATGCGGGCCGCGCCGCAGCCGATCATTGCGGCGGTTGATGGCATTTGCGCGGGCGCCGGCGCGATCATCGCGATGGCCTCCGACATGCGCCTGGCCGCCACCGGCGCCAAGGTCGCGTTCCTGTTCAACAAGGTCGGTCTGGCCGGCTGCGACATGGGCGCCTGCGCGATCCTGCCGCGCATCATCGGCCAGTCGCGGGCCTCGGAGCTGCTTTATACCGGCCGCTTCATGACCGCGGAGGAGGGCGAGCGCTGGGGGTTCTTCAGTCGTATCGTGGCGCCAGAGCATGTGCTGTCACAGGCGCAACTGCTGGCCAAACAGGTCTCCGAGGGGCCGACCTTCGCCAATACCATGACCAAGCGCATGCTGGCCATGGAATGGGCGATGTCGGTGGAAGAGGCGATCGAGGCCGAGGCGATCGCGCAGGCGTTGTGCATGACCACGGCGGATTTCACTCGCGCCTTCGAGGCGTTCGCGAACAAGGTGAAACCGGCCTTTCAGGGCAATTGAGGTTGCACCGCGGATGGTGAGGCGCACTAGCGCCGTCTCGAACCGTGAGGCCATGATGCCTCCATCCTTCGAGACGCAGGCTGCGCCTGCTCCTCCCGAGTGAGCGCAATGGCGCTCATCCGGGGATGAGGACCTTGGGGGAATCTGGCCACAGAGAACACCTCACCGGTCCCTCATGGTGAGGAGGCGCGCTAGCGCCGTCTCGAAGGATGAGGTTGTTGCCATCCTTCGAGACGGCCGCGATGCGGCCTCCTCAGGATGAGGACCTGTGGTGAATGAGGATCTGCCACGAGAAACACCCACCGATCCCTCATGGTGAGGAGGCGCGCTAGCGCCGTCTCGAACCATCTTCGCGGGCCCCGGACGGGTTTCACGCTGCCCCAACTGATACGCGAGGGGGCTTGCCGGAAAATTGTTTTAGGTTTAAAATATCTCGGACGGTTCGATAGCAGTGCCGGAGGCTCTCATGAAGATCGCGATCATCGGCGGTGGACCGGCCGGTCTCTATTCGGCGATTCTGCTTAAAAAGCAGCGGCCGGAAGCCGAGATCACGGTGTACGAGCGCAACCGCTCCGACGACACGTTCGGCTTCGGCGTGGTGTTCTCCGACGCCACGCTCGACAATTTCGAAAAATACGATTCCCCGAGCTATCGCCGCATCACCCAGGAATTTGCCTATTGGGATGACATCGCGGTGCATTTCCGCGGCACCGTGCACCGGGTCGGCGGCAACGGTTTTTGCGGCTGCTCGCGCCGCCGGCTGCTGTTGATCCTGCAGGAGCGGGCGCGCGAACTCGGCGTCACCTTGATATTCGAGGCCGATGTCGACGACGAGGCGCGCTTCGCCGATGCCGATCTGGTGGTGCTGGCCGATGGCGTCAACAGCCGCTTCCGCGACAGGTATGTCGAACATTTTCAGCCCGAGGTGGATCTTCGCTCCAATATGTTCGCCTGGATGGGGTCGACCCGGCCGCTCGATGCCTTCACGTTTATTTTCCAGGAGACCGAGTGGGGCCCGTTCATCGCCCACGCCTATCAATACGAAGCGGGACGCTCGACCTGGATCTTCGAGACCGATCCCGAGACCTTTCAACGCGCCGGGCTTGCGGGCCTCAGCGAAAAGCAATCGGCCGACCGAATGGCCGCGATTTTCGGCTGGTTTCTGGAAGGCCATCCGCTTTTGATCAATCGCTCGATGTGGCGGAATTTTCCGATGATCCGCAGCAAGCGCTGGGTCAAGGACAATAGGGTGCTGCTCGGCGACGCCAAGGCGACCGCGCATTTCTCGATCGGCTCCGGTACCAAGCTGGCGATGGAAGACGCGATCGCCTTGTCGGACGCCATGCTGCGCACGCCGACGATCGAGGCCGCGTTGAAGCAATATGAGGACGGGCGCCGCGAGGAGGTCGAGAAGACCCAGCATGCCGCCGACGTGTCGCTGGTCTGGTTCGAGCATGTCGACCGGTTCTGGGATTTCGACCCCGTGCAGTTCGCCTTCGGCGTCATGACGCGGGCCAAGGCGATCACCTACGACAATCTTACGCTGCGCGCGCCGGATTTCGTCAGCGAGGTCGACAAGGCGTTCGCCAAGCAAGTCCGTGCTCAAGGTCTCGACGTCGACATCGAGAAGCCGGTGGCGCCGATGTTCCAGCCGTTACGGCTGCGCGAGATGACGCTCGCGAACCGGGCTGTGGTGTCGCCGATGTGCATGTACTCGGCGAAAGAAGGCGTGCCCGGCGATTTCCATCTGGTGCATTACGGATCGCGCGCCATCGGCGGCGCGGGCTTGATCTTCACCGAAATGACCTGTGTGGGACGTGACGCCCGCATCACCCCTGGCTGCGCGGGACTGTGGAACGACGAACAGGAAGCCGCCTGGCGGCGCATCGTCGATTTCGTCCATGCCAATTCCGCCACCAGGATCTGCCTGCAACTCGGCCATGCCGGCCGCAAGGGCGCCACCAAGCTGATGTGGGACGGCATGGACCGTCCGCTGGAGCAGGGCGGCTGGGACGTGCTGTCGGCGTCGCCGATTCCCTATTACCCCGACAGCCAGGTGCCGCGCGAGATGGACCGCGCCGCGATGGAGGCGGTCAAGGCGGCCTTCGTGCAGGCCGCGCAGCGCGGCGAGGCCTGCGGCTTCGATATGCTGGAGCTACATTGCGCCCACGGCTATCTCTTGGCGAGCTTCATTTCGCCGTTGACCAACACCCGCACCGATGCCTATGGCGGCTCGCTCGAAAACCGCCTGCGCTTTCCGTTGGAAATATTCGAGGCGTTGCGCGCGGTCTGGCCGGCGCACAAGCCGATGTCGGTGCGCATCTCCGCCACCGATTGGGCCGACGGCGGCATCGTCGGCGATGACGCGGTGCTGATCGCGCGGGCCTTCGCCGAGGCCGGCGTCGACCTCGTGGATGTCTCCACCGGACAGACCGTGCGCGACTCCCGGCCGGTCTATGGCCGCATGTTCCAGACGCCGTTCTCCGAGCAGGTTCGCAACGAGGCCCGCGTTGCGACCATGTGTGTCGGCAACATCACCACGTCAGACCAGGTCAATACCATCCTCGCCGCCGGCCGGGCCGACCTGGTGGCGCTCGGGCGTCCGCATCTGATCGACCCATCGTTCACGATGAAGGCCGCGGCCTGGTACCGCGCCGAAGATATCTTCTGCCCGCCGCCCTATCTGCCCGGCAAGGAACAGATTTTCCGCAACACCGTGCGGGACCGGCAGGATTTCGACGATCTGAAAATTAAGGCTAAGCCCAAGACCCGGGCCGAACTGAAGGCCGAGGCGACAAAGCCGCTTGCGGCCGAGTAAGCCGCTATGCGACGTTACAGGCCGTCGCGGAGCATTTCGGTGTGTGTGGAGTAAAGCGATGAAGGCGATTATCGTCGGCGGCGGTATCGGCGGCCTGACCACGGCGCTGATGCTGCGAGCCCGCGGCATCGGGTGCGAATTGTTCGAGCAGGCGGACACGATCCGTGAACTCGGCGTCGGCATCAATACGCTCCCGCATGCGATCCGCGAACTCGCCGGCCTTGGTCTGTTGCAAAAGCTCGACGACGTCGCGATCCGCACCGACGAGCTCTATTATCTCAATCGTCACGGCCAGGAAGTCTGGCGCGAATCCCGCGGCGTCAATGCCGGCCATGACGTGCCGCAATTCTCGATCCATCGCGGCCGGCTGCAAAGCGTGATCCACCGCGCCGTCGAGGAACGGCTGGGACCGGATGCCATCCACACCGGCTGCAGGCTCGGGGCCTTCACCCAGGACGAGGGCGGCGTCACCGCGTACTTCTTCGATCGAACGGGTTGCCACACCAAAACGGTGCGCGGCGATATTCTGATCGGCGCCGATGGCATTCATTCTAGGGTGCGCGAGACGCTGTTTCCGAACGAAGGACCGCCGTGCTGGAACGGCCTGATGCTGTGGCGGGGCGCGCGCGACTGGCCGGTGTTTCTGACAGGACGCTCGATGATCGTCGCCGGCGGCCTGCATGCCAAGGTCGTGGTCTATCCGATCGCGGAGGGCTCGAGCCCCGCCAATCGCCTGACCAATTGGGCGGTGCTGGTGAAAGTCGGCGACGGCAGTACGCCGCCGCCGCGCCGCGAGGACTGGTCGCGGCCGGGACGCCGCGACGAATTGATGCCGCATGTCGCGCGTTTCTCGGTGCCTTACGTGGATGTGCCGGGCCTGATTTCCGCAACGTCCGAATTCTACGAATATCCGACCTGCGACCGCGATCCCTTGCCCTATTGGTCCAGCGGCCGCGTCACCTTGCTCGGCGACGCCGCGCATCCGATGTATCCGGTGGGGTCGAACGGCGCCTCGCAGGCCATTCTCGATGCGCGCTGTCTGGCGGACGCGCTGGTGCGCTCCGAACATCCACGCCAGGCGCTGATGGCCTATGAGCAGAGGCGGTTGCCGATGACGGCGGAGATCGTGCGCTCGAACCGCCGCGGCGGCCCCGAAGGCGTGATCGACGCCGTCGAACAGATCGCCCCCGACGGCTTCACCGATATCGAAAAAGTCCTCAGCTACAGCCAGCGCGAAGCCATCGTGCGTGGCTACGCCAGCAAGGCCGGCTTTGCGGCACTGCCTGGGTTGGCGGCGGTGAAGGGATAGTCTTTCCGTCTACAACGGCAGTCCTCATCCTTGAAGGAGCGCGCCTAGCGCGCGTCTCGAAGGATGGAGCGGACAGGGTGCCAGATGGTTCGAGACGGCGCTGAAGAAGCGCCTCCTCACCATGAGGGTTCTGTGATTTCATTGAGTGATCCGGGACCTCATCCGGAGGAGCGGCCGCTTGGCCGCGTCTCGAAGGATGAGGCTGACCGGAATGACGGATGGAGCTTATCTCTACATCGTCAAATGTAACGACGGCAGTTTTTATGTCGGCACAACGCGCGCGGCTCTCGAGCTAAGGATTGCCCAGCATAATGCCGGGACCTTCCCCGGATATACCGAGTCCCGGCGGCCTGTCGAACTGGTCTATTCGGAGTGGTTCGATCGTGTCTCAGATGCCATTGAAGCCGAACGGAGGCTCAAGAGATGGAGCCGGGCAAAGAAAGAGGCTTTTATCCGCGGCGATTTTTCATCGCTGCAACTACTCGCCAAGCGCAGGACGGCACTTAAACAGCGATCTCGTGATCCCTCATCCTGAGGAGCGGCCGCATGGCCGCGTCTCGAAGGATGGCCCCGGGCTCTCATGGTTCGAGACGGCGCAAGAGCGCCTCCTCACCATGAGGCTCCAGCTACGCTGGCGCGCGCCGAACTGGCCTGACGGACGATCCTCATCCTGAGGAGCGGCCGCATGGCCGCGTCTAAGGATGGCCCCGGGCTCTCATGGTTCGAGACGGCGCAAGAGCGCCTCCTCACCATGAGGCTCCAGCTACGCTGGCGCGCGCCGAACTGGCCTGACGGACGATCCTCATCCTGAGGAGCGGCCGCATAGCCGCGTCTCGAAGGATGGCTCCGGGCTCTCATGGTTCGAGACGGCGCTGAAGAAGCGCCTCCTCACCATGAGGGCTCCCCACGTGTTTGCGAGTACCCGCCCTCACGCCCCCGGAGGCGGCGGCAGGAAGTGGATGTTGTATTCCGCGGCCATCGCGACGACGTCCTCGGGCTTTTGTTCCTTCATGTTGTGAAGGCCCCAGAACAGATCGTACAGTTTCTGGCTCGGCGATACCCAGAACAGCACCTTCGCGGTCTGGTCGGACTTGTTGAAGATGCCGTGCGGGATGCCCATGCCGAGACGGATCAGGTCGCCGGGGGTCGCCTGGGCTTCCGCGCCGGCCAGCATGAAGTCGAGCTTGCCTTCCAGCATATAGAGATATTCGTCCTGATCCGGATGGATGTGCGGCGGCACGAAGGTACCGGGCGGCAGCGTCGCATGCCAGGAGAAGGAATGGTCGGTACAGCTTTTCGGCACATAGGTCTGGCCGAGGATATTCCAGGAAATGCCCTGCATGCCCTCATTGGCCCGGGTGATGCCGGTGATCTCGCTCTTCATCGCGTTGTTTCCTTCCAGTCGTTGTTTGGGGGGCGTTTCCCAGCACGAAGCGCTATCCACTTCGCTCGAAAATGCTGTGGCCCGTTCAATTTCCCGGCGTGCAATCCTTGGCGTAGCGGTCGCCGTAATTCTCGAACACCTTCTGGACGATTTCGGTCTGGAATTTGCCGTCCGGGCGTTTGGCGACCTTGGTCAGATAGAAGTCCTGGATCGGATAGCCGTTGGTATTGAACTTGAAGCCGCCGCGCAACGAAGTGAAGTCGGCCTTTTTCAGCGCCGCGGTCACGGCATCCTTGTTGGAGAGGTCGCCCTTGACCGCCTTGACGGCGCTGTCGATCAAGAGTGCCGCGTCGTAGGCCTGCATGGCATAGGTGCCGGGCACGCTGTTGTAGGCGGCCTCATAGCCGGCCACGAATTTCTTGTTCTGCGGATTGTCGAGATTGGGCGCCCAGTCGGCGCCGCCGAACATGCCGACCGCCGCATCCTGCTGCGCCGGCAGCGTCGATTCATCGACGGTGAACGCCGAAAGCACCGGAATCTGATCGGCGAGGCCGGCCTGCTTGAACTGCTTCACCAGGCCCACGCCCATGCCGCCCGGCATGAAGGTGAACACGGCGTCGGGCTTGAGCGAGGCGATCTTGGAGAGTTCAACCTGGAAATCCAGCGTCCCGAGCGGAATATAGGACTCCTCGACAATCTCTCCCTTGTAGTCGAGCTTGAATCCGGCGGCGGAATCCTTGCCGGCCTGATAGTTCGGCACCATCACATAGACGCGCTTGTAACCGCGATCCTGGGCGACCTTGCCGAGGATCTCGTGTACCTGATCGTTCTGGTACGACGTGACATAGAAGAACGGGTTGCAGTTCCTGCCGGCATAGCTCGACGGGCCGGCATTCGGGCTGATCAGAAAGGTTTTGTTATCCGTCACCGGCTTGTGGATCGCCTGGAGGATGTTGGAGAAGATCGGCCCGACCACGAAATCGACCTTGTCGCGTTCGAGCAGGCCCTTGACCTTCGCGACCGCGCCATCCGGCTTGAGTTCGTCATCGGCCACCACGACCTCGACATCGCGGCCGCCCATCTTGCCGCCGAGATCCTTGACCGCGAGTGCGAAGCCATCGCGCGCCTGCTGGCCGAGCCCCGCCGCCGGCCCGGACAGCGTTACGATCACGCCGATCTTGACCTTGTCCTCGGCCGCCGCCGCGTGAGTAACGAACCCGAACAGGACCGCCAGTCCGGCCAATCTCAACTGCTGTTTCATGATCTCTCTCCTGATCGGCCGTTGCGGCCGAGGTCTACGCCAACACGATCCGGGCCTTCAGGCGCCAGCTTATTCTGATGACGGCTGTCGCCGCAAGCAAAGCAGCAACCGGCCGAGGTCGAAACACGCAAACCGCGCGCCAATTATTTGAGCCTTAAAGCAACTGGGAATTAGCAACAAGCCGATGCCCACGCCCAAGACCTCGCTCAGACCTCGTCTAAGTCTGCGCCGCCGGCGTTTTGACTTGCGGCCATCCCTGAATTATTTGAAGGTCAAAGGATCGACCCGGCAGGTTCGGTTCGAAGCAGGTATGATTGCATCATGATCCTCGATTCCGAGACCAAGGCCGTCGAACTCCCGGAAGATCACGGCAACGAGCTTCGGTTGTGGCTCCGCCTCCTGACCTGCACCACCCTGATCGAGGGTGAGGTGCGCAGCCGGCTGCGCGCGGGGTTCGATGTCACACTTCCGCGCTTCGATCTGATGGCCCAGCTCGACAAGGTCCCGGAAGGCATGACGCTGTCGGATGTGTCGAAGCGGATGATGGTTTCCAATGGCAATGTGACCGGACTGGTCGAGCGCCTCGTTGAATCCGGTCATCTCGACCGGCGAACCTCCGATACCGACCGCCGCGTCCAGGTGATCCGGCTGACGAAGATCGGCCGCGCCGAATTTCGCAAGATGGCGGCCGAACACGAGAGCTGGATCGCCGATCTATTTGCCGATCTGGGCCCGAAGGATGTCCGCGAATTGATGCGCCTGTTGGCCAAGACCAAGGCCTCGGCGCAGAAATCCGCGCAGAGAAGGGCATAGATCGCGTGGCCGGCACCGACTACGAGGTCGAATACAACAACCGGGCGCGCGTCCCGGAGCATCCGGCGTTGATCGCGGGCTGGGCAACAGACGCCGCCGCCTATCGCGCGCGGCACGCCCCGCGTTCCCTGTCCTATGGTCCCGGCACGCGCAACCGGATCGATTTCTTCGCCGCAGACGGCAAAGGCCCGATCGTGGTCTTTATTCACGGCGGCTACTGGCAGTCGCTGGACATCTCGTTTTTCAGCCATCTCGCCGGGGGTCTGAATGCCCATGGCATCGACGTCGCGATTCCCGGTTACGATCTCTGCCCCGAGGTCACCGTCGAAGAGATCATCGGGCAGATGCGGATGGCGTTGCGTGAACTGGCGCGGCAGGGACGGCCTTTGGTCGTGAGCGGCCATTCCGCCGGCGGTCACCTCGCGGCTTGCATGCTGGCGACCGACTGGCCCACGTTCGATGCATCATTGCCCGCGGATCTGGTCACGGCCGCCTACACAATTTCGGGCCTGTTCGATCTCGGGCCGCTGGTCGATACCTCCATCAACAAGGCGGTGCGGCTCGACCAGGCCACGGCGAGGGCCGTGAGCCCGTTGTTCTGGCAGGCGCCGGCGCGGGGCAGTCTCGACGCGCTGGTCGGCGGCAACGAAAGCGCGGAATATTTCCGGCAGAGCCAAACCATTGTCGACCTCTGGGACAAAGCCGGCATCGCGACGCGATTTGGCACGGTTCCCGACGCCAATCACTTCACGGCGATTGCGCCGCTGGCCGATCCGGCTTCGCCGATGGTGTCGCGCCTGCGGGAACTGGCGGCGCGCTAGATTTCAAAAAGTGTTGGTTGCCCAAATTTGGGCCATTGCGCAAAATTACTTTAAGTATAAAATGATTGGCGATAGAGCGCTGCCGGACGCCCTGAATGTCTTGAGCCTTTGATCCCGAGATGAGGGACGATGGAGACGATGGAAATGTCGGGTAGAATTTCCAGTACAATTCCAAACCTTGAAGTTCCAAAGCTTGAAGTTCCAAACCTTGGCCCGTCGGCGCACGTTGATGATTTTGCGCGCCGAAATCTGCCGCCGTTCGAGCAATGGCCGGATTTGCTGCTCGACCGGCCGGAGTTTCAATACCCCGATTATCTCAACGCCGCGGTCGAACTGACCGACCGGATCGTCGAGAAGGGGCACGGCGATCGCGTCGCGCTGATCGGCAACGGCCGCCAGCGCACCTACAAGGAACTCACGGATTGGTCGAACCGCCTGGCCCATGCGCTGGTGGAAAATTACGGCGTCAAACCAGGCAACCGCGTTCTGATACGCTCGGGCAACAATCCGGCCCTGGTGGCGGCGTGGCTTGCCGCGACCAAGGCAGGCGCCGTCGTCGTCAACACCATGCCGATGCTTCGCGCCGGCGAATTGACCAAGATCATCGACAAGGCCGAGATCGCATTGGCGCTGACCGACAGCCGCATCGCCGACGAACTGGTCGCGTGCGCGAAGACCAGCCGGTTCCTCAAGCAGGTCGTGAATTTTGACGGCACGTCCAATCATGACGCGGAGCTCGATCGGGTCGCGCTGAGCAAGCCGGTGCGGTTCGATGCGGTCAAAACCGGCCGCGATGATGTCGCGTTGCTGGGATTTACCTCGGGCACCACGGGTGAACCGAAAGCGACGATGCATTTCCATCGCGATCTCCTGATCATCGCCGACGGCTATGCGAAGGAAGTGCTCAACGTCACGCCGGATGATGTCTTCGTGGGCTCACCGCCGCTGGCCTTTACGTTTGGGCTGGGGGGGCTTGCGATCTTTCCGTTGCGGTTCGGCGCCACCGCGACGCTGCTCGAAAACGCGTCTCCCGGCGAGATGGTCAAGATCATCGAAACCTACAAGGCCACCATTTGCTTTACTTCGCCGACCGCGTATCGGGCGATGATGAACGCGATGGACAAGGGCGCCGATCTGTCATCGCTGCGCCTTGCGGTTTCGGCCGGCGAGACCTTGCCGGCCCCGGTGTTCGAAGACTGGGTACGTAAAACCGGCAAAACCATTCTCGACGGGATCGGCAGCACCGAGATGCTGCATATCTTCATTACCAACCGGATCGGCGACGCCTTCGCCGGAACTACGGGACACCCGGTTTCGGGCTACGAAGCCAAGATCGTCGATGACGAGATGAAGGAATTGCCGGCGGGGACGCCCGGCAAGCTTGCGGTTCGCGGTCCGACCGGATGCCGCTATCTCGCGGATTCGCGGCAGTCGAATTATGCGCGCGATGGCTGGAATCTGACCGGCGATACGTTCGTGTGCGACGAGAAGGGCCGCCTGTCGTTCGTGGCCCGATCCGACGACATGATCGTCTCTTCCGGCTACAACATCGCGGGTCCCGAGATCGAAGCCGCGCTGCTGACCCATCCGGCGGTGGCCGAATGCGGCGTGGTCGGCGCGCCCGACGAGGCGCGCGGCATGATCGTCAAGGCCTATGTGGTGCTGACGCCTGACTTCACCGCCGACGCCGCGCTGACGACGCTCTTGCAGGAGCACGTCAAGCGCGAGATCGCGCCCTATAAATATCCGCGCGCGATCGAATTCGTCACCCAACTGCCGAAGACGGAAACCGGAAAACTAAAGCGATTTGCCCTGCGGCAGATGGCGCAGGCCGGAGCGGCGTCGGCCGGCATGGCCGCGGAATGAATGTGAAGGAGAACGCTCTGTGAACGCGCCGAAGGGGCCCAGCCTTGCTGCCCTGCCGAAGACCAAGGAGGAGCCCGCGGGCTTGCAGATCCTGCAACCAGGCGGCTGGCCGACGCCAAAAGGATACGCCAACGGCATGGCGGCCGATGGCCGCCTCGTAGTGACCGGCGGCGTGATCGGCTGGGATATTCATGGTGATTTGCCGGCCGATTTTGTCGCGCAGGTCCGTCAAACCCTGCACAACATTTCGGCCATTCTTGCGGAAGGCGCCGCGCGGCCCGAACATCTCGTGCGCCTCACCTGGTATGTCGTCGATATGGACGAATATCTGGCGAACCTGAAGGCGCTCGGCCGGATCTATCGCGAGATCTTCGGCGCGCATTACCCGGCCATGGCGCTGGTCCAGGTCGTGCGTCTGGTCGAGAAGGCGGCAAAGGTCGAGATCGAAGCGACGGCGGTGGTGCCGCGCTGAATCCGCGCCGGCGGCCGAGGGCAGGAATTCCGGACCTCAGATCCGTAACGGCGTCAGCTCAGCCAGCTTTTTGTAAGCCATGGCGGCGCTTCGCATCTGACGCTTTTCGCGCTTGGGGCTGAGGAAGGGCTGCGATGCCTGCGCACCGCCTTTTCCCATGCTGGCCGCCAGCGATCGGCCCATGGCATCGTCGTTCAACTGTCCGAGAGATTTTTGCGCTTGACGCAGAAATTTCATGGTCGCTCGTTGCTTTGAAATCTGATTGTTCGAAATCAGGTCTGCGACGGACAAGATGGCATAGTGGAGCTTCTTGTTCAGTAGACGCAGCCGATGCAGCTTCCGGGTGCCCAAGCCCCGCAAATTGCGGCTTTTCTTGATCAGCTTTTTACGCCACCGCGTCAGTTTGCGCGCGCTGTATTCGGCGATCGGGCGGGTGCGCTGCGTGGCCGCTTGCCTGCCCGCCCTTGTGGACCAGGATCCCCTCTCGACCCAATCGGATACGCTTTTGATCAGCCGCCGATACCGGGCGGACTGAAGTACCCGCGCCAGACGCCGCTGGCTCGCGGTACGCTCGCTGTTCCAGGATGGATAATCCGCCGGGGGAGCTTGCTTGTCGATTTTCTTCAACCGTTCGATTGCGACATCGAGGTCGCGCACCGCGCCAAGATGGGCGTTGACCCATTTCAATTCATTCCTTATCCGCGTTCGTTGTGGGCCGGCAACCATCGGCGAAAAAAATGATGTGGCCGTCCGCAGCCGCGTGATCGCAACGCGCATGTCATGCACGGCGTCAGCGTCGCCGGCGCATGCCGCCGCGTGGTGTGCGGTCAGATCTTTCAGGCCGCGGCGCGCGACAATGCGAAACGCGGTGTCGCAGGCCATCGCGGCATCGAGCCGCGAAGCGGGACGGCGCTGCGACTGTGTTCGCCCGGCGCGAGAAAGGGGTTCGGGTTTCGGTGACGGCGGCGACGCCATGGCGATAACGTGCCCCTTCGCCATCCGCTTGGCAACCAGCGGTGAACGAAACTTGTGGCGCCCATCAGGCGAAGATGAGAACCTGGGTTTCTTGTCACCGGCCGCGTTTGACTGCGAATTCGGCCTGATGGGGGGCGCCTTCACGCCTGAAGATCTGGCCGGCGTCCCGGGCCATTTCGCTGCGGATGATATACAGATCGCGAATGGCCTGCTCCAGCGCCGGGTCGGCGTCCCGGATCGCCGCGACGAAATGCGCGGTCCAATCGGAATCGAGTTTGACGCGGGTCAAGCC
>Ga0210400_10002275_pt1 | contig 18039 bp, 17 predicted proteins | sample IncBWH26MmetaG_FD_155456 | JGI IMG/M metagenome (GOLD analysis project Ga0210400, IMG submission 155456) | Forest soil microbial communities from Barre Woods Harvard Forest LTER site, Petersham, Massachusetts, United States - Inc-BW-H-26-M | ecosystem: Environmental > Terrestrial > Soil >...
CGCCGCTTTGGGAGCAGGCGCTCGATCGCGCGCGGCAAGCGGCCGCCACCGATGCCGACGTTCTGATTGAGGCCGAAAGCGGTACCGGCAAAGAGTTGATTGCGCGCCTCATTCACCGCCTCAGCCATCGTAAGGCAGGACAATTCGTCGCGCTAAACTGTTCCGCGCTTCCTGAAACTCTGCTCGAAAGCGAATTGTTTGGACACGCCCGAGGCGCCTTCACCGGAGCCGTCTCCGCCCGGCCGGGCAAGTTCGAGACGGCGAACGGCGGCACCCTGCTGCTCGATGAGGTTGGCGAGATGCCGCTCGCGCTGCAGCCGAAACTGCTGCGCGCCTTGCAGGAGCGCGAGTTCGACCGCCTGGGATCGAACCAGACCGTGCATGTTGACATCCGTGTCATCGCGACCAGCAACCGTCCGCTCGAAGCGGCTGTCGGCGAAGGCCGCTTCCGCGCCGATCTTTTTTATCGGCTGAACGTGATTCCGATCTCTCTGCCGCCGTTGCGCGACCGTGCGGGCGACATTTCGGAACTGGCCGAGTATTTCGCCGGGCTCTATTCGGCGCCCGGAGACCCCAGAACCAACGGTCGCCTTTCCCGGGAACTGCTGGCGCGTCTCGAAGAGCATACCTGGCCGGGCAATGTGCGCGAGCTCGGGAACTTCGTGCGGCGGGCGGTGGCGTTGTCCCGCGGCGGCGAGATTGGGGTCGAGGCGCTCGATCATGGAAAAAATCCGCATGGAAGAAATTTACCTGACAAGAGTCTGCCCGAAAAAATCCTGTCCCCATCCCTCCCGCTCTCCCCGGAATGGAAACCCGGCCTGTCGCTCGGCGAAATGGAGCGCCAGCTCTTTGCCATGACCCTCGAATCCACAGGCGGCAACCGGGCGCGGGCGGCCGAATTGCTGGGTGTGAGCCTGCGCACGGTGCGCAACAAAGTCCGCGAGTTTGGGCTGCCGCCGCGGAACAACTATCGCAACGATCTCGCGAATCACAGCACCAAGGAGCAAACATGTCCATGATCGATACCCCGCTGATGCGTGGTCTGGAGCGCGTGCTGGACGTGAGCGCGTTCCGCCATCAGGTGATTGCCGCAAATCTCGCCAACGTCGATACCCCGGGATACCACACCCGCGACCTGCGTCCATTCGCCGGAGAAATCGAACGGGCCATGGCCGGCGCGGAGCCGTCGTTAGCCGGGGAATCGTTAACCGGGCAATCGTTCGCCCCGATCGCGCAGGAAATTCACGGACTGCTCGAGCGGCCTGACGGCAACAATGTTTCGGTGGAGCGCGAGTCGCTGCTGCTCGCCCAGAATCAGTTGCGCTTTCAGGTGGCGGTGCAGTTCATGAAAGCCGAGTTTCACCGGATGTCGCTGGCCATCACGGGAGGGGGTACGACGGCATGAACCTGTTTGGCATGTTGGAACTCAGTGGTTCGGCGCTTGGAGCCGAGCGGCAGCGCGCGGAGGTGGTGGCCAGCAACATGGCCAACGCGCAAACCACGCGCACTCCGGCGGGCGGGCCCTATCGCCGCCAGTTGGTGATATTTCAATCGCAGCGCGTTCCCAGGTTTTCCCTCGCGCTCGCCGGACTGCAACGCGAAACTTCTTCGGCTGTGCGCGTGGCCGCTGTGGTTTCCGATCAACGCCCGGCGGTGATGCGCTTCGAGCCGGGACATCCCGACGCGAATCCGCAGGGCTATGTGGCCTATCCCCAGGTCGATCCGATCGAAGAAATGACCGATCTGTTGGGAGCTGTCCGGGCGTATGAACTGAACGCGTCGGCGGTGCAGGCCACGAAAGTCATGATTACCCAGTCGTTGAGCCTGCTGCAATAGGGAGACTGAGCAAGTCGGTTCGCGGATACTTTGAACGGGTCCCGCGCCTGAAGGGGTCTCTAATTCGAGGAACGTACGGCATCGCTAAAGTGATGCCCTGATACGAAACGTGAGTTTTTCAGCAAACTGTTTAGCCGGCGAAGTAGGTGAGAGGGTCAGCCAATGAATAATTCGATTCCGTCAATTCGCATTCTGCCCGCCGACATGGGCGTTGCTCCCGCTGGGGTCGCCGAGGGCGGCAAATTCATCGAGACCCTGCAACAGTCCATGGATCAGGTCGAGGGCGCGCAGGGAGGCGCCGCAACCCAGGTGGCGCAGATGCTCAACGGCAAAGGTGCGGATCTGCACAGCGCCATGATTGCCGTCGAAAAGGCCGACCTATCGTTTCAGCTGATGATGCAAGTGCGAAACAAAATCGTACAAGCGTACCAGACGATCTCGAGCATGCAGTTCTGACGAAGGGTGTTCAAAGGAGTGGACTGGCGAAGGCGGGGAGCGCCCGAGGAAAAGAGTATGAGAATTAGAAACAGAAACCGATCGTGAAGACCTTGGCGACCTTGGCGTCTCCACGGCCGAATTGCGTCAGGGGTTGGACAATTTGAAGGAGAGCCTCGATCAGATCCAGAACTTTCTGCGCGGCTTGAGCCTGCAGCAGAAAGTTCTGCTCGCCGGAGGAGGGGTGGCAGTCGGGCTGACCCTGTGGCTGTTTGTTGCCCTACTTGATCGAGGCAAGAACGTAATCCTCTATTCCGGACTCAAGCCCCAAGATGCGCAGTCAATGGGCAGCCGTCTGGCGGCAAGAAATATTGCCTACGAAATTTCTCCGGATGGCGGTAGCGTTCTCGTTCCCTCCGAAAAGCTGGATGCCGCCCGCCTTGAAACCGCGGCGCAGGGGTTGCCCCGCAATGCCCGCCTCGGGTTTGAATTGTTTGACACACCGAATTGGGCGGGCTCGGACTTCAGCGAAAAAGTGAATTACCAGCGCGCCCTCGAAGGGGAACTCGAACGCACGCTGCAAACCCTTGCCGAGATCGAGGCGGTACGCGTTCACCTGGTTCTGCCGCGCGAGTCGCTATTCAGCGAGCAGGAGCGCGAATCGAAAGCGGCCGTCATCGTAAAAACGCGCAATGGCACGCTTTCCCGCGAAGCGCAGCAAGCCATCCCGCAACTGGTCGCCAGCGCCGTCGATGGCCTGCGGCCGGAGAACGTTACGGTCGTCGACGCAGACACGGCAACGTCTTTTCTCGCGCGGCGAGGTCCTTCCGGCCGGGCGTCATTCGATTCCGACGAGCAACTGGCCGCTGCTGCCGTGCACGCCATCGAACCGGTGGTCGGCGCCGAACACGTTCGCGCCAGCGTGCACGTGGACTACGACCTGAGCAGCAGCGAAGATACTTCCGAAATCTATGATCCAAAGGCGAGCGCCACTCTCGCCCAGCAACATTCCGAAGAACTCGCGGGAGGCGCCAATCCGGCGGGAGTGCCAGGCGTGACCAGCAATGTCCCGGCCAGCACCGCCGCCGCTACCCCGCCAGTTGCGCCCGCGGCGGTGGCGGGCGTGGCGAATGTCCCGGCGAGTGCCGCCGCCAGTCTGAGCGTGCTTTCGGCCATCGACAATCAGAGTTCAAAATCCGACAGCTCCACCTTCGCGGTTAGCAAAAGCACCCGCCATGTGCTGAACCCGGCGGGCCGTGTGCGCCGCATTACCGCATCGGTGCTGGTCGATGACGCGCTCGATACAAAACCGGAGAACGGGAAGTCGAACCCAGTCCGGCGGAAACGCACGCCTGAAGAAATGAAGGCCATCGAAAAACTTGCCCGCGCCGCCATCGGGGTCGACGACCAGCGGGGGGACCTGCTTGCGGTCGAGAACCTCTCCTTCCAGAATGTCCCCAGCGAACTGCCAGCCGCACCTGGAAAGCTGGATAAATGGCGACTCCTCGTCCTGCCCTGGGTGGGCGGGCTGCGCTACATTGGGATTACGCTCTTGTTCCTGATTGTCTATGCGCTGGTGCTGCATCCCGTGAAGAAACAGGCGATGGCAGCCTTCAAACAAATTCCTACTCATCTTGCGAAGCCGCTCGCCGCGGGAGCGGTTTCTCCGAGCATACTCGCCAGTATCGAACTTCCCCAGGGCACCGAGGAGGCCAAGCGCGCCGGGGCGTTGAAGAAAGAAATTGCCGACAGGATCAAGGCAGAACCAGGCGCCGCAGGCCGGCTGGTTCAGACCTGGATACGAGACCCGAAAGCCGCAAAGTAACTCCTTGCGGCAAGAAGTGGGGCGAAAGTGCAACAGTAAATATGCGCAGCATAGTTGTAAGACAAAGCAAATCAGTAACCGTAACTAGTAAAGGCATGCGATAAACACGCGAGCGATCACCAGGAAGAAGAATAAAAATGGCGCCACCTATCTCCACCCTCGGCTTACAGAAAGCGGCTATCCTTATGGTGCTCCTGGGCGAGGAGTCCGCGAGCCACATTTACCGCAATCTTCCCGAGGGGGACGTGGAGCGCTTGACGCGGCGCATTGCGGAGTTGGATCACTTCAAACCCGAAACCGCGATGTCCGTGCTCGAAGAGTATTACCAGCTCACCCTTACCCAGGGTTATCTGGCGGAAGGCGGTCCGGACTATGCGCAGAAACTGCTGGTAAAAGCCTTTGGCGAAGCTGGCGCTCAAAGGCTGCTCGACCAGGCATCAAGAACGATGGAACAGAATGCCGTGCACCTGGAAAGCCTGCAGGAAGCCGATCCGCAGCAGTTAGCCAAGTTTCTCGAAGTCGAGCATCCGCAAACCATTGCGCTCATCCTGGCTCACTTGAACGCCCGTCAGGCCTCCGCCTTGTTGCTGCGCCTGCCTGAGGAGGTTCGCGCCGAAACCGTCAAGCGCCTGGCGCAGTTGCGTCAGTTTTCTCCCGAAGTTGCACAGAAAGTTGCGCTCTCCCTCAACAAACATCTGGAGTCGCTCGGCGAACAAAGTCGGCGCGCCTATGCCGGATTCAAAGGCGCCGCCGATCTGCTGAACCAACTGGAGCCGGTTTCAAGCAAAGGCATCCTGGAGAGCATCGAAAAAGACGATCCCACGATGGCGCTCGCCATTCGCAATCTGATGTTTACTTTCGAAGACCTGCTCGGAGTGCCTGAAGCCGGTATCCGCGAACTTCTTGGACAACTCGATAAGAAGGCTCTGGCGCTTTCTCTGCGGGGCGCCACTGAAGAACTCAAAAACCTGATTTTCAAGTCCATGTCGTCGCGCGCCGTCGACATGCTGAAAGAAGACATGGAAGTGTTGGGTCCGGTGCGTTCCAGGGACGTGAATCAGGCCCAGCGTGAAGTCGTGGAAGTGGCACGCCGACTCGAAGCGGAAGGCAAGCTGGTGTTGAGTGCGGAGTCGCAGGAGGAGTATGTCCTCTAGCGCCCCCAAGCGGCAGCCCGTCCCTGAAGCCTCGCCATTCGCCTATGCCGAAGCCGGACTCCCGAGCGATGCCGCGGGTAGCGCGCCCGATGCGGGCCGGGCCGCCGAAGAACGAAGCCGCCGTCAGCAGGCCGAGGTCTTCGAGGAGGGACGGCAAAGAGGGCTACAGGAGCTCCGTTCCGAATCTGATGCTGCCCTGGTCAAAAATCGTGAGCAGATCAGCCGTGCGCTCCACCAGTTCGCGCTCGAACGGCAAGACTACTACCGCCGCGTCGAAGGCGAAATCGTCGCACTGGCGCTCGCCATCGCCCGTAAGATCCTGCATCGCGAAGCGCAACTCGATCCGCGGGTTCTCGCGGGCATTGTCCGTGTCACGCTTGAGAAACTCGATACCGGCACCAAAGTCAACCTTCACGTTCATCCCGAAGAGGGTGCCGACTGGAGGCACTACTTCGCCAGCCAGATGGCAGATGTCCCGGCGCCGGAGATTCACGAAGATCCTGCTATCGTACCCGGGGAATGCCGTATCGAAACTTCACTCGGTTCCACCGAAATCGGTCTGCAATCGCAGCTTAAGGAAATTGAAACTGGACTGCTTGACCTGCTTGCCGAGAGGCCCGACGGAGCTGCCCGCTCGTCGCCCGCCTCGACACCAAATTCATTAGTAGCGAATTCGTCGACCCCAGGTCGAGCACCGGAGATCCACTGAATGACTTCAATGGCCGATCACTGTGGGCACGGAGCCTCGCCCGATCCAAGCGGGGCAGAGCCCCGCTTCCAGACGGCAACTTCGCAGATCCTCTCCGCGTACTTCTCACAGCTCGAGACCTCATCCGCGCTGCGGTGGCGTGGCCGGGTGGTACAGGTGGTCGGCCAACTGGTCGAATCCGAAGGCCCGTTTTGCACCGTTGGCGAAGCCTGCGAAATCATCGATTCCCACGGCGGCCACTGGCCCGGAGAGATTGTCGGCTTCCGCGGCCACATCGTCCTCTCGATGTCTCTGCGCCGCCCCACGGGCCTACGTTTCGGGGACCAGATCGTCGTTTGGGGACGGCGTCCCTCCCTGCGCCTTGGCGAAGAATTGCTCGGCCGCGTCCTCGATGGTGCTGGTAGCCCTATTGACGACGGGCCCGCTCCAGTTTGCCGTGAGCGCTATCCTCTCGATCGCGAAGCCCCGCTCGCTCTTGAGCGCACTCCCATCCGCGACGCGCTCGGCTGCGGTATCCGCGCGATTGACGCCTTCCTCACCTGCGGACGGGGGCAACGTGTTGGCATTTTTGGTGGAAGCGGCGTCGGCAAGAGCACTCTCATCGGCATGATGGCCCGCAATACCAGCGCCGACCTCACCGTCCTCGGCTTGATTGGAGAGCGCGGACGCGAAGTGGGAGAACTCCTCAATACGCTCGGCGAAGAAGGCCGCCGCCGTTCCGTCGTCGTCGTCTCCACCTCTGATCAGGATCCGCTGCTCCGCATCCGCGCCGGTCTCGCCGCCACCACGATCGCCGAATATTTCTGCGCCCGCGGCAAGCATGTGCTGCTGGTGGTCGACTCGCTCACCCGCCTCGCTATGGCGCAACGCGAAATCGGACTCGCCGCCGGCGAGCCGCCCACCGCCAAAGGCTATACGCCATCGGTGTTCACCCTGCTCGCCCGCCTGCTCGAGCGGGCTGGCTCTTTCGGTTCCGGTACCATCACCGGGTTCTACACCGTCCTCATGGAAGGCGACGACGAAAACGATCCCCTCGTCGACGCCGTCCGCGCGCTCCTCGACGGCCACATTCTGCTCGATCGCCGGCTCGCTGCGCAGAGTCACTATCCTCCGATCTCCATCCTAGACAGCATCAGCCGGATCATGCCCGCCGTTATCTCGGCACCACATCTCGCAAAAACGAACCACGTCCGACGGCTCTTCGCTACTTATAAGGCTTCTGAAGAGCTCATCCGAATCGGGGCATATCAAAAAGGCAGCGATCCCGACCTCGATCGCGCCATCGCGCTTATGCCGGCGCTGCGTGAATTCCTTATGCAGCCCTCGCAGGAAGTTGCCGCGATGAAAGATTCTCTCGAGCGCCTCCTGGCGCTCCCCACTTGAATCCGTGCTTATCCAGAGATGTCTTCCTAAATTATGTCCTTCCGTTTCACACTCGCTCCCCTACTCCGCTTCCGTCAAAGTATCGAACGCCAGTGCACCCTCAAACTGCAGGCGGCCAATCTCCACGTTTCCCTTGCCCAGGAAAAACTCGCGCAACTCGAACATTCCCTCGCCGAGTCCGCGCAGTCCGACGCCACCGCGCTCCGAGCCGGACGCGCCGCCGCCGAACTCCAATTCGCTTCCGTTCTCCGCGAGAACCTGCATTACTACCGCCACGCGCTCCAGTCCGACATCCGCAAGCTCGAACTCGTGCGTCGGCAAGCACTCGGCGAATACCATCACGCCTATCGCGAACGCGAGGTCCTCGAAACCCTGCGTGCCCGCCAGCGCCGCGCCTACCAACAGGAAAAATTACAACGCCAGCAACAGGAACTCGATGCCACCTATCTGCTTCAACGCTGGCATCAGCGAAATTGAAGCGCCTGATTTTGCCGCGCTGTACCCGGCAACCCTTGCCGGATCAGCCCTTCTAGCGTCCCCACTTTGCCTTTCGGCGCCTGTCTCGCTCCCGTAAGTCGCTGACAGTGCAACCACCGCCGCGTACCTGCCGACCTTCGACAGATTCCCCACCATTGGCGTATTGAGTGCAATCGTACTCGTGGTACTCCGATGCGCGTAGACGCAATTTCCATCCCGGCTGCAGCAGCAGACGCTTCCACGGCGGCCGGCCCCGTGTTGTCCGCGCCTTGGAGCTTCAGCGCTACACTCGCCTCGTTCATGCCCAGAAACGCGCCGGAAGATCACCAAGTTCAGTCTGCCACGATTGGAACGACTGCAAAATCCGACTCCAAGATTGGGGAAAAGCTCGGGGCAGAGTTAGGCGTGGCGTCCGGGATAAAGGTCGGGGCAAGTCTGAAGGCAAAGTCTGCCGGTAAATCTAGTGCCAAGTTGAATGCCAAACCATCCGTCAATTCCGCGATCGCTCCAGAAATACACGCTTCACTGCCAACTTATCCAGTATCGGATTCCATACTCGGCACCTTATTAACCACATCATTGACTACATCGCCCACCACATCTCCGACCTTAGCAAAGACCGCGGACGCGCCGCCGCTATCGAGCGCTCTGCCCGTCGTTTCTGCCGCCCAGATTACGCCCGGCACGTTCCCATTAGCAGGCACGTCGAACGCTTCGACCCCGCAGGATCACCCTGGTTCCACCGTGACTTCCGCCAGCCCGCTCGCCGTGCCCCGTCGAACCGAAGCGCCTCTCACTTCGAATTTCAGCCAAGCCCTCGACATCCGTCCTCCCAATTCCGGGGCCGCTAATGCGCCAGTGAATGCTCCAGGTCCCACCGAAACCAACCCGAAATCTGGTGAACTTCCATCCGCCAGCGATAGGGCCGCTTCCGACGCTGCGCGCTTGTCTACCAGGGTCCCGACGCGAACCTCCACCGCACAGGCACAGTTTTCGACTTCCATGGCTTCCGTTCTACCAATGCCAACGGTCCTTGCTTCACTAGGGCCAGCTTCACTAACGCCGGTTTCACCGATGCCTTCGCCGGCGACAACCACCCCGGTTTCAACAGCGCCACCATCCGCTGACAGCCAATTTCAAGCCCCTATTCCAGTCGGTGCAACCATCTTCGCGCTTGACCAGTCTCCAATTATCCAATCTCCATCCGCGCAGGCGGGGCCATTCTCTCCAACACCGCTCACGTCCTTGGATCCACTTACGCGACCCGCGCCGCCATCGCTCATTAAGAACTTCCCAGTCCAGCCACTGGACCAGGCCACGTTCTCGCCAGCCTATAGCTCGAGCCCAGTTGCCTCCACGAACTCAGCCTTCAATACCTCAACGCGGACCACGGCGTTGACGTCTTTCTCCCCAATGACGGCGCCAATTCCAGTGCTGCAATCTCCGATCCGCGACATTAACCTTGTGCCCATAACCGAGGGAGGAAATGCCAAGCAGCCTGCAGCCCTCAAATCAAGCGACTCCAAAGTCGGCAGCTCCATCTCGCCGACGTCCTCCTCCCCAACGCTGGCGGCAATTCCAACGCTGCAATCTCCGATCCGCAACATCAACCCTGCTCCGGTAACCGAGCCAGCAAACACCAAGCAGCGCGCAGCTCTCAATGCAAGTGACTCTAAGGTTCGCAACGCCACACCAGCCAAATTCGCGCCAGGTGGCCCCATCGCCTCAGAGCTAGCGCCAACCCCCGGCTCCGCTTCGCTCGACGCTGCGCCAGCCCAAGCACTTTCATCCGATGCCACCATCACTGTGGCGGCACAAAACATTGCCAGCAACAACGTCACGTCCGTTGATTCGAACTTCGCTCCGAATTCCGGCGTCTCAGTGCCGACTCCCGCGTCGGTTGCCGCGGCCACCAGCGATGTCCCCAGCAACGGCAAGCCAGGCATCTCCGCCCAACCAGCTCCAGCGGCGGCGACCCAAACCACCCGCCCGTATGAGAAATCCGAAAAAAAATCCTCCTCCGCAGTGCTACCGAACGCCGCTCCATCACGCACTGCTCCATTGCGCGACGCCTCGGCCACACTTGCATCCGGGAAAGATTCCTGGGCTACGCTGACCGCTGCCGCTCCGCCAGCCTCTGCCACGCCACCCCACATCGCATCTGATGCCGCGCCCGAACTTCCCAAAACTCACCAGATGCTCGACTCCGCGCCGCCCTCCCCCCCCACTCCACCGATCGCGCCCTATACCGCCTCTGCCGGCCGGATGAATGCGCAGATGCATGTCGGCATCCGCACCGAAGCCTTCGGCGCGGTTGAGATTCATACCGTCGTCCAGCAGAGCCAAGTCGGTATCACCGTTCACGCGGAACGGGACATCGCCCATTGGTTCAGTTCCGAATTTCCGGGGCTCGAATCCGGACTGAACAAAAATCATCTGAACCTTACCGTCGTCGATTTCGATAGCGGACGCTCCGGTGTCCAGACTGCGACCAGCTTTCAGCAGGGCCAGCCGGAGCAACATTTCTCGAACACGCCCGGCTCTCAATCCCCTGCCTTGCCGAACCAAGACACGGCGTCCGAGTCGGCGGCGGCGGACATTCTCACGTCAGACCTGTCCGTTGGGCCTGCGCAAAATCACGTCAGCATTCACGTTTAGGAGGACAACTCGTGCCCATCTCGCTACTGCAAGCGCTCACCTCTGCCACTCAAACTGCGTCCAAGCCAGCCGCCACTTCCGCGTTCAGCAATTCCGGGCAGGACTTGACCTCCACGTTCTTGACGCTGCTGACGACGCAACTCAAAACGCAGAGCCCAATCAACCCGCTCGATCCAAGCCAGTTCGTCGCCCAGCTTACTCAGTTCAGTTCGCTCGGCGAATTGACCCAGATCCAACAGCTCCTGCAGCAGCTCGTCCACAACACGTCGCCAACCTCGAGCCCAACGTCCAAAGCCAGCGCCAATTCGATATCCACTCCAAGTCTAAAATCCAGTTCTCTCTAAGGAGACCGTATGCCATCGTTCTCAATACCTCTTTCCGGATTGACCGCCAGTTCCGAGGCTCTCTCAACCACCGCCAACAATCTCGCCAACCTCAACACCATCGGTTATAAGGACGAGCACATCCAGTTTGCCGACCTGTTCTACCAGAACTTCGGCACGAACGGCGCCGGCGATCCGATTCAGCAGGGCGCGGGCGTCACTGTCGCAGCCAAACCCTCCGACTTTACGCAGGGTAATGTCACCCCTACCGGGGTCTCCACCGATGTCGCCATTCAGGGCAATGGATTCTTCGTCGTCGAGAAAAATGGTGTGAGGAGCTACACCCGAGCTGGCAATTTCGAAGTCGGCACCGACAATCTGCTCAAAACCGTCGGCGGTCAACATGTCCTCGGATACCCGGCCGTCAACGGAGCCGTCAACACGAGCGGGGGGCTAACCGCACTTGCGCTCGGAGCCGGAACCGTCAGTCCCGCCACGGTCACCGCCAACGTAAGCTTGACCTCGAACCTCGATGCGACCGCTGCCGTCGGCTCCACCTATTCCACCCAAGCCACCATCTACGATTCCCTAGGAGGCAGCCACAACATCACCTTCACCTACACCAAGAGCGCGACCAACACTTGGACCTATGACGCCACTATTCCTGCCGCAGACATCACCGGCGCCACCGCGCCTGTCAGCGTCGCCAGCGGTAGCGTCATTTTCAACGGGGATGGAACCCTCAAAAGCATCACTCCTACCGGCGGCACCGCCTCTCTCACTAACCCCGCCATCACGGTTCCGCCAGTCCCGCCAGTCACGAACCCGATCACGCCCCAAACGGTTTTCGCCGACGGCGCCAACCAACTTACCTTTGCCTGGCATGTGGCCAACGCCGGTGTCGGACTCCTTACTCAATTGGCCGGCCCCAACAGCACCGCCTCTATCCAGCAGGATGGAACCAGCAGCGGCACCCTGCAGAATTTCAATATCGGCTCCGATGGCACCATTACGGGATCCTTCAGCAACGGGAAGACTGCCACCATCGGACAGATCGCCCTTGCCAGTTTCGCTGACGAGCAAGGGCTCTCCCACACGGGAAATAATGACTTCACCCCCACCCTGGCCTCCGGCCAGCCCACGGTCGGTGGGCCGGGAACCGGCGGACTCGGCAGCATCTCTGGCGGCGCACTCGAACAGTCCAACGTCGACATTGCGAGCGAGTTCGCAGCGCTCATCGTCGCGCAGCGTAGCTACGAAGCCAATGCCAGAGTCGTGACGACTTTCGATCAGGTCGCGCAGGCTACCATCGCCCTGAAACCGTAGGACGTAATCAGTAACCGGCAACTCACGGATCAGAAGGGCTGCGGCGAAAATCCGCAGCCCTCACTCTGAGTTTTTTCATGAGAGCGTTCTTAGAAATACTCTCCTATCGCGCTGCCGTTCCTTTCGGACGAAGCTCGAACCGGGCGCGCCCTCCAATGCGCTGATGGCAGTATGTTTCCCGCCATCGCCCTTTGGGTTGTGTGGATGTGCGTCCCGGCACCCGGTTTGCAAACATCGGCAATATGCCGCATGTGCAAGTGAGTCGCGCGCCCAGAAACGCATTCGGAGCCGCCGTTAACGGCGCCCCTAAGAAATCAAAAGACAGACTGGCCATTGGACTCGCTCTCGCGCGGACTGCGGCAGGCATCTTCTTCAGGCTGGGCCCGCCGCGAAAGATCAAGTTCTCCGAACGTTTGGTGCAAGCGTAGTGGCCGCTGCCGCCCAACCCGAGCTCGAGGCTCCGATCGCCGGTGCTCCCATCGACCCCTGGGCGCGTGTCGAACCTCTGCCTTGCCTGCTCACCATTGAAATCTCGGTGCCCGGCTTTACAGTGGCCGATCTCGTTCATCTTGAGCGTGGACGCGTCATCGCCAGCCGCTGGACTGTCGGGCAGGACGTTCCTTTCCGCATCAACGGCGAGCTAATTGCCTGGAGCGAGTTCGAGGTCGTGCAGAACCGCCTGGCCGTGCGCTTGACGGAGCTGGCCTAAATGGAAGTCGCACAGGTGGAAATCGCACAGACACAAATTCGGACTGGTGCGCCGCCCAACTCGCCGCTCGACCGCGCTTTGGCGCGCACGTTTACGCGCACGTCTCGGCTCGCCGCCGCCCGGCTCAAAGTTTTCTGGCGCTCCGTAATTTGGAGATCGCTGGTCTGCCGCGTAGGAGGCAAGCGCAAGACGCTCTCTGTTCGCGAAACGGCTGCCCTCGGCGACCGCCGTTTCGTCTCGGTGATCCAGTTCGAGTGTCAGCGTTTCCTGATCGGCTGCAGCCCCACCTCGGTAACTCTGCTTTCGCGGTTGTCTGACGAATCCGCTAGCAGCGAACCGGGCGGAGAAGTAGCCGGAGAAGAAAGCCGGGGAAAAAATTGACGCGGGTCTTACCCATCTCGTCCTTAGGAAGACCGTCCTCAAGAAGCTGGTCCTTTCGAAGACCGTCCCTTCGCAGATTTTGCGGTCTCGTTCTGTTGCTCCTCGCCGCCGCCGCTCCGCTCTGGGCGCGTCCGCAGGCGGCACCTGGCCTCTCTCTACCTGGTCTTTTACCAGGAGCCGCGCCCGGCGGGTCTGTTCCCTGGAACATCGTCGTACTGCTTACCCTGCTCACGCTGATTCCCGCCATCGTGCTCTCGATGACGCCTTTCGTGCGCCTCCTCGTGGTGTTTCATTTTCTCCGCCAGGCGCTCGGCACCCAGACCACGCCGAGCAACCAGACTCTCATCGGACTCTCCCTCCTCCTGACTTTCTTTCTTATGCAGCCGGTGGGCGCCGCCATCTATTCCGACGCGGTTGTTCCGCTCGATGCCGGAAAGATAACCATGATGGCCGCCCTCGATCGCTCGATCATTCCGATGCGCCATTTCATGCTTAAGTACGCGCGCGAAAAAGATCTCGCGCTCTTTGTCGAACTGGCGCATGAGCCGCGCCCAGCCCGCCCTGAAGATCTCGGCATGCGCATCGTCGCGCCCGCGTATCTCCTCAGCGAACTTCAGGCCGGGTTTCGTATCGGCGCTGCGCTCTTCCTTCCCTTTCTAGTTATCGATCTGGTGACTGCGGCCATCACCACGTCGGTCGGAATGATGCAACTGCCCCCAGTCATAATCTCCACCCCGCTCAAGATTCTTTTGTTCGTCGTCGTCGACGGATGGAATCTGCTGATCGGTTCGCTTATGCGGAGTTTTGCCTAAGAGGCGCGTATGGGAACCGAACAAGTTGTCGCGCTCTTCCGCAACACGCTGCAGATGGCGCTGCTTATTGGCGCACCTCTGCTTCTGGTCGCAGTCGCCGTCAGCCTGGTCGTCAATATTGCGCAGGTGCTGACTTCCTTGCAGGATCAGACCCTCTCCACCGTCCCGCGTCTGGCGGCGGTGGCGGCGGCGGTCCTGCTGTTTTTTCCCTGGATGTTGCGCAAGCTGATGTTTTTCACCGTAGGCATGTGGTCCGACTTCCATCCGTTTGTCCGATGACAGAAGCGAAGAAAAATTTCGTAGAGACTCGGCTTGCCGCGTCTCGGTATCACTGCGCTGCGGGAGACGGGGCAAGCCCCCTCTCTACACGAGTCAAGCCCCGTCTCTACACGAGTTTTGTCGATGACTATTGGAGGTTGAGGTGATTGTGTTCGACATGCCGATTGCAGCTTCGATTGACCGGACACTGGCCGCCTGGATGATTGCCGGTTCGCGCGTTACCGGCCTGCTCGTGGTCGCGCCCTTTTTCGGCAGCGCCGGCGTCCCCGCCCGCATCAAGATCGGTCTCTCCTTTCTCCTTACCGTATTTCTGGCGCCGCTGGTTCCCGCGACTCCGGCGGCGCTTTCCGCTTCCGCGCTCGCCGTGCTCTTGCTCGGCGAATTCGTCATCGGGTTCCTTCTCGGATTCACCCTGCAACTCTTCTTCGAGGCGGGGCAGATTGCCGGCCAGGTGTGCGGCGTCCAGATGGGGTATTCGCTCGCCAGCGTTATCAATCCTTACAGCGACGCCGACTCCGCCGTGCTTTCCACTTTCTACGAACTGATTGTGCTCCTGCTCTTCATTCAACTCAGCGTTCCGCACTGGCTGTTGCGCGGACTCGCGCGCAGCTTCGACTATCTCCCCCCCGGCCATTTTTCACTGACCTGGCCCGCAGTCTCGACGCTCTTCAAATTCGTTGCGGGCATGTGGGTCGCGGGTTTGCAGATTGCAGCGCCCGTGCTGGTCGCCAGCTTGTTTGCCGATGTGGCGCTCGGTTTTGTCGGCAAAGCTTCGCCGCAGTTGCCCGTCCTGTTTGTCGGGATCTCGATTAAAAACCTGCTGGGTCTGGCGGTGCTGGCCGGCGCGGTAGCGTTCTGGCCGCGCTTTTTTGACGCCCGCTTCGGCCGCGCACTCGAGGCTTCGGAAACGATTTTGAAACTCGCTCATTGACTCGCTGATCACCGATCCGTTTAATCACCGACTTTCTATTCACGACCCGCTGACCTTATGGCACAAGCCAACCAGACCGAACAGGCAACCCCGCGACGCCGCCAGAAAGCCCGAGAAAAAGGGCAGGTGGCCCGCAGTCGCGATCTTATCGGCGCCGCCTCCGGTATGGGCGCTACCTTCATTCTCTTCTCCATGATGTCGACGTTTCCCTTCGCTTGGCGCGGCTTCTTCCATGACTGCCTCGAAGGCGCCGTCACTGGCACCCTTCGCATGGATGCGCTGCCTCCGCTTCTCAACCATTTCGGACTGTTCGCCGCCACTGCCGCCGCTCTCGGTTTGGGATGGACCGTCGCACTCGCCTCCGCCCTCTGTCAGGGGGGTCTCGTGTTCGCTCCAGCTTCGCTGATGCCGACTGCCTCCCGCCTCAGCCCCGGCGCCAAGATCGGCCAGCTGTTCTCCGTCACCGCACTCCGCGGACTTATCAAGTCCCTGCTCCCCGCCGCCGCGGTTGCCTATCTCGGGGTCGGTTGTCTGCGCCGCGACTGGCCTACCCTTATGCTGCTTTCCGGCCGCTCCTCGCGCGGAGTGCTCGTCTTTGCCGCCAGCCGCGTCTTCGAAGTTGCCTGGAAATCCGCGCTCGTTCTCCTCGTCTGGGCCGTCCTCGACTACCTGTTCGAGCGCCAGCACCTTTCGAGCGAACTGAAAATGAGCCGCCAGGAACTGGCTGACGAATACAAGGAATCGGAAGGCAATCCCATTATCAAAGCTCGCATCCGCCGCCTGCGGCACCAGTTGCGCCGCCGCCGCATGCTCGAGGACACGAAACGCGCCGCCGTCGTCATTACGAACCCCACTGAATACGCGATCGCGATCGAGTATCGCCCCGATATGGCTGCGCCCATTGTCGTTGCCAAGGGACGCAATCTATTCGCCGCCCAGATCAAGGAAATCGCGCGCTGGGAGAACATTCCGATGGTCGAGAATCCGCCGCTCGCTCACGTCCTCTACCGCACCCTTGAGGTTGGACAAAGCGTTCCCGCGAAACTCTATGCCGTCCTCGCCGAAATTCTGGCCGCCGTCTACCGTGCCGAAGCCCGCGCCCTTGTCGCCGCCGCAACGGCGCGAGGAGGCCGCCGCTGATGCCCGCCTCGACCGTCACCGCTGCCGCTCCCGCCCGCAACGCGCTCATCGAATGGATCGTTCCTATCGCGGCCGTCAGCCTCGTCTTTGTCATGCTGGTGCCGCTGCCGTCGCTCGCGCTCGATCTCCTGCTCGCGACCAGCTTTGCCGCATCGGTGCTGGTTCTGCTCTCGGCCCTTCAGATCCTGCGTCCGGCGGAGTTCTCCGTCTTTCCCAGCCTGCTGCTCCTGCTCACCCTGTTTCGGTTGTCGCTAAATCTCGCCTCAAGCCGCCGCATTCTTCTCCACGGCAACGAAGGCGCAGGGGCCGCGGGACGCGTAATCGAGGCCTTCGGACAATTCGTGGTTGGCGGCAACTACATTGTCGGATTCGTTCTCTTCATCGCCCTTATCGCCATCCAGTACATCGTCGTCAGTCACGGCGCGGTGCGCACCGCCGAAGTTACGGCCCGCTTCACACTTGACGCTCTCCCGGGCAAGCAGATGGCGATCGATGCCGACCTCAATGCCGGGCTCATCGACGAGCATCAGGCGCGCGCCCGCCGAGAACAAGTTGCCCGCGAAGCGGAGTTCTACGGCGCCATGGACGGCGCCGCCCGCTTCAATCAGCGTGACTCGATCGCCACCATCCTGATTACCGCCATCAACATTCTTGCCGGCTTCCTGATCGGAGTCTTCCAACTCGATATTCCTTTTCGCGAGGCGCTCAAAACCTATACCGTGCTTACCGTCGGCGACGGCCTGGTCACAATGATCCCGTCGCTTCTGGTCTCGATGGCTGGAGGCATGATCGTTACCCGAGCCTCCTCGAACTCTACCCTCTCCGTCGATCTCGGTACCCAACTACTCTCCCGTCGCCGCTCTCTGCAGATTGCGGCCGGCGTCATGGTCGCGCTCGCCGCTATTCCTGGCCTGCCGAAACTTTCTTTCCTCGCGATCGCGGGCGTCGTCACCTTGCTGGCCGCGCGCCTGCCCGAGATCAAAGACAAAGACGGCAAGGTCATCGAAGGTCCTCTCGCCGACCCGGTTGCCTTCGCTGCCGCCGAGAAAGACAAGAAAGCTGGCAAGACCGACTCCATCGAAGACCTGCTCAAGCTCGATGAACTCTCGCTCGAAGTCGGCTATGCCCTGGTTAACCTGGTCGACGTGCAGCAAGGCGGACAGCTTCTCGCCCGCGTCAAAGCGCTGCGCAGCAGTCTTGCCCTGCAACTCGGCTTCATCGTTCCGCCCATTCACATCACCGACAACGTCCGCCTTAAGCCGCGCGAATACGTGATCTCCATGCGCGCAGTCGAAATCGCCCGCTGGGACATGCTCGAAGACAAGATCCTCGCCATCAGCTCCGAGCTCACTCCTCCTCCGCTTCCTGGAGTCCCCACTCGCGAGCCTGCCTTTGGCGTCGCTGCCCTCTGGATTTCCCGTGCCCTCGAGCCGCAGGCCCTTACCTCCGGCTATGCCGTCGTCGACCAGACGTCCGTCCTCGCCACGCACCTCGCCGAAGTCATCCGTCAGCATGCCTACGAATTGCTTTCCCGCCGGGAAACCAAGCGTCTGCTCGATCGCCTCAGCGAAACCCAGCCCAAGCTCGTCGAAGAACTGATCCCCAAAATCCTCAGCCTTGGCGAAGTGCAAAAAGTCTTACAGCAACTCCTGCGCGAGCAG
>Ga0210400_10002276_pt1 | contig 18038 bp, 23 predicted proteins | sample IncBWH26MmetaG_FD_155456 | JGI IMG/M metagenome (GOLD analysis project Ga0210400, IMG submission 155456) | Forest soil microbial communities from Barre Woods Harvard Forest LTER site, Petersham, Massachusetts, United States - Inc-BW-H-26-M | ecosystem: Environmental > Terrestrial > Soil >...
CTGCTCACCTCAAATATTGACAGATGTCGATATATAACGCACACTGAACATCGACCAACGTAAATGTATCAGGAGGTGCCCCCGTGTCCCGCGTACAGCTCGCCCTCAACGTCGCCGACCTGGACGAGGCCATCAGCTTCTACTCCAGGCTGTTCGTCACCGAGCCGGCCAAGGTTCGTCCCGGCTACGCCAACTTCGTCGTGGCCGATCCGCCGCTCAAGCTCGTGTTGATCGAAGACGCCACCCAGGCACCGGGCTCGCTCAACCACCTGGGTGTCGAGGTCGAGAGCACCGACGAGGTCGCCGCCGCCCACTCCCGCCTGGCTGCCGCCGATCTGGCCACTGCGGTCGAAGAGCGGGTGTCGTGTTGCTTCGCCGTCCAGGACAAGGTGTGGGTCGACGGTCCGGGCGGGGAGCCGTGGGAGATCTATACCGTGCTGGCCGACGCCGAGATGCCCGCGGGAGAGCTTCGTTCGGCCGATCCGAGCGCCGCTGCCTGTTGCGACACCCGGCCCGACCTGGCCGTGGCCGGCCCACCGCTGTCCTGCTGCTGAGTGCCGGACCGGAACGAGGAACGACGCAGCGCCGAGCGCGTCATCGTGGGTCATGCCTTATGGCGTCGCCTGTTGGCCGAGCTGCTGGGCAGTGCCTTTCTGGCCGCCATCGTCATCGGTTCCGGAATCGCCGCTCAGCAGCTCTCGCCTGGGAACGTCGGGCTGGAATTGTTCGAGAACGCAGCGGCAACCGCAGCAGGCCTGTTCGCCATCATCTTGATGTTCGGCCCGGTCTCGGGGGCCCACCTCAATCCCGTCGTGTCCCTGGTCGACGCCGCCTTCGGGGGTTTGCGGTGGCGCCACGCTGCCGCCTACCTGCCCGCCCAGATCGCGGGCTGTGTCGGAGGTGCTGTCGTGGCCAACCTGATGTTCAGTCGAGCCGCCGTGAGCATCTCAACCAAGCACCGTGCCTCTGGCCCTCACTTCCTCTCTGAGGTCGTGGCCACCCTGGGGCTCCTCCTGTTGATCTTCGCCCTGGTCAGGACGGGCCGGAATCGGTCAGCCCCCGCCGCGGTGGGGGCCTACATCGGTGCCGCGTACTTCTTCACCAGCTCGACCAGTTTCGCCAACCCCGCCATCACCATCGGGCGCATGTTCTCCAATTCGTTCGCGGGCATTGCCCCATCCTCGGTACCCAACTTCATCGCGGCCCAAGTGGTCGGCGGTGTCCTCGCCGTGGTTGTCATCAAGGCCCTGTATCCAAGCCTGACGCCGGCCCAGGCGGGCGAGGTCGTAGTCCCACACCCCGCCGCCACTCCCGACATCCCGCCCGAACGCGTCGAGGTCGACCCGAACCGGGCCCCGTCAACACCACCCGTCCATTCCGAGGAGTCCCAGTGAGCGACAGGCCCGCCGTACTGTTTCTCTGCATCCACAACGCCGGGCGCAGTCTGGCTGCCCGTGTCCTGCTCGACCACTATGGCGAGGGTCGGGTCAAGGTCTTCTCTGCCGGTTCCGAACCCGCTGACCAGGTCAACCCTGTGGTCGTCGCCGTACTCCGCGAGCGAGGACTCGACCCCGGTCACGAATTCCCCAAACCCCTCACCGACCAGACTGCTCGAGCTGCCGATGTCATCGTCACCATGGGCTGCGGTGACACCTGCCCGGTGTATCCGGGCAAACGGTACCTCGACTGGGATCTGGACGACCCTGCCGGAAAGCCGGTCGAAGAGGTCCGCCCGATCATCGATGAGATCGACCGTCGAGTTCACCTGTTGCTTGCCGACCTGACTGCACCGAGGACGACCTGACTCGTACCTGTGGCGCTCAGGCAACGGGTCGCGCCCCTCGACGCCCTCCCTCCTGAACGGGCGGAACGACGCATGAGGCGCGCTCTGACTTCGGTGGCCTGGGCGGGACGGCACTGGTCGGCGCCCACCTACGGCAGCCGTGTGGCGGCGGAATCTCCGCCCACGGTGAGGGGGAGACCGAACAGCTCGAAGAGATGCGGATCCTGGAAGACGACGTTCCGGCTGATCCCGGATGGGCTGAGGCTGAACACTTGCAGGGTGTGGGCCTCGAAGGCGCCCTGTTCACCGAGGCAGTATGCACCGACGGCGGGTTGGCCATTGGCGGCGGTGGGGACCATGCGCCAGTCCCGGCCCCGTAGCCGGAAGACCCGGGCGATGAATTCGCGGTACTGCCCCCGGCCGATGAACCAAAGCGGGACCGGGGGCATCTCCAGTACCACCTGATCGGTCAGAAGCCGGGTGAGCGCAGGGACATCGGCGCTCTCAAACGCGGCGACGTATTGGTCGATGAGGGATCGGCTGGTCGGGTCGGACGGTTCCTCGATCCGGTCCTCGCCCACCGAGACGCCCTCGAGTCGTGCTCTGGCTCGCTGCAGGCCGCTGTTCACCGCGGCAGGGGTGGTGGCCAGGATGTCGGCGACTTCGACGGCGGAGAATGCGAGCACGTCACGCAGGATGAGGATGGCGCGTTGGCGAGCGGGCAGGTACTGGATGGCCGCGATGAAGGCCAACCGGACACTCCCACGAACGGCCAGCGTGGCCACCGGGTCGTCGAGGGCCGCGCCGAGCAGGGTGTCGGGTATCGGCTGGAGCCAGGGGACATCGAACGCTGGGACCAGGGGCTGCTCGGGGTCGTCGGCCGGAGCGCCAAGCCCCGAGGGCAGAACCCGCCGGCTCGCCGACGTCAGTGCTGTCAGGCACGCGTTGGTGGCGATCCGGTACAACCAGGTGCGCAGTGACGCTCGCTGGTCGTCGAAGCGATGGTAGGAGCGCCAGGCGCGGAGCATGGTCTCTTGCACCAGATCCTCGGCCTCGTGGACCGATCCGAGCATCCGGTAGCAGTGGGCGAGCAGCTCGCGCCGGAACGGGTCGGCCTGGCGTTCGAAGTCGTCTTTGACCGCCGTCACCGTTGGTCCTCCTCCACCCATACCGATACCTACCGGGCCGCCGGGCAGAAATCATCGGCCGAACGATGAATTTCGATGATCGGCCCGGTAGGTACTCATGTCAGCCCGGCAAGAGATGAAAGGCAAACACCATGACGAACGACACTCCAACCGACAGCGTATTGAGCGTCATCAAATCTGTCTACGGCGCCTGGGCCGCCGGCGACGCCGATGCATTCGCCCAGCTCTACACCGACGATGCCACGGTGGTGCAACCCGGCATTCACAAGAAGAACAAGGAGGACATCCGCACCACGATGGCCGCCGGGTTCGCCGGTCCCCTCAAGGGATCACGCGTTCTCGACGAGCCACAGAGCGTCCGGTTCCTCGGGTCGGACACGGCCGTGGTCATCACCGAAGGCGGCATCCTCATGGCCGGCCAGACCGAACTGCCGGCCGAACGCTGGGTTCGGGCGACGTGGGTCCTCACCAAACAGGACGAGCGGTGGCACGTCGCCGCCTATCAAAACAGCCCGGCGAACTGAGCCGACATGGCCTGGGCCGGTCCCGTAGTCTTTGACCCGTGGATGTGGCTCGTGCCCCCTCGGTATGGTCCTGATGGCCGAGACCCGCACGGCGATCCTGACTGTCGATGACGACCCCGATGTCTCGCGTGCCATCGCCCGCGACCTGCGCCGCGCCTATGGAAAGGATTACCGGATCGTTCGGGCCGAGTCGGGCGACCAGGGCTTGGAGGCGCTCAAGGAGCTGAAGCTGCGCGGCGACGTGGTGGCGCTGTTGCTGGCGGACTACCGGATGCCCCAAATGAACGGCATCGAGTTCCTGGAGCAGGCCATGGACATCTTTCCGACCGCTCGGCGAGTGCTGCTGACGGCGTATGCCGACACTGGTGCCGCCATCGACGCCATCAACGTGGTCGATCTGGATCATTACCTGCTCAAACCCTGGGATCCACCAGAGGAAAACCTCTACCCGGTGCTCGACGATCTCCTCGGTGCGTGGCAGGCGATCGACCATCGACCCATACCGGACACCAAGGTCGTGGGTCACCGGTGGTCGGCTCGATCGTCGGATGTGCGCGAGTTCCTGGGCCGCAATCAGGTTCCCTACCGCTGGTATCAGTCTGACGATCCCGAGGGAGAGCGGCTTCTCGCCGCCGCCGGGGTCGACGGACTGCGTCTGCCCGTCATCATTACCGCCAACGGCGATGTGCTCGTCGAGCCCACCGACGAGCAACTGGCGGCGCGCGTCGGGCTCGAGACGACGCCGTCCGAGCTTTTTTACGACCTCGTCGTCATCGGCGGCGGTCCCGCCGGTCTCGGTGCCGCGCTCTATGGAGCGTCAGAGGGATTGCGCACCATACTGATCGAGAGAACGGCGACCGGTGGCCAGGCGGGCCAGAGTTCACGGATTGAGAACTATCTCGGCTTTCCCGATGGCGTATCGGGCGCACAACTGACCGAACGGGCCCGCCGTCAGGCGGCCAAGTTCGGCGCAGAGATCGTCACGGCCCGGGAGGTGGTGGCGATAGAGGTCAACGGATCGGCGCGCACCGTTCGCTTCGCCGACGGTTCCACCATCGATGCTCACGCCATCATCCTCGCCTCGGGCGTGTCGTACCGGCAACTGACAGCCCCCGGTCTGGCCGACTTCACCGGGCGGGGTGTGTACTACGGATCGACGATGAGTGAGGCCTCCAATGCTGCCGGGCAGCACGTCTTCATCGTCGGCGGCGCCAATTCCGCGGGCCAGGCGGCGGTCTATTTCGCCCGCCACGCCGAGTCGGTGACCGTGCTCGTACGGGGCACGTCCTTGGCCGCGTCGATGTCCCACTATCTGGTGCAGCAGATAGAGACCATTTCGAACATTGAGGTCCGCACCTGTACCGAAGTGATTGCCGGGAGTGGGAACGAGCATCTGGAGACGCTCACACTGCGCGACAACACATCCGGTGGCACCGAGGTGGTCGACGCCGAGCTCTTGTTCGTGTTCATCGGTGCGCTCCCTCGCACCGAGTGGCTCGACGGGGTCGTAGTGCGAGACGAGCGGGGTTTCGTGATGACCGGTCCCGACCTGCCGCTGATAGGAGACCGACCGGCTGGCTGGATTGAGGAGCGGGCACCGTATCACCTCGAGAGCAGCATTCCCGGTGTGTTCGTGGCCGGCGATGCTCGGGCCCAATCGGCCAAGCGGGTCGCTTCGGCGGTGGGGGAGGGGGCCATGGCGGTGATGCTCGTGCACCGGTATCTCGAAATGGGGTGATGCGATGACTGACGACCTCACCTGTGATGTCGACGAAATTCGGACTCTCTTCTTGTTCGAGAAACTGAATGAGGAACAGCTGGGTCGGCTGTGTCAAGAAGGGCACATCGTGGTGATCGAGCCCGGCTGGGTCCTTCGGGAAGGGGAACCGGCCACATCGTTCTACGTCCTCTTGGACGGCTCGGTCACCTTGTTCCGCCGAGTCGGCACCGACGATGTCGAGATCAACCGTACGGATTCCCGTGGCGTGTACGCCGGCGCGTTTCAGGCGTACCTCGGTGACCGGATCCGGCAGCTGTACAACAACTCATTGCGCGCCAACGTCACGTCGAGGTTCTTCGTTCTGAGCGCCGAACAGTTCGCGCAACTGATGCGGGACTGGTTCCCGATGGCGCTCCACCTCCTAGAGGGGCTCTTCTTCGGCACACAGAGCACGCAGCAGGTCCTGCAACAACGAGAGCACCTCCTTGCGCTGGGCTCCCTCTCGGCCGGCCTCACCCATGAGTTGAACAATCCGGCGGCGGCGGCCGTGCGGGCCACCTCGTCGCTCCGGGACCGGCTGACCGACATGCGCCGCACATTGGCCACCATCGCATCCGGAATCGATCCGAGGACCCTGGCCTCGCTGGTTCGACTGGAGGAGGAGGCCATCGAGGGCGTGCACACGGCACCACAGTTGAGCCCCATGGAGACGTCGGATCTCGAGGACCGCCTGGGCCAATGGCTCGGGGACCATCAGATCACCGATGGGTGGGACCTGGCCCCGGTGTTCGTTCAGGCCGGCCTGGCCGAGACGTACCTGGAACGAGTGGCCCAGGACGTCGACGAGGCCAAGCTCGAGGGTGCTCTTCGTTGGCTCGCCCGTGCGGTCGAGGCCGAGATCCTGATGAACGAGATCGAGGATTCGACGACGCGGGTATCGACACTGATTGCTGCGTCCAAGCAGTACTCACAAATGGACCGTGCCCCCTACCAGATCGTCGATGTGCATGAGCTGCTCGACAGCACGCTGACCATGCTGGCGCCCAAACTCGGAGACGGCATCGAGGTGACCCGGGAATACGACCGCTCCCTCCCTCCCATTCCTGCCTACGCCGCCGAGCTCAATCAGGTGTGGACCAATCTGATCGACAACGCCATCGGAGCCATGGGTGGAACGGGGAAGCTGACCATCCGGACGTCGCGCCGCGAGGACTATCTGGCTGTGCGGATCGGGGACACCGGGCCCGGGGTACCCGAAGAGATACGTTCCCGAATCTTCGAGCCCTTCTTCACCACCAAGCCGTTCGGCGAGGGAACCGGTCTCGGCCTCGATATTTCATGGCGCATTGTCGTCAACAAGCACCACGGCGACCTGAAGCTCGAGTCCACGCCGGGCAATACCTGGTTCGAGGTCCTGCTTCCGTTGGTCGAGCCCGAGCCGGTCGATATGCATGCATCGGGTGAGTCGGCATCCTAACCAACCCGGGGCCTGTCACCCGGGCGCCGCCTCGGGAACGAGAATGCTCCTCAGATCGTCGGCACGGTGACCGATGCCGAACACCGGTCCACCTGGTTGCAGGGCGACGCCGGCCTGGAGTGGTCCGGCGTCAACCGCGTCGAATCCGAGCCGATCGATGAGCTGCATCACCGCGGCGACTGCGTCGGGGTCATTGCCTGCTGCGGCCAGGGCCAGACGATCCGGCGCCCCCGGCGGTCGCCGTGCTTGGTCGAACTTGAAGTACCCCAGGTGGTTGAGGCTCTTGACCACCCGCGCCGACGGGAACTGCTGTTGCACGACGACGCTCGTGCCCATGGGCGCGGCCGCCAGCTCTTCGTCGGCGCCATCTATCTCCTCCCAATAGTTCATGGCGTCGACGAGGATCTTGTCGGCAAAGAGATCGGGTTGAAGCCCGCGAAAGCGGTGCATGGGCACGGCCAAGACAATCAGGTCGGCGTCACCGACGACATCGCCGGTGGTGACGGCGTGAGCGCCAGGGGCGAGTACGTCAACGATGAGCTCGATGCGCTCCGCCGCTCCTGATCCCGAGATGGCAACGTCGTATCCACCGGCAACTGCGGCGCGGGCGACCGCCGTGCCAATCTTCCCGGCTCCGACGATGCCCAGGCGCATGTCGACGGGCGCAGGGCTGGACACCGGATGATCCTTAGGTCCCAGCCCCAGCGTGGGCCATGACGGAGGTGGGGTCAGGTGGAGGCTCGGCCAGTAGTTCCCTCACTCGGGGGATCACCTCGCGCCCGTACAGTTCGATCGTCTCCATCTTCTGTTCGTGGGGTACGCGCCCCGTGGCATAAGCCAGGTCGAATCGACTGAGGCCGAGCAGGCGGATGACCCATGCAATCTTGGTCGCAACCGTCTCCGGCGACCCGAGGTACAGCGATCCCTCCTCTATCTCCGCTTGGAATCGATCCATGGTGGGGCGCGCCCATCCTCGCTCGGCCGCTGCACCCTCGTAGACATGAGCCCAATGGGGCCACTGGGTGTCCACGGCTTCCTGGTCGGTCCGGGCCACGAAGCCGTGCGAATGCATGCCGATGGGCCGCGGCGAATACCCGTACTGGTCGAGGGCTCGTTTGTAAAGATCAACCAGCGGTGCGAATCGGGCCGGCGGCCCGCCGATGACGGCCAGCATCAGGGGTAGCCCGTAGCGGGCGGCACGGATCACCGACTGCGGACTGCCTCCGACGCCCACCCACGTGGGCAGATGTCCCTCTGGGAGCGGAGGGCTGAGCGACTGATTGGTGAGCGGCGACCGGAACTTGCCCGACCAGGTGACAGGTTGGCTCCGCAGCAAGCGCGTGAGCAGCTCGAGCTTCTCCTCGAAAATGTCCTCGTAGTCGGCGAGGTCGTACCCGAACAATGGAAAGGACTCCGTCAGCGACCCGCGGCCGACGATGAGTTGGGCCCGGCCGTTGGATACGGCGTCAAGGGTGGCAAATTCGGTGTAGACCCGAACCGGGTCCTGGGTACTCAGCACGGTCACCGCCGTACCCAACCGGATGCGGTCGGTTCGGCCGGCAATCGCAGCCAGGATCACGTGCCCGGCAGAATCCATCATGTCAGAGCGGTAGTGCTCGGCAATGTTGAACGAGTCGATCCCGACGTCGTCGGCCAGAACCGCCTCCTCGACGGTGTTCCGAATGACGACATCGCCGCTCAGTTCTTGGCCTGACTCGTCCAGGCTGAGGGGAACGAACGAGTCCAACCCGAACTCAATGTCTTGAGTGGTCATCTCTGCATCCTCGCTTCCTAGTATTCCGCCGCCGATTGCCTTATGCCGGTCCGTGCGTGTACAACTATATTCTATACAGATCATCATAGGAACAGAGCATTGGGGGAGGAGGACGGGACTGGCCGTTCCGGCCCCTGCGAGGGCAGCGCCATGGCCATGGCCGCCGGCCGGGCCGCCCTTGGGGTCACCGGGTCTCTTCAGCGACCGCTCGATCCTCCCTGGCGTTGGGCGCTCCCCGGCCTGCGGTGATCAGGTTGCGAAGCCTGTCGTTGATGTAGAAACGCCATGCGCTCGAACACTTGTCGAAGCATTCGAATTCGGGGACCAGCCCGAGATGGGCGAAATGAACCTCCGTCTGATTCCCCGTTCGGGCGACGGCGAAGGTGATCTCGGTGCCGACCCATTCATCTGGGTCTTCAGCGAATTCGACGTAGGCGTCGACGACCCGCCAGACGACCCGATGTCCGGGGATGAGCTCGGTGATCTTTTGCTTGGAATAGTGGATGTCCTGATATCGGTACGTGAACTCGGCGCCGAGCACATCGGTGCGTCCTTCTATCTCACCCGACCACCATCCACGGACATCGCTGATGGCCGCAAAGGCCTCTTCGGGGGTTTGCTCCACGACGAATGTCGTAGTGAAGTTCTGGCTGCTCATGAAGCGCTCACTTTCAGGTTGAGGGTCATGTGTCACGTGGCCGACGCCGGTGTTCCCGACGGCGGCCCTGCTCACGATGCGATGGGCGTTGCGTCAACGAGCGCTGCGTACTGGCGCTCCAGTGCCTTGGCCGGACCTCCCCGCCAGCTCTCGGCCAGCGTCGCCGAGAGGGCATCGGGGAAGATGTCCTCGTCCCCGTTCTCCACCCCGTCGAAGATGGCTCGAGCGACCGATTCGGGAGAGGCCTTTGGGATCTCGAAGCCTCGGGTCATGTCGGTGTCGGTCGGACCGGTCAACACGGCATGGACCCTCACGCCCTGTCCGGCTACCAGGGCACGCAGCGATTGCGTCATGTTGAACGCGGCCGCCTTCGATATGGCGTACGCCGGGGTGAGGGGCAACGGGGCGAATGCCATCATCGACACGTTGTTGACGATGGTCCCCTGGGCCTTCCTGATCAGCGGGAGGAACGCTTGGGTCACGTCGTAGGGGCCGAAGAGGTTGACGGCCAGGTGCTCTTCGAGGGCGGCGCGATCGGTCAAGTCCTCGTACAGAGCCACCCCGGCGTTGTTGACGAGGATGTCGAGGGATCTGACGCTCTGGGCGGCGCGCTGAATCTGCGATCTGTCGGTCACGTCGAGGACCAGGGGCGTGACCCGCTCATGTCGGTAGTCCAGGGGGTGGCGCGTTCCGGCGTAGACCTGGCCGGCGCCTCTCCTCAACGCTTCGGCCACCAGCGCCTGTCCGATTCCACGATTGGCCCCCGTCACCAGCACGGCCTTACCTGATGTAGTCACGGCACTCTCCTTTTGGGTCCCCGGCGCGTGATGGTCGGGGTCGGTTGTGGGCTCGACCTGCAGGTGCGGATCTCTCTTCCCATCCAGTGCAACTGCGACGCGGTCAGAAAGTCGTCGGTCATCGAGAAATGTCCGCTCCGGGGTAGCGGGCGACGACTTTTCACCGGGCGAGCAGTTGCAACTGTGAGGGGATCGTCCCCGCTCGGGTTGGAGGCTTCGCAATGACCTATTCGGATCAGACCGACTCCGGCGCACTGGCCCGCAGCGACGTGCCGTCCGCTCGGCTCTCTCGCCCTAGGCTGCGTCCGTGAGTTCGGTCACCGCGACCGGCGGCATCTCGGCTGATCAGTTGGAGCCGTATCGCCGCGAGCTGGTGGGCTACTGCTATCGGATGCTCGGATCGATCCACGAGGCCGAGGACGCCGTCCAGGACACGATGCTGCGGGCCTGGCGAGCGCTGGGGACCTTCGAGGAACGGGCCGGCCTGCGCCCATGGCTCTACCGGATTGCCACCAATGTGTGCATCGACATGACCAAGGGCCGATCTCGGCGTGCCCTGCCGATGGACGTAGCACCGGTGGGGACCAGCGAGGGCCGGCTGGACCATCGCCGACCAGAGGCGAGCTGGATCCAGCCGGCGCCCGACGGCTTGATCCTGCCCCCCGACGGCGACCCCGCCGACCGAGCCGTGTCACGCGAGTCGGTGAGGCTGGCCTTTATCGCCGCGCTCCAGCACCTCGCCCCCCGCCAGCGAGCCGTGCTCATCCTCCGTGATGTGTTGAGGTGGCGTGCAGCCGAGGTTGCTGTCCTCTTGGAGACGAGCGCTGACGCCGTCAACAGCACGCTCCGACGAGCTCGCCAGTCGATGTCCGCCGCCGGCCGCGACTCGCCCCCCAGCGAGCCGTCGGCGGACGATCGTGAGCTCCTGGCTGCCTACATCGACGCATTCGAGCGCTACGACGTAGACGCCCTGGTCGGCTTGCTGCGCGACGACGCCATCGTTGAAATGCCACCCTTCGAGCTCTGGCTGCGGGGCAGGGACGATATCCGGGAATGGCTGATCGCCGTTGACGCCCTCGCCAACCATGTGCTGACGCCGATCAGCGCCAACGGGTCGCCGGCCGTGGCTGTCTACAGCCCGGCCGCGCCGGGAGGCCAACCGACCCCATTTGCCATCCACGTGCTCGATGTAGCCGCCGGGCGCATCAGTGTCATCCGGTCTTTCATCGAACCGACCCTGTTCGAGCTGTTCGGACTGCCCGACCGGGTGAACCCGGGCTCTGAGTAGCTTCGACCACCCGCAGGCTCAGCTGGCCGCCGAGCCGCGTCAGCGCCGAAGCTCTACCACGTGTTCGAGGCGCCCCAGCTTGTGCGGGTTTCGGATCGCGTAGATCCGCGTGATCCGGCCCTCCTCGACCACCACACTGACTGCGGTGGCTTCGCCTTCGACGTCGACCCGGAAGCCGGGCATCCCGTTGAACCAGGCAGTGGTGGTCACCATGTCCGGGAGCTCCACCAGCCGGGCCAAGAAGGCCGCCACCGTTTTGCCGCCGGTGATGGGCTTGCGAGCAGCCCGCACCAGGCCGCCGCCGTCGGCGATCAACACCACGTCCGGTGCGAGCACCTGGACCAGGCCCTGCACGTCGCCAGAGGAGATGGCGGACATGAACTTCTCGAGGGTCACCTGCTGCTCGGCTCGATCCACGTGCATCCGCGGCTGCCGCGCCGCCACGTGGTCACGGGCACGGTGCGCGATCTGTCGGACCGCGGCCGGGGTCTTGCCCACCACCTCGGCGATCTCTTCGTACGGCGTCTCGAACACCTCGCGCAGCACGAACACGGCCCGTTGGGCCGGACCAAGCGTCTCCAGCACCGTGAGCATGGCGATCGAGACGCTGGCGGCGAGCTCGACGTCATCGGCCACATCGGGACTGGTGAGCAGCGGCTCGGGGAGCCATTCTCCGACGTACTCCTCCCGGCGGCGGGACACCGATCGGAGCCGGTTGAGGGCTTGCCGGGTGACGATCCGGACCAGATAGGCACGCGGGTCGTGCACCTCGGTCTGGTCCACGTCGGCCCACCGCAGCCAGGTCTCCTGGACGACGTCCTCGGCGTCGGCTGCGGAGCCGAGCATCTCGTAGGCGACGGTGAAGAGCAGGCCGCGATGGGTGACGAACGGATCGTCGGTCACGCTGAGGCGGCTAGGGCGAGCGGCTTGAGGCCACAGGCGGCCGAGAACTCCTGTGACTCGATACCCATGGCCACGTTGGACCGGGCCATGAGGTTGGCCACGGCAATGAACACGGTCAGCTCCACCAGAGCGGCCGGTCCGAGGGCCTTCAGCAGTCGGGCCGACAGTTCGTCGGTGACAGTCGGCGGGGTCTGCGTCATGGCCTCGGCGTACTCCATGACTTCGCGCTCCAGCGGTGTGAACACATCTGACACGCGCCAGCGGGGCACCTGGCGCGCCTTGTCCACATCCAGACCCTCGTTGTGGGCTTGGAAATAGCCGAAGTCCAGGCAGGCGCTGCAGCCGATCAGACTGGCTACCGCCATGTGCGCGAACGACTTCAGGCTTTCGTCACACCGGTCCCACTTCTGTGCCTTACGCCCGATGCCGAAACTGAAGTTCAGGACCTTCCGGTTATGCCACGTGACCCCGACCGCTTCGGGCACGGCGCCGAACATCTTGCGGGACATCCGCTTGACCAACGCGCCGTACAAGCCGGTCAGCTCTGCCTCGGGGATCCTGGGGCTGGTGGACATGATGTCTCCTTCGATTGCTCGCTCTGGGCATGAGACACCGGCCAGGCGTCGATTGTGACACCCCAACCCGAAAAGTGCTGATGAGCGAGGGCACACTCCGAAGGACCCGGCGTCAGGTCCCCAGCCTGTCGCCCAGTAGTGCGGTCGGGGTCGATCCGGCCAGCTCCCGCACCTCACGGGTGAGGTGAGCCTGGTCCGAGTAGCCGGCCAGCGCAGCCAGAACCCCGAGCGTCGTCGTCGGCCACTCGTCGTCGGCCAGGTGGAGGAACCGCTGCAGACGTCCGACCCTCTGTATCGATCTCGGCCCCAACCCGGTGTGCTCCAGCAGCAACCGGCGGAGGTGGCGTTCGGCCACTCCCACCTCTTCCGCCACTGACGCCACGCTCTTGTCGGACGAACGCCAGAAAGACTGCACGGCATGTTGGACTCGGGGGTCCAACTCCACCGGGAAGAGCAATCCCGGTGGCCGTTGCTCCCATATTGCGTCGGTTATCTCTTGCGCCCCCCGTGGCTTCACCACCGCGTCCAGCGGGACCGTCAAGTCTCGGAGCTCAATGCCAGGGCAACCAAGTACGGAAGCAACAGCCGCGGTGCGAAGCCGCAAACCTCGGAGATGGGTACCCGCATCCAATTTCGGGAAATCCACCTCCATGGTGGGGCCGACGACTACTGCTGGCCCACCGGCGAAGACGATGATGTCCGAACAACCGTCAGGAATCACCCGCTGCTCAAGGCCTTCACCATCGGGGGGGACCTGTTGCTCCCACCAGCACTGCACCACCTGAGCCAGGTCCGGCTCGGGCCACTCCCGGTATGGCGAGGCGGTGTCCGTTTCGTTCAAGACACCCCCGATCGATGCTGCCATGATCCCATCATGGAACCCAACGTTCACATCATCACCCTTGGCCTGCCCGACCTCGAGCTCGGCCGCCAGTTCTACCTCGATGGTCTGGGTTGGCCAGCCTCCTTCGAAGTGCCCGGAGAGATCACCTTCATCCAGGTTGGTCATGGCCTACTCCTCGGCCTCTTCGGAGCCGACGCGCTCGAAGCTGACATCGGTCAGCCCGTGACCGCGAGAACCGGTCCCGCTCCGTTCACGCTGGCCCAGGTGGTCGAGAGCGAGGAACAGGTCATCGCGGTCATCGAAGCGGCCGAGGTCGCCGGTGCGACCGTCCTCAAGCCCCCGCAACACGCCGACTTCGGGGGATTCCATGGCTATTTCGCCGACCCATTTGGCTTTCGATGGGAAATTGCCACCAACTCGGGTTGGTCCGTGAACTTGGACGGCACAGTCACGATCGGACCAGTCGGAGGCTGAGGTTTCGGCCCACCAAGACACGGTTCCAACATAGTTTCCGAGCGACGCTTTCATGCCGCTCGGCCGGTTCGACCAACAACGGGCTGACCGGGCGAGTCGCCGCCGCCGTGCCCACCTCCCCGGAGCCTGTGCGATGCTGCCCACGTGGCTCTCCACGCCAAGCTCCAGCTCGAGCCAGGCCAGCGTGTGGACGGCGTCCAACTGCCCGACGCCGTGGCATCGGCGCTCTCTCCGGACCCAGCTGACACCGGTGAATACGAGCCTGCCCTCCTCGTCTTCGTCGTCGACCGCGCTGCGCTGGAGGACAACCGCGAGCGGATCGTCAGCGCGGCGGCGAACGACCGACTGACCTGGGTCGCGTACCCGAAATCCGGTCAGCTCGGCACCGACCTGATTCGGGACTCCCTGGCCGCCCTCCTCATGGCCAGCGGCATCCGGCCGGTGCGCCAGATTGCCGTGGACGAATTGTGGTCGGCATTGCGATTTCGACCGGGCTGACGACCCGCTCCGAGCAGGGTTCGGACAAGTCACACCCGCCTCACAGGCGGCCCCGAGGGACCTCACAAGAACGGCCGGCACTCTCTTCGGAGCTGGCTGAATCTGCGAGGAGCGCCATCATGAACCAATACGACCCAACAACCCCCGATGAGGCCCCTTCCGCTGGCCCGCCAGGAACTGCGTCTTCGCCCGACAGGTCGGCGCCCATGGCCCACGAAGCACGGCGGCCAGGGATCCGCCAATCGGTGTGGAGCCGAAAAAGGGGGCGGATCATGGCCGCAGCACTGATGTTTTCGGTGACCGGACTGGCTGTTGGTCTCGCCCCGTCTTCTCCGGCGTCGGCCCTGCCCTCCTCGGCTGCGACCGGGCACTTCGGATCCGGCGGCGGAGGATCCAACGCTCGGTCTGGACCGGCCGCAGGGGGATCATCCGGCACGGTCGGCACCGTGTCCAACTCGAGCTTCACCCTGACGACGGCAGCGGGTCAGAAGGTGACCGTCAAGGAGGCGTCCTCCACGAAATACCAGAAGGGGACGAGCTCGTCCTCAGCGAGCGCCATCAAGAAGGGCCAACGGGTTCTCGTACTGGGGACCGTCAGTTCAACGACCATCAAGGCCGGCCAGATCACGGTGCAAACCGGCGGGGGATCTGCGACTTCCTCGGCCGCCAAAGTGGTCCCCTTCCGGAGCCGGGCAACGACCACGGCAAAGCAGGTGGGTCAAATCCCGGCGAACTACACCCAGGGGTCGGGGACGATCGTCAGCGGGACCACCGCCAACAAGGCGACGGAAGCTGCGCTGGCCGCCTACTCGGGGGGCGTCGTTGACCGGGTCGTGAAGCTGAGCAACGGCGAGTATGAAGTCCACAACATCGGCGTGAGCTGGCCGCATCACATCTTCGTCAATCAGAATTTCAAGGTCGTCGGGGCCAACTAGGCGCCCCGCCGAGCCGTCGCCGATAAGTTAGTTGACACTTACGTAAGTAAGAGCTAACGTATGGGCCATGGACACGGCATTCAAGGCGCTCGCCGAGCCCCACCGAAGAGAGATCCTCCGTTTGGTGTGGACCGAGGAGTGGCCGGCGACCAAGATCGCCGGTCAGTTTGCCGATGTCACCCGCTCAGCCGTCTCCCAGCACCTCGGTGTTCTGCGGGAGGCCGAGCTGGTGCTCGAGCGACGGGACGGCACCCGCCGCCTCTACCGAGCTAACCACGCCGAGATGGACCGGCTTCGACAGTTTCTCGACCAGTACTGGGCCGGAAGCCTGCAACGCCTGCAAGACATGGCCGAATTGGCCCAACGAGCGAAAGGAAACAGACATGGCTGAACTGATGCGCGAGGTAGTGATGGATGCCAGTCCGGCCACTATCTTCCCCTTCCTGGTCGATCCGGCCCAGCACGTTCGCTGGATGGGTACCGAAGCCGAGCTCGATCCACGGGTCGGCGGCGACTACCGGGTGATGGTCCAGGGGAAGCACCCGGGCGTCGGCAAGTTCCTGGAGGTCGTGCCCGACACCAAGGTGGTGTTCACCTTCGGATGGGACGAGCCCGACCATCCGATCCCGGCTGGGTCGACAGAGGTGGAGATCACACTCATCCCCGACGGCGACAAGACGACGGTGCGTCTCGTGCACCGCGGGCTACCCGACGACGCGGTGCGCGACCACACCTCAGGGTGGGGCCACTATCTCGACCGCCTGGCCATCGCCTCTTCCGGGAGTGATGCCGGTCCCGACGAGGAGAGGGAACCACAGCTCGAGGCCGGGTGAAGTGGCCTACGACGAGGACCTGGCCGATCGGATCCGCGAGCTCATCGGGGCCGAGCGCGGCCTCCATGAGAAGAAGATGTTCGGTGGTCTGGCCTTCTTGGTCGGAGGAAATATGGCCATCGCCGCCAGTGGGCAAGGCGGCGTGCTGGTCCGGGTTGATCCCGAGAAGGCCGACCACCTGATCGATACCACCAAGGCGGAGGTCGCGGTCATGCGCGACCGCCCGATGAACGGGTGGCTCCGGGTGGCATCGGACGACCTGGTCACCAAGCGGCAGCTGGCCAAGTGGGTCAGCCTCGGCCTGACCTACGCCCGGAGCCTGCCGGAAAAGAAGAAACGGTGAGCCTCGGCGTCCTCTAGTTCCAGCCGGTTTCCGAGACCATGTCAGCCCTGATCCACACTCGGGCGTCGACCCCAGACCTGGTGCATGCGGGCCTGGTGGAAGGCGGTGCCTGGCCTTCGAGCGGCTCGGTCCACGCCCGCTCTGACCTGGTCGAGCTGCGCGGCCGTCGCCACCTCGGCCTGGAGGATCGACTCGCGCATGTTGTCCACCAGCTCTACCAGGAACAGTTTCTGTTCGACCGTGGTCATGAGGTTCACCACCGTCTTCTCCTCCGCCACCTGAAGGCCGGCGGCCGAAAAGAGGGCGCGGAGACGAGGGCCGATCGTCGGATCTCCTCCGTGGAAGCGGACGGTGGCGCTGTAGATGTCCTGCAGGCGATCGAGCGCGTGATCGGGCGGATCGGAGCGCAAGGTGCCGGTGTACAGGTCCTCGACGGCGACCACGCCTCCGGGACGTACCGACTGGCGCATAGCTCGCAGCGCTGCGCTTGGGTCGGCTAGGTGGCTGAGCACAAGCCGAGCGAAAGCGAGATCAAAGGCATCGCCTTGTGCTGGAGCGGCGGCATCCGCGCAGACGAAGCGAACCTGAACACCCTGTCCTCCGGCGGCCCGGCCCGCGATCGACAACGCCTCGGCGTCGGTGTCGATACCGGTGACCCGTCCCGTTGGCCCCGTCACCCGAGCCATGTCGAATGAGACCTGTCCGGTGCCACATCCGACGTCGAGGCACGCCCATCCCGCCTGGAGCCCGGTGCGGGACAGGAACGCCATGGTGGCTGCCCTCATGACCTCTGCCTGGCGCTCGAGCCGGTCCGCGTCGGCGGTGCCCCCGTGAATGGAGTAGCTGGGACCACCCTCTGGGCCACCGTCGTCGCTCGCCATTGCGCCGGTTGCTCCTTTCAGACTCGGTGCCTCTGCCCGGGCCAAGTTAGTTGCCCGCGATCGAAGCCCGGGAGTGAAGCCGGTGGCCGCGACCCGCTCAGCGCCCCCGGCTGTATCGGGCGCGGAGAGCCGTGGTCGTCATGCTGCGCCCTTCCAGTCGTCCGCCGGGGAGCGGTGGATGGTGATGTCGCCGAAAGCGGTGCGGGCCCGTACTTCCACGGCGTCCTCCCCCGATGTCGGGCCCCCGTCTGCGTTCAGGTCGTTCCGCACACTGCCGTAGCTGGTGACCAGATCGAGCCACGCGACAGCACCCTGACGGATTCCCACGTCCACTTGGCCATAGGCGGTCTGGACGACCGCGGTTCCATGGGCCACCTCGCCCAGACGCACGTCGCCGTTGGCCGTTTTGGCCTGGACCCCGGCCTCTGCCTGGTCGACGGTGATGGTTCCGTTGGCCGCGTTCACCCGAAGGTCGCCGGTCACGCCGCCGATATGCGTGTGGCCGTTGGAGTTCTTGATCACGGCGGGGCCGTCGATCGTGCCGATTCGCAAGGTACCGGTGCCCGTGGTGATCGTCGCTCGG
>Ga0210400_10002277_pt1 | contig 18031 bp, 13 predicted proteins | sample IncBWH26MmetaG_FD_155456 | JGI IMG/M metagenome (GOLD analysis project Ga0210400, IMG submission 155456) | Forest soil microbial communities from Barre Woods Harvard Forest LTER site, Petersham, Massachusetts, United States - Inc-BW-H-26-M | ecosystem: Environmental > Terrestrial > Soil >...
ATGGCCTGACCCTCGGCGCGCCGCTGGAAGGGTTCCAGGGGATATTGCGCGGCGTTCCGAGCTTCGTCGGCACGGCGGGCGCTCTGCTCGGCGGGCCGACCTGATGGGCGCCGCCGAAGCGGCGGGCTCCACGCGGGCGCTCATCCTCGCTCCCCATGGCCGCGACGCCGCCATCGCCGAGGCGATCCTGAACGAGGCGCGGTTGCCGGTGATGGTCTGCGGGGACTTGCCGTGCCTGCTGCGCGAACTCTGCGAAGGCGCCGGCGTGGTCCTGGTCGTCGAGGAGGCCATGCAGGCCTCGGGCTATCCCGGCCTGGTGCGCTGGATCGAGGACCAGCCGGCCTGGTCGGACATGCCGATCGTCCTGCTGGCGCTGCGGGGCGGCGGCATCGAGCGCAACCCCGCGGCCCAGCGCCTGGCCGCGGCGCTGGGCAACGTCACCTTCCTCGAGCGGCCGTTCCACCCGACCACCCTGGTGAGCGTGGTGGAGACCGCGCTGCGTGGCCGCCGGCGGCAATATGAGGCGCGCGACCGCATCGAGACCATCCGCGCCGCCGAGGCCCTGCTGGAGCGGCGCGTCGAGGAGCGCACCACCGAACTGGCCAGCGCCAACCACCAGCTCGCCGGCCAGATCGCCGAGCGCGAGCGGGTCGAAGGCGTGCTGCGCCAGACCCAGCGGTTGGAGGCGGTGGGCCAGCTCACCTCCGGCGTCGCCCACGATTTCAACAACCTCCTGATGGTGGTGCTGGGCAACATCCGCCAGATGCAGAAGACCGTCACCGACCCGGCCTCCAGGCGGCGCCTGCAGATGATGGCCCAGGCGGCCGAGCGCGGCGCCCAGCTCACCGCCCAGATGCTGGCCTTCTCCCGCCGTCAGCGGCTGGAGCCCCGCGCCGTCGACCTCAACGACACCGTCGCGGGCATGCGCGACCTGCTGCAGGCCACCATGGGCGGCAGCGTGCGCATCGAGACCGTGCTGCAGCCGCGGCTGTGGCCGGCGATGATCGACCCGACCCAGATCGAACTGGTGATCCTCAACCTGGCCATCAACGCGCGCGACGCCATGGAGGTGGGCGGCACGCTCACCGTGGAGACTGGCAATGTCGCCCTGGGCCCGCCCGCCCGGCCCGAGGAGCCGACCGCAGGCGACTATGTGATGGTGGCGGTCACCGACACGGGCTCGGGCATGACGCCGGACGTCCTGGCCAAGGTCTTCGAGCCGTTCTTCACCACCAAGGAGGTCGGCAAGGGCTCGGGCCTCGGCCTCAGCCAGGTGTTCGGCGTGGCCAAGCAGTCCGGCGGCGGTGTGCGGATCGACTCCACGCCCGGCGCCGGCGCCTCGGTGCGGGTGTTCCTGCCCCGCGCTGCGGCCGCGGCCCTTCCGGAGGGCCTCGCGCCGGTCGCCGAGGCGGTGGGGCCGCCGGCCCGCGACTTCAACGTCCTGCTGGTCGACGACGACAGCGCCGTGCGCGAGGTCACCGCCGGCATCCTGCAGGACCTGGGCTATCGCGTCGTCGAGGCCGGCAGCGGCGGCGCGGCGCTCGACCTCCTCGACCGCCAGTCGAAGATCGACCTGCTGCTGGTGGACTTCGCCATGCCCGGCATGAACGGCGCCGAGGTCGCCCGCGAAGTGCATGCGCGCAGGCCCGGCCTGCCGGTGCTGTTCGTCACCGGCTACGCCGACACCGAGGCCCTGGCCACCGCCGGCGGCGGCGACGGCATTCTGCGCAAGCCGTTCCTGGAAGAGGATCTGGCCGCCAGACTGCGCGCGGCCCTGGGGACGAGCTAGCGGGTCTCCCCTCCGCCGACGGGCGAGGAGAAAGCGGGCCTACACGACAGCGCGGCCGATGGCCTCGGAGCTCGCCGGATCCAGCAGTTCGCCCTCAGGCGCCTCGCCGGGCGTCTTGGCCTTGTGGTCGTCGTCCTCGCCCAGGCCCTGGTGGAAGTCCTGCAGGATGTCGAACAGTTCGTCCAGCTCCACCCGCAGGGGCCGGCCCTTCGGGAACCGGTAGCGCCAGAAGCTGGCGATGTGCGACACCATCCCTGTGCGCTCGCCGAGCGTGATGAACATCTCCGGCGACTTCAGCAGGAAGTTGCGGAAGGCCATCGGATTGCCGGCCTGGGTCAGCTCGCCGAAGGCGTCGTCATAGACCTGAAGGCTGGCTCGCACCTTGCGCACCTGACCCAGGATCGCCTGGTTCACGCGGGCGCCCACGTCCTTGACCTGGTTCAGCATCTCGTAATCGCGCGGACCCACAACCTTGATCTCGCTGAGCTCCGCGATCACCTGGCGCAGCTCGGGCCAGAGGCTGTTCAGCACCCATTTGTAGTAGAGGAAGCCCTTCCAACTGAAGATGCCCTCGCGGAAGTTCTCGCCCTCCAGGCCGAGCGTCAGGCGCAGCGGCTCCAGGCGCGCGTCGTCCTGGCCGGAGAGCAGGAGGCTCACCAGCTTGGAGATGTTGGCGTTGGGCGAGCCGCCCTTGCCGCCGCCATAGGCCAGGTCCACCAGCTTGGAGATCTCGCCCGAGACGAAGCGCTGCATCCGCTCCAGGTCGGCGGCGGAGATGGCGAAGTAGCAGTTGGCGATCTTGAAATCGCGCCGCTTCAGATGCTCGCGCAGCAGGAAGGGATCGAGCGAAGGCAGCTCGTCCAGCGCCTCCAGCAGGGCGATGTCGCGGGCCTCGTCCTCCTGGCTGCCGCGCAGTTGGTAGAGCAGGTCCTGCCAGCCGCGCTGGCCCACGAACAGCGACCGGCCGCCCAGGCCCAGGTCCGTCCGCTCGAAGGGGATGATGACCTTGGTGGAGATGCGCTTGGATTGGTCGAAGATGTACTGCTCGTCGGCGCGCAGGCGGTGCTTGATGATCACCGCACCGTTCAGCGAAGTGGCCTTGAAGAACGGCGCGCTTTCGTACTCCGGATCGCCGGCGTTCTGGCTGGCGACGGCGGCCAGGTTGAGGACGCGGCTGGTCGAGGCCGTGCGTTCGAGGCCGCTCAGGCTTCGATACGAGCGGTCTTGTGCGCGCGCGACCAATTTCGACCTCCACACGCGAGACCCGTGGGCCCCGCAGTCTTAACCCTATGGCGGGAACGTCGGCGTCCCCCTCGACGGCTTCACTCGGCGACTATCCGCCGGAAGCTATACAAATCGGTTAAGGGCGTTTGTTCGTCGAACATCGTATGTCGAATTTGCCGGGGTCCGCTCGCCGCTTCCCCTGGGGGCCGTTTGGCGCGAATACTGGCTGGCCATGCGGCCCGCACGGGGCCGGCGCGACTGAGGAGCCTGGCGATGGACGACGGTTCGATCGATGTGAAGCGCGCGGCCCGCGACGCGGCCTACGCCATGCCCCTTGCCGACATCAATCCGGCCGATCCGGAGATCTTCCGCACCGACACCTGGGCCCCCTATTTCGAACGGCTGCGGGCCGAGGACCCGGTCCACTGGGCCGAGAGCGGGGACGAGGAGATCGGCGGCTATTGGTCGGTCACCAAGTTCAACGACATCATGGCCGTGGACACCAACCATGAGGTCTTCTCGTCCGAGCCGACCATCGTCCTGCCCGATCCGGCGGAAGACTTCACCCTGCCGATGTTCATCGCCATGGACCCGCCCAAGCACGACGTGCAGCGCAAGACCGTCAGCCCCATCGTCGCGGGCCCCAACCTCGCGAAGATGGAGGCGATCATCCGCGAGCGCGCCGGAACGATTCTCGACGACTGCCCGATCGGCGAGGAGTTCGACTGGGTCGACAAGGTCTCCATCGAGCTGACCACCATGACGCTCGCCACCCTGTTCGATTTCCCCTGGGAGGACCGGCGGAAGCTCACCCTGTGGTCCGACGCGGCCACGGCCATGGAGGATTCGCCGATCTTCGAAGGCGGCGGCGAGGACCGCCGGCGCGCGATGCTGTTCGAGTGCGTCGACTACTTCATGCGCCTGTGGAACGAGCGGGTGAACGCCCCGCCGGCCCCGGACCTCATCTCCATGCTCTGCCATGGCGAGGCCACCCGCGACATGGACCGCATGGAGTACCTGGGGAACCTGATCCTGCTGATCGTCGGCGGCAACGACACCACCCGCAACACCATCTCCGGCTCGGTGCTGGCGCTGCATCAGAACCCCGACCAGGACCGGCTACTGCGGAACAACCCCGACCTCATCCCCGCCATGGTCTCGGAGACCATCCGCTGGCAGACCCCGCTGGCCTATATGCGCCGGCGCGCCACGCGCGACTTCGAGCTCGGCGGCAAGACCATCCGCGAGGGCGACAAGATCGCCATGTGGTACGTCTCCGGCAACCGCGACGAAGAGGTCATCGAGCGGCCCAACGACTACTGGATCGAGCGCCCCCGGGTGCGCCAGCACCTCTCCTTCGGCTTCGGCATCCACCGTTGCGTCGGCAACCGCCTGGCCGAGCTGCAGCTCAAGATCATCTGGGAAGAGATCCTCAAGCGCTTCCCCAAGATCGAGGTGGTGGGGCCGCCGCGGCGGGTGAATTCCTCCTTCGTCAAGGGCTACGAGACCCTGCCGGTGGTGATCCCGTCGCGGGCCTGACCCCGGACAGCAAAAAACCCCGGCCTCTCGGCCGGGGTTTCCTGGAACTGCCGCGCGAGGCGGACGGTCGCGGTTCGCCTCAGGCGGCCACGGCCTGGCGGCGGCGCTGGCTGCGCAGCACCGAGCCCATGCCGCCGAAGCCCAGGAGCATCAGCGCCCAGGCCGCCGGTTCCGGCACGCTGCCGGTGGCGACGGTGATGTTGTCGACGCCGAAGTCGTTGCCGCTGGCGGCGCCCTGCATGTCGATCAGGCCGACGCTGACGGTGCCGTCCTCGGTGACCGTGAAGTTGCCGTTCTCCAGGACGAAGACGCCCGGGGTGGTCGGGGTGTTCACTTCCACGCCCACGATCTGGTTCTTCACGCCGTGCGTGTCGGTGAACCAGAACTGCAGCACCGAGCTGACGCCGGTGTAGGTGTTGCAGCAGAGGTTCATCAGGTCGAACGAGTACTGGTAGTTGCCGGCGGTGACGGCGAACGCATTGCTCGTCCAGGTGCTGGCCGGGCTGGCGTCCGGGGCCAGGGTCTTGCCGTTCAGCATCAGCATGTTGTTGGTGCTCTCGGGCAGGTTGACCCACTGGTCGTGGACCGCGTTCGGGTTGGTCCCGATCGTCCAGGTGCCCTCGTCGTACATGCTGTTCGTGCCGGTGTTCGTGGCGCCGGACCGGAAGCCGTACTCCGTCGTGAAGCTGTTGGCCGTCCCGGTGCCCGGGTCGATCACGCTCGACGTGCCCGACGCGTGGGCGTCATAGGCGATGCCGGACGTGTCGTAACCGTCGAAACCCTCGAAATAGACGACGCCCGCGTTGGCGACGCCCGCAGTCATGAGGCCGGCCACAACGGCGGCCGCCGCGAAAATCTTCATTTGAAATCCCCCACAGAACCCACTTGTCGCGGGCGGTCTGCCCACGTGGTCAACAATTCCTTTAAAGGCCCAGCTTGGCGCGGCAAAGCAGATTCCCCTGAATCGCGTGCGCTGCACAACCGGCAGGGGAAATTTCACCTCACAGGGGAAAAATTAGCGAATTGGGGGCGTTGTTCCGGTCGGCAAAGGTGCGACGCGAGGTCGTGGACGCCGCCGCGTGTGCGGCGCCGCGAACGCAAAAGCCCCGGCCTTTCAGCCGGGGCTCTCGGGAAGCCTGAGTTTGTTCGGGAACGATCTAGGCGGCGAGCGCCCGGCGTTGGCGGCGATTGCGAAGCGCCGCGCCGGCTCCGCCGAAGCCCAGGATCATCAGCGCCCAGCCCGCCGGTTCCGGGACGACGTCGCCGGCCACGATATAGGCCCGGTCGACGACGAAGTCGGCCGCAGGCGCGGCCCCCGAGTGGTAGGTGAACGAGGTGGTGTAGTTCCCGGCGGTCAGGATGTTGGCGACGCCCGAATAGGCCGTCCAGACCCCCGGCGTCGAGCCGTGGGCGCTGAAGTTGGCGAGGTCGACGCCGGCGACGGTTCCGGTGAAGGTGGCGTCGCCGGAGTTCGCGTGCCCGTTGAACGGGACGTAGGCGTCAAACCCGATCGTATAGAGGCCCGGGTTCAGGAAGACCGTCTGCGACAGCGTCTCCGTGGAGGCGTCGGCGACGAAATAGAGCCCGAAATTGCCGGTCGGATCGGGGCTCGCCGAGAGCGCGTTGTCCGGCGGGATCGGCTCCCCGAAGGCGCCGCCCGGATAGCCGCTGGGCGAATTGTAGGGAATGACGACCGCCGGATGGCCGCTCGGGCCCACGTCGGCGCCGGAGCCCGTATAGGTCCAGCTCAGCGTGCCGCTCTCAAAGCTGCCGTTGGTGATCAGGTTGGTGGAGGCGCTCGCCGAACCGGCGAGGGCAAGTCCGGCGGCGGCGACGGCGACGACGGCGAAACGCTTCATTGCTAGCCCCATTCCAGTTGCCGGTGGCGGTCATTCGCCGACACCGTGAACGAGACCTTTACAACCGAAAAGCGCGAGGGCAACCGGATTCGACCTGATTCGCGTATCGCAGGTCTTTAATTTTCAAAGTTCGCCTGTCAGGGGAAAAAATCGCCAAATTCAGCGGGTTAGCCGCGAGCTTAAGCGGGCAAGGGCGGCGTCGCGGGGGCCGGCCCCGCTTGTGCGGCCGCGTCGCTCAGCCGACGCCGTCGAGGTATTCGATGTCCGGCCGCCCGGCGAGAACCGCGGCGAACTTCGGCCCCGCGGCCTTGAAATAGTCCGTGCCGCCGTGATGGGTCAGGGCGTCCTGGTCCTTGTAGACCTCCAGCACCTTGTAGGTGTTGGGCTCGGCGCGGCTCTTGGTCAGTTGATAGGCGAGGTTGCCCGGCTCGTTGGCCCGCACCTGCCCGGCCAGTTCGCCGAAGAAGGCCTCGAACTCGCCCGCCTTGCCGTCCTGGATCCTCAAGGTCGCGATCACGCCGATGCTCATGCCGTTCTCTCCAAACGATCGTTTGAAAGACGGTAGGGCGCGCCTCTGCGCCTGTCATCCCGGAAAGTGCGCAGCCCCGGCGGGCTGCTAGGCGCGCTCGTTCCAGCCGTAGGCCACCCAGTGGTGGCCGCCCAGGTGGCGGGCTTCGATGACGCCGTCGGCGCGGGCGCGCGCCGTGCGCCGGGCCCTGAGCGCGAGGCCCGCGAAGCCCAAGAGGGCCGAGGCCATGACCGCGATCACCGCGACGGTGGCGGCGGCCACCACGGCCAGGACCGCGCCCACGACCACCGCGGCGATGGTCGCCAGCAGACCGACCAGCACAGCCAGGCTGCGCAGGGCCGAACCGTGACGGGTGGCGAACTCTTTCACCATGGCGTCCTCACTGACCCAGCTTTCGGGTCTATGACAATTATGTTGTCCCGCGGGTCCCCTGCGTCAACCATGCGCAGCCGAAAAGGGACGCACACACGCACTTATGCCACGCCCTGCAAGGCCAATGCCCGCCGTTCGCGCATCGCGGTGTCGAACGCGGCGTTGATGGCGGCGGCCTTGGCCTCGGCGACCTCGATGAATTCCGTGGGCAGGCCGCGGCCGCGGGCCCGGTCCGGATGCGATTCGGACAGCATCGTTCTCCAGGCCGCGCGAAGCTCGGCGTCGGAGGCGTCGTGGCGCACGCCCAGCACGGCGTAGGGATCGCCCGCCTCCGGCCCCAGGTGCGTCGCCTTCAGCCGGCGGAACACCAGCGGGCTCTGGCCGAACAGCTCGGAGACCCGGCTCAGGTAGGCGAGCTCGTCGGTCGTCACCACGCCGTCGGAGGTGGCGATGAAGAAGAGGCCGTCGACCACGTCCTCGAGGAGCTGCGGGCAGGCGTGGTAGCGCTTCTGCAGCCGCCGCGCGTAGCCCTCGAACCCCCGCGTGGTCTGCCGCGCGAGCTGGTAGAGGCGGCGCACATTGCCCTCGCTGCCGGCGTCGGGATGAAACACCTCGGAGAAGACCTGGTATTCGCTGGCCTGGGCCTGGCCGTCGGCCTTGGCCAGCTTCGCGCCCAGCGCGGTCACCGCGGTCGAGAACGCCGGGTCCTCGCCGGGAAGCCCCGGAGGGCAGACGTCGCACTCGGCCTCGTCGAGGTTACGAGCGGCGAGGCCAGCTATCTTGCGCCAGAAGCTCATTGGGATAAGCAGCCATAGAAGCGTGTGGGCCTGAAAACAATCGAGAGGCAGGTTAAGTTTTGCACAGGTCTTGGCGTTTTTGGATCGACCGCGGCGGGACCTTCACGGATGTAATCGGCCAGGTTGCAGATGGGCCGGACGCTGGCGCGGAGACCTCGCTGAAGCTGCTCAGCGCCTCGGCGGCCTACCCCGACGCCGCCGTGGAGGCGATGCGCCGCATCCTCGGCGCGGCTCCCGGCGCGGCGTTCCCGGCCAGCCGCGTGGAGTCCATCAAGATGGGCACCACGGTGGCCACCAACGCCCTGCTGGAACGCGCCGGCGCCAGGACCCTGTTCGTCACCACCCGGGGCTTCGCCGACAGCGTGCTGATCGGCGACCAGGCGCGACCGGACCTCTTCGCCCTCACCATCCTGCGCCCGCCGCCGCTCTATTCGGGGGTGGTCGAGGCGGATGAGCGGCTGGACGCGGACGGCGGCGTGGTCCGCCCCCTCGACGCCGCGGCGCTCGCCGAAAAGCTCGAGTCCGGCCTCGCCCAAGGCTACGCCTCCGTCGCCATCGCCTTCCTGCACGCCGACCTCAATCCGGCGCACGAGCTGGCCGCCGGCGAAATCGCCAGGGCGCTCGGTTACCCATTCGTCGCGCTGAGCCATGAGGTTTCACCCCTGCCGCGATTTATTCCGCGCGCCGAGACCACCATCGCCGACGCCTACCTGACGCCCATCCTGCAGGATTATGTCCGCCGCGTGGCCGATGAGGTGGCGGGCGCGCCGCTCTACTTCATGACCTCGGCCGGCGGCTTGGTCCGAGCCCAGGCCTTCCGCGGCAAGGACGCCGTGGTCTCCGGCCCGGCCGGCGGCGTGGTGGGCGTGGTCCGGACCGCCGCGCAGGCCGACGCGCCCGCCGTCCTGGGCTTCGACATGGGCGGCACCTCGACCGACGTCTGCCGCTACGCTGGGCGCCTGGAGCGGCGCGACACCGCCAAGGTGGCCGGCGCCAAGATCCGCAGCCCGATGCTCGACGTGGAGACGGTGGCGGCCGGCGGCGGCTCGATCCTGACCTTCGACGGCATGCGCGCGCGCGCCGGCCCCGCCAGCGCCGGCGCCGACCCGGGCCCTGCCGCCTACGGCCGCGGCGGCCCCGCCACCGTCACCGACGCCAACCTGGTGCTGGGCCGCCTGGACCCGCGCTTCTTCCCCTCGGTCTTCGGGCCGCAGGGCGACCAACCCCTCGATCCGGACGCCGCCCGCGCGCGCCTCGCCGACCTGGCCGAGGCCATGGGCGCCGACAGCGTCGAGGCCGCCGCCGAGGGCTTCGTCGCCGTCGCCGTCGAGCAGATGGCCCAGGCGGTGCGCCGCATCTCCACCGAGCGCGGCTTCGACCCGCGCGACCATGCGCTCACCGCGTTCGGCGGCGCCGCCGGCCAGGTCGCCTGCCAGACCGCCGAGGCGCTCGGCGTCGGCGAGATCCTCTGCCCGAAGTACGGCAGCGTGCTCTCCGCCTGGGGCATCGGCCAGGCGGAGGTCACCGCGCTTCGCCAGTCCGGCCTCGAGGCCCCGCTGGACGCCGCGGGCCTGGCCCGCGCCGCGGCCCTCCTCGCCGAGGTCGAGAACGCCGCCCGCGCGGCCATGGCCGAACAGGGGGCCGAAACCGGCGCCGTCCGCCAGACCCTTCGCCTGCGTTACGACGGCGCCGACGCCGAACTGCCGGTCCCGCTCAGCGACCTCGCCACCGCCAAGGCCCGGTTCGAGCAGGCCCACCAGCGCCTGTTCGGCTTCATCGAACCCGGCCGCACCATCCTGATCGCGGCGGTGGAGGCGGAGGCCAGCGCCAACAAGAGTTCCGCTCTTCCCCGCGAAAGCGGGGACCCAGGTGCTTTTGGTATTGCTGGACCAACAAGGCCACTTGCCTCCCCGATTGGTCCGAACAGAAAAAGCCTGGGTCCCCGCGTTCGCGGGGATAAGCGGGTTAAAATGTATACGCTGGGCGCCTGGCATGACGCGCCGGTCGTCCCCGCCGACGCCTTCGCCAGCCTCGACGGCCCGGCCCTCATCGTCCGCGCCGACACCCAGATCGCGCTGGCCCCCGGCTGGCGGGCCACGGCCCATGCCGACGGCCTGATCACCCTCACCCGCACCGGCGCCGCGCGCAGCCACGCCATCGCGCTCGATAGGCCCGATCCGGTCACGCTCGAGCTGTTCAACCGCCGCTTCATGGGCGTGGCGGAAGCCATGGGCGCGGCCCTGGAGCGCACCGCTCATTCGGTGAACATCAAGGAGCGGCTCGACTTCTCCTGCGCCCTGTTCGACGCCGACGGCGGCCTGGTGGCCAACGCCCCGCACATGCCGGTGCACCTGGGCTCCATGGGCGCCTCCGTCCGCGCCGTCCGCGACCGCCACCCGGTGCTGCGCCCCGGCGAGGCCTTCGCGCTCAACAACCCCTACGCCGGCGGCACCCACCTGCCGGACATCACCGTGGTCATGCCGGTGTTCATGGAAGGCGGCGAGCAACCCAGCTTCTACGTCGCCGCGCGCGGCCACCACGCCGACATCGGCGGCGTGCAGCCGGGCTCGATGCCGCCCTTCTCGAAGACCATCGACGAGGAGGGCGTCATGCTCGACGCCCTGCCGATCATGCGCGAGGGCGCCTTCCTGGAGGCCGAGACCCGCGCGGCGCTGCTGTCCGGCCGCTGGCCCGCGCGCAACCCGGACACCAACGTCGCCGACCTCAAGGCCCAGATCGCCGCCTGCCAGGCCGGCGGCGCCGCCGTCGCGGACATGATCCGCACCTATGGGGCCGAGGCCGTCGCCCGCTACATGACCTTCGTGCAGGAGAACGCCGCCGCCGCCGTGCGCCGCGCGGTGGGCAGGCTCTCCGACGGGGCCGCCCGCGTGCCCATGGACGGCGGCGGCGAGATCGTCGTCGCGACCACGGTGGACGCCGCGGCCGGCGAGGCCACGCTCGATTTCCGCGACAGCGCCGACCAGTTGCCCAGCAACTTCAACGGCCCCTCGGCCATCGTCGACGCCGCGGCGCTCTATGTCTTCCGCACCCTGGTGGACGACGACATTCCGCTCAACTCCGGCTGCCTGGAGCCGCTGAACATCCTGACCCGGCCGGGCTCGATGCTGGACCCCAAGCCCCCCGCCGCCGTCGTGGCCGGCAACGTGGAGACCAGCCAGCATGTGGTCGACGCGCTCTATGCCGCGCTCGGCGTCATGGCCAACAGCCTGGGCACCATGAGCAACTTCACCTTCGGCGACGAGACCCGCCAGTACTACGAAACCATCTGCGGCGGCTCCGGGGCCACGGCCCAGGCGCCGGGCGCCAGCGCCGTCCACACCCACATGACCAATTCGCGCCTCACCGACCCGGAGATCCTCGAGCGGCGCTTCCCGGTGCGGGTCGAAAGCTTCGGCGTGCGCCGGGGCTCCGGCGGGGCGGGACGCATGCCCGGCGGCGACGGCTCGGTGCGCCGCATTCGCTTCCTTGCGCCCATGGAGGCGGCCCTGCTCTCCTCGCGCCGCGAGCACGCCCCGCAGGGCCTGGCGGGCGGCGGGCCCGCCAAGCCCGGCGCACAACGTTTGATCGCCGCCTCCGGGACGGTTACAGACCTACCCGGCTGTTTCGCCGTCGACGTCCAGGCCGGCGACATCATCGAGATCGAAACCCCCGGCGGCGGCGGTTTCGGCCTCCCTGACGCCGGCCCGGCCTGAAAATAGCTCGAATCCTCAAGGTATTCCCGCGACCATGCCCGTTCCCATCGCCCTCGCCCTCGTCCTCTTCCTGCAAGGCCAGCCGGCCGCCGAGACGGCCGCGGCGCCCGCCGAGGCTCCGCCGGCCGAGGAGCGCTTCCCCGCCGGCGCGCCGCGCGAGGACTATCAGTTCGTGGCCTGGTGCTACGGCAGCTTGCGCGGCTACCTCGACCTGCACGACCAGGTGATGCCCGAGGTCACCCGCATCGAGAGCACCTACCGCCCGCCGGACCGCAAGCTCTCCGACGACCTGAAGGTCTATGCCGACCTGCAGAAGGAAGGGGCGGCCCAGCTCAAGATCTTCCAGTCCGCCCTGACCGCCGCCGAGAAGGCGAGCCTCAAGCCGATCAACACCCTGGGCGCCGCGGCGGTGAACCAGGGCCGCGACGTCTGGCGCGTCGGCCCCAACGTGACGCCCGCGCGCCTGGCGCAGGAGTGGATGAGCTGGGCGCTCCCGGCCCGCTGCGAGACCACCGCCAAGTCCCTCAAGGCCAAGGCCACCCTGATGGGCGGCGCCTTCAAGGTGAACGACGAGCCCGACGCCCCGCCGCCCGCCGAGGCCGCCCCGGCCCCCGCCGCCGACGCCCCGGCGCCCGCCCGGGACCCGGGCTCGCTGCTCCTCGGCGCGTCGCCGGAAACGCCGCCCGCCCCGACCCCGCCGAGCCGCTAGGGCCGGCGGCCGGTCCACCCCGGCGTGTAACCTCCTGTAACCCCGCCGGAACCGTAAGAAACTTGGCGTCGCGCGCGGGCCGTGGAGCTTGGCGCTTCCTCTCCACGCGCGGCTCGCGATGCGACCTGCGCCCTTTCGAGTTTGCCGATCGGACCGCCGCGCGATGCGCCTGCCAAGCCGCCCGACGTTCCCCAGCCTCTCGTGCGCCGCCGCCGTCCTGGCGTTCGCCTCCCACGCCGCGGCCCAGACCCAGCCCCCCGCAAAGCCGCCCGCGCCCAAGGCGGCCGCCAAGCCCGCGCAACCCGCCAGCGACGTCAGCGAGGTCGTGGTCACCGCCTCGCGCCTGAACCTGATGGGCATCGCCGCCACGGCGTCCCAGGGCTCGATCACCCAGGAGGAATTGCAGCTTCGCCCCGTCTATCGGGTCGGCCAGTTGCTGGAGACCACGCCGGGCCTGGTGGTGACCGTCCACTCCGGCGAGGGCAAGGCCCAGCAATACCTGCTGCGCGGCTTCAACCTCGACCACGGCACCGACATCGCCAACTTCGTCGACGATATGCCGGTCAACCGGCCGACCAACACCCACGGCCAGGGCTACTCCGACGCCAACTTCATGATGCCGGAGGTGACCGACGGCCTCGACTACACCAAGGGCCCCTACTACGCCGCGGTGGGCGACTTCGGCGCCGTGGCCTCGACCCACGTCAAGATCGCCGACGAGATCCCCGACCAGGCCTCGGTCAGCGTCGGCGCGCTCGGCGTCTACAACGCCTTCCTGGGCGGGACCCGCAAGTTCGGCGCCGACGACCGGCTGATGGGCGGGGTCTATCTGGGCCATGTCGACGGGCCGTTCGACCACCCGGACAACTTCCGCAAGATCGATGGGGTGGTCCGCTACAGCCACGGCGAGGCCGACAACGGCTATGACCTCACGGCCATGTACTACAACGGCAAGGGCAACTTCACGACGGACCAGCCGCTGCGCGCCGTCCAGCAGGGCCTGATCGGCCGCTTCGGGACCCTCGACCCCTCGGACGGCAGCCTGTCGGAGCGGCTCAGCCTGTCAGGCCACTTCGCGGCGCGCGGCGACGATTGGCGGTTCACCTCCAACGCCTACTACATCCGCCAGCGCATGACCCTGTTCAACGACTTCACCCACTTCCTCGACGATCCGGTGAACGGCGACCAGGAAGAGCAGAGCGAGGCGCGGACCACCGTGGGCGGGGCCGCCGCGTTCCGCCTCGCGCATGACTTCGGGCGGATCGACAGCGACACCACGATCGGCCTGCAGGCGCGGTACGACGACGCCTACGTCGACCGCCGCCACACCCGCCAGAGGACGGTCCTGGACTATTGCGAAATCGCACAACCCGCCGGTCCCTCAATCCCGACGCCGGCGACCGGCGGGGCCTGCATCGCCGACCGCGTCCGCCTGCTCGACCTGGCCCCCTACATCGAGAACACCACGTCCTGGACCCTGTGGCTGCGCACCATCGTGGGGCTGCGCGAGGAGTACTACCACGCCACCGACCACAGCCTGGTGACCGGCTTCCAGGGCGCCCGCAGCCAGTCACTGTTCCAGCCCAAGGTCAGCGTCGTGTTCGGGCCCTGGGCGAAGACCGAGCTCTACCTCAGCGCCGGCCGCGGCTTCCACTCCGACGACGTGCGCGGGGTGTTCGGCACCGTGCCGCTGGCCGGGGTGCCGGCCGCCGCCGGCCCGACGCCCCTGCTCTCGCCTGCGACCGCCGAGGAGGTCGGCATGCGCAGCAACATCATCCCCAAGGTCGCCCTGCAGGTCGCCGCCTTCCAGGAGGATTTCCGCTCGGAGCTGACCTACAACCCCGACCTCGGCCAGGACGAAGCCAGCGCCCCCAGCCGCCGCCAGGGGATCGAGGTCTCCGCCCAGTACAGGCCCCTGCCCTGGCTGGAGCTGAACACCGACCTGGCCTTCTCCAAGGCCCGCTACACCGGCGACCTGACCGCGTTCGGCCTCGACCAGCCGTTCATCGCCAACGCGCCGGAGTTCATCGGCTCGTTCGGGGTGCTGGTGGACGACCTCGGCCCCTGGTTCGGTGGCCTGCAGTGGCGCGCGCTCGGCAAGTACCCGATCAACGACGGCGAGGCCCAGCCGCGCGACAAGGGCTATTCGGAGTGGAACGCCGACATCGGCTACAAGGTGAGCCCGCGGCTGCGCCTGCAGCTCAGCGTCTTCAACCTCACCAACACCAAGGCCAATTCCTCGGCCTATTTCTACACCTCGCGCCTGCCGGGCGAGCCCGCCGACGGCGTCCCCGGCGTCCAGGTCCACCCCCTCGAGCCGATCTCCGTGGTCTTCAAGGCGACGACGTATTTCTAGCGGCTGTCATCCCGGTTTGGCTGCTTCGCGCCGCCGCTTCGCGGTCGCGACTCGCGAAGACCGGGATGACACTCCGAATGGGCTCAGCGCTTCCCCAGATACTCCGCCAGGCGCTCAAGTCCCTTGGCGTTGGTCTCCGGCCGGTTGGCGAAGCACCAGCGCAGCCACCCCTGGCCTTCCGGCCCGAAGGCCGAGCCGGGCGCCAGGCCCAGGGCGGACTTCTCGATCATGTCCTTGGCCAGGGCCACGGAGTCGGTCACGCCCTCGATGCGGAAGAAGGCGTACATGCCGCCCTCCGGCTCCGGCGCCTCGACGCCGGGCAGGGCGCGCAAGGCCCCGATCACCTGGTCCTTGGCCGTCGCGAGTTCCGCGCGCAGCTCGGCGATGTGCGGCTCGCCCTGGGTCAGGGCGGCGATCGCGCCGCTCTGGATGAAGTCCGGCACGCAGGAGGTGTTGTACTCGATCACCACCCCCATGGAGTTCACCAGGCTCTTGGGCAGCACCATCCAGCCCATCCGCCAGCCGGTCATCCGCCAGGCCTTGGAGAAGGTGTTGGTGGAGACCACCCGCTCGTCGTCGCCGGCCAGCGGCAGGAACGAGGGCGCGGACTTGCCGGGGCCGAAGATCAGCCGCTCGTAGGGGTCGTCGGTGATCAGCCAGATCCCGTATTTGCGGCACCGCTCCAGGATCGCCGCGCGGTCCTCCGCCGGCAGGGTCCAGCCGGTGGGATTGTTCGGCGAGTTGAGGAACAGCGCCTTGGTGTCCGGCGTCAGGGCCGCCATCAGCTTGTCGAGGTCCAGCCGCCAGCGGCCCTGGGCCCGCTCCAGCGCCACCGTCTCCATCCGCGCCGACAGGATGCGCGGGATCTCCACGATGTTGGGCCAGGCCGGCGTCGTCACCACCACGCGGTCGCCCGGCGCGACCACCGCCTGGCTGACCAGCATCAGGGCGTTGACCCCGGCGCTCGTGATCCCCAGCCGCCCGAAGTCGATCGGCTGGCCGTGCAGGTTGGTCAGATAGGCCGACAGCGCCTCGCGCAGGTCCGCGCGGCCCAGGTTGTGGGTGTAGTAGGTCTCGCCGTCCATCAGCGCCTTGGCGGTCGCCTCGCGGATGAAGGCCGGCGTCGGCTGGTCGCTCTCGCCGACCCAGAACTTCAGCACGTCCTTGCGGGCCATACCGAGGTTGGCCACCTCGCGGATCTGCGAGGTGCGGAGCGCGAGGACGTCGGGGCGGGCGGTGGGGGAAAACATGGTCCCGTCCTAGCGGGCCAAGGCGCGCCGAACAATCGCTCGCTGGCGTACCTCAGGTCTCGCCGGGCAGGGTCAGGCGGTAGGGCTGGCGGATTTCCTGGAACGCCGGCAGGGCCTCGCAGGTCGCGGCGTGCGCCTTCAGCGCCGGCCAGCGGTCCCAGTCGAACTCGGCGGCCAGGGGCTCCGACACGAAGCCGATCATGGTCGTCAGCATCACGTCGGCGTGGCTGAGGTCGTCGTCGAACAGGTAGCGGGTCGGCCGCACCTGCCGCTCGGCCTCCAGCAGGTCCAGGGTCTCGGCGATCTGCAGCCGGCAGCGCTCGACCCACAGCGGGAAGGCCGCCTCGCGCAGCACCCGTTCGTAGAGCAGGCTGACGGCCTTGTCGGCGACGCCCGCGGCCATGGCGGCGATGCGCAGCAGGTGGCGGCCGTCCTCGCCGCCGCGCGCCAGCACCGCGCGCTGCGGCCCCACCATCTCGTCCAGCACCGCCAGGATCGCGGCGGAATCCATGAACACCGTGCGGTCGTCCATGACCAGGGTTGGCACGCGGCGCAGCGGGTTGAACTTGGCGATCTTTTCGGCGTCGCCGAACGTCGACCAGGGCTGGTGCTCGAAGGCCAGCCCATAGGTCTTGAGCGCAATCCCCACCCGCCGCACGAACGGCGAGTCATATTGCCCGATCAGCATCATGGCGTGCGTCCCCCGAAGTCCCGACAGGCTCTAGATAGCGGCGACGGGAAATTCCGGAAGGCGCCGCAGCCAAAATCCTCCCCCGTAGCGGCAGCGTGCGGGGGAGGTGGCGGCGAAGCCGACGGAGGGGGCGTTGGGGCCGTGCGCGGAGCTTGAACCAGCGCCCCCCTCCAGATGGTTTCGTGGTCCCCCTCCCCCGCGAACGGGGGAGGTTTTTAAGCGCTGACCCCGCCTACTTCCCGTCCGGGGCGATGATCGGGCGGGCGTCCTTCCACTTGTAGGGCAGGGTGTCGGGGATCACCGAGACCTCGGTGGTGAACTTGAACGGATAGGCCGTCCCGCTCGGATAGGTCAGCTCCACGAAATAGGCGGTCCAGCCGGCCGCCGGCTTCTCCACCTTGCCCACCCAGGTCCCATCGGTGCCCGCCGTCAGCACCGTCGAGGTGAACGACTTGCCGATGGTGTCGACGCGGAAGTCGCGGGCCTTGGGGTTGGTCCCCTGCCACAGGCGGACCTCGGTGGGCTTCACCGCGGACTTCACGACGATCGCCCCGTCCGGCCGCACGGTCCACGAATAGCTCGGGATCGGATGGTGCGTCAGCACCGCGTCGTAGAAGGCGGTGATGCTGTCGTTGATGTCGGTCCCCGCCGTCGAGTGCTTGGAGTTGGGGATCATCCGCAGCCGCTTCAGCTCCGGCAGCAGGTGGTAGGAGAACTTCGTGTTGTCCGGCGGGAAGTACTCGTCGCCCACCGCGTTGATCACGTACTTCGGCATCTTCATCGCCGGCCGGTCGCGGTAGTTCAGCGGATCCTCGATGCGGTTGACCTCGGTCAGGCCCGGCGAGCCGATCATCTTCGGGATCAGGCCGTTCTCCACATAGTCCTTCAGGGCCGGCGAGAAATAGCCCATCGCCTCCCAGTGGTGCTTGGCCGTAGCGTCCACGTCGAGGACGTTGATCACGATCGGGATGATCGCCACCACGCGCCGGTCGATGGCCCCCACCAGCCAGGTGGTCCAGGCCCGCTTGGACCCGCCGGAAACCACGAAGCTGTCGACCTTGAGCTTTCCGCCGGCGTCGCTGGCCAGGTACTGCTGGATGGCCGTCATGGCCTGGGTCCCGCTCTTGACCATCGGCAGGCGCACCAGGTCGAGCGGGTTGCGGTCCTTGGCGAACTTCGCCTGCTGGTAGGCGATGATCTCGT
>Ga0210400_10002279_pt1 | contig 18004 bp, 12 predicted proteins | sample IncBWH26MmetaG_FD_155456 | JGI IMG/M metagenome (GOLD analysis project Ga0210400, IMG submission 155456) | Forest soil microbial communities from Barre Woods Harvard Forest LTER site, Petersham, Massachusetts, United States - Inc-BW-H-26-M | ecosystem: Environmental > Terrestrial > Soil >...
ACTGGTCGGTGCTGGATTTTACGTGCTGGCCGTGGGAGCGGTTTCCTATATCGCGCCGTGGCAGGGATTGCTTGGCAAACGATTCGCTACCGCAATTGCGTTTGAACAGGGGACGCACTCGGTGTGGTTGGTGCGGCTGATCCTTGGGATCTCGCTGGTGGCGCTTTTCCAGGTGTTCAACGGCAATTTCGTGGCATCTTCGCGGCTGCTGTTTGCTTACGGGCGGCGGGGAACCATCGCGCCGGCGTTCGCCAGGATTCATGCGGTAAACCTGACGCCGACGGTGGCGATTCTCGCGGTTGCCGGGGGAACGCTGATCGGCCTGTTGCTGGGGGATTCGCTGCTGGTGCCGGTAACGGAAGTGGGATCCATGGCCGCGGCGCTGGGCTGGTTCGCGGCTTGTATTTCCTTTTTCTTCGTGGAGTCGCGTACAGGGTTGCGCGCCATCGCATTGATCGGGATGACGATTTCCGCGCTGCTTATTCTGATGAAACTCGTGCCGGCGATTCCGGGGCATTTCACTGGGGCGGAGTGGATTGCACTGGCAGTGTGGCTGGGGATTGGCCTGCTGCTGCATCGCCCGGCGAAAACGGGCGCATGAAGCGCGTCGTGTATACTTTTGAAGACGCCGTTGCGGCGCGATTCGAATGATCCCTTACCTTCACATCGGTCCGTTACAACTTCCTACATTCGGCTTGATGGTGGCGCTGGCGCTGATTACCTCGGCCTATGTGCTGCAGGCGGATTTCGACCGGCGCGGGATGAATGCCGACGCGTTCACGATGATCACGGTCGCGGGGCTCCTGGGAATACTGGGCGCAAAGCTCTATCACCTGCTGGAGACGCCGGCGGAATTTTTTGCCAATCCTCTGCCTTTATTGTTGAGCCGTTATGGGTTCGCGTGGTTTGGCGGATTCCTGGGCGGATTTGGCGCCCTGCTGGTGATGCGGTGGCGGGCGAACTTGCCGCTGTGGGAGTTTCTGGATGCGTGCTCACCGGCGGCCTCGTTTGGCTACGCGGTTGGGCGCATCGGTTGTTTTCTTTCGGGTGATGGGGACTATGGAAGGCCGACATCGCTGCCGTGGGGCATGAGTTTTCCAAACGGCGTCGTGCCGACGACCGAGACCTGCGTGCAATGGGGCTCTCCGGCCGATTGCCGCGTGCATCCCGCACCCTTGTATGAATTATTGATCTGGAGCGCGATTGGATTGTTGCTGTGGCGATTGGGTGCGCGGATTTTGAAGGACCCTCGGCGCGCCGGCGAAATATTCTGCTATTACCTCGTCTTGACCGGAGTGGCGCGCTTTCTGGTGGAGATGATCCGCATCAATCCGCCCTGGATTCTGGGGCTATCCAACGCGCAAGTTGCCAGCGCCGTTTCAGTGATCGGTGGCCTGATACTCCTGGTCTTTCTGAAACGCGGTGCAGCGGTAAATTCCCGATAGCACGAACAGCACCGGAAGAGGCGGTCTCACTTCAAACGAGCGGTCTCCCAGGCCACCTTGTAGTGGCGTTGCTTCTCCTTGATACGTTGGGAAGAAGTGAGCTGCGAAAACAACGAATAGAGCCGCCATTTGCGCAGGATGCGGACGCGATCCAGGAAATTGACGGCCCTGGCGTGGGACGGGCCGTAGAATTTTTTCAGGTACAGATATCTGTTTTGGTAGAAGGACGAAATGGAATTTGCTGATCCAGACTTGCCGCCGAGATGGATGATCGTTGCTCCTGGAACGATGTAGCACGGCACGCCGCTGTTTTTCAAGGTGTGAGCCAGCGCCGTATCCTCGTAGAAAAAGAAAAAGTCCTTGTCAAAAAGGGCCGGTGACGGTATCGCGGATCTTCGGATCAGGAAGAAGGCGCCCATCACGCCATCCACTCTCAGCGGCGCGGTCGCGCGCGCGATTCTCCGCTTCTCAAAGGCGGCCAGGAGCTTGGCGAACCAGTTGGCATAGAAGGCTAAAAGAGAGGCCTTGAACACCATTCCCTGGTCGCGACCGTCCCCATAAGTGATCCGCGGGGCGCAGACGCCGGCATCGGGCTGCTCTTCCAGGAAACGCCAAAGCTTGACCAGCGCGTCGCGATTAAGGATTACATCCGTATTCAGTACGCAGACATATTTGCCGACGGTTGCGGCAACTGCCCCGTTAATGCCGCGGCCGTAGCCGAGGTTTTCGCCGGTCTGGAAATATTCGATATCCCGGCGGGATTGCAGAAATTCCTGGGAGCCATCCACGGAGTTATTGTCGACAACGGTGAATGTGAAGGTGAACGGAACGTCCAGAGCGTTGAAGAAATCGGCCAGGTGCTTCACGCAATCCAGCGTGTTGTAGTTGACCGTTATGAACGCGATGTCTACCGGCATGGAGGTTGGCGCACTTGGGCCACCTGAAGGCGGCCGCTACCGAGTTATTCGAGCATTTGGCGGAGGACGTATTGCAAAATGCCGCCGTGCTGATAGTAGGAAACTTCCTCGGGCGTATCCACGCGGACAATCGCCGTGATTGTCTTTACGCTGCCATCCGGAGCTTTGGCTTTTACCGTGACCTGTTTGCGCGGAGCCAGGGAAGCGACGCCCTCCACATCAAACACTTCCTGGCCGGTCAGGCCGAGGGATTCCCGATTTTCGCCGGGCTTGAATTCCAGCGGAAGTACGCCCATGCCCACCAGATTGCTGCGGTGAATGCGTTCGTAGCTTTCCGCCAAAACGGCGCGCACGCCGAGGAGTCGCGTGCCTTTTGCCGCCCAGTCGCGCGAAGAGCCGGAACCATATTCTTTTCCGGCGATGACGAAGAGAGGAACGCCATCTTCGCGGTATTTCACGGCTGCATCGTAGATAAACATTTTGTCGCCGTCGGGCAGGTGCAGCGTCCAGCTGCCCTCGGTGCCGGGCGCAAGCTGATTGCGCAAACGGATGTTGGCGAAGGTGCCGCGCATCATCACTTCGTGATTGCCGCGGCGCGCGCCATAGGAGTTAAATTCGTGCGGCTTCACGCCTTTCGCGACCAGGTATTTTCCAGCGGGAGAATCGACGGCGATCGAGCCAGCGGGAGAAATATGATCCGTGGTGACGCTGTCGCCCAGGATGGCCAGGACGCGTGCGCCGCAAATGTCCGCGAGCGGGCCTGGCGACTTGGGCATATTTTCGAAATAGGGCGGAAGCTTTATATAGGTTGAGTTTTCTTCCCACTTGTAAAGGTCGCCTTCAGGAACGGGCATCGCCTTCCAGCGGGCGTCGCCTTCGAACACTTCGTCGTATTCCTTGCGATACTGCTCGGTGGAGACAGCCGCACGGACGGTAGATTCGACTTCCTGAGGCGTGGGCCAGATTTCGCGCAGATAGACAGGCTTCCCGGCTTTGTCGGTGCCGAGCGGCTCGGTGGTGAGATCCAGGTCCATGCGGCCCGCAAGGGCATACGCGACGACGAGCGGGGGCGAAGCGAGGTAGTTCGCGCGCACAAGAGGATGGATGCGGCCTTCAAAATTGCGATTGCCGCTCAACACCGCAACGGCCAAAAGATTATTTTCCTTGATGGCCGCGCCGATGGAATCCGGCAGCGGGCCGCTGTTGCCGATGCAGGTGGTACAGCCGTAGCCGACAAGATTGAATTTCAATTTGTCGAGATATTGTGTGAGGCCGGCGGCGAGCAGGTAGTCAGTAACAACTTTGGAGCCGGGGGCCAGGCTGGTTTTTACCCAGGGCTTGATGTCCAGGCCGCGCTCAACGGCTTTCTTGGCTAGCAGGCCCGCTCCCAACATTAACGAAGGATTCGAAGTGTTCGTGCAGCTGGTGATCGCGGCGATCACGACCGCGCCGCTCGAAAGATCGAACGTGTCACCGTTATTTTTGACGTGGACGTGTTTTGCGGAGGCGCCTTCGACGACCTTCACGAACGAGGCTTTTGCGTTTTTGAGCGCCACGCGGTCCTGCGGACGCTTTGGTCCGGCGACGGTGGGCTCGACGCTCGCGAGATCGAGTTCCAGCTTGTCGCTGAAAGCAGGCTCCGGCGTCGAGTCCGTGCGGAAGAGCATCTGCTCCTTGCAATACGCTTCGACAAGCGCGATCTGTTCGTGGGAACGAGCCGTGAAGTGGAGATAGGCCAGCGTTTCGTTGTCCACCGGGAAGTATCCCATCGTGGCGCCGTATTCAGGAGCCATGTTGGCGATCGTGGCGCGGTCCGGGACACTCAGCGTGGAAAGGCCGGAGCCATAGAATTCCACGAATTTGCCAACGACGCCTTTCTTGCGCAGCATCTCCGTCACAGTGAGGACGAGATCCGTCGCGGTGGTGCCTTCCGGTAAACGGCCGTACAGCTTGAAGCCGACAACTTCGGGAACAAGCATGGAGAGCGGCTGGCCGAGCATTGCCGCCTCGGCTTCAATTCCGCCGACGCCCCAGCCAAAGACGCCGAGTGAATTGACCATAGTGGTATGCGAATCGGTGCCGACGAGCGAATCGGGATACGCTTCGACGCGGTTGCCGTTCGGCATCGCACAGACGACGCGCGCGAGATATTCAATGTTCACCTGGTGGCAGATGCCGGTGTCGGGCGGAACCACCTTGAAATTGCGAAAAGCTTTTGCGCCCCAGCGGAGGAATGCGTACCGCTCAACGTTACGCTGGAATTCAAGTTCCGCGTTCAAGCCGAATGCGTTGACGCTGCCGAAATTGTCCACCTGGACGGAGTGGTCGATGACAAGTTCGGCGGGAAAAAGCGGGTTGATGCGCTTCGGATTGCCGCCCATTTTCTGGACCGCTTCACGCATGGCGGCGAGATCGACGACCGCCGGAACGCCGGTAAAATCCTGGAGAAGTACGCGCGCGGGCATGAACGCAATTTCTTTTTGCGGGCCGTTGGGAGTCCATTTGGCCAGCGCGGCAATATCGTCTTTATGGACGAAGCGTCCGTCTTCGCAGCGCAGGAGATTTTCGAGAAGAATGCGAAGGGAGAAGGGAAGTTTCGAGAGGTGGCTGATTCCCTTCGTTTCGAGAGTTTCCAGGCGGTGGATTTCGAAAGATTGCGCGCCAACATTCAGTTTGTCTCGTGTACCGAAGGAATTGGCAGCGGAGATAGTCATACCGGAGATCCTTTCCAGATGGCTTGAACCTTCTATGATAACCGAAATCATCACCCGGCGCGGAGAGGCTATAATGAGGCGTTGTGAAGATACTACTGATTTCGACCTATGAGTTGGGAAGGCAGCCGTTCGGGCTGGCTTCGCCGGCGGCGTGGCTGCGGAAGCGCGGGCATGGGGTGACCTGCCTCGACTTGTCGCGGCAGGCGCTGAGCGAACAGGCCGTTCGGGAAGCGGGCCTGATCGCGTTTTATGTGCCAATGCATACGGCGACTCGGCTGACGCTGGAATTGCTGGAGCCGATTCGGAGGGGCAATCCCGGCGCGCATCTGTGCGCGTATGGCTTGTATGCGACGTTGGCCGCGGAAAGCTTGCGGGCCGCCGGGGTCGAGAGTCTCCTTGGCGGAGAGTTTGAGCAGGCATTGGTGGATTTGGCGGAGCATCTTTCCGGGCTGTCGGCGTTTCCCCAGATCCATCCTCTCGATTCGAATGTTTCACTCGCGCGCCTCCGATTTATGACGCCGGATCGTTCTGACCTTCCTCCCCTTGAGAAGTACGCGCACCTGGTGATGCCCAGGGGCGAACACCGGCTCGTCGGGTATACGGAAGCATCGCGCGGATGCAAACATGTGTGCCGGCACTGCCCGATCGTGCCCGTGTACGACGGAGTGTTCCGCATCGTGGACCGGGAAGTGGTCCTGGCGGATATCCGCCAGCAGGTGAACGCCGGCGCGCAACATATTACGTTTGGCGACCCGGATTTTTTCAACGGAGTGGGCCACGCCGTGCCGCTGGTGGAAGCCCTCCACCGGGAATTCCCGGAGCTCACCTATGACGTCACAATCAAAGTGGAACATCTGCGCAAGAATGGGGAACTGCTAAAGACGCTGCGGGAGACCGGTTGCCTGTTTATTGTTTCGGCGGTGGAGTCTCTGGACGATCGCATTCTGGAAAAACTTCAGAAGGGCCATACCCGCGAGGATTTTTTCAGCGTGGTGGAAAACTGCCGGCGCGCGAGGATCCCGCTGCAGCCTACGTTTGTGCCGTTCACGCCGTGGACTACCTTCGATAATTATCTGGACCTGCTGGAACAGCTCCGGCGGCTGGATTTGATCGGTGCCGTGGCGCCCATCCAACTGGCGATTCGGCTGTTAGTTACGGCGGGTTCGCGGCTGCTGGAGATTGACGATGTGCGCGAGCGGGTCGGGCCGTTCGACGCGAACTCATTGATTTACCCCTGGGAACACAGCGTTCCGGGAATCGACAGACTGTGCGAGGAATTACAGGATCTTGTGGCGTCGGCGGATAAATTGAAACTCAGCCGGGCCGCGATTTTTGAAAATCTCTGGCGTACCGCGAACCGTGCCGCAGAGCGCCACATCGAAACGGTGCATTTGCCAGTGCCTGCTGATGAGACGGGCGTCCCATACCTGAATGAGCCTTGGTACTGTTGAGCGGAGCCCACGCGGGACCAGTTGGTCCCCATCGCAAGAGCGAAAGAAGCCGTTAAGCAGGCGGAATCTTTTCTATGAAAGTTGCGGAATGATCTCTCCGAAAGATCGCCCACGAATCCTTTTGTTCACGGCGAAGCTTGGCTATCAGACCCGCGCGTTTGATGCGGCCGCGAAAAAACTAGGCGTCGAGCTGATATTTGTAACCGACCGGTGCCACAAGTTGGACGACCCATGGCACGACCGTGCGGTGCCGGTGCGATTCGAAGCGCCGGAAGAAGCCGCGATTGCCGTGATGCAGGAACAATCCGGCCAGCATGTGGATGGCGTGCTGGCGCTGGGGGACCGCCCAACCCTTGCAGCCGCGTATGTCGCAAGGGGATTAGGTGTCCCGCACAATCACCCGGCGAGCGTGGAGGCTTGCCGGAGTAAGTTGCGCCTGCGCGAAGTCTTTCGCGATGCCGGGTTGCCGACACCGTGGTTTCGAACCGTGCCCCTGCAGGCGATTCCAGAGCCTGCGCTGATGGGCCTCAATTATCCTTGCGTGCTGAAACCGATTTCGCTATCGGCAAGCCAGGGAGTGGTTCGGGTGAATAATCGCGAAGAATTTCTCGCCGGCACGCGCCGATTGAAACGCTTGCTGGAATCCGCAGAAATCCAAGCGACGCGGGAACCGAGCCTGGACCGGATGATTGTGGAAGAGTATCTGCCGGGAAGGGAAGTGGCGGTGGAAGGATTGTTGAAGGATGGCGAACTCCGTGTGCTGGCCATCTTTGACAAGCCTGATCCCCTGGAAGGGCCGTACTTTGAGGAGACCATTTACGTCACACCTTCGCGCTTGCCCGCGGCGGAGCAGAATTCAATTGAAAAAAGTTTCGCGGAGGCGACGCGAGCACTGGGGTTGGCGCACGGGCCGGTGCACGGAGAGTTCCGGCTAAACGAGCGCGGGGTGTGGCCAATTGAGGTGGCGGCGCGTCCGATCGGCGGGCTCTGCGCGCGGGCGCTCCGATTCCAGCTGGAAAATGAAACTGAGCCGATCGGGTTGGAAGAGTTGTTGCTTCGGCATGCGCTGGACCTCCCCGGTTGGGATGCGCCGCGAGAAACGCGAGCTTCGGGCGTCCTCATGATTCCTGTTCCCAATAGTGGAATCCTGGAGAAGCTTGACGGAGCGGAAGAGGCGCGGCAGGTAGCGGGAGTGACCGAACTGGAAATTACCGCACGGTGGCACGATTACATCGCCGCATGGCCGGAGGGATCGAGCTATTTGGGATTTCTGTTTGCGCGTGGGGAGTCGCCGGAAATCGTTGAGAACGCCCTTCGTGAAGGCCACGTGAAATTGAATTTCAAGCTTACACCGCGGCTCCCGGTGGAGCATCCCGTAACGGGAAAGGTTTAGCTCAGCCTTTGGCTTTGGGGGGAACGTAGCCCTCGGGAAGCTTTGCTCCTTCGCCGAAGAAAAATTGCTCCATCTGCTCTTCCATGATTTTCTGGGAATTCGGGTCGATGGGGTTCAGGCGGTATTCGTTCATCAACATCTTCGAATACTCAACCCACAGTTTCCAGGCTTCTTTGGAGACATTTTCGTAAACGCGCTTGCCGATTTCGCCGCGCCAGGGCACGCGGTCCAACCCCGGCAAGTCTTTGTCGAACTTCACGCAATGAACCATGCGTGTGCCGGGCTTAATGGGCTCGCTTGGGGCGGGTGTCGGCCCGCATGAATCATCTGCCATTGTGGTTCCCCCCGAAGCAGCTATTGTCCTTCAGCCTGTAAGTTGTTGCAAGTTGGAGGAATCGCAGTTCCTCCTGGCAGCTCCCACTCGCCAGAACCGGTTGAACCGGGCCTTAACGTGCCTAATCTTTGAACCTTTCTCTTTTGACTTTCATCCAAGTCCTTCTTCTGATATTTCTCAAGGGCTTTCCCGGAGGCGCCTCCTTGGCAAACATCACAACAGTCTTTTGGGACATTGGCGGGGTGGTTCTGACCAACGGCTGGGACCACGATTCCCGCATGGAGGCCGCCCAAGCCTTTCAGCTGGACTGGGAAGAGTTTCGAGAGCGGCATGACCTGTCGTTTCCCGCATTTGATGCCGGCCAGATCACGCTTGACCAATATTTGGACCGGACTCTGTTTTACCGGCCGCGTGCTTTTACGCGCGAGGAATTTACAGCGTTCATGTTCGCCCAGTCGAAGGAATATCCAGAGACGCGGCAACTGCTTCGCGAACTGGCACGTATCCAAAAGTATTTCGTGGCATCCATTAACAATGAGCCGCGGGAATTGAACAACTACCGGATCGAGGCGTTTGGACTTCGCAATGAGTTTCAGGTGTTTTTCAGCTCCTGTTATCTGCATGCTCGAAAACCAGAGGAACAGATCTACCGGATCGCGTTAGAGGTATCCCAACGCCCGGCGGAGCAGTGCGTGTTCATTGATGACCGCTCCCTGAATCTGGAGAACCCGCGGCGATTGGGGATGAACGTGATTCATCATAAGGATGCGGCGCAAACCCGAGCCGAACTGAAAGCGCTTGGGATTAAGGTATAGTCGAACAGCAATGTACATGCCCTTTGCAGGGCCGGACGTCACGGAGGAAATTCATGCCTGAGGAAGAAAAGCGCTCGAGCTCGATCTATGGGACGACTGCCGAGCCGTGTTCGGTGATCCTTTTTGGCGCTTCGGGCGACCTGGCCAAGCGCAAAGTAATCCCCGCCATGTACGATCTTGCGCAGCACAATTCGCTCGGGGAACGCTACGCGATCGTGGGTTTTGCGCGGACCCCGATGACGGATGATTCTTTCCGGACCACAATCGGAGAGGCCGCGAAAACGATTTCCGAGGTTGGGCCGATCGATCCGGCCAAATGGAATGACTTTTCTTCCAACCTTTACTACTCGGCGGGCGAGTACGGAGACGCGGACTCTTATCTGAAACTTGCCAAGCGGCTGGCGGAAGTCGATGCCGAAAAAAAACTGGGCGGGAACCGGTTGTTTTACCTGTCCACGCCGCCGGAAGTTTATCCGGACATTGTGGAGCAACTGGGACGAGCGGGACTCGCACGGCCCGCAAATCCGAATTCCTGGGTGCGAATTATCATTGAAAAACCCTTTGGACGCGATCTGGCCTCGGCGAGAGCATTGAATAAAATCGTGCTGAACGTGTTTGAAGAGAAGCAGGTTTACCGCATCGATCACTATTTGGGTAAGGATACCGTTCAAAACCTGCTGGTGCTGCGGTTCGGCAACGGCATCTTCGAGCCGCTGTGGAATCGCAATTACGTGGATCACGTCCAGATTACAGCCGCCGAGACCCTGGGCGTGGAGCGGCGTGGCGGTTTTTATGAGACAGCGGGCGCCCTGCGGGACATGATTCAGAGCCACGTCTTGCAACTGACGTCACTCGTCTCCGTGGAACCTCCCGCTTCGTTCGACGCAACGGCGGTGCGCAACGAAAAAATTAAAATTTTGCAGTCCATTCGCCCTTACAACCTGGAGATGGTGGCCCAATCCGTCGTGCGTGGGCAATATTCCCCGGGAAGCTCTGATGGCAAGAAGTTGGCCGGATATCGGGATGAGCCAGGTGTGAACCCCAATTCGCGCACGGAAACGTTCGTGGCGATGCGGGTGTTGATCGACAACTGGCGCTGGGCCGGAGTTCCTATTTATCTGCGGACGGGAAAGCGGCTCGCGAAACGCACCACGGAAATTATGATCCAGTTCCGGTGCGCGCCGCATATCGTATTCCGTGAGCGCGATGTGGAACCCAACCGGCTGGTGCTCAACATTCAGCCGGATGAAGGAATCTCCGTTTCTTTTGGCGCCAAGCGGCCGGGCACGGATATGGGCATCGGGAATGTGACCATGAATTTCAGCTACCGCGAGGCGTTTGGAGGGGCTTCCAGAAGCGCGTATGCGACGCTGTTGAATGACTGCTTGCGCGGGGATGCGACATTGTTCGACCGTGGCGATTCCGTGGAGGCCGCCTGGTCTCTGGTGGATCCGATCCTGGATGTCTGGAGCGCCACGCGGACCGGGACGGTGCCGATGTATCCGGCCGGCACCTGGGGACCGAAAGAGTCCGACCAACTGCTGGAACGCGACGGCAGACAATGGTATAACCCTTAAAACGGTTTAATGAAGAGGTTTTGGGGGAGGTCCGGTGATACTTGCGGGCGACGTGGGCGGCACAAAATGCAATATCGCGCTGTTTGCAGAAAAAGACGGAAAGCTGCACGAAGTTTTCCAAAAACGATTCGCCAGCAAGGATTTCGCCAGGTTTGACCTGATCATCAAGGAATTCACGCTGCAGGCGGCGCCGTACCTCACCGGCGAAAAGGTGCGCGCCGCGGGTTTTGGAGTGGCGGGTCCGGTGATCAACAATCGGATTCATGCCACGAACCTTCCCTGGGTGATCGACGCGGACACCCTCTCGAAGGAACTTGGCGTCAAAACGATCGCCTTGATGAACGATCTCGGTGCCACGGGTCACAGCCTAGACCATCTTCCCGAAAAAGATTTTGTGGTGCTGAACCAGGGCACGCCAGTACAAGGGGCCACCCGCGCTCTGTTGGGCGCGGGAACGGGTCTTGGCCAGTCCATCCTTTTCTGGGACGGCAACCGGTATCGTGTGGTACCGAGTGAAGGCGGGCACTCGGATTTCGCGCCGCACACCGACGAGCAGATCGAATTGCTCAGGTTCATGCGCAAACGCTACCCGCAGGTCAGTTGGGAGTTGATTCTTTCCGGCCGCGGCTTCCGCACGATCCACGAATTTCTCTCGTCCACGGTAAAGCACCCCATTTTCGATGATCCGGATGCTGACCCCGCTCCATTCATCACGAAAACCGGATTGTCCGGGGAATGCCCTGTTTGTGTGCAGACGCTGGATCTGTGGACGGAGATATACGGGGCGGAAGCAGGGAACCTTGCGTTAAAGGTGCTGGCGCTTGGCGGGGTTTATGTAGCCGGCGGGATTGCCGTGAAGATTTTGCCGAAAATGCAGGACGGAACTTTTTTCAAAGCGTTCAAGGACAAATGGCATTTTGCGGAAATGCTGGGCAACGTGCCGGTGTCCGTGGTGCTGAACGAATCGGCGCCCCTGATTGGCGCGGCGTACGAGACGCTGGCAACACTGTCCCGCTAGAGCCCCTCGCCGTCTACTCTACCCCGCGTTCTTTGGTACACTGGGGTGTCATTCGCCCGGTCCGTCCGAGCGCCATCCTTCATATAGCAAGCCCTGCCGCACGCCACCGCGCGGGCGGAGGCACGGAGAAGTCTCATGAGTACCCCCGTCACATCCCAGGTTATCGACGTTCAAAACTATTTTGGCGGCGCCTGGCATAAATCTTCGGCTTCGGAGTATTCCAACGTTACCAATCCGGCGACGGGAGAAGTGATTGGTCGTACGCCGCTTTCCTCGAAGGCGGAGGTTGATACCGTTGTGCAGGCTGCTGCCGCTGCGTTTCCCGCATGGCGCAGGACGCCGGCCGGGGAGCGTATCCAATTCTTGTTCAAGCTGAAAAACCTGCTGGAAGAGCACATTGACGAGCTTTCGAAGCTGATCACTTTGGAAAACGGGAAGACGTTCGCCGAAGCGAAGGCCGAATGGCGCCGCGGCATCGAAAATGTGGAAGTTGCCTGCGGCATTCCCATCATGATGCAGGGCTACAACCTGGAGGACATCACTCCGGGCGTGGATGAAACGCTGATCCGGCAGCCGCTGGGCGTCGTGGCGGCGATTGTGCCTTTCAATTTTCCCGCGATGATTCCGTTCTGGTTTCTGCCTTATGCGATCGCGTGCGGCAACACTTTTGTTTTGAAGCCGAGCGAGCGCGTGCCCCTGACCGTGCGGCGCACCATGGAATTGATCGAAAAGACCGGCATCCCCAAGGGCGTCGTGAACATCGTGAATGGCGGAAGGGATGTTGTAGATGCGCTGTGCGATCATCCGGCGGTGCGTGCGATCAGTTTTGTCGGTTCCACACCAGTGGCGAAGCATGTTTACCAGCGCTCGGCGGCTGCTGGGAAGCGTATGCAATGCCAGGGCGGCGCGAAGAACCACGTGATTGTGCTGCCCGATGCGGATATGGATCTGGCGAAGCAGATTATCAGCGATTCCGCTTTTGGTTGCGCGGGGCAGAGGTGCCTGGCGGTTTCCGTGGCGGTGACGATCGGCGAGGCGCAAAAGACGTTTCGCGATGCGATTGCCGAAGCGGCTTCTTCGATCAAGGTCGGATTTGGCCTCGAGGCCGGCGTTCAGATGGGGCCGGTCATCTCTCCTGTGAGCAAACGGCGCATCGAAGGATTGATTGCCCAGGGCGTGTCGGATGGGGCGAAGGCTGTGGTGGATGGACGCAATCCGAAAGTGGCCAGCTATGAAGGCGGAAACTTCCTGAAGCCTACGGTGCTGGACGGCGTGCCAGCCACGAGTTCGCTGGCGGATACGGAAATTTTCGGACCTGTGCTCAGCCTGATCCACGCGAATACGATTGACGAGGCGATTGAATTTATCCGCAAGAGTCCCTATGGGAATCAGGCGTCTCTTTTCACAACAAGCGGCGCGGCGGCACGCAAGTTTCGCTACGAAGCGCCGGCAGGAAATATCGGCATCAATATCGGCGTTGCCGCCCCGATGGCTTCTTTTCCGTTCAGCGGGTGGAAAGAAAGCTTCTTCGGCATTCTGCACGCGCAGGGCAAGGACGCGGTTGAGTTCTACACGGAATCGAAGATCGTAGTGGAGCGCTGGTCGCGCCAGGAAACCCGCAAGTTCTAACAGGTCGCGTATTCGCTTGAGACGCTGACCGCCCAACTCATCAACCTCGGAACGTATGAGCGGCTGGGGTGTGCCCAGATGCTGTCGCGCTGCATTGTCGTGCGAAGCAGGGGGGTGGCGGAAAATAGCCGGGTACGCTATTCTGAGACGTAAAGAAGTTGTTAAGACTTCCGTCAGGCAAAACTCCCCAGATACTGGATCGACGTTATGAGCGAGACGAAAACCACTACGCCCGCGGCCAAGGCAGCGCGCCCTACCTGGAAGCCCGCCGGCCGCGTCCATGCCGGCGAGCAGCCCTTTACCTATCCCTTGAAAAGGGAATTTGTGGAGCCGGATTGGCGCCGGCTGCCCGGCTATAAGAGTGTGTCCAAAGAAGAGTGGGAAACCGCTCTCTGGCAGCGCCGCCACACGGTGAAGAACCTGAAGGAGTTGAAGGATGCGTTTGGCGACCTGATTCCCGATACGTTGATGGCTTCCATGGAACGGGACATTAAAGAGCGGGCCACGATGTCCATCCTGGTGCCGCCGCACATGTTGAACACCATGGATGAGAAGGATCTGTGGAACGATCCGGTGCGGCGCTATATGTTGCCCGCATTTGACGACCGGCATCCGGAATGGCCCAGCCATCCGAAAGCGAGCCGCGATTCGTTGCACGAAGCGGATATGTGGGCGGTGGAGGGATTGACTCACCGTTATCCGACGAAAGTGCTGGCGGAGATGCTTTCGACTTGTCCGCAGTATTGCGGGCATTGCACGCGGATGGATCTGGTCGGCAACGATGTGCCGCAAGTGATCAAGCTGAAGTTTCAGATTCCGCAGAAGGATCGTTACCAGCAGATGCTGGATTATCTGCGGGTTACTCCGTCCGTGCGCGACGTTGTGGTCAGCGGTGGCGACATCGCCAATGTGCCCATTGGCGGGCTGGAAGATTTCGTTTCCAAGTTGATGGATATTCCGAATATTCGAGATATTCGCCTGGCAACCAAAGGCCTGATCGCGATCCCGCAGCACTTCCTGCAGCCGGAAGTGCAGGCTGGGTTGGAGCGGTTGGCGAAAAAGGCGCGGGAGCGCGGCGTGGATATTGCCGTGCACACGCATGTGAACAATGCGCGGCAGGTGACGCCGCTGGTGAGGAAAGCGGTGGAGTCGCTGCTCGATATGGGGTATCGCGACGTCCGCAACCAGGGCGTGTTGTTGCGTGGAGTGAACACGACCCCGAACGAACTGTTGGAGCTTTGTTTTGCGTTGCTCGACTTCGGCAAGATCCTGCCCTATTACTTCTACCAGTGCGACATGATTCCGAACGCCGAGCACTGGCGCCTGGCGATCCATGAAGCGCAACAGTTGCAGCACGACATCATGGGCTATCTGCCGGGATTTGCCACGCCGCGTATCGTTTGCGACGTGCCGTTCGTCGGCAAGCGCTGGGTCCACCAGTTGAAGGAGTACGACCGGCAACTGGGCATTTCCTACTGGACGAAGAATTACCGCACGGGCATCGAAGCCGACGACCAGGAAGCGTTGAACCGCCGTTACGAGTATTACGATCCCATCTACACACTGCCGGAGACTGGGCAAAATTTCTGGCGTGTGGGAACTGTTCAACAGACTCTTTCCAAGTAATCGGCCCAAAAACCTCAAAATATATGGGGAAAAATCAAAAATGTCGGCGCGCGGACATTTTCCACAGGGGCACCACTCCCCTGTTTTTGCGTATGTAGGGGAAACAAAGGGATTAGAAGTGCGGCAAATTGCTCTGACAAGGAAACCGGTACATCCCCCACCGCCGGGGGTCGCGTAGGTGTGGGAATAGCTGGAGTTAGCTGCGTGGCCTTTTTGGACAGCAGGATGCGCGGCATGTACTAGGCGGTAACTCCCCCTCCCCCCTGTTTTTCGTAAGTGACCGAAATAAAGGACTTGAAGTCCTTTGATTTGTATCAGTTTTGAAGTGATGGAAATACGGGGCTTACATGCGAGGGTTTTTTGGACGGGAAGATGCGTGGTGTGTAGAGAAACCACGCCCCGCGCGAACATGGGGAATTTTCTCAGATTATAGCTAGTATATTAACAGTATTGTGTAGTACTGGGACGATTTTGCGGCGAAAGGGTAACGGGAAAATCAGAAACGGGAAAGTTGACAGCCGACAGTCAACAGTTTAAGGCGAAGAAAATGCCACCCCAAGACCCAGGTACCAAACACCGGAACCTGGGGCACCCCCGTGTCTCTCTACTTCCTCGGGAATTGTTCAAGTGATATTCTCTCCACGGCTTCCAAATCAACAAATTCCAGATCTTTAACCCCGGGCCACCCGCCGGGAGTTACCCTCCGATTCCAGAATCTCCCTTGGCGGGTGGCCCGGAGTGAGGGGTTTGGAATTTGTTGACGTCGAATCGGAGAGTGTCTATCACGTAAATAATTGGCGTGAAAGGTAGCAGGGGCGAAGGGCACCCGGCAGGGTTTCGACAGGATGACCCGATGAGAGCGACCGAGAATAGCGAATAGTGAGAAGAGATAACCCTTGTATCCTTCACGACTGGACACGCATCAAAACGAACTCTATGGCGATCCCAAGAGGAGGGCGCATGGCGTGGTCAAGAGGCACGCAGTGCGAGTTCTGGACAGACTTGGGATAGGGCCAGTGCGGGTCATATCGATGAGCTTGCGGAAATATGCGATATCATCTCAGTAACCGAAGCAATGAGGGGCTGCAAATTCTCTTTTCTCCCCAAGACTACATCCGTGCTGTGAAAGCGCGGGTCGTAGCGATTACAAGACGCCATGTAAGCCTCCATTAATTGGTTCGCTGTATGCAAGGCATGTGTATGTTCAGATTCAATCTTCTTGCTGGGCCCAACTCGCGTGCGATCTGGAGTTATGGGATCGCAGTCCTCTCCGTCACGACAGCCCTGATCCTTACACAGTGGCCGGCGCTGAGTTTGGGAGCGGCTCCGGTTTCACTATTTCTTCTCTGCGTGATTTTCAGCGCGTGGTTCGGTGGAGTTGCGCCGGGATTGCTCACCACGGCCCTCTCCACGCTGGCTTTCTACTATTATTTCCTGCCTCCGATACATTCGTTGGCTGCAAAGCCCGAGGGGATACCGCGGTTTATCTCCTTTACCGTTTCACTTCTGTTTGTCGGCCTGTTGAGCGCTGCGCAAAGGAGCACCACAGAATCGCTCAAGCGCGCACGCGACCGCTTGCTTCGAACGGTTCAACGGCTCCAGATAACTAATGAGGAGTTGCAAGCGGAGAGTTCCGAACGCAAGCGGGCCGAAGAAGCGTTGCGGCGAAGCGAGGGTTACCTGGCGGAAGCGCAGAGGCTCGCGCATACGGGGAGTTGGGCCTGGCGGGTAAACGGAGGGGACGCTTTGCATCTGTCTGAGGAATGGTATCGCCTATATGGCTTCGACCCCGAAAAGGGCCGGCCGTCTTGGGAAGAACGGCTGCAGCGCGTTCATCCGGAAGACCGAGCCAAGTGGCAAGGGACAATCGATCGGGCAATCGCTGAAAAGTCGGATTATGAAATGGAATTCCGAATTCTCCTTCCAGGAGGCACTGTCAAGCACATCCACACTGTCGGCCATCCCGTTTTGAATGGATCGGGGGATTTGGGGGAATTTGTGGGTAGCGCGATGGACATCAGCGCAAGAAAGCGGGCCGAAGAGGTGCAGGCGGATTTCGCACACGTCAGCCGGGTGACGATTATGGGGGAGTTGACTGCCTCCCTCGCGCACGAAGTAAAGCAGCCGATCGCCGCAGCAGTCACCAACGCAAATACCTGCTTGCGCTGGCTCGCCTTCAACCCTCCGAATGTGGAAGAGGCACGGGCAGCCGCCAGAAGAGTCGTGAACGATGGAGAGCGCGGGGCGGAAATCATTAACCGGATCCGGCTGCTCTACAAGAAAGGAGTTCCGCAGCGAGAGCTCGTGGACGTAAACGAAGTTATTCGAGAGATGATCGTGCTTATTCGCAGTGAGGCAACGCGACACTCCATATCTTTGCGGACGGCTTTGGCGACCGATCTTCCCCATGTAGTGGGAGACCGCGTTCAATTGCAGCAGGTGCTTATGAACCTCATGATCAATGGGATAGATGCGCTGAATGTCGTGGATGGGATGCGAGAGTTGGTCATCCAGTCGCAGCGAGCCGAACACGACCAACTTCTGGTGTCGGTCAGCGACACCGGTGTGGGGCTGCCCCCGGACCAGGCGGACCAGATATTTAACGCTTTTTTTACCACAAAGGCTCACGGTACCGGCATGGGCCTCCGGATCAGCCGATCCATCGTTGAAACGCATGGCGGCCGCTTGTGGGCTGCCGACAACTCTCCGCGCGGTACAAGTTTTTACGTGGCGCTGCCCGCCAAAGTCGGTACGCACAAAAACGCAGCCAGGGCGGGTGGTCCGTGTTAAATAGTCTGGAATTTGATGACGTGGAACCCGTGAGAGAAAATCACTTCAGCAACTCCCGTGAAAGTAGAGAGAGGCGGGATTGCCCCTCGAGCTGAAGACGGAGAGCCCACCCTTTGCAGAGATCGCAAAGGGTAGGCCACCCAAGAGTTTTTAACGCGTCAAGGGTGCGCCACCCTCTATGACGGTATCGGCACTGTCAAGAGACACGAAGAGTTTGCGAGCCGCGTGCACAGTTCGCTTGGTTCTTCCCTAGAAGGAACTCTTCGCTCATTTCGACCAAGGCTCGCTTCGTGAA
>Ga0210400_10002280_pt1 | contig 17998 bp, 15 predicted proteins | sample IncBWH26MmetaG_FD_155456 | JGI IMG/M metagenome (GOLD analysis project Ga0210400, IMG submission 155456) | Forest soil microbial communities from Barre Woods Harvard Forest LTER site, Petersham, Massachusetts, United States - Inc-BW-H-26-M | ecosystem: Environmental > Terrestrial > Soil >...
CGCCGGACAAATCCGCACGGTGCTCGGCCCGCAGCCCAGGAACAGCACCCCGCGCTCGAACGCCTTCTCAACAATGAGGTCGCGCTCAGCGCTCCCGTACTCCTTGGTCACCTTGTCCTTGACGATCTCAACCCCGATCATCAACCCGCGCCCGCGCACATCGCCCACGAGTTTATATTTCGAAGGCCAGTCCGCCATGCGCTTCATCATATGCGCGCCCACGCTGGCCGAGTTCTCCAGCAGATGCTCTTTCTCGATCACATCCAGCGTAGCCAGCGCGGCTGCAATACAAACAGGATTGCCGCCAAATGTCGACGCATGCGAACCCGGAATCCAGTCCATGATCTCCGCCCGCGTCATCGTGATCCCCAGCGGCATGCCCGACGCAATCCCCTTCGCCATGCAAACCATGTCGGGCTGCACTCCGGTATGCTCCACCGCAAACCACTTCCCCGTGCGTCCCATGCCGCTCTGCACTTCGTCCACCACCAGCAGGATGCCGTGCCGGTCGCAGATGCGCCGCAGTTCCTGCATAAAGATCTTCGGAGCGACCACGTATCCGCCCTCGCCCTGCACCGGCTCGACAAAAATCGCCGCCACTTCTTCCGGCGCCAAAATCGTCTTGAACAATTTCTCTTCGATAAAGCGCGCGCAGCCCAAAGCAAAGTCCTCACCCTCCTGCGCTCCACCCGAACAGTTACGATAAATATCCGGATACTGTATATGGGTCACACCCGGCACCAGCGGCGCAAACCGCCGCTTCTGCTGCGGCTTCGACGCGGTCAGCGACAACGCACCCATGGTCCGCCCGTGAAACGCTCCAAAAAATGCGATCACGCTCTGCCGCTTGGTGTGGTAGCGCGCCAGCTTCAGAGCACACTCAACCGCCTCCGCCCCAGAGTTGCCGTAATAAATGCGATGCGGCCCCGGCATGGGCGCAATCTTCGACAACCGCGCCGCCAGCTCCACCATGCTCTCGTAATAAAAATCCGTCCCCGACATGTGGATCAGTTCGCCCGCCTGTTTCCGAATCGCGGCCACCACATCAGGATGGCAATGTCCGGTCGAAGTCACGGCAATGCCCGCCGAAAAATCAAAAAACTCATTGCCGTCCACGTCGGTCACCACAATCCCGCGCCCGCTCTTGGCCACCAACGGATACGACCGCGTGTACGACGGCGAAATATACTTCTCGTCCCCCTCCAGCACGCGCTTGGCGTTCGGCCCCGGCAGGGCAGTCTTGATCTTGGGTCCGATTGCGGTCATGGTTTTCGTGGTCATGATATTTCTCCTTGGGTAGCGGCCAGTAACTTCCGGAACTGGTTTCGCAAATTAGGTCGGGAAGGCACGACTCACGCCATGCCAAGATTCGGGAAGGGCCCGACTTCAGTCGTGCCGCTAGAGCGCCAAAATGATTCGGGCTTTAGCCCCTGAGGGTCCCCTCTGCTCCAGGAAACAAACGAGCCGAAGCGAATCAGGTTGTGGATGAAGGGAATTAATCGCTACCGAAAAGACTAGGACGCAGCCGCGAAGGCAGATTCGCCCGATAGCGGCGCGGACACACCAAGCAGTGCAGCCAGCACTCGGGCAGATGCGAATTGGGTTTGTTGCGCAGCATCGGAAACCGTCAACATCACTGATTGATTATATCCCGACTCCCCGCCCAGCGTAACCCCCAAAGGCAACCGACGGACAGGAGACGCAGTCGGAACTGAGTGCTGAGGCCAACGGGTAATCGAAATTCTTCACCAATCGTGAGCTCGCGAGCTCACATTCCGGGCGCAAATGTGTGAAGGGATGAAGGCGTTAGAAGTTTTTCCGCTTCCTCATATCCTTCAGAAAAGTCGTAGTCCCAGCGAGGCGGGACTGCAAACACGTACTTTTCATTTCGCCCAAGTTCTGCCGGTTCGATTGGAGCTGCACTCACGATCGGACCATCGTTCCACTGGGCGATTGTGAAGATTATGATCGGCATGTCTTCTCGGGGATTTTCCTGCGTCCATTTAGGGTGCCTGATTCGCAGTTCAGGCCCTCGATACTCCCTCGCCACGCTACCATCATCCCTGAGAACACTGCCTCGCCACTCTGACCACTGGACTCGGTAGCCTTTCCACGATTCAGGCAAAGTAAAACTGAAACCGTATGTTGTATTTCTGTATTCGATGGTTCTCGTCTGCCTCGCAGCGGGCTGATGCTTCTGGCTGGTTAAGGGTGCTTGCTGCGCCCATCCCGAGACTGTGAGCGCGAAGATGAGGGACGCTGCGTTGAGTGATCGTCGGGAACGTGTCCAGATCGCGGCTGCTAATTCCATTGCTCCTGCCTTCCGTTCCAGCCTGAATGCTGTTCGGACAGCAATTGGAGCACCACAAGAGGCAACAATGTGCTGAGGCTGGTTAGGACGCTACTGGCACATGGCAGAGTGTCGGAAGCCACACACTGCGGTTGAATCGCCACACGGGTTTATCTTGGTTGAAGTCTTTTGACTTCCTCCCGTCCCGGCCCTACCATGGCATGACCCAACGGCGGCCACTTCGCTCGATCACCCCATGCTCGAACAGACCATCTCTCACTACCGGATCATCGAAAAGCTCGGCGGTGGTGGCATGGGCGTGGTCTACAAAGCCGAGGACACGCGTCTCGGCCGTTTCGTCGCCCTCAAATTCCTTCCCGACGATCTTGCCCAGGACCGCCAGGCCCTCGAACGTTTCCGCCGCGAAGCCAAAGCCGCCTCAGCGCTGAACCATCCCAACATCTGCACCATTTACGACATCGGCGAAGAAGGCGACCGCACCTTCCTGGTCATGGAGTTCCTCGACGGCGCCACCCTAAAGAACCTGATCGGCAGCCGCGCCATGGAGATCGAAACCATCCTCTCCCTCGGCATCGAAATCGCCGACGCCCTCGACGCCGCCCACGCCGGCGGCATCGTCCACCGCGACATCAAGCCCGCCAACATCTTCGTCACCAAACGCGGCCACGCCAAAATCCTCGATTTCGGCCTCGCCAAAGTAAAAGCAACTCCCGCGACCGGCACGCAAAGCGCGGAAGTCACCGCACCCACATCTGTCGTTGTGGAAGAACATCTCACCAGCCCCGGTTCCACTATCGGCACCGTCGCCTACATGTCGCCCGAGCAAGCCAAAGGAAAAGAACTCGATCCCCGCACCGATCTGTTTTCCTTCGGTGTCGTGCTCTACGAAATGGCCACCGGAACTCTGCCGTTCCGCGGCGAAACGTCCGCACTCATCTTTCAATCGATCCTCGACCGCGCCCCGGTTTCTCCCATCCGCCTGAATCCCGATCTGCCGCCGAAGCTCGAAGACGTCATCAACAAGGCGCTGGAAAAAGATCGCAACCTGCGCTACCAGAGCGCCGCCGACATCCGTGCCGACCTGCAACGCCTGAAGCGCGACACCGATAGCGGACGCGCCATCGCCCACAGCTCCGGCTCCGTGCCCGCCGCCACCGAATCCGGACCGTCCGCGGTAGCCACGCCACCCTCGCCGCATCCACCTTCTTCGCACCCCGTCGCCGTGTCGTCCGGAGTATCGTCCGGAGTGTCGCCCGGAGTGTCGCCCGCAGTCGTGTCATCCGCCGCTGCTTCGGCCGCCGTGAGCGCCGTCTCCCCGCCCAGGAAATCCTGGATGCTTCCTGTACTCGCGGTGGGCGTGCTCGTTCTCCTCGTCGCCGCAGGCCTCTATTTCCGCTCCCGGCAATCCGCCAAGCTCACCGAAAAAGACAGCGTCCTGATCGCCGACTTCGTCAACACCACCGGCGACGCCGTTTTTGACGGCACCTTGAAGCAGGCTCTCGCCGTGCAGCTGGAGCAGTCGCCCTACCTGAACATCGTTCCCGAATCCAAGATCCGCGAGGCTCTTCGCCTCATGGGCCGGTCCGCCGATGAGCGCCTCTCCACCGAGGTTGCCCGCGAAATCTGCCAGCGCCAGGGGATCAAGGCCATGCTGACCGGCAGCATCGCCAGCCTCGGCGATCACTACGTGGTTACCCTCTCTGCGCTGAATGGCGGCACCGGCGATTCCCTGGCCCGCGAACAGGTTGAAGTCGACAGCAAAGAGCAGGTGCTGAAAGCGCTCGACAAAGCCGCCTCCGACCTTCGTCAGAAAATGGGCGAGTCGCTGGCTTCGGTCCAACAGTTCGCCAAGCCGCTCGATCAAGCCACCACTTCATCCCTTGAGGCGCTGCAGGCCTTCAGTCTCGGTAACGAAGAACATCAGAACTTGCGAGAAGACGCTGCCCTGCCCCACCTGAAGAAAGCTGTGGAACTGGACCCGAATTTTGCCATGGCCTGGGCCACACTGGGAGTCGTGTATTCCAATGTGGGTCGCAACACCGAGGGCGCGCAGGCAGTCATGAAGGCCTATGACCTCCGCGACCGCACCAGCCAGCGCGAAAAGTTCTATATCCAGGCGCACTACTATACCGAAGTCACCATCGATGACGAAAAGGCCCTGCAGGTCTACGCCGAGTGGCGTCAGATTTATCCGCGCGATACCACTCCGTATGACAACGCGGCCTTGGCGTACTCCACGCTGGCCCAGCCCGAAAAGGCCCTCGATTTCGCTACCCAGGCCCACCGCATCAACCCACATGATCGCTATGCCTATGACAATATGGCTACCGCTTATGAGGCTCTGAACCGGTTCGACGAGGCCAGGAGCATCGCCGATGAGGCCGTGGCGAATAAATTCGATGGCATTGCGGTTCACTTCGTGCTCACAGACTTGGCCTACATGCGCGGTGACCACGCCGCCTGGGAGCACGAACTCAAGCAGGGCGAGGGCACTGCCGACGAGCCTTTCCTGCTCTTCTTCAATGCCAACTGGCAGGCCGCCCTGGGAAAACTCAAGGCATCGCACGAACTCTGGCCCCGCGCCCGCCAGGAAAGCATCAGCATCGGCGCCAAAGACTTCGCTGCCGCTCTCTGGGCGTTCGAAGCCAACAATGACGCCCTGTTCGGATATTCTGCCGAGGCCCGGCAAAAAGCTTTACAGGTGCTTGACCTCTCGAGTGATCCGGATGCCCGCATTTTCTCGGCATCAGTTTTAGCGGCTGTCGGCGACCTCCAAAAATCGGCTTCCATCGTGGCTGGCCTCGAACATGCATTTCCCGACAACCACTTCCTCCAAACCGTCTCCCTCCCCCAGGTGAAAGCCTTGCAGCAGTTCCAGAAAAACCAGCTCTCCGAGGCCATCACCACGCTTGAGACTCTTCGTCCCCACGAACTGGGAACTGGCCCCCGCGGCGCAGGCGTGGCTCCGATTTTTCTGCGCGGCACCATCTACCTCAAAATGCGCGATGGCGCGAAAGCGGCCGCCGAGTTTCAACGCATTCTCGATCACCGCGGCGCCGCCGGCTTTGCGCCCGAATATTCCCTGGCGCACCTCAATCTCGCCCGCGCCTTCGTGCTCCAAGGCGACAATGCCAAAGCCCGTACCTCCTACCAGGACTTCTTCGCCGCCTGGAAAGACGCCGACCAAGACGTGCCGATTCTTAAGACAGCCAGGTCCGAATACGACAAGCTGAAATAGGTTTCGCAGAAAGGCCAGAAATCATGGCGGAGAACAAGACCAAACCCACCCAACTAAGCGTGACGGCGTTTATCAATGCCATCACGGATCCAGCCCGGCGCGCGGATGCCAAGACGCTGGTCAAGATGATGCAGGAAGCCTCCGGGGAAAAGCCGCAGATGTGGGGACCATCCATCATTGGTTTCGGCAGCTACCACTACAAGTACGACAGCGGGCGGGAAGGCGATATGCCGATCGTCGCTTTTTCCTCGCGAAAGGCTGCAACGGTTCTGTACGGCGTAGCCGGGGCTCGAGAACTGCTGCCCAAACTTGGTAAATACACCACGGGCAAGGGCTGTCTCTACATTAAGAACCTTGCGGATGTCGACCACGAAGTACTTCAGACCATGGTCGCAAAAGCCGTTGCTGTGGCAAGATTGCGGGGCTCGCAGACTGCGTAACCTCTGAAATCATTTACGCAAATCGACATTCCCCAATTTTAGAATCCAACCCATCCCCATCCTCGTCTGATATCTTTAACTTTCTCCCTGTTCCTCATGACAATGCATTCCGCACAGCGCCCAAGCCGGTGGATGGTGATTCTTGCCTTCGGGCTCGTCTACCTGTTCTGGGGCTCGACCTATCTTGCCATCGATATCGCGGTCGAGACCGTTCCGCCCGCGCTCATGTGCGGGGTGCGGTTCTCCATCGCAGGCGTCATCATGCTGGCCGTCTGCGCCGCCACCGGCCGCCGGATTTTCTATTCGCCCAAGCAGATCGCGCTGGCCGCGGTCGTCGGCCTGTTGCTGCTGATGGGCGGCAACCTGACGCTCTCCTATGCGGAACTGACGGTCTCGTCCGGCCTGGCCGCGCTCATCATCGCCATCACGCCGCTGTGGTTTCTCGTTCTCGACCAACTCTTGCTCGGCGACCATCACATTTCGCGCCGCGGCAAAGTAGGCTTGTTCCTCGGAATCCTCGGCCTGTTCGTTTTGGTCTGGCCGCAGCTGCGAAGCGGCAGCATGGGCCACCGCGAATTCTGGGCCTCCATCAGCCTGATCCTCGGATCATTCTCGTGGGCGTTAGGATCGGTCCTCTCCAAGCGCTGGCAGTCCGGCATGGACGTCTTCAGTTCCACCGGCTGGCAAGTAACCGCCGCGGGTGCCGGTAATCTTATTTTCGCGTTATTCGCCGGCGATCTCTCCCACGTCCGATGGACCACCCGCAGCCTCAGCGCCACCCTGTACCTCGTAGTCTGCGGCAGCTGGATCGGCTACACCGCCTACATCTGGCTGCTCGAACACGTTCCCACCCCCAAGGTCTCAACCTACGCCTACGTGAATCCTATAGTCGCCGTCTTCCTGGGCTGGCTGATCCTCCACGAACGCGTCGACCGCTTCATCCTGGCTGGAAGCGCCATCGTGGTCCTCTCAGTAATCCTGGTCACCAGCGCAAAAGTAAAAGAGAAGACAGTCGCAGAATTGCCCCCCGTAGAAGCCGCCGGAGACTAGTTCTTGGGGTCTTGGAACGACTAGCCTAGCTTTCCGACAGGACTCCAAGACGATTTGTCATCCCGAGCAACGCGAGGGACCTAGGTGTTTGCCGGCGGCGACGAGACAGGTAGCGAAGGCAAGAACCCAGATCCCTCGCGTTGCTCGGGACGACAAATCATAGTGCTCGACGATCATAGTGCTCGACGACAATATGGAATTGGGAAGAGGTCCGAAATCCTGACGACCACCCACCACCCTTCCTACCTCGACCCTTCTTCCTCCTCCTCCACATCATTCACCACATCCACCACATGCCCGTGGATGGCAAACGTCTGCCTCGCCGCTCCCCCAGCCTCAAAGCTCACCCGCACCGGACTCCGCTGCCATGCCGGCGCCGCACAAGCCGAGTCCGGCGCAGCATTCTCACTCACCCCCTCGCCGGACAATTCCTTCTTCAGCACCGGCTTGCGGCGACTGATCTGCGCCACCATCGCATAGGTTTTCTTCCCATCGTCCGCCACTCCGCAATACGCCACATAATCGCGATACCAACTTGCGTCCGAGTAATAAGCATCGAACTCCGGCAGATTGATCGCCGAAACCCGCCCCGTCACCCGGTCCACCATCAGCCAACCCCCGCGCTGCCACTGCCAGCGTGGCCCGGAATCCTCTGGCAAACTGTCATTCACCCGAAACATCCGCCGCACCACAAACAACCGGTCGGTCACTTCGTGCGGTGATCCCAGCGTGTACTCCTTCACCCGCCCATCCACGACGAGGGCGCGGATCTTGAGAATCGTGGGCTTCTCATCCGACATGGACCCACTCAACCACTGCGCCGAAGTCCACTTCCCAAACGTAATCACGTGGACTTTCGCAACCGCGCCCGCCGAACCCATCAGCAACACCGCACCGACCAGCCAGCCGCCAACCCACATTAGCGGAGTCCTCCGCTCGGCCATCCCTCGTACAAGCCACATGAGCCGAGAGTAGGCACCGTCCACCGGACAAAGCAAGCTTTCCGATCAGATCCGCGAAAAACGACGTGCCAAAATGGGAATAGGCGATTCACGCAAAACAGTGGTACTGTTTCAAAAAGCTGGCATGCGTCCGCCGAAAAGGGGAGAATGACGGTAGAATTGAAGGTCTAGAATAACGATTTTTACCGTAGCCGTCCCGCCACTCTCTCGCGGCCGGAAGTCGCGGACAACTTCTAGAGCACGAAGCCGCTTCTTATCACAATATGGGTGATCTTCTACCAAGACGTCGCGCTCCCCGAATCCTGGTCGTCGACGACCAGCCCAGCATCGCCGGCCTAATGAGCCAGTTGCTGACCATGCGCGGATACGACGTGATGACCGCCTCCAACGCCGAGCAGGCCGAAGCGGAAGTCCGCCGTCAACTCCCCGACCTCATCCTTTCCGATGTGATGATGCCCGGCAAATCCGGCTACGATCTCTGCCGCGCCTTGAAGGAAAATCCCGCCACCCGTCTGATCCCCTTCGTCCTGATCACCGGACTCAGCGATACCAGCGACAAGGTGCGCGGCATCGAAGCCGGCGCCGACGACTTTCTCAACAAGCCCGTCCTTGCCGAGGAACTCATCGCCCGCGTAAAGTCCCTGCTCCGCCTGAAAGAATTCACCGACGAACTGGAAACCGCCGACTCCGTCCTCTGCACTCTCGGCCTCATCGTCGAAGGCCGCGACCCCTACACCGAGGGCCACTGCGAACGCCTCTCCGTCCGCGCCTCCGATCTCGGCCGCCACCTTGGTATGGACGAAGACTCCATCCTCGCGCTCAAACGCGGCGGATATCTGCACGATCTCGGCAAGATCGCTGTTCCCGACGAAATTCTGAAAAAAGGCAGCGACCTCACTCCCGCCGAATGGGTGGTCATGAAACTACATCCCATCACCGGCGAAAATATCTGCCGCCCCCTGCATTCCCTGCGTCTCGTTCTCCCCATCATCCGCTACCATCACGAACACTCCGACGGCTCCGGCTATCCCGACGGCCTGACGGGCTCAGAGATTCCCGTCCTGCCCCGGGTCCTGCAGGTCGTCGATGTCTACGACGCCCTCCGCACCGCCCGCTCCTACAAACCCGCCCACACGCACGAACGGGCCGCCCAAACCATGCGCGAAGAAGCCGCCCGTGGCCTCTGGGACGCGGAATTAGTCGCGGAATACTTCTCCATGCTGGAACAAAAACGCCAGGTAGCGTAAAGGGTTCTCAGTTCTCAACCTCCCGTCTCACATTTTGCAGAAAAAAGATTTTGGATGGCGCACCGCTTTCAGCGCTGCGATCTCGCTCTTCCTGTGAGGGCTTTAGAGCCCGCGTGAATGCCAGCACAACCGTGGAAGAGCGGCGCTTCAGCGCCGCGTAAACGTGCGGAAAAAGAATAGGGCTTTTAGCCCCAGAGGTACTTCGCACCAAGTCCAATTTCCGAAATCCCCAAACCCCGCCGTACAATGACGATGCATCAACCTGAGAACTGCTCTTGCCCCCCACCTACAGCATCGTCATCCCCGCCTACAACGAGAGCGCCCGCTTGGGCGCAACACTCGAAAAGGTCCTGTCCTACGTCCACACTCAAGCCTGGGACGCGGAAGTCATCGTCGTCAACGACGGCTCCCGCGACAACACCGCCGACATTGTTCTCTCATTCGCGAAAAAAGATCCGATGCTCCGCCTGCTGGAAAATCCCGGCAACCGCGGCAAAGGCTATAGCGTCCGCAACGGCATGCTCAACGCCCGCGGCCAAATCGTCCTGTTCACTGACGCCGACCTCTCCTCGCCCATCGAAGAAGCCCCCAAACTTTTCGCGGCTCTCGATCAAGGCGCCGACATCGCCATCGGATCCCGCTGGCTCCGCGCCGAAACCCAAACCCAGCGCCAGCCTCTTCACCGCCAGCTCTTCGGACGCATCTTCAACCTGGCCCTCCGCCTCACCCTCGGCCTGCACTTCGCCGACACGCAATGCGGTTTCAAAGCCTTCAAACAACCCGCGGTTCAGGCCATCTTCCCGCTGCAAAAAATCGAACGCTGGGGCTTCGACCCCGAAATCCTGTTCCTCGCCCAAAAGCTGAAATTCAAAGTGAGCGAAGTCTCCGTCGCCTGGGCCCACCGCGACGGCACCAGCATCAACCCGCTCCTCGACGGCTCCCGCATGGTGATGGAGATGTTGCGAATCCGCTGGTACGACGTAACCGGAAAGTACAACGAGGATCCCGCGCCCGCCGCAGGTTTTTGATTTTCGTCAGCGCCAATAACACTGTGGGTGCCCCACCCTAGCCGCGCCTTTTGCGGCTAGGGTGGGAACCGCAAACGCCGGTTTACAGTGGGGTTGATTCAACAAATTCGTGGGGTCGATTCAACAAACACCGTGGGGTGCCCCATTTCTCGCGTTCTTTGCGAGAAGTGGGAACCGCGAACCCATCCACAATGAAAGCGGATCGCAATTTTCAAACTCACACCCGACTTCTCAGTCCTTCACTGCCTCCACCACCCTCTGCCCCATCTCAGCAGTCGAAATCGCCGCATGCCCCTTCCCTGCCAGATCAGCCGTCCGCGCTCCACTCCCCAACACAACCGACACCGCCTTCTCCACACACACCGCTTCCTTTTCCAACTGAAACGAATGCCGCAACATCATCGCCACCGACAAAATCGCGCCCAGCGGATTCGCAATCCCCTTCCCCGCAATATCCGGCGCCGACCCGTGTACCGGCTCATAGAGCCCGACCGCCCCGCCAATACTCGCCGACGCCAGCAGCCCCAACGACCCCACCACCCCGCCCGCCTGATCCGAGAGAATGTCGCCAAACATATTCTCCGTCAGCAACACATCAAAATCCGCAGGCCGCTGCACTAGCAGCATCGCCGCCGAATCCACATACTGGTGCCCCAGCTTCACCTCCGGATAATCCTTCCCCACCCGCGTGACCACATCCCGCCACAGCCGCGAACACTCCAGCACGTTGGCCTTGTCCACCGACAAAACTTTGCGCCGCCGTTTCATCGCCAGCTCAAACCCCACCCGCGCGATCCGTTCGATTTCAGATTCGCCATAGCGCATCGTGTTGATCGCGACCCGCGCCCCGGCCTCGCCCTCGATCGACCTCGGCTGCCCAAAATAAGCTCCCCCCAGCAGTTCGCGCACGATCATGATGTCGGTCCCGCGCACAATTTCAGCTCGCAGAGGCGAGCAATCCTCCAGCGCCGGAAAAAACACCGCCGGCCGCAGATTAGCAAACGCCCCCAACTCGCGCCGAATCCGCAAAAGTCCAGCCTCCGGCCGCAAGTGCCCCGGATTATGATCGAACGCCGGACTCCCCACCGCGCCCAGCAGCACCGCCGACGAAGCCAGACAAGCCGCAAGCGTATCCGCCGGCAAGGGATCATTCACCGCCGCCAGCGCCGCTCCGCCAATCAGCTTATGTTGAAGTTGAACCTGATGGCCCGCTTTCTCGGCCACCGCCTGCAAAACCGCCACAGCCTGTTCCGTAACCTCCGGCCCAATGCCGTCGCCAGGAAGAATCGTGAGTTTCAAGAGCATAGGAGGGATTGAGTGATCGAGGAGATTTTAGACGATGAGCGAACGTGAAAATTGAGTAATTGGGAAATTTAGTAACTGGGAAATTGAAAACCTTCTGATTCCAGCCAGTCCGATGAACACATTTCGCGGCCGGCAGTGCCACGCCGTCCAATTACTCAATTACCAAATTCCCCAATTACTCAATTCCCCTAAACGCCCCAAAGATAATCTTCCTGCTGTGTCTGCTCATGCTGAGAATCGCTGGGCACCGGCACTCCAAACGCATTGGTCTGCGGCCCCACCGGAAACGGCTTCGCGGGTTCCGGCACGGGCTCAGCCACCGCCTCGGGAGCCGGCACACTTCCCGCCGACCTCGCGGTAACCATCGGCTCAATCAGCGGCGTAGCCGATCCCGAGGGCTTATGCGTATCGCGAATCAGCTCGAGTAAATGGTGATCTTCCACTTTCTTGATCTTGTCCGCCAGCCGCACAAACCGCCGGTAAATGTCGTCCAGCGCCCGCCGGTCAAACTGATATCCCAACTGTTCACACCGGATGCTGAGCGCGTGTCGCCCCGAATGCTTGCCCAGCACCAGCTTCGAGTCCGGCACGCCCACCGACTGCGGCGTCATAATTTCGTAGGTCAGCGGATTTTTCAGATATCCATCCTGATGAATCCCTGCCTCGTGCGCAAACGCATTCCGCCCCGTGATCGCTTTATTCGGCTGCACCGGCACGCCCGTAATCTCGCTCAACATCTGGCTCGCCGGAAAAATCTGATCGCCCACCACCCCGGTTTCGTAAGCGAAGCGATCCGGCCGAACCCGCATCGCCATCACAATTTCTTCCAGCGACGCATTCCCCGCCCGCTCGCCAATTCCATTGATCGTGCACTCCACCTGCCGCGCCCCCGCAGCCACCGCCGCCAGCGCATTCGCCACCGCCATGCCCAGATCGTTGTGGCAGTGCGCCGAAATCACCACGTTCTCAATTCCCTTCACCCGCTGCCGGATGGTCGTAATCAAATCCCCAAACTCGCTCGGGATCGTGTACCCAACCGTGTCCGGAATATTCAGCGTCGTCGCCCCGGCCTCCACCACCGCATCCAGCACGCGGCAAAGAAAATCTGGATCCGTCCGCGTAGCATCCTCGGGTGAAAACTCCACATCCTCGCAAAGCGACTTGGCCAGGCGAATCGCTTCCCGCGCCTGCTCCACGCACTGGTCGCGCGTGATGCGCAACTTATATTTCAAGTGAATGTCGGATGTCGCCAGGACCACGTGAATGCGCGGCCGCGCCGCGTCCTTTAAAGCTTCCCATGCGCGTTCAATGTCCAGACGGCAGGCGCGCGCAAGCCCAGCGATAATGGGGCGCCGTACCGCCAAGGCAATCGCCCTGACCGATTCAAAGTCGCCGTCAGAAGCAATAGGGAAACCAGCCTCGATCACGTCCACGCCCAATAGGTCGAGCTGATGAGCCAGACGCAGCTTTTCCTGCTGATTCATAGTGCAACCCGGGGACTGCTCTCCGTCACGAAGGGTTGTGTCGAAAATCATGATGCGGGGGTGCTCTGCGCTCATTGCCGTCTCGTCTCCCTCAAGCAAAACCAACTCTTAATGTTAAGCGCCCAGCCCATAGAAGGAAAACTTATAATTCTTCAGTAATCATTAGCACCCGTTGTAGAATAAGCATTGCTAATCAATTCGAAAGAATTGATTAAAGAATTGGTTTGGAGAGATTTGATGCCGGAATTCAGCTTAAGGAGTTTTCCCTATGGAGCTTTCCCAACTCGAAGTCTTCCTCGCCGTCGCCCGCGAACACCGCTTCTCTCGCGCCGCCGAAAAACTCTACCGCACCCAGTCCGCCGTCAGCCAGACCATCCGCAAGCTCGAGACCGAGCTCGGCGAAGCTCTCTTCGACCGCTCCTCGCGCGAAGGCGTCCTCACCGACGCCGGAAAAGTTCTCTTCGAATACGCCGAAAAGCTCATCAATCTACGAACCGAGGCTGCCGAATCCCTCACCGAACTCCGCGAGCTGCAAAAAGGCAAGCTGGTCATCGCGGCCAACGAATTCACCGTGCTCTACCTGCTGCCCATCCTCGCCGAATTTCGCCGCCTGCATCCCATGATCAAAATCACCGTCGAACGCGCCCTCGGCAGCCACATCCCCGACGACGTCCTCCGCTACAACGCAGAATTCGGCGTCCTTTCCTACGAGCCTCAGGAACCCAGTTTGCACTCCGTGGTCGTCTATCTCGACCAGTTGGTCTTCGTCGTCCCTCCCAAACATCCCCTCGCCGGTGCGCGCCAGGTCAGCATCCGCCAGCTCGGCGCGGAGTCTTTCGTCGCCCACATCGTCTCTTCGCCCTACCGCGAGAAAGTCCTGCAGCTCTTCAAGACCCATAAAACCCCGCTCCACATGGACCTCGAACTCCCCACCCTGCAAGCCATCAAACAATTTGTGGCCATGGGAAATGGAGTCGCGTTAGTCCCGGAGATCAGCGTGGAGACCGAATTAGCCAGAGGAGAACTGGTAGGGATCCCAGTGCGCGAACTGCAGCTAAAACGAAAGCTGCGCCTAATTTATCGCAAAGACGCCAACCTCTCGCACGCCGCCCGCGCCTTCTTGAAAGTAGCCGAAGCCGCCGCCATCAACCGTAAAGGCCGCTACCGCTTTCAACGGGAAAATTAGGACAAATTTCGCGAACTCTCTTGGCGAAGATGGAGAAGATGGATTGGAGCGCGCCCAACACCAGCCGCGAAGCGGCGGAACGTGAAAGCCCGGCACGGGAGTGCCGGGCTAGCCAGAAAAAACATTGGAACCAGCCCCGGAGGGGCGAGACAACCTTCATCAATCCGCGCAAACCTGCTCTTCCCGGAACGAGCCCAAAGCCGAATCCACCGACTCATGCACCTCCACCACCGAATCCAAATTCGTCAGCTCGAGCAACCTCCGAACCACCCCACTCGCGCCACACTTCAGATCCACATTCTTCTCCCGCGCCCAGGTCTGCGCTAAAGCCAACTCTCCGATCCCCGCGCTGTCCATCGCACTCACGCCGCTCAGGTCCAGCACCACTCTCCGCGCCTGCGCCATAACTTCGCCGACCACGCGCGAGAACTCGGCCGCCTCATCGCGATATACGATGCGCCCCTGGCAGTGCACCACAATAACCCCGCCGCGATTGCATGTTTCCAGACTGAGTTTCAACTTCAACTCCTTATATGGTTCAAAGCCAGCCGCAATTCCCGGCTGCTCCGAGACTTGCAAATTCACGATTTGCCAATTCATGTCCATTGGTTGCATGCTAGTAGATAGACGCAGGTGCGTTGGTTTTGACATCATGAAAATCGGGTAAATTTTCATCCATCCTGCGAGCCCGCTAGCCCGGCACGGCCGGGACAAATTTTGTGAACTGGGACATCTTGGGCATCCAGTACACTGCATCTAACAGATTTCGTTGACTAAACAGTGTTTTGCCGGCCCAACCGCCGCGGAGGAATATTTCGTGCCAAAGTCTGCCACTATCCTGGCCTTCGTTGTACTCATGTTGTTCTCGATCCCGATGGCGGCACAATTCAACGCTCTTCTTCCCAACGGCAACGTCTATGCCGGTGTCTCTTACGGCCAACTCACCGACTCCATCAACAAGCAGAGTTATCGAGGTTTTGAGGGCTCCTTCGAAGCCCTTCCCTTCACCCGCTTTCCGCGCATCGGCCTGGTCGCCGACGGCGGCGGCTACTTCCGCACCGGAGTTACGCAATACACCTTTCTCGGCGGCCCGCGCCTTTCCTTCTCTTACGGAAAATGGCGCCCCTTCATCCACGCCATGGCCGGCATCCGCCACGTAAACTCCGAAGGCTTCGTCTACAATCCGCTGGCCATCGACGTCGGCGGTGGTGCGGATTACAAACTTCGCTTCAAGAACTTCTCCTGGCGCGTGCAAGGCGACTACCTGCGCGGCCACTACGGCAGCGCCAGTCAGAACGATTACCGCGCCTCCACCGGAATCGTCTGGCGCTTCTGACGAAGTCTTGCCTGGAGCAACTGGATCGGTTCGCTTGGCTTTGTCGAAAGCATCCAGCCGGGTAGCTCCTCTTTCCGCCATGATCCAAGAAACCCGTCCTGGCACGGACGCGTTTCGGCCAACCCGCTTCCCAATAGACACACGTTGTTCAGCCTAAAGGCTCGAAGTGTGGGGATAGAACCCCGAGCGCTGCGAACGCCTCGTCCAGAGTGCGCACCACCGACAGGGTCGGCCTCTGGTGCTCTCCCACGATCTGAAACATGCGAGCTATGCCAAACACGTGAGTGGCCGGGGCAACGAGGACACGCGGACGGTGCACCGCATCCGGCATGGCCGGTTCCTGACGCGCAAGATTCCGGATGGTATCGGCGGTCACGGCAAACTCGGTAACCAATGAGAAGTCAAAAATGCCGGCGCGGGCGTCGGTGGCAACGGAATATTTTGCGATCCCCGTGTAAATTTCCAGCAGCGATTCATCGGTGAGCCGCCCCTCGGGCTGGACCAGTAGATCTTTATTCTCCGGATCAAATTCAAATCGGTGCCCCATCACCCCTTGCACTCCTGTCGGCACGATTCGCCGGCTGCGGCTTTGAGTTTATCTCGCCTCGCGCCGGAGCGCAGGCTCTTCCACCGGTAACGACTGCGGGTGACCACGGTCAATTGAACCTTTCCGTTAACGTCGTCTACATTTAGGAGTGCCGATTCGAGTGCAAGCTTCCCTTTGCACCTTCTCGCAGCACGTCATCCTGTCATAATTTTAAGGAGTCTTTCTCTGACACGCCCTAGAGTCCTGCTGGTTGATGACACGCCTGAAATTCTCGCACTTTGCCGCGAAATATTAGCACCGCACTGTGAAATCGTCGGTACGGCTTCGGACGGAAAATCCGCCATTGCGGCTTACCACATGACCACTCCGGAGGTGGTGGTCCTGGACATCTCCATGCCCGGGCTAAACGGCATAGAGGTAGCAAAGCGCCTTCGGAGTTTGGGGTGCCAGGCCGCGATTGTCTTTTTCAGCGCAGACATCGAATTCATGATGGCCGCGATGGACGCGGGCGCTTCCGCGTTCGTCAAGAAGACACGGATCAGCTCAGACTTGTGGTTTGCCATCCAAGAAGCGCTGGCCGGCCGAGTGTTTGTTTCGATTTCCGATTGAACTCAGCCAGTCGACGCCACGGCTGCTACACTCCGTAATTATGCGCGTGAAGATCCTCGGCTCCGCCGCGGGCGGGGCTTTCCCCCAGTGGAATTGCGCTTGCCAGAACTGCCGCGTACTGCGGGCCGGCGGCTTCAGCGGCAAAGCCCGCAGTCAGGCGCAGGTGGCCATCAGCAACGACGGCAAGACCTGGTTTCTGCTGGGAGCTTCGCCCGACTTGCGCGCGCAGATTGAGGCCTCACCTGAACTTCATCCGCGGGATGCCGTGCGGCAGTCGCCCATCGCGGGCGCCGTGCTCGCCAACGCCGATGTTGACCATGTGCTCGGACTGCTGCTGTTGCGCGAGTTGCAGCCGCTGCGCGTCTACGCAACCGATTCCGTCCACCGCATTTTGACCGAAGATAATTCGATGTTCACGATGCTGCAGCGCGTCCCGGACCAGGTAAGGTGGACGGACTTCGCGCCCCAAATTCCGTTTCGACTGCTCGAACCCTCAGGCGCGGATTCCGGCCTGCGCTGTCGCGCGATCTCGCTAGGCACGCACTACCCAGCTTACGTTTCGCCGCAGCGTCAGGGCGAACTCAATTCCGCGGAAGCATCGTTAGGTTTGATGGTCGAATCAGCGTCCGGCAAGCGTCTCGCCTACATGCCCGCCGTTCCGCAGATCGACGACGCGCTCCTGAAGGAATTTGAATCCGCCGACGTGCTGTTGTTCGACGGCACGTTCTGGAGCGACGATGAACTGATTCGCATTCAGGGCGCAGGGCAAACCGCTCGGCAAATGGGCCACCTTCCCGTCTCGTCCCCCGACGGAAGCCTAACCAGGTTGGCGGGACTGCGCCGTCCACGTAAAATCTATGTGCACATCAACAACACGAATCCCATGCTGAATGAGGCCGGCCCCGAATACGCCCAAGTACGCGAAGCGGGATGGGAGATCGCGGAGGATGGATGGCAGTTCGATCTATAAATGGAGATGCAAGCGCACAAGACACGGCCCTGCTCTCCTTCGACGGGCTGCGCGCTCATTTGCGCAGCGTAGGCGAGGAGCGCTATCACCACCAGCATCCCTTCCACCTGATGATGCACGAAGGCCGCCTCAGCCGCGGACAGCTGCAGGCCTGGGTTTTGAACCGCTACTACTACCAGAGCAGCATTCCGATCAAGGATTCGATCATTCTGTCGCGCGGTCCTGATCCGGTGTTTCGGCGCGCCTGGCGCAAGCGCGTGATCGATCACGACGCCGCCGCCACCA
>Ga0210400_10002281_pt1 | contig 17992 bp, 17 predicted proteins | sample IncBWH26MmetaG_FD_155456 | JGI IMG/M metagenome (GOLD analysis project Ga0210400, IMG submission 155456) | Forest soil microbial communities from Barre Woods Harvard Forest LTER site, Petersham, Massachusetts, United States - Inc-BW-H-26-M | ecosystem: Environmental > Terrestrial > Soil >...
AGTTATTGGCCTGTCCGCGCGGCAATGTGAGCAAACGTGGCCGGTCGGGACTTTTGAAGTTGTTGACGTAGCATCGATCGAGGGAAGATTTCGCGGCCGGATGGATCTGCCCTATCACGTGAGTAATCGTGCCGCCGCGGCTGGTTCCAGCAAGGCCGCAGACAAATATGTTGTATCCCGGAGCGCTCAGTTCAACGCCCAGTTTCAGGGCGCGGAAAGCCCTTTCCTGGCCCACCAGATCGGTGACCGGTTCGGCGCTGGCCGTGGTTTCAAACGGAATTGTCGAAGGATCACAACGCCACCGCAGTCTTTCGGGAGGCAGTCCAGCGAGCAAGTCTGTTGATTTGGTGACCTTCATGAAACCTTCCCCGGTCCCAGGCGCGCTACTCTAGCACAGGCAAGACATCGAATGTGCTGAACGTGCGGGAATAGTTTCCGCCGGTAACAGGAGACCAAGAAATCGCCGCCATTGTTACAGATGCGTATTGCGTGCCCTCGTTACAAGATTATTCCACCGCTGCGGCAGAATCGTTCTCTATATTGGAATACACATCCAGCACGCCAACGGCTGTCGCTACCACGATGGGCCCCAGAACAACCCCCAGCAAGCCGAACACAGCGAGTCCTCCGAGAACGCTGATGAACACCAGCAGGGCATTCAACGAAGAGCGTCCACCCAAAAACACGGGCCGCAATATATTGTCGATGGCGGCGCCCAACGGGCCGCAGATTCCGACAAGTATGAGGGCGCGGACAAAATGTCCGGTTGAAAATAGCCCTATCGCCGCCGAAAGCCAGACAGGCCAAGGGCCCACCACAGGAAGAAGCGAAAGAAAGGCCATCACAACGCCCCAGAACAGCGCAGAACTTAGACCTACGATCGCGAACGCTCCGCCGCACAAGACTCCTTGTACCACGGCGATGACCAAGCTGGTCGTAACACTTGCGAAAATCAAGTCGCGAGCCTCGGCCAGCATTTTCTCCCGCACGGCTTCCTCAAACGGAAGGAAGAGCCGGATGCGCTTCATTATCGCTTCGCCATCACGAAGGAAGTAAAACAGGGCGAAGAGCATGACAAACAATTCGAAGAGAAAAAGGACGATGTTTCGAAGCACCGCGCCCAATTGCGAAGCCAAATATTCGCTTAATTTGCTGGCACCCTGCCGCACGAGCCCCGGCAGATCCACGACGTTCTGCGCCGCGACGTGTGTACCGATCCATTCCCACGCGCGGTTGACTCCGCCGTAGCCGCCTGCCAACACTGAGGCTTGGATGTTACGCGATGCCTCGATTCCCTCACGTACGAATAGGGTCATCAAGAGAAGTGAGGGCACGATCAGAATCAGTGTGACGCCGGCCGTGCTCACCGCAGCCGAGAGGTTAGGCCCCCATCGCTTTTCCAGCCGCTTGTTCACTGAGTGGAAGATGACTCCAAATACGGCCGCCCATCCAAGCGGCACGAGAAAAGGTTCGAATACCCGATAGACCAGGTAGATCAAGAGCAAGATCACGCCGTAGAACAAAACGTTTCCGAAGCGCTCCCCTGCATTTTTTGCCATGACGCGTGAGAATCTCCCCTGATACTCCCTTATAACTCAGGTGGAGACCTTTTGGTGCGATTCATTTGCGTCTCAGCGTGGCCCGCCTTCAGACGGGCATGTGTCGGCCTGAAGGCCGACGCTACAGAACGATTCGCGTAAGGGTTGCGGCACAGACTCTAAGGCCCGTGTTATGATCTGTGTAGTGTTGGAGCTGTCCCGTGAACGATCCTGCTTCCTGCCGCCATGCGCGCACGCAATTGATCGCCAAGGATTCCGATGCGGAGTATGTCGAGTGCCTGGACTGCGGGGTGATACTTGAGGCGGGCGAGCGCGAAGAACAAGGCCCTAGCTTCGACGAATCTCTTTCCGACGCCTAATCACGAAAAAAGCACACAATTGGATTACCGGATACCGAGTTGGCCGATGATGCGCGTCACGTCGGCCACGGAGACGTCGTAGAGCGGACGCTCGTCTTCCTGCTCGAGCTGTTCGCGCAGATATTGGGCGGCAATGTAGCTTGCTTCGCGATCGGAAAGGTCACGGCCAGACTGCTTGGTGAATTGCACGAACCCAGGGTGCGCCAAGCCCACGACAACTCCATGGCCGCCCACCAGGAACTTTGTGTCCACCGTATCGCTGTGGCGCGTGGCCACGCCGTTCCACAGATGAGAAAAGCGGCAGTGGTAGGTTTGATCGGTCAGGCGCGAGGAAACGTGGAATTCGCCGACGAATTCGCTCATCGCTCCGTGATTTGGAATTCCTATGGAAGTGTTCATGCTGTACCGCACCCGCCGCTACTTTTCCTGGCCCACGGGCACGGGTTCCGCGTTTGCATAGCTGCTGACGGCGGCCGCGAGCCCCGCCCCGGATGGTAGCTTCATCCCCAGATCGAGCAGAACCTTCTCGAAGGCCCCAAGAAACAGAAGCACGTTGGCTCGCTGGCTAGAATAACCCATCAGCCCTACGCGCCAGATCTTGGTCCTCAGTTCGCCATAACCCCCGGAGATCTCGATATTGAAATCGTTGAGCAGGCGGCTGCGTACTTTGGCTCCGTCGATGCCGGTGGGAATGTTGACCGCAGTCACGGTCGTCAAGCGGTCTGCCGGATTCTGTACGAACAGCCCAAGCCCCATCGCTTCAAGGCCAGCGATCAGAGCCATCTGATTCTGGCGGTGACGCTCCCAACTTGCTTCCAGACCTTCTTCCAGGACAATCCGCAGCGCTTCATGCAGCCCGTAAATCAGTGGGATCGGAGGCGTGTGGTGATAGGTGCGCTCCTTGCCCCAGTATTTCATCACGGTAGTCAAATCGAAGTACCAGCTTTGCACCTTCGTCTTGCGATTGCGGAGCAACTCTTCGATGCGCGCGTTCAAAGTAATGGGTGACATCCCCGGCGGCGCGCTAATGGCCTTTTGTGAGCCGCTGAAGCATAGGTCGATATGCTGGCGGTCGACTTCTACTGGAACGCCGGCGAGTGTTGCCACGCTATCAGCGATCAACAGGGCTCCCAATTCGTCGGCAACCTTGCGGAAGGGAGCGATGCTCGACAAAACGCCCGTCGAGGTCTCCCCTTGAGCTAGTCCCACGAACTTGATCTTGCGGCCTTGTCCTGCGCGGCGCACGTCTTCCGGATCGACGACCCGGCCATATGGCGCTGAAACACGATGAATCTTTGCTCCCGTGCGTTCGCCAATCTCCGCCATGCGCTCGGAAAAAACTCCATTTACGCAAATAATGGCTTCGTCACCTGGCTCAAGAACGTTCACAACCGCTGTTTCGATGCCTCCGGACCCCGAGGCGGAGATCGGTAACGTCACGTGGTTCGTGGTTTGGAAAACGCGGCGCAACAGGTCCTGGACGCCGCCCATGAATTCGGTGAACCACGGATCGACGTGTCCGACGATTGGCGAAGCCAGCGCACGGTATACGCGCGGGCTGACGCAGGAAGGGCCGGGCGTCAATAATAGTCTTGTCGGGGGATGTACTTCATCCATTGGAGTGGACATCTTGAAAACCTCTTTTTCGCGCAGAACGTCAACGGAGCAGAGCCGAAGTCTGCTATCCAGTTCTATCTCGCTCTCGCAGAGCACCCATTTCTGCCGAAGCAATTGCGGCCGCGGCTGTAGGCGTGAATCCCCCTCTTGAAAGGGCCACGAATGATAGTTTGCTCGATTCCGCACGAACACGCAACGGCCAATATGGTCCTGCCCCAAAGGAAATAAGGCGCTGGGTATGGTAATTCGAACTCGCTATGTTATCTTCGCGGTGCGCCGGAGGGGCGCGAAGCGATGGCGGAGAAACTTGTCTTGGTAGGTGTGATCCCCGAAATTGTGGTAATTGGTCCGGCTGAACAGGTCGTGTGGCTTTCCGACGCTGCGAGCCTTAAAGTCGAGTTCGATCCGAACCGCTGCCCGTTCCAATCCAACGTCTTTCAAGCGCCTCAAGGACGCCAGCTTCAGAGCGGACCCCCGCGACCCGGCACAAACCCTGGCTCTTACAGATATCGTCTATGGATGAACGACCAGCCAATCGGCCACGGCGAAGTCATTCTGCGTGAAAAATAGCCGGGCGACACGGGCATGGGTCGCACCGCCGCTCGCGTCTTAAGTCGCCTTTAATCCCCGGCAACGCTGACGCGGCCCGTGTCGATCGAACCAGCCAGCCCGCGGCGGACCGGAGCCAAGAGAACGGCTGGGACAGGCTTCTCCGGGGAGAGGACGACGTTGGCCGAGCGTCTCGGGAAGTCAAGGCGGCGGTCCATGCGCAAACCAGCCTCCTGCACCAGTTCCCCGGAGAAATTCGGATCGTCGGAACGCTCCACACCCCAGAACCAGAGCCTGTCCTCCTGTTGTTGTAGAAATTGCAGGGTCTGCTCCAGCTTGGTCATTGCCCGATCAAATGTGGAAGCAAGGAAATATACGGGCAGGGTCCAGGCTTTCCGGGTGAATACGGCTCTAACCCTAACGCAATACTTCCCGTTCTGGTTCACTTCAATCGTGCATTGGTATTCATTGCGGTGATTTACTTTCGCCGGCATCTTACACCCCCCTAAATCTCTAAATGGTGTCCTTCTGTACCATTCCCGCCCTTGGATAAAGGACTCCCACAAACTTAGTTTCCTTTTACATCGAGTGTTATCCGCGCATGGACAACTCGGATTGGAAATTACTCAGGACTCGTTACGCGGAGCATCAAAAATTGAGCGCTGGGAAGGCGACAGCCTCAACTTTTCGGGTCCCCTGGCGTGGGACCTTAAAACTGGGAACACAAATATGCTAGCGCACCGCAAGACCGATTGCAAGCCTCTGTGGCAAGCAAATAAATACCTTATTTTCTTTCAGTTAACTGGCTATGCGGGTGTCGTAAGCCTCTTTAAATTCTCTTGATTGATGTGTAATTTACCCTCTTGGCGGAGGCGTGCTTCGAGCGTGGATCGGAACAATTCGTAGGCGGCTTGACGTTTCGCTTGCAACGCTTGCGTTTCGATTGTCGCTTTTTGCTTTGCGAACTCCTCTTCGTTGATTGGATCGTGCTGAGCGACGCGGTAGACGATCCAATTCGCTCCCAGGAATACGGGATCTCCAGTCTGGCCGACTGGAAGTTTGAACGCCGCGGAGAATTGCTTGGCGCTTCCGGCCTCGGGGATGGAACCGGTTCTCGAGAACGGCTCGCTCGTTTTCACCTCGAAGCCGAGAGCCTTCGCGACGGTAGCAAAGTTCTCGCCCGCCTTCGCGCGTTTGGCAAGTTCTTCGGCGCGAGTCTTGACCAGGTCCAGGGCCTTCTCGTGCCTGTAGTCGGCTAGTACCCGGTCACGTACTTCGGCTAGCGAGGCAGGATGCGTCTGTTGAATATCTTTAATCGTGAGGACGACATATCCGCGGTCGGTACGGATTGGGGCGCTCAGATCGCCAACCCGCAGGCGGAACACATTGTCGAGGATACCCGGGGAGTTCCCCAGTTCTGGAAGTGGTTGGTTCGCCTCGACCAGTTTTGCCTCGCCCGTCATAAGATTGAATTTCTTGGCGAGTTCGTCGATCGGGACTCGGCCACCGCGCCGGATTTCCTCGGCAATTTGGGCGGAAAGGGTTTCGCCAAGTTGTTCGGCTTTCAACTGTTGCAACTGTGACTGGATAGCACCCTTCACTTCGTCAAAGGTCTGCGTGCGGGCTGTCTCACGATCAATAACCTCTATGATGTGGAAACCGTATTGCGTTTTCACCAGGTCCGAGACGGCACCTTTCGGCAAGCTGAACGCCGCTGTCTCAAATTCGGGAACGGTCTGCCCACGGACGATCCAATCCAAATCACCGCCCTTATCTTTGGTCGTGTCTTCCGAATACTGCTTGGCCAGATCGGCGAATTTAGCGCCGTGCTTCGCTTTGTTGAGGACGTCTTCTGCCTTGGTCTTGATTTCGGCGACTTCGGCATCGGTCTTGCCAACGGTCTTGAATAGAATGTGCGCCACGTGCGCGCGGTCTTCCAGCTTGTAGCTGTTGATGTGCTGCTGGTAATAGACCTTCTCCTCGTCTTCCGATACCTGCGCGCGCTGGCGAAGTTGCGCGAAATCTAAGACGGCGTAATCCACGGTCCTGCGCTCGGGAACGACGTACCGGGCCTTGTTCTTCTCGAAATAGGCCGCCAGTTCGGCGTCGGAAGCTTCGATCTTGGACTGCACTTCGTCCGGTTTGATCATGACGTAATCGATCTTGATCTTTTCATTGCCGCGCAGATATTCCTCTCGCACCTCATCATCGGTGACCGTAATGCCATCCGTCACGAGTTGCTGGAATTTCTGCTGAAGCAGCTCTTTTTTCACTTCCGACTCAAATTCCGGCACGCTCATTTGAAAGCGTGTCTGGACCTCTGTCGTGTACTTATCCATGCCGATAAACGTGTCGCCGGAATATGCGGTAGGGACCAATTTCCGCAGAAAGTTCGCGTGTTCCTCATCCGTGACCCGCAAACCCAGCCGTTCGGCTTCGAGTTCCAGGCTCCGCTCGAAAACGAGCTGATCGAGCATCTGTTTCGCATACAACGGCAAGATACCGGCAGGGATCTGCCCGTTGCGCGAAATCCGATTCAATTGGGTTTGGACATCAGCGGTCGTAATGGTCTGGTTGCCCACCTGGGCGATAACATCGGCCCCGGTTAGTTCGTTACCGCTTTGCTGCGGCACGAGATACAGCAACATGCTGACCGCGATCGCACCAATGAAAACTCCAAGAAGAATCCGCACACCGATTTTCTTTTCACGAATTACGTCCCACACGTCCGACAAGCCTCCCGCGCGACGCCCCTGCCTTTCGCAATTTGCCAGAGCACAGGGACTGTCCCACTCAATAGCAAAACGACATATTATAGTAGATTAGATCACATACACTCAATCTCGATTCTTCATCACGCCGTACGTATCCATCAAGCAAACACCCGGACACCAGTGAACTGCCTTGCGCGCTAATGAAGACGACTTGGGAAAAGTGGCAGTAGACCACTAAAAGGCTGTTTTCTCAAGTGCTTAGGAATTTTTGAATGTTGCGGAGGACGCTCGCAAACATGGCCGGTGTCAGGCGCCCGGTTTGCGTGTTTTGCTGGCTGGGATGATAGGCAGCAAACAGCCGCGGAAGCCCTAGGGGGAGTTCGAAGCTCGCCCCGTGGGCGAATCGATAGGCGGCGCGCGACGGAATCAGCCCCTGCCTCTTCAGAAGGTCGAGATAAGTGTTGAGCGCGATGCTCCCGAGGGCAAGAATCGCACGCGGGTGGACGAGTTCCAGTTCCCGTTCGAGATAGGGCAAGCAGTTGCGGATTTCTTCGGGGAGCGGCTTGTTATCAGGGGGCGCGCAACGAACCGCGGCGGAAATCAGCGCGCCCTCAAGGACGAGGCCATCATCGGCGCGTTTTGAGTCCGGCTGATTTGCGAAGCCAGCCCGATGGAGTTGCGCGTACAGGAAATCGCCTGAGCGGTCTCCCGTGAACATGCGGCCCGTGCGATTGGCGCCGTGAGCAGCGGGCGCTAGCCCAATGATGACGAGACCTGCGTCAGGATCGCCAAAGGCCGGCACGGGGCGTCCCCAATAGGTCCAATCGCGATACGCGCGGCGCTTGGTGCGCGCGATTCCCTCGCGGTAACGCACCAGGCGGGGACACTTGCGGCATTCAGTGATTTCGGATTCGAGAGCGACAAGTCGTTCCTGTGCCACCGCCCCCCCGGAAAGAACGGTTCGATTGAGCTTAGCAACAGCAGCCTTCAAATATTATACGGGCGTACCTGACATTGCGAATTTATATCGTGGAAGTTATAACTGTGGCGGCGATTCCCTCTCTTCCGGTTCCTACTCGATTCACAAAAATCGTACTCAATTCACAAACCTTCTTCGTCGTGTAACTAAGAATGAAGTAACTAGTTTGGATTTGAAGGCCATTTCCGGATAGACGGAATGGGGCGCTACGCGCAAAATCCACAAATGCCTTCCCATCCAATTTGGACGTCTGCCAATTTGGGATGCGTTCCAATTTGGTTGCGAACCAATTTGAGTCTGGCGTTGATTTGCCGATGAAGGAAGCTAGGCAAATCGAACACGTCGGAAACGACGTTAGTTGCAAACCGTGGAGTGGAATATGAAATTCAAGCTCGCTATACCGACAACTGTCATTCTCCTGCTCGTAAGCTTCCCTGCTCGTGCAAACAATGCCCGCCCATTCTTCTTGCGGACTACGGTCACGATGAACGGAGCAGAAGTGCCCGCGGGACTCTATGAGCTCAGTTGGGAGTCGCAAAACTCAAAAGTAAGCGTGACGTTGTGGAAAGACGGGCGCTTCTTTGCCACAGCGCGGGGAACCTGGGTAAAAAATGCCGTCCAGTACTCGGAAGACGCGGCCTTGCTCCGGGTGAATTCCGACGGGTCGCGCTCCCTCGTGGAAATCCGTCTGGCAGGCGTTAAGAAAACGATTGTGATCGAGAACGTTAGTTCCATACTCCAGCTTGGAGCCAAGTAACCCTTTGGGGGTGGCGAGCGTCTCGCCGCACGACGAGGTCGCGGATGCCTGTTGGGCGAAGTCTCACGTATTGGCGGGGGATTGAGCGGATTCGCGACCTGCGATGCGGCCAAAGGTTATGGACTTGGCCAAACCATGCTGGCCGAATCCTCCCGCTGACTCTCCCCCGCAGTAGAGTCCCGGAATCACGGCGCCCCACAAGTCGATCACCTGCGCCTTGCGGTTGATTCGCAGGCCGGAAATGCAATCGTGAATGCAGGGTGTGGACCACGCCGCGTAGAACGGAGGCGTCTGAATTTTGTATTTCGGCGTTGGCTTGCCGAAGTCCGAATCTTTGCCGTCCTGCACGAAGGAGTTGTACCTTGCAACCGTCTCTTGCAGGGCGGTGGTTGGCAGGGGTTCTTTCTGATACTTACTGACGATTCTGCTGGCCAATTCCGCTAGCGTATTCCCGGTAAAGAACCAACCGTCCGGATCAACGAAAGGCGGTGCGCAAGTCCACCCCTCGCGTTTCGCTCCATCCATGTCAAACACCGCCCAGATCGGCCCGCCGCCCTCGGACTTTCCGCCGTTCAGCTCCAGGCAGGGATTCCACCAATCGAATCCAGTTGCGGTCTCATTTACGAACCTTCGGCCCACCTGGTTCACTTGGATAACATTCTGAAAATCAGCCACCTGCAGGCCGATCGCGCGAGCGAGGCCGGCTATCGGGCTATCCTTCAGCTTTTCACTGCGATGCCCTCCGCCCTGCGGGTAGCCGTACCGGTTTCCGATCACGTAGGGTTTCTCAAAAATATGCGACCGCGCCTTTGTCTCAACCGTTTGGTTTGCCGCACCCCAAAGCGATGCACCGACTTGCATGGCGGCAATCTCTCCATCGCCGGTTTGGCTGGAGTAGGGCTCGCCCACCACCTGGTATTCCTCGGTAAGTCGCGGGTCGAAAATTCTGCGAAAGTTCACATTGCTCGTGTGGCCGCCAGTGCCGAGAATGACGCCCTTCCTCGCCTGGATATTCAGGGTTTTGCCTTGATTGGTTGCCGTGATTCCTAGAACCCGTCCGGAAAAATTGCCCTCCCGGACAAGGCCCGTCATGCTGTGCTGCAAGAGGATTTGAACGCCCAATTTCCTTGCGCTTGCTTCGAGCGGCCGCATAAGGGCGGTCCCATTCCCTCCATTCGGGGAATACGCGCTGACCTCTCCGCTCCAGATCACGGTTTGACCTCGCTTAACGGTCTCAGGACCACCGTCCGCTTGCCCGGGAGACTTATCCGGGAACACCACTCCGTGTTTCAGCAGCCATTCAAAGGTTGGAGCGCTCCAGTCGCAGAAAGCACGGACAATTTCTCTGTCGCTAAATCTGTAGTCATGCCAGTTCACCAGATCGTCGAACATGCGGTCTGGCGAATCCTCGATGCCGTATTTTTTCTGTAAACTTGTACCACCACCGAGCGCAATATTTCCGCCGCTTTCTATCGCGTGTCCGCCAATGTCGTAGTTCTGATCGACGACGATCACGGAGGCCCCGTGTTCGGCAGCCTCGATGGACGCGGGAAGTCCCGCAGCACCGGCTCCAACGATCACTACATCCGCGACCTTGTCCCAGTGCCGGACACCATTGGCGGCCTCGGCTCTCTCAGGGCCAATCCCAGCCAGAGCGGTCGCGCCCATCCCGGCGAACGCTGCTTTGACGAAATCTCTTCTCGGCAGAGCCTTCTTCGCCGCCTCATTTTTCTTCATAACGTACTCCTGCGCCTCACAGCGTCGATCAACTCCGCGACACGAGCGAGTCACGGCGAATCTTGGCGACTGAAGCGGCTCCGGTCTGCGCCATGACGACCTGCAACTCCCGCCGCAGGATCTCGATCACAGTTTCGACGCCTTCCTGCCCAAACGACGAAAGCCCCCAGATATGTGGACGCCCGATCCCGACCGCCGTGGCCCCAAGCGCCAGCGCCTTGAAAACATCCGCGCCCCCTCGAAAACCGCTGTCGATTAGGACCGGTATCTTACCGGCAGCACCTTCCACGACCTCCGGCAGGCACTCGATTGTGCCTCGGCCACTGGCATCTTCGTGGCCGCCGTGATTGGAAACAATAATGGCATCAATACCGTGCTGGGCGGAGAGCGCCGCGTCCTCGCGGGTCACGATTCCTTTTAGGACCAGCTTCATGCGGGTCGCGTCCCTGACGCGTTTCACATCATCCCAGCTAAGCTTCAGGCTGTTCTCGCCATTCAGCGCACCAACAGCGCCAATCCCCTCGATGGGATCGCTCGCTTGGACCCTGGTGACCTTGGGAAGATTGTCGTGGCAGCCGGAACAGCGCTCGTCGGCCCCGCGGTCGAGATCGCGGACGCCCGCACGTTGCACCGATTTTGCGCCAATCGTGTTGGCTCCGCCGTCATCGATGGTCCACACCAGCGTGGGGCATCCCGTCGCCTCAACGCGCTTGATGAGAGGCGCATCCAGCGTATCCCCCAACCCGGCAAACCAGACTGGCTCGCCGCGAGCCGCGATGACGTCCCCCATCACCTTTGGATCGACCAGAATTGCAGCTGATCCTGCCAGGATTTGCAGCGTGCGCGTAGCCTTGGCGGCCCGAGCCACAACCACCGCCCCCTGTGGGTAGTACGCATTCATCCTGCCGACGGGAGACAGGAAGATCGGCGATTCCCAGTTGACACCGAAAATGCGAACGGACTGGTCGACCTTGGTGATGCCGGTGAGACGGCGCATGCGCAGCTCATATTTGTTAAAACCCTCGCGGTTGGCGCGGAGCGTTTCGTTGTTGAAAGAGCCATCCGTGATGAACGTATAGTGCGCCGTTGAAAGCTTGGTGCGTGCCGCGGCATCGAAATCGAAAACATTGAGCGCCTCTTTCACGGATTTGATGACCGCATCATTTTGCGTGCCGAGAGCCGCCGTGCCCTGAGGGGGTATTGGCTCCGCCGTCAAACCCTCCACCCAGCGGGACGTGAAGCCCGCGTATGCCAGGATGGGGCTGGCTGCCAGGAAACTTAGGAATGCACGACGATCTTTTAGCCTGCTTGACGACGCCATGGTCTTTTCCTTTCGCGCCAGCACGGAATTTCTGATTTCAACCCGGTATTTGCAGGAAACCGTATGCCAGCGGCACGATTGTGTCAAGCTTGGGCAGTCAACTTACTCCCACAGTAAGGGCAGAACTTTATTTGAATACCAGCCTCAGCGACGGGAACCTGCCAGTCTTTTTGGTATAAGAGGAAAAAACGAGGTCCCCTTTATTTATTACGATAAGCAAGCCAAGTCCTGCTTCTGTAGATGAGCGAGTTTTTCTAATTCTGGACAACAGAAGGTCATCACACGGAGACTCGTATAAGCAAAATTTGGTGGGTGAAGTAAATCGCCACCAAGTCCTCACCAAGTCTTGCGTGTCATTGACTCCCGCAACGGCGAAAGATAGCATGAATGTTTCACGATCCGCTCTTGTCGGGACTAGACGCACGCCTATGGCGGCAGAAATCAAATCCGGAACCGTGCTTGACCGAATCGTCGAGGTGCGCCGCGCCGCGATCGCTCACCGGAAGAAAAGTGTCCCCGAGACGGTGCTGCGTTTCGGTGTGAAGCAAGCGCAACCGGTTCGTGACTTTGCCGCGGCATTGGGGCGAGATTCAATCAACGTGATTGCAGAATTGAAGAAGGCATCGCCTTCCCGTGGGTTGATTCGCGCCGATTTTGACCCTGTCGCGCTCGCAAAGAGTCTCGAGGCTGCCGGCGCGGCTGCCATTTCGGTGCTGACGGAAGAAGAATTCTTTCAGGGCGATTTGAAATACATGCGCGACGCGCGCGCGGCGATTGGTTTGCCCGTGTTGCGGAAGGATTTTATCGTCGATCCGTGGCAGGTGTGGGAGGCGCGAGCGACGAATGCGGATTCTTTCCTGTTGATCGTCGCCGCGCTCGATGACGCACGGCTTGCCGAGTTGCTCGCTCTAGGCCGCGAGCTTGGAATGGAGCCGCTCGTCGAAGTCCACGCCCCCGAGGAACTGACGCGCGCTATGGCCGTTGGCGCGCGCATCCTCGGTGTGAACAACCGCAACCTTCGCACCCTCGAAGTTCGCGTCGAGACATCATATGAATTGATCGAGGCCATTCCCGAGGAATGCATTGCGGTGTGCGAATCCGGCTTGCGCACGCATGAAGACCTGGCTCGCCTTCGTAAGGCGGGATTTGACGCTTTCCTGATTGGGGAGCATCTCATGGCCCAACCTGACCCGGCGGTGGCGTTGCAGGCTCTGGTCGGTTCGTAATTCTGATGCCGTCGAACGAACGCATCGCTCGGGAGACTGCCAGCGGAGCCGGCGCCACGATGCCCGGATTGCGGCTAGCGACGCGTGTTAAAATTTGTGGGATTACTGCCTGGGACGACGCCCGCTTGTCGGTCGATCTGGGAGCTTCCGCGCTCGGATTCAATTTTCATCCGCCCAGCCCGCGTGCCATTAGTCCCGCGGACGCGTGGAACATCATTCGGCGTCTTCCGCCCTTTGTCGAAGCGGTGGGAGTATTTGTAAACTGGCCGCCCCTAGTGGTAGAGGCGCTGGCGAGAGCGTTGCGCTTGCATACGGTGCAACTCCACGGCGGGGAATCACCCGAAGAGGTTGGCATGCTGGCGCGGACGCGCCGCGTGATTAAGGCCGTGCAGGTGGAGAGAGGGTTTCGGCCGGGGAGTCTTTCGCGGTATCGACGTGCAGACGCGATTTTGCTCGATGGTTTTGAGCCTGGACTGCACGGCGGAACGGGCCGCACGCTTGATTGGAATCTGGCTCGGGCGGCGCGGCGTTATGGGCGGATCATTCTGGCGGGAGGTCTGACGCCGGACAATATCGCCGAGGCAATTCAAGTTGCCCGACCTTACGGCGTGGATGTCGCCAGCGGCGTCGAAGCACGTCCAGGCCGAAAAGATCTCGCGCGTTTGCGTGCCTTGTTCGCTGCAGTCGAGAGTGTGCGCGGATAGGATTTGTAGCCCGCCTCTTCAGCGGCGGGGTTTTTCTTGACGCACGGGAAACCCTCACCTCTAAAGAGGTGAGCTACAACACCCGCGGGCGGAATGATGTGGAGAGAAATCAGTGACCACCGTTACACAAATTTGGCCTGACACGAAGGGACGTTTCGGTCCTTATGGAGGGCGTTACGTTCCCGAGACGCTCGTGGCTCCGCTCGAGGAACTCGAACACGCCTACGAGTTGGCGCGCAACGACCCGCAGTTCCAGAGCGAGTTGGATTCTTTGTTGAAAAATTTTGCTGGGCGTCCCACGCCGCTGCAATTTGCTTCGCGGCTTACCGAGCATCTGGGCGGCCCGCGCATCTATATCAAGCGCGAAGACCTGCTGCACACTGGCGCGCATAAGATCAACAACTGCATCGGACAGGGTTTGCTGGTGGTGCGAATGGGAAAGCGCCGCGTTATCGCGGAGACCGGCGCGGGGCAACACGGAGTCGCCACGGCAACGGTAGCGGCACGGCTTGGCCTGGAATGCGTCGTCTACATGGGCACGGAGGACATGGAGCGCCAGCGGCTGAATGTTTTCCGCATGCGCTTGCTCGGGGCGGAAGTCGTCGGCGTGAATTCCGGCACCCGCACGCTTAAAGACGCGATCAATGAAGCGATGCGCGATTGGGTCACGAACGTCCGCACGACACACTATCTGCTCGGATCGGTCCTGGGAGCGCACCCCTATCCTGGCATGGTGCGCGATTTTCATCGCGTCATTGGAATCGAAGCTCGCGCCCAAATCCTTCAGATCGAGGGCCGTTTGCCTGACTGGCTCGTCGCGTGCGTAGGTGGAGGCTCGAACGCAATTGGTTTATTCCATGCATTCCTAAACGATCCCGGCGTGAAATTGCTCGGCGTTGAAGCCGGGGGCCGTGGGACTGCACTCGGAGAACACGCTGCGCGCATGGCAACAGCTGCGGGCTACTCCGGCGCACGCCCCGGAGTGCTGCAAGGAACCTATTCCTACGTTTTGCAGACCCCCGACGGGCAGATCGCCACGACGCATTCAGTTTCGGCGGGCCTCGACTACCCTGCGATTGGTCCCGAGCATGCCTGGCTAGCTGACCGGCACCGCGCCGAGTACACGGCTGTTAGCGATGACGCCGCAGTCGCCGCCGCGCGCATGCTTGCGCGATTGGAGGGCATCATTCCGGCGCTCGAGTCGGCCCACGCGCTGGCCGAGTTGATTGCGCGCGCGCCGAAGATGCCGCGCAATTCCGTGGTCATTCTGAATCTTTCCGGCCGGGGCGATAAAGACATGGAAATCCTCGCCCGATACCTGTAGGGTGCTGTGGCTCACGTTGCGACAACCATGACGAATTCATCGCGCATCTCGCTCCGGTTTGTCGACCTGCGCCGCACCGGCGAAATGGGTCTGATCGCGTATCTCACGGCGGGGGACCCGTCACTCGCCGCGACTGAGCAGTTTGTTCTCGCACTCGCGAAGGCTGGCGCCGACGTGATCGAGTTGGGCGTGCCATTTAGCGACCCTGTGGCCGACGGCCCTGTAATCCAACGCGCCAGCGAGCGCGCGTTGCGTAGCGGAACGACCCTAGCGGGCGTGCTTTCGCTTGTGAAGTCGCTGCGCGCAAAAACGGAAGTCCCGCTCGTCCTGTTCAGCTATTTCAATCCCGTCCTGCAGATGGGGCTTGAAAAATTCGGCGATGCTGCAAAAGCCGTCGGTGCCGACGGCGTGCTGATCACGGACCTGACGCCGGAGGAAGGCGAAGAATATCGTGTTACGATGTATTCGCGCGGCCTCGACACGATTTTCCTGGCCGCGCCGACGTCCACCGACGCGCGTCTGGCGCTCATCGCGAAATCGTCGAGCGGATTTCTGTATGTAATTTCACGCACCGGCGTGACCGGCGCGAAAGATCAACTGGCGGAGGAATTGCCGGCCCTGGCGCGGCGCCTGCGCCGCGTCACCGAGCTTCCCGTCGCCGTCGGCTTCGGTATATCGCAGCCGGGGCACGTCTCCTTGCTCGGGGGCCTAGCCGATGCCGCGGTAGTAGGCTCGGCGCTCGTGGAAGAGATCGAACGTGCGGGGACGGTTGAGGCTGCAGCCGAAGCGCTGGCCGCTCGCGTCAAATTGTTGAAGGGTGCCGCAGTGGCCGGGATGAGCCGGCGGGAGCCGCGCGCATGAGCATCGAAGATTGGCGACGCAAAATCGATGAAATTGACCGGCGGCTCGTGGAGCTGTTGAACGAACGCTCGCATTGCGTGGTCGAAATCGGACGCATTAAGCAATCAACCGGTGAGGCGCTTTACCAACCCGAGCGCGAGAATAAAGTTCTTGATGCGGCGGTCCGCGCGAATCCCGGGCCGCTTCCCGACGCCGCGATCCGGCGCCTGTTCGAGCGCATCCTGGATGAAGCGCGTTCAGTAGAGCGCACGGTGATGAAGGACGGGGACGCGAAAAAGGAACCTTAGAGTGCGCTGGTCATAAGCCGTTTTGTAGCGTCGGCCATCAGGCCGACATTGTAGATGCAGACCGATGCCCCCCTGAAGGCGGGCGCTGCAAAGGACGTGTGGCAGGCGATTAATGTTGGCGCTGAAGCTCTGGCCGCAAGCCGAACCGGTCGATTGTCGAAGGAACGCGACAGGGAGATGTATAAGGAAGAGGACTTCAGATGGTCGTCGTAATGCAAGAAGGCGCGAAGGAAGAGCAGATCCAACACGTTATCGACCGACTGGTGTCGATGGGATTCGACATACATCGATCAACTGGCGCGTCGCAAACGGTCCTGGGCGCTGTGGGTGTTCCTGCGGACTTCGATCCGCGGGACATCGAAGTCATCGACGGCGTGCGCGAGGTCGTGCGCATCACGCAGCCTTACAAGCTAGCCAGCCGCGCGTTTCGTTCGCAGGGAACCGTGGTGGAGCTGCCGCGCGGTGTTCGGATTGGCGGCACCGAAATCGCCGTCGCCGCCGGCCCGTGCTCGGTCGAGACACCCGAGCAGATCGGGTTGATCGCGGATCGCGTTGCAAAAGCCGGTGCCAAGATACTTCGCGGTGGCGCGTTCAAGCCGCGCAGTTCACCCTACAGCTTTCAGGGCCACGGCGAAAAAGGGCTCAAGATGATGCGCGAAGCCGCGGACCAGAGCGGCTTGCTCGTTTGCAGTGAAGTGATGGACGCGTCGCAGATCCCCATGATGTTGTCCTACGTGGATATATTTCAGGTGGGCGCGCGCAACATGCAGAACTATTTTCTGCTTCGCGCGTTGGGAACCGTCACAAAGCCCGTACTCCTCAAACGAGGTATGTCCGCGACGATCGAAGAGCTCCTGTTGAGCGCCGAGTACATCATGGCCGGCGGCAACCACAATGTGATCCTATGCGAGCGCGGCATACGCACATTCGAGACCGCTACGCGCAACACGCTTGATATCGCCGCAATCCCCGTCATCAAGAAGCTTTCGCACCTTCCCATCGTGGCCGATCCGTCGCACGGCACTGGAATCCGGGACAAAGTTCCCCCGATGGCCCGGGCGTCTGTTGCTGCCGGGGCGGATGGGCTGCTCCTCGAAGTGCATAATGATCCGGAGCACGCACTTTCCGACGGCGCGCAGTCGCTCTTCTTCGAGCAGTTCGAAAAACTCATGGCCGAACTGCGTATCATCGCCCCAGCGGTTGGCCGGACCATCGCCTGAGCCATGTCCGCCTCCTTCCGACGAGTCGCAATTCTCGGCACCGGATTGATCGGCGGGTCGTTTGCGTTGGCCCTCAGGAAGCATTCTCCGGATTCTGTGGTGATCGGCTGCGACAAAGCTCATGTCCTGCGCCATGCGCTCGAGCGCGGTGCGATCAATGAAGGCTTCAGCGATCTTTCTCTCGCGGTTGCCGGAGCGGATTTGATTTACTTGGCGCTTCCGGTGGGACACACCATCGAGCTGCTGCCGGAAGTAGCCAGACTTGCGTCACCCGAGGCGCTGGTTACGGATGCTTCGAGCACCAAGCGATCCGTCTGCGCAGCGGCGGCTGAAAGTTTCCCTGCCCATGGAGCGTCTTTTCTCGGCGGCCACCCCATGGCGGGAAAGGAAATCTCCGGTATCGCGGCGGCCGACGCGGAATTGTTTCGCGGATCGAAATACGCCTTCATCCGCAAGTCCGCGGGAGACCGCATGGAAGAGCCGCGTGCTGCGCGAGTCGCGAAATTCTTAAAGCTGGTTGAGAAATTGGGCGCGGAGCCCGTTTGGCTGGACGCCGAAGCGCACGACCGCGCAGCCGCAATTGTCTCGCATCTTCCGCAGCTACTCGCCGTTGCGCTCGCCGGCGTGGTGCGCGATCAGACGGACGAAACTGGATTGCCCGTGACGCTCGCGGGCCGAGGCTTGCGTGACGCGCTGCGACTGGCGGGAAGTCCCTATTCGGTCTGGCGTGATATTATTCTGACGAACAGCGACAATTTGGATCGCGCGCTGGGCCAGT